>Ga0302321_100001621_pt1 | contig 19327 bp, 16 predicted proteins | sample Fen_T0_1_FD_202505 | JGI IMG/M metagenome (GOLD analysis project Ga0302321, IMG submission 202505) | Peat permafrost microbial communities from Stordalen Mire near Abisko, Sweden - Fen_T0_1 | ecosystem: Environmental > Terrestrial > Soil > Wetlands > Permafrost | place: Sweden: Abisko...
CGTCCGCTTGCCTTTCGGCCGCATCACGACGACGCCCTTCACGCCAGCGCCTTCGATCGCGGCGCGCGCGGCCGCCTCGTTGCCTTCTTCGGCTTTACCGGGAAAGAGCGTGTACATCGCGATGCCCTTCGCGCCGTAGTGCGTGATCTCGCGCGCCAGAGCATCCTCGGCGGTCTTTCGGGTGATGTCATTTTGCATCATCACCACTGCAGCCACGGGTTCCCCACGCATGGCGAGCGGTTCCGCCTTGGGTGATCTCCACGAAGTAACGAACGTGGTCGACGGACCGCCGCAGCCCGACACCAGAACGCCCGCAAGCAGCCAGAACACGACCCCGAAGCGAGCGAGCGCTTTTTCGTTTTTCATTTCATCCCGGTGAGTACGTACGATCTCCCTCGAGCCGCCGAAAGAGATGTTGAGCGAATGAGCGCAGCGATCGAAGTCGAATCGCCGGACCGGCCTTGGCCCGTTCCTTGCTCACGGCGGCTCGTGGGCATCTTAATCCCGCTTATCGCCGCATTCTGCGCTTGGTCGCTTCGATGGCTCGTCACGCGTCCGCAGCACGACGAACACGGTCGCGACGAGCGAGCGGCGGGCCAAGCCGCGCTCGATCGAATTCAACGTCTCACGCGGGCTCGGCGCGGCGTCCCCGACGCACCTACGAAGAATGGCGCAGCAAAGCGGTCGTTACCCAGGTAAGCGCGAATCCATTGCTCTCGGTACTTTTGTGAATTTGCCGCTATCTCTGAGCCCGAATCTTTCGTATTTGGACCAGCGCTAAACATGAGCCGCTCGGATCCATTTGCGAGGAACGCAGCCGAGTGCGAGAGGCGCGCCCCCGGTAACGCGCGCCGTCGCGCGTCTTTCAACTGGTCCGCTATTGCGGCAAGCTCGCTGGGTTTGGTCTGCGTCGCTTTGCTTCTACTCACTGCCGCGCGGGCGAGCGCACAGGCGGGGCCACCCGAAGGGCACGAGGACGACGCCTTCGACGTCATGAACGTGCTAACGCAGAATGGACTCCACAACATCCGAGACGAGAGCTGGAACGCCTACGGTCAGTTCACCTATATCTCGAGTTGGAAGCTGCCGCTTCATTCGCCCTACCAGAGCGTCAACTCACTGCTTCCTGGCGCCGAGCGCAGCTTCACCGGTTCATTCACGCTCTACTTCGGCGCTCGGCTTTGGCACGGTGGGGAGGCTTACTTCGTCCCGGAGGTGATCTCGGAACGTGCGCTGTCTGGGCTACATGGCCTCGGCGGCGCCATCCAAAACTTCGAGCTACAAAAGACTGGGTCGAGCACGCCGCAACTGTATCGAGCGCGCACCTACTTCCGGCAGACGATCGGGTTTGGCGGTGACTCAGTCGAGAAGACATCCGATCCGATGCAGCTCGGGACCGTGGTCGACAGTCATCGGCTCGTGTTGGCAGTGGGCAACTTCACGATTCTGGATTTCTTCGACAAGAACTCCGTCACTTCCGATCCGCGCCAGACCTTCTTCAATATGGCGTTCATGACGCACGCTTCGTGGGATTTCCCGTCCGATGCGCGCGGGTATTCCTGGGGAGCCGTAGCCGAGCTCTATTGGGACGACTGGGCCGTTCGAGTCGGTCGGATCACGCCTCCACGGAACCCGAACGAGTTGCAGATCGATTTCAGGATCTGGAAATTTTACGGTGACCAGCTGGAGCTCGAGCATGATCATGTGCTGCTCGGTCAGCGCGGCGCGGTTCGCCTCCTCGGATTTCAAAACCGCGTGGACTCAGCGCGCTTCGACGATGCTATTGCCGCGTTCACGGCCGACTCGGGCAAGAACGCTGCGGCCTGCGAGATAAACGGGAGATACAACTACGGTTCGACCAACACGACCGCACCCGACCTGTGCTGGGCCCGAAAGCCGAATGCCAAGCGCGGCGTCGGTATCAACGTGGAGCAATACGTCGCTGACGAGGTCGGAGTGTTCGTGCGCGGCATGTACGCCGACGGCAACACCGAGGTGGATGCATTCAACTCGGCGGATCGCTCGTTGTCGTTCGGGGCGCTAGCCAAGGGCGCACGGTGGCACCGCCCCTTCGATGTCGCGGGTGTCGGTTCCGGTACGAGTTGGATCTCGGCGGCCCATGCTCGATACCTCGCGATGGGCGGTGTCGATGGGTTCATCGGGGATGGGCAGCTTCGCGCGGGCCCGGAGTCCGTCGTCGAAGCGTTCTACAGCTTGAATCTGCTGAAGGCGATTTGGCTTTCGGCCGACTATCAGCACATCTGGAACCCCGGTTTCAATAAGGACCGTGGTCCAGTCGACATCTTCGGAGCGAGGGTGCATGCGGAATTCTAGTCCGTCCTCGCGACTGTTCTTTGCAGGCGTCGTGCTCGCCGTGGTGTCGCTCGCGCATACCGCGGCAGCCCAGTCGGCAGCCCAGGGGTTCGCGCTCGAGCGGCTCTATCTGTCGGCCCCTGGCGGCGGTTGGTTCGTCATGGACGACCTATCGATGCACGGTGGTCTCGGCGGTGCCCTTTCCCTGACAACCGGGTACTCTCGAAAGCCGCTCCGCGTCGGAACCGGCTCCGAGCGTCTGGCGGTCGTCTCCGACCAACTCTTCACCGACTTCGGTTTTGCGGCGACCGTCGATCGCTTTCGCTTGTATCTGAACTTCGACGCGCCGATCTCGACCAAAGGCCGAAGCGGCACCGTCAATGGTTACGACTTCGCCGCCCCTTCATTGACCCTGAGCAATAGCCCGGACAGCTTTGCGGACGCTCGCATCGGCACGGACGTTCGTGTGCTCGGCGAAGCCGATAGTCCTTTTCGCCTGGGCGTTGGTGCTCAGCTGCTCTTTCCAACCGGTAAGCGTTTCGACTACGACAGCGACGGTACTTACCGCGCGATGGGTCGCGCGCTAGTCGCTGGCGATGTCGGCTCATTCAGCTACGCAGGGCAGCTCGGCGCGCACGTTCGACCGCTCAACGAGTCACCAGCGCCCGCCTCGCCACGTGGCAGCGAGCTGCTGTTTGGTGCTGCTGGCGGCCTGAAATTTCCATTCAGCGACAGCGCCGGCACTGTCATCGTCGCCGGGCCCGAGGTGTTCGGCGAAACCGCGTTCAATTCGTTCTTCGGTTCGCGGTCTACGGGCGTTGAGGGGCTACTGACTGCACGCATGGAAGCGATCAGTGATCGCGGGGCGCTTCTGCGCCTCAAGCTCGGCGCGGGCGGCGGCATCGATCCACACTTCGGGGCGCCGGAGTGGCGGCTAGTCTGCGCGATCGAGCTCTCTGACCAGTTCGTCCACGTCCAAGAGCATTGATGCTCATGGCGGTTCGATGGATCGGTTCCGACGACTGGATCGCTTCGCTGCGCGCGGTCAGCAGTCAGGCCGCGCCAATAATCACCGGCACGGCGACCCAGCCAATGCGCCCCGACTTCGTCGTCCTCAGGCGCTCTGGTATCAACGCGAGGAGAGCAAGAATTCCGCCCTCGCCTTGATTGTCGGCGCGCATGACGAAGGTCAGATACTTCACCGTCACGACCATCGTCAGCGACCAGAAGATCAGTGAGAGCACACCGAGGATATTTTCTGGTGTGGGCGCGGCCCCGTGCTCCGGCATCGTGCACTCGTGCAGCGTGTAGAGCGGGCTCGTGCCGATGTCGCCGAACACGACTCCCAGCGCGGCAAGGCCAAGTGTGCCGAGATTTCCGCCTCGTGCATGCGTCGGGCCGTTTGCTTCGCGCGGGTGACTCGACTCGGGCATCGCGGTCGACTGTAGTCGGCCGTCTCGACCGAGGGTATCCCGCGCACACTCGGACGCCGACGAATCGAAGCGGTGGCAGGCAAAAAAGCGCCCATGCTGTGGCGTTTCTCCACGCCCATCAGTCTTGATCTGAATCGCCATCGCTCGCATCGCCGGACGGTGTGTTGCGGCGCGACCGCGCTTGCGCGGGTGGCACGCTGCCGCTGAGTTTGTTCTGCCACAATCTGCGCCGCTTCTTCCGGGACCGAGCTGAGCGACCGCACGAAACCTGACCGGTTGAGCTCAGAAGTTCGGCTTGCCGGCACAGGCGGCGGCATCCCAAGTGGCGGCGGTGTGCGCGGCGGCACAGGTCAGGTTGTTGTTGACGAACTCTGAGCACAAGCCAGAGAGGCAGGCGGCGTTTCTCGTGCAAACTGCGCCGCCGGCGAGCTGTGCGGCGCAAACGGCGTTGTCACAGTAAGAGCCGGCAACGCAGGGCGCGTCGGTGCACGCCTGGCCAATGGCCGCCTCCGCCACACAGGTCAGATTGCCTGCGCTGCATTTGGCGCCCTTGGCGCATTGGCCGTTTGGGCATGGCTGGCCAGCGGTCGGTGCATTCGCGCACTTGCCATTGACGCAGACGAGGCCGTCCTCGGCATAGCAGCTCGTGTGATCGACGCTGGGCGGGCTACACGAGGCGTCTTGGCAGTCGGCCTGGCAAATGTCGCCCGGGGCCCCCCGCCGCTTTGCGTAGCAGACTCCGGAGCAGTAAACCTCGGCGCCACTCACTGGGGCGCATTCTTCGTCTTCAGTGCAGCTCGCGTTGGTGGCAAGGGTGCCGACATAAATTCGGCCGCATGCACCGTCCTTGGGCACGCCATTGCATTGGCCGATCGCTTGTCGGGCCTGGCTGGCGCACTCCGTTACTGCAGCAGTATCCAGCACCGCCTTGCTGCTACTGCTGGGCTTTCGGCTCGAGAGGGTCAGCTGGGCTTGGCTCTCGCAGCCCGCGCGATCGAACGTGAGCTTCGTCGAGCCGCAGCAGCTCGCCAGCCCGTCGCAAAGGCCCTTGATGAGTTGCTCTTCCGGCGAGCCAGCGCTCGAGCTGCTCGGGTCGTCTTTCGGGCCACAGCCGAGCCCCGTACTCAAAACCAATACAATTGGCATTGCCCACTTGATGATTCGTAAGCGCCTCGCCCCAAAGCTATTCATGCTGCGATTCTCGTCGCGGAGCGCGAGTGAGTCAAGGGCGCGCCAGCGCGTTAGAGCCAATTCGGTGATGGTTGGTTGATGGTCACGAAAAAGCGTCAGAGTGGCACTCAGCCTTCGGCGGCACTGGCGTCGCATTCGCACTGCGACGCCGAAGGCTGCGTCGCGGCGCGCCGACGTTCGTGACCATCAAAAAGTCTCGCGCGTCAGTGACTCTTCACGACGCGACGCGACGCGACGCGACGCTCCGTCTCAAAACATCAGAGTTGCCGGGTAGGGTGATGGACGTTCCGAACTGTTGAATCAGCTTCTTTCCCGCGGGGGAGGTATTGAACGCGGCGCTCGAATAGAAGGCGACCACGCCCACTAGACCGATTGACGGGCCTGACGGCACCGGCTGCCGACGCGACGACGACCACCTGTGCGCTTTCAACGATGCTGCGATGCGAACTAGTTCCTCCGCCTCTGCAAGGTTGGCGCATCCAAGAACAAATGAATGGCTCCCTCGTTTGGCAGTTTCGCGCGACCAGTTTAGGACCAGTTAGGTCAAGCTAGCCCGCGCTTTGGATGCCCTATCCCCATCTAAGCCGCCGCTCATTCCTCGTCGCGCAGGCGCGCGAGCTCCGCCCAAAGCGCGTCCACGTCCACGACGAGGCCCGGGCAGCCTGGGACCGGGTCGATGCTGCCTGCGGTTACGCCGACGAGCTTTTGGTAGTTTCCCGCCAGAGTGCGCTCGAAAATCTCGACCGCACCCAAAGTGGGATCGACTAGCCAAAAGTACGGCACGCCGAAGCGCGCGTACTCGGACATTTTTTCAACGCGATCGCGGCGTTCATCGCGCGGCGTGGGAGTGACGACCTCAATCAGGATGTCGGGCGGATCACGCAGTGGGCCAGTGCGCGGCGGGGCTTTGCTCCCCGGCAAGATCACTGCGAGATCCGGCTTCCGACCCCGATTGGCGGAGGTCAGGATCTTCAAATCCGAGCCCACCACGAACCCGCGCCCGGCAAGCCACAGGCCGATGACTCGAAGCAGCCACGAGACGGTGAGCGCGTGCGTAAAATCAGGCACTTCCTCCTCCACCAAGTGGCCATCAACGAATTCCCCTTCTTCGTCTTCACCCAGCGCCAGCCATTCTTCGAGCGAAAGCGCACGACCGGCTTGCGCGTTTTCGGATTCGAAGGTGGGGGGCCAAGCGTTTGCCACTTCGAACGCAAGAGTACCATGACACCCTCGGCGGAACACGCCAAGTTCAGCGCTCGGGTCAAATGTGCGAGCCGCAACACCCCTTCTCCTCGATAGCTTCCTCAAGCGTTCGGAGGCGGCGATCACGAAGTGGTCGTTCCGGACGTGGGGTTTGAGCGCTCGCGTGCTACCATCCGCCTCGTTTCTTCGCGCTTTTGCGGGTTCGGGCGTGGTCAAAAATCAGGGCCAAGTCCGTGGAGGCCACGCGACCGACGCGGCGTGCAGCAGTTCGGATCGGATCGGATCGTGGACGCAACGGAGCTGCCCGCTCGCTGCCCGAACCTTCCCCAACTGCACTCGACACGTCGACTCACGAGCAGCAGTGGCGAAAGCGATCCGAACCAATTCGAGCCACATTTCCGAGTTAGCGTGCAAAGTCGCGTGCCGCCTAAAGTTATCGCCAACGCCGCCCGAGGGTTCGAATCCCTCCCTCTCCGCTGATAGGCCCGAATCGTTGTCGCTACTTCAAACCGCAGCGCTCTCGGCACTGCCCACGGGCTGCCCGAAGTCGAGCAGTCCGATCGCCTCGATCGCTCTGACGGTTTGTTGTTCGCGACGACCTACGTGTCCATGAACTCGGTCGCATCAGCCGAGAACTTCGGCACCTCCTTGGTTACTGTGCGAACGGGCGTCAGAAGCTCGCTGCAACCCCTTTCGGTCGGGGCTGGGTTGATGGTCACCGACCGCGTCGAATGACGTCGCAGCCTTCGGCGGCGCGGACGTTCTCGACCCTGAGCGCTGAAGCACATCGCGCGCAGCACGCACACCAAGAAGACGCGCACACCAAGAAGACGCGCACACCAAGAAGACGCGCACACCAAGAAGACGCGCACACCAAGAAGACGCGCACACCAAGAAGACGCGCACACCAAGAAGACGCGCACACCAAGAAGACGCGCGCGCTACGAAAGGAGCAAGCCCGTGAGCGACGGGCGCGATCGGCGCGCCTCGTTTTGTGGCACAGGGTGGCAGCGTCGGCCTTCGGCTTGCACCGATTACGGCCAAAACCAGGCCATTCGTCGCGTCGCTCAGCGCGGCACGCTTACTGCTATTCTGCCGTGGATGAAGCGTCGATTCGGCTGGGCGTTACTCCCGCTCGGGGTCGCACTCGCCTGCAGTGCCACGATTGATCCGAATGAACCGGGGGCGAACGGGGGCGGAGCGGGCGCGGCGCCTGCGGCCGGCCCGCCCGCCGCCGGGCGTTCGGGGGAACAGGCCCCCCCGGGCGACACGGGCGGGAAAGGAGGCGAGCAAACCGTCGGCGGCGACACGAGCCCAGGCGGCGCGGGCGGCGCGGGCGGCGACACGAGCCCAGGCGGTGCAGGCGGTGCAGGCGGTGCGGGCGGTGCGGCCTCGGAGCATTTCTGGACCACAGCAACGCAGCGCATCGAGCTTTCCTGCTTTGGTTTTTTTGACGGCTTTGCCATTTTTCGGGCCACGCGTGCAGAACTCAGCGCAGAGCAGCTGGCGTTGCTCACCAGCCAGACCGGAGTGCCCGGCTCGACTTACGACGACAATGACGACCAAATCCATTGCGTGGTCACGACGAGCGATGCCCAAGCGCAGGAACGGCAATTCACGCTCGATCGCGTGGGAGACTTGCTCGGGGTCGGGCCAATTCTCGGTGAGGGCGGCGCCGCGGGTCAAGGCGGGGAGCGTGCGGCAACGCTGCTGGGGTGCGAGTTTCACCATCCGTTCAGCGGAGCTCAGACTCGACCGTTTTCGGCCAACCCGCAGTGCGTGAGCGAGATCTGGCCGGAAGGAAACGTGAGCACTTTCAGGCTGGATCTGGCGCGCCCGGACACGCCATATCACGTCGAGCTCGTGAACTGCACCGAGGAGTCACTCGGGAGTACCAAGGTCGAGCTGTTCGGGACCGATCCAGCGACCCCGCTCGCAACCGGTGTAACGCCGAGCGATCCAGGTCGCGATCAGGCGTGCCTCGTCCTCGACGTTCGAGTAGCGGTGCCCGTCGTGGCGCGCCTCGTCTTCACTTCCCCGACCGGCGTTGGGCCAGCGATCAGCGAGATGACCTTTCGCTGAGTCGACCGCTGTGACCGGGCCCTGGTGTGGACCGCGTTTCGAGCAGCTGAGTTCCGAGCAATGCGCCCCCGCCCGGGACTAAATCGGCAAAATCGTGCAGATCGGGGCCGCGGCGACGGTCGCGGCGTCGTCCGCCGTGCAATCGGCCCAATCGCGACCGGATAGCCGTGGCCAAGCGCTGGAGGACAGTGTCTGCCAGGAGAGAGGTCCGGTCATCGAGTCGAGCGCGAGGAACAGCGCAGCGTCCGACAGGCGGCGGACGCTGGGCAGGGCTTCGATTGCCGGCGTCGAAGGAAACACCGCGAGCCAGCGCGCCCGTCCGAAACCGCCGCGGACGCTCACAGCGCGGGCGACTGCGCCGAGCCGAGCAGAAAATGTCGACCCGGCGTTTGCGTGAGTAGAATTACCCACGTCGTGCAAGTGGGCAAATTGGGGGATCTCCCGGAGGGTGCGCTGCTGGCTGCGCCGTAAGCTCTGTTCGTCGAACGAGCTGCGCTGGCTCCACATCTACGAGGTTCAATCATGTTCGCGCGCCCGCTAGCGGAAAGGCTCCTGGTCATCGCCTTTGCGCTCACCTTCTATTGTCTTGGAACGACCAGCTTCGAAGCGTTCGTCAACTACCGAACTTGGCCGCTGATCGGTGCTGCCGAGTTTCGCGCGTACCATCGCGCCCTTACTCCCCTGGTGGTCAGGGTGATGCTGATTCCGATCGCCGTCTACTTCCTGTCGTTGCTCGCGCTGCTCGTGCTGCGGCCCACGAATGCGCCCTGGTGGTTGCTGGCGACTTCGTTTGCGCTGCTGCTCCTAGCCATCATTTCTAGCGGCTGCATTCAAGTCCCGATCCAAGCAGCGCTGGATCGCGATGGCTTGTCTCTGCCGCTGATCGAGCGCTTGATTGTCAGTGATCTCGCGTTGCGCAAGCTGCCGCTCGCCTTGAACGCGCTACTCTGGCTCGGGCTGTTTTGGAGGCGCGCATGAAGATCGCGATTCTCGACGACACTTTCGACACGCTGCGGACGCTGCCGTGTTTTGGCAAGCTGGACGGCCACGACGTCACGGTCTGGAACGATCACGTCGATGACGTGAGCTCGCTAGCGACTCGGCTGCACGACACCGAGGCGCTGGTGCTCATCCGCGAACGCACCGCGATCCGCGCGCCGCTGTTGGAGAAACTGCCCCGTTTGCGACTTATCAGCCAGCGTAGCGTCTATCCGCACATCGACGTCGAAGCGTGCAGCCGCCTCGGTGTGCTCGTGTCGTCGAGCCAGCACCCGGGCACGGCTTGCTATGCTGCGGCGGAGCTCACCTGGGCTCTCGTGTTGGCCTCGGCACGCAAGCTGCCTCAGCAGGTGGCCTCGCTCAAGGCCGGCCACTGGCAGTCCGGTGTTGGCCGCACTCTTCGCGGGCAGACCCTGGGTATCTATGGCTATGGCCGGATCGGCGCGGTGGTCGCCGGCTACGCAGAGGCGTTCGGAATGAACGTCATTGTCTGGGCTCGGGAGGCCGCCCTGGCGCGCGCTCGCGCCCAGCACCGTACGCCTGCGCCGTCCCGGGAAGCGTTCTTCGAGACGTGCGACGTGCTTACGCTGCACTTGCGCCTGGTCGACGACACGCGCGGCATCGTGACGGCAGCCGATCTCGCGCGCATGAAACCGAGCGCGCTCCTAGTGAACACCAGCCGCGCCGGCTTGATTGAGCCGGGGGCGTTGGTGAGCTCACTTCGTGCCGGGCGGCCTGGTCTCGCCGCGGTCGACGTGTTCGAGCGCGAGCCACTGACCGAGATGAGCCATCCGTTGCTGACCACGGATGCGGCCCTGTGCACGCCGCATATCGGCTACGTCACGCGCGACGAGTACGAACTGCAATTTGCCGAGATCTTCGAGCAGATTCTTGCTTACGCCGCGGGCGCGCCGATCAACGTCGTCAACCCGGACGCCCTGAAAAACGCCCGCTAACTCCAACCAGAGGTGCAGATGAAAAACCAACCACGAGAGCACGGTGCGACCCCGAGTTGGGACACGAATCGTTGGCCCGTTCGCTGGCCCTCTCGCCGTCGGGCCGTCCACGGGTATAGAATGGGCGTCGATGAGCGCCGCGGTGATGCAGGGCCGAAGCGCCTTCGAGCGACGGGCTTGGGGCGAGGCGTTCGAGGCGTTTTCGCGGGCCAGCGCGGAGCAGCCGCTCGCGGCGGACGACCTGGAACGGATGGCGCAGTGCGCAGGGCTCACCGCGCGCGAGGCTGAAGCGATCGCGGGGTTCGAGCGCCTCTATCAGCTGCGGCTCGAGGCGGGTGAGCCTCGGCGGGCCGCACTGGCCGCGTTCTGGTGCGCCATGCGGCTCGTCTCGATCGGTGAGGCGGCACGGGCGAACGGTTGGCTCGGTCGCGCCCAGCGTGTGCTCGACGGGGACGCGGCCGACATCGTGGAGCGTGGCTATTTGCTCTTGCCGCAGGTGTCCCGTCTCACCGCTGCCGGTGATTTCGGCGCGGCGTGCGCGACCGCCGCAAAGGCTGCGGAGATCGGCGCGCGCCACGGAGATCGCGACCTGCAGGCGGTCGGTCGCTGCTTCGAGGGTCGAGCGTTCATTCGGCACGGTCGAGTAGCAGAGGGCTTGCTGCTGCTCGACGAAGCGATGGTGCAGGTGACCGGCGATGAGCTGTCGCCGATGGTGGCGGGCGTGATCTACTGCGCCGCGATCGCCGCCTGTCAGCAGAGCTACGCGCTCGATCGCGCTCGCGAATGGACGGCGGCGCTCAGCCGCTGGTGCGACGGGCAGCCGCAGGTCGTCGTCTTCGCAGCCGCGTGCCTGGTTCACCGCTCCGAGATCTTGCAGCTCGGCGGTGCTTGGAGCGAAGCCGCAGAAGAAGCCCGCCAAGCCTCGCTACGGCTGGCTCACAGTCGGGATTGTGAGGCCGGAAACGCCCGCTACCAGGAAGCCGAGCTCTATCGTTTGCGCGGTGAGCTGAGCGAGGCGGAGCAGGCTTATACGCTCGCGAGTGAGCGCGGCCGGGACCCTCAGCCGGGGCTCGCGCTGCTACGCCTGGCCCAGGGGCGCGCCGACCTCGCGCTGGCGGCGACACGGCGCGTGCTGACCGCAACCCAAAATCCGCTGCACCGCACGCGCATTCTGCCCGCGCACATCGAGATCTTGCTGGCCGCCCGCGAGCTGGGTGAGGCAAGGCAGGCGGCCGAGGAGCTTTGCGCCATCGCGCTGGACCTAAACTTGGAGATTTTGAGCGCCATGGCTCAGCATGCGCAAGGTGCCGTGACGCTGGCCGAGGGCGATGCGCGCGGGGCACTCGAGCCGTTGCGGCAGGCGCAAGAAGTCTGGCGACGCGTGGGCGCTCCGTACTTGAGCGCGCGCGTCCGCGTCGCAGTCGCTCGCGCGTTTCAGGACTTGGGCGATCAAGACGGCGCAGCGCTGGAGCTCAATGCCGCAAAGAAGGTTTTCACGGCGCTCGGGGCCGCGCCGGACTTGGCGGCGCTCCAAGCGCCATCTGCGCCAGCGATCGCCGGTGCTGCTGCAGGCAAGGGCGCGCACGGTCTGAGTGCGCGTGAGCTCGAGGTGCTGCGACTCGTGGCCGCGGGCAAGACCAACAAGATCATCGCGCGCGAGCTGTTCTTGAGTGAGAAGACGGTCGAGCGACACCTGAGCAACATCTTCGCCAAGCTCGAGGTGCCGACCCGCTCTGCCGCGACCGCCTGGGCTTATCAGCACGGGCTCGCTGGGTAGAACCACCCAGCCAACGTCGACGAATTGGGTGGTCCTCCCGATGCCGATGGAGGGCCAAGCCCGTAGGTTTGCTCTTCGTCGACGGCGCACGTCGCGCTGAAGGAGTATTGGCATGAGCAAGCACGGCAACCAATTGGCGTTCGCGGTAGAGGGACTGATCGAGGAGGGAGAGGCGTTTCGTCGACTCGCGGTCGAGCGCGCTCCAAGATGCTTCGACGTGATCGTGATCGGTGGCGGACAGTCGGGCCTGTCGGTGGGCTATCACTTGCAGAAGCTAGGCCTGAGCTTCGTGATCTTGGACGCCAGCGCGCGCATCGGCGACGTTTGGCGAAAGCGCTGGGACACGCTGCGCCTGTTCACGCCCGCTCGCTACGACGGCCTCGACGGCTGGCCCTTTCCGGGGCCGCCCGATGCCTTTCCGACCAAGGACGAGATGGCCGACTATCTCGAGAGCTATGCCGAGCATTTCCAGTTACCGGTCCGCAGCGACACGCGCGTGACGCGACTGTCGCGCGAAGGCGAGCGCTACCGGGTCGAAGCCGGAGCCGAGCGCTTCGAGGCGGAGCACGTCGTGGTGGCCATGGCCAGCTACCAGGCGCCCAACGTGCCCAATTTTGCCAAGGAGCTCTCACCAGGAATCGTTCAGCTTCACTCGAGCGAGTATCGAGGCTTGTCGCAGCTTCAGCCAGGCGGGGTACTGGTCGTCGGCGCGGCCAACTCGGGCGCCGAGATTGCCATTGAAACCGTGCGCCGGCATCGCACGTTGCTCTCGGGCCGCGACCCGGGGGAGCTTCCGTTTTCGATCGGGGGATTTTGGTCGCGATTGATCGCGCCGCTCTTGTTCCGCGTGGTCTTTCCCCACATCCTCAGCATAAAGACGCCCATGGGGCGGAGAGCGCGTACAAAGATGCTCCGCTCGGGCGCCCCGAGGATTCGGCAACGGCGTACCGATCTGGAGCAGGCGGGCGTCGAGTGGGCCGCCCGCACCAGCAGCGCCAAAGCGGGTGTGCCGCTGCTCGCCGACGGCCGCACCGTCGAGGTGCGCAATGTCATTTGGTGTACCGGCTACAGTTCCGGCCTGTCCTGGATTGAGCTGCCGATCTTCGACGACGATGGCGAGCCACGGCACGTGAGCGGTCTCGTCGAGAACGAGCCTGGCCTGTACTTCGTAGGTCAGCATTTCCAGCACTCGCTGTCGTCGACCATGATTCACGGTGTGGGTCGCGACGCCGTACGCATGGTCCAGGCGCTGCACGCGCGGTTGCTCGGGCGGCTGACACTCGAGGACGAAACGCTCGAATTGGCGCCGAACGAAGCTTCCAAGCGCGGGTGAAAAGGCGGAGGTGTCCGACGCTCACTGCCGGTAGATCGCCGCGCTCGATGACGTTGCCTCAGAGGAGGTAGACACGGGTTGCGCCTTTCCCTAGGGTTCGGTCGGTGTCGATCAGCCCTATCGTTGCACCCGTCGTCGCCCTCGTAGTCTGGACCCACTTCATGTGGTTTTGGATGTACGCGACGCGCATCCCCGCCATCTTCGCGGCCAAGATGAAGCTCGATCCGAACCTACCCAAGGGGCAACTCATGGCGACACTGCCGCCGCGAGTGCGTTGGAAGGCGGACAACTACAATCACCTATTCGAACAGCCAACGGTGTTCTATGCGGTCGCGCTTTCGCTCGCCGTCACTGGTCACGGTAGCGGCGTCAACGCGACGTTGGCCTGGGCCTACGTCGGCCTGCGCGTTGCGCACAGCCTCTTGCAGGCATTATGGAACAACATCAATGCGCGCTTCGGCCTGTTCGCGCTCTCTTCTTTGACCGTGATGGCGATGACGTTCAATGCAGCGCGGGCTGTATTCTGAGCTCGAAACGGAGCGATCGCGTCTTGCGGCACGAGGCTGTGCTCATGTGTTCGCGTCAATCATCCGAAACCTACAGGCCTTCGTCGGGATCCTCTTCGTCGTCCATCAAGGTGGCGATGCGGAGTATGCGCTGAATGGGATCGTGTTCGGGAGGAGTTGCGCGAGTCGAGCCACGACCGCGGGCGCGAGGCATCTGGCCAAGATCATGGCCGTGGAGACGTGGCCCTGGGACTTGCCGATGCGAGCGGCGATTTCCGCCTGGGTGAAGCCGGAGTCGTAGATGGCGTGATGTGCGGCCCGGAATTTCGCTTGTTCGATCGGGATGCGCTTACACGAGCGGCACCGTTCAGTATGCCCTCCACGATGCCCGGCCCGATTTCGACGGCACCCGCGCATTTTGGCTTGTACCGTCGGTACAACTGCTAGTACACTTGCGCATGCCCCGGGCTAGCTTCCAGCAACTTCCGGAGGAACGGCGCGCGCAAATCTTAGCTGCGGCAGCGGAGGAATTCGCGGCCAATGGGTATCGGGGGGCTTCGTACAATCAACTCCTCGCGCGCCTCGGTATCGGCAAGAGCTCGGCGTATCACTACTTCGAGGACAAGGCCGATCTGTTCCGGACCGCGGTTGCTGACACGTACACGAGCTGGTTTCGAGGAGTGTCAGGAATTGCGCAACCGAAGGACTGCGGCGAGTTTTGGCAATTCATCTTCGAGGTGAATTTGAGCGGGTACCAATTCATGTTGGGAAACCCGACCGCGGCCGCGCTGATGCAATGCGCTATACGTGAGGCTGCGAATCTCGAGCAGGTCCTGGGCGCGGACGAGGTGCTCAATGCCGTCGACCAGTATCACCGAATGCTTTTGATGATGGGGCAACACTTGGGAGCGGTTCGGACCGATATTCCCCTCGAACGTCTGTCGTTGCTTTCTCGCGCCGTCGGCGCTGCCGAAGATCAGGCGTTCGTACGCGAAGTACGCCGAGACGGAGCCGCGACCGTCGCCACGCGCTTGCCCACCATCGCACAGGAGTTGACTGACACTCTCCGTCGCCTGTTCGAAGCTCCTGTCGAACAGCGAAGACCGAAACGCGGATCGACAACCAAGAAGTTCACGAAGTGATCTAGGGAGGTAGACATGTCTGATTTGGTGATTGCGACTGTGCCGCCATCAAAGCTTGATCCCGGCGGGCAAGCCGAATCGCAAAGGGGCGAGCGGGGCCGCTCGCATGGGTTGTCACTGATCTTTTGGCTCATGGAGCAAAGGTTCGTCACGTTGCTGGCCATTCCGACGACGGTAGCGACGTTGTTGACCTGGGCGACTCGTGGTGGCGCTGCTCTGTTTTTCGCCTACTGGCTCGCCGTGCCGCTGCTCGGAGTGGTGCTCCCGCTGCTCTATCTGGTTCTGTTGTCCTGGCGCCACGACGCGGGGCCCGCCAATTGGGACGACGCACTCGAGTTTCGCGATCCGAACGAGGGACGCCGTTGGAAAGGGAAAAAGGTTCCGATGGCGACGGTCTACGAGGCATACATCGCAGGCCGACTCAACTTCAAGATCGACCTTCAGGAGTTGCTGCTGAGGCGTAACGAGCTATTTCGATTCTGCTTTACGTGGTCCGACGTGAGATTCTATTTCGCCAAGTTCCTGGGGCAGAATTTGAACCACAATGCACGCGCTGACAAAGAAGACGTGCAGCCGGTCTACGACCGGGGGAACGACTTCTATGGCTGGTTTTTGGGAGAAACCATGGTCTACACGGGCGGCATCTTTCGCGACGAAGCAGAACCACTGGAGGTGGCCCAAATCCGCAAGCTCGAGACGATTTGCCAGTCAGTCCAAATGACACCTGGCGACCGTCATCTCGACATCGGTTGCGGCTGGGGCGCGCTTCTTTGCCATGCTGCGCGCGAACACGGAGCTCAAAGCTTCGGAGTCACTCTTGCAGCGGAACAGGTCGCCCATGCACGAGGGCTGGCAGAGAAGCTCGGCGTCGCCGATCGTGTCCAAGTCGAGGTCGCAGACTACCGTACCCTGCGCGGCAGGCGGTTCGACAAGATCACGTGCGTGGAGATGGCAGAGCACGTCGGTATCAAGAATTTCCAGAAGTTCTTACGCCAAGTGCACAACTTGCTGGAGGACGACGGGAGCTTCTACATGCAGATCGCGGGGCTTCGCCGCGCCTGGCAGTTCGAGGATTTCGTCTGGGGACTATTCATGGCGAAGTACATTTTTCCGGGCGCTGACGCGAGCTGCCCGCTGGGTTTCGTCGTAGCCCAGGCCGAGCGAGCAGGCTTCGAGGTACATCGCGTTGAAAATTGTGGCGCGCACTACGCGGTGACGATCGAAAAGTGGTACCAAAACTGGAGACGCAATGAGACCGCGATCGTTGAGCGCTACGGGCAGCGCTGGTTTCGGCTCTGGTCATTCTTCCTAGCGTGGTCTGTGATAATTGGCAGTCAGGGTAGCTCTGCACTGTTCATGATTACGATGACCAAGAATCTAAAGAACGATCAGGAGACATTGCCAAAGACATCCGGGCTTCGCTTCAGCCGCCGCCGCCGGTTCATTGGCCCGAACCCAATCGCAACTCAGCAGTAGCTCGGAAAAGACATGACGCTCGTGGATCTGGACGTTGCACTAGCTGGGTCTGGACCGAGGCTGGTGCTCCTGGCTGGCGTGCCTAGTCCTTGGTCGCAGCCCTGGTCCCGCTGCCCGAAACAGACTGCCCGATGGCGGCCGCCCTCCGCGCCGCCTTCACGTGGCTGGGGCGCGCGCTAGGAAACGCCCTAATTCCCGTGCTTCTCGCCCACCGCGCTCGCGTGGTTTCAAAGTTCTTCGAACTGCCCATCGAATTGTGAAACCGTCAATCGCACCGCGAAGGCGTTCGCGGCAAGATCACGATCGAGAAGCACGAACTCCTGACCCCAGACGTTTGAGCGTGGGAAGTCGGACGAAGTTAACCTTCAGTTGCGTCTCTCGCTACCTTGAACCTTCGCGATTGAGGCGAGGGCCCGTCCTTCCACTGGTAAGCCGCCCTTGGTTGCCAGCTGGCAAAGCCGCTCCGAAAAGCCGCGCCGACTTCAGGCGGCGCCTGGACGCCGAACACGACGACAGTGTGGTGTTTTTGGCACGCTGTGTCCGCTCGTTCTCGCACCGCCGTGGGCAATGCAATAGCGCGCGTACATTGCCTGGCACGCCAGCTGCAGTTAAACAGCTCACCTTGTCGCGGCTCGCACGGTATTGGGGTTTCGTTGGGCTCATGGCGCTTTCGCTCTCCAGCGGTTGCTTTCCATTCATCGTTCCGCCAGCGCGTGTTTCGCTGGGCGCGGGCGCTCGCTTGGGCGCCGCACCGAGCTGGGCGCCGCACTCAACGCGGGACTTCGTCGCGCTGCGGGCTGGCCTGCACCGTCCAGAACATCGAGCGGGTGCGGCCGAAGTGAACCGCCATGAATTCCCGACCCTATCTCTCGATGGTGCTATCGTGTACGCCAAGTAGCGCTTTCACGGGCACGACCGCGCCCAGCTCGTGATTTTTTGCGCTTGCCGCGGTACGTTTTGCCCCTCCGTTAGGGCGATCCAGTGCGCTTCTGCCGCACGTCCCCGATTGGTCGGCAAGATCGCCAACCCGCTCGGTTACGAGCGCTTCGCACTGGTACGCGGAAGCGTGAGTTATCTAGAGGTCACCCGTTTGGCCGTCCTGGTCAAACACTTGGCCGGCTCGGTCGACGCCAAAACGGCGAACATCCCGCATGTTGCCCTCATGGCGATTTCAAACAAATGCGTGACCGTGAGAGCAATACTGTTTGCATCGGCCGTGTCGGCCGTGTCGGCCTTGTCCGAGCCGGTGTGGGCCGACGTTCCAGCCACTACGGACTCGAGCCCCGGGCTGAGCCAGAAGTTCAGCGTGATGGCCGGGCTCTCGCAGTGGCTGCTCTTTCGCGGGGGCAACCTCGCGGTCGAGTACAAGACCGGGCGCTTGGCCTTCGAGCTCTCGCACGGCCAGGGGCTCGACCTGAATCAGTTGGGGGGGTTCGCGTTGAGCTCGGCCGAGCGCCGCGACGAAACTCGCGTGCGCGTCCCTTGGACGACTGGCTTCGGCGTGGGCTATCGCATCACGGAGAATTTGCACCTGTTGCTCGAGATCAAGGCGCACCACTACGAGGTCCGGGCAAATGATGGGGTGAACGAGGTGAACTACACGACCTTCAGCGTCGGTCCGGGCGCATTCTATTCAATCTATCTGGGCAGGCATTTGTTCTTAGAGCCGAATCTGCGCTTCTGGCCGAACATTGCCTCCACCCTCGACAACAACCGCGTCACGCTACGAAACTGCGATGGCACGAGCTACGAACACCACGCGCATGACTTCGGTTTTTTTGGGAACGTGAACCTCGGTTATTCGTTCTGAGCGGAGCTCAGGGCTCCGGGGATCGAGATCTTCTGGTCGCACTGATGGTCACCATTACGGCGGCGTCGGAGGCCGGGAACACGGCGAAGAGCGAGGTGCGCGGCGGGACCGCGATCGCCCACTCTCGCCAGCCGGCCCCGCTCGCCAGGTACTCGAGAGCCGGGCACGGGCCACGTTCAGCGAGCGCCGGACAGCGGCGGGCGTCGTCGCACTTCGCTTGGGGCGCGCCCGTGCCAGCGTTTGAACGCACGGCTAAACGCGGAAAGCTGGGAGAATCCGAGAGAAAAAGCCACTTCTGCGAGCGACGCGCGCGGGTCCGAAATGAGCAGCGAGGCGCGCTCCTTGCGCACCGCTTCAACCAATCCACGGAAGGACTCGCCCTCATTGGCCAGGGCACGCCGCAGCGTTCGCTCGCTCATCGCCAGCCGCTTGGCAATCATGGTGCTCGCGGGCTCGCCATTCGGCAATGCTTCCAGGATTGCGTGTCGCACCCGGGCGCTCGTGTCTGCGTCACTGCTGGTCTCTTGCAGCAGGCGCTGCGCCAGCGCCTCGAAATGCCGAGAAAGCGCGGGATTGGCAAAGCTCGGCACGGCAGTCAGCAGGGTCTTGGGCAGCACGAGCTCGTCAGCGTCCGCTTGCCAGCGAGGGCTGACGCCGAAATGCTCGACATGCATGCGCGTGTCAGGCGGCGCCGCGTGCTGGAACGAGACGGCTAGCGCGTCGAGATCGGCACCGATGATCTGCCGAGCCACCTGCAAAAACTCTGCGAGCACCGATTCGTTGGCGGCGCGATGGCCGAGCGAGCGCTCGCCCGGCCGTAGCCAGCGGGCATGAAGTGCTTCGGCGGTCTCTTCCATCTCCCAACGCCCACCATGATTGGTGATCAGCGCAACGAAGCGAACGACGCGCGAGAGAGCTTCACGCCCGGACGCTGCCGTCATCACCGCAAAACCGAGCACGGAATAGTGCTCGATCGAAAACGTGCGCGCCACGTGCATGGGCAAGCCGTCGTCCCGAATGGCGCGCATGGCGGCCGCCCAGCCGCCAAAGATGGCCTCGAGCGGCAACGGCGCTTCGGGCGCCTCGAACGCCTCCGGGGGCACGCC
>Ga0302321_100001623_pt1 | contig 19317 bp, 16 predicted proteins | sample Fen_T0_1_FD_202505 | JGI IMG/M metagenome (GOLD analysis project Ga0302321, IMG submission 202505) | Peat permafrost microbial communities from Stordalen Mire near Abisko, Sweden - Fen_T0_1 | ecosystem: Environmental > Terrestrial > Soil > Wetlands > Permafrost | place: Sweden: Abisko...
AGCACAACCAGCCTTTCGACAACTCCCGCTTTTATTCCATCCCAATCATTGCCGAATGACCAAATTTAGCTTGATTTTTAACAGAGTATCTTACGGGTTAATAAGGCCATAGCGGCAGGTGAACAATCTCCGGTGACAGCAACCTATCGCCGTCTGACTGGAAGGAATCCGCAAAGCCTTGAACCTTACTTTCCACGAATTCCCAGATCGACTTGGCCTTCTTCGTCAAAACAGGACGTTATGATGCGTAGGAAACCTAGATCGAGAATGCACCCAGAAAACTATCTCATGATCGGAAAAAAGCTAGGGCTTTGGTACGCCGACGCATATTTTGATACAAGTTACGCATATTTGACATGTTTATTAAAAAAATCAATGAGTTATGCCCCCAATAAATGGCAATAATTTGCTTGTTTAATGTACATGTGATGGGGCTGTATCTTATTGATATTACATGAATTATAATTACAACCGTGATTTTCTGTACAAATACCCTGCTAGTCCATTTAATTAAACACAATTGTAATGAAACTCAAGTCTGTTCCATCATGAAAGCGCGTATTTTGCCCTTCATCTGGTTGTTTTCATGTTCATTTACTGTTTGCCAGGGGCAGGATGGAATGCTGGAAGATCCTTTCGCTACACATCAGCAAGCGAGCCAAAGTCCAGGAAAAAAACACTTAGCAGTTGAAGATCCTTGTCGCCTGAATACCGATACCGATCATGCCTGGACGCTGGTGGATGTCGTTGACCAAGCCCTTTGTCACAATCCGCAAACCCGTCAAGCCTGGGCTAATGCCCGTTTCCAGGCGGGACAGGTTGGTATCGCTAAAGCGGCCTATTTGCCGACTGTGACATTGAACACCTCCATCTCGCGTGGCATAAATTCTTCTAGCAGCAACTTGCAAAACACTATCATCAGTAGCCCAGGCACAGGAGGTACAGGCGGCAGTGGGCAGGCCCTCAATCGTTTCACTTCCATAATTAGCTTGAATTATCTTCTTTATAATTTCGGTGCTCGTGAAGCGCTGCTTGAAAATGCCCAGCAAACCCTGGAAGCAGCTAATTGGACTCATGATGCAGTGCTGCAAACGGTAATGTTTACAGCGATTCAGGCTTATTATCAAGTTTTTGCGACGCAATCGGCAGCAGAAGCTGCATTGGTCTCGGAGAAAGCCAGTAATGAATCGCTGAAGGCGGCTCAAACCCGCTATGAAGTTGGGGTGGTGGCTAAGGCCGATGCGTTACAGGCACAGACCGCTTTTGCTCAAGCCAAGCTCAATTGCCAGAAGACGGAGGGTGAGGCCAGGATTGCCACTGGGAGTTTGGCTAATGCACTGGGACTCGAAGCCGACTATAATTTGAATATCGCGCCTCCGACTTTGGTAAAGCCAGATGCCGAACAAGATACCTTTGTGCATCAGTTGATCGAAGAAGCCAAATCCATGCGTCCCGATTTGGCCGCAGCCGAAGCGACGGTTAAAGCGGCAGAAGCCAATGTTAAAGCTGCTGAGGCTGGACATCTACCCAGTATTTCTTTAATTGGAAATTATGGCTACAACCACACCAGTTTACCGAGCGATACTCAAAGCTGGTCGGTGGGTATGCAGGTCAGTGTGCCTTTGTTTACCGGCTTCAATACGACTTACCAAATCCGAAGCGCGAAAGAAAAACTCGAAGTGCAGCGTGCTAATTTGGATCAGCTTGACCAATCAGTGAGCCTGGATGTCTGGCGAGCCTATCAGCTTTTAAATACTGCCCGTGAGAGCTTCCTTAGCAGTGAAGATCTGCTGGCGAGCGCTAAGCAATCCGAACGGGTGGCTCTTGGGCGATACAAAGCGGGGGCAGGTACTATTATCGATCTTTTGAATGCACAATCCAGTCACGCCAATGCCAGACTGCAATTGATCCAGACCCAATATGCCTGGTTGACCCAAAAAGCCCAATTAGCCCAGGCTTTGGGGCGTTTGGATTTTTCCTCTATCCCTGCAAGGTAACAACTAATGATACGTTTTTGGGTTATCCAACATAAGTTAGTGGCCTTCCTCTGTCTGATCGGCGTTCTAACGGGCATTTATTGGTTCAGTCCTTGGCGGGTATCAGAAGAAATTCCCAACTACCGGACTGAAAAAATAGTCAAGGGCAACATCATCAAATCGATTTCTGCTAATGGCACGCTAAATCCGGTGGTTCTTGTCAATGTGGGTACGCAAATTTCAGGTGTAGTCAATAAGCTCAATGCAGATTTTAACGACCGGGTACAAAAAGGCCAAGTGCTTGCGGAAATCGATCCCTCATTGATTAATGCCCAACTCGAACAAAGTCAAGCGAACCTTGCTAATGCCCAGGCCTCGCTCAAACTTGCCCAAGCGAACAAAAGAAGGTCTAAAGAGCTGTATGCCCAAGACTATATTGCCCGATTGGAACTCGATCAATCAATCCAGGCACTGGAAGCTGCCCAATCACAAGTGGCTTCGGCAATGGGTCAGCTCAAGCGCGATAAAACCAATCATGCTTATACCATCATCAAATCCCCGGTTTCTGGGGTAGTGGTGTTGCGTAATGTCGATATAGGGCAAACCGTTGCAGCCAGCTTTCAAACACCCACCCTATTTACTATCGCCCAGGATTTGCAACGTATGCAGATTGATACCTCGGTCGCCGAAGCCGATGTCGGCGGTGTTCGGATTGGACAAACAGTGAATTTCACCGTGGATGCCTATCCAGATCGAATTTTCCAGGGCAAGGTTCACCGAATCAGGCTAGATTCCAAGGTATTGCAGAATGTGGTCACCTATGATGTGGTGATTGATGTCAATAATCCCGAAGAAATTCTGTTGCCAGGGATGACGGCCTTCGTCAGCATCGTCATTGAGGAAAGAAACGACAGCTTAAAACTGCCTCTGGCGGCACTCAAGTTCCGTCCAGATGAAGGCAGTAACACCAAGCCCGGTAAGAATGTTTACCGTCTGAATAACAATAAGGCCGTGCCGGTGGCTGTGCAGATTGGTATCGCCGATGGCAAGTATGCGGAGTTAATCGGTGGGGATTTAAATGAAGGCGATTCGGTGATTCTCGAAGACCAGAGCGAACATAAATCCGAAGACAAGAAGCCGGGTCAAGCAAACTTCCGGGTCAAGGCATTTTGATGGCAGATCCTTTGCTTTGTGTTACTGGGCTTTATAAAAATTATCTGGAAAATGTACCTGTGCTTAAGGATGTTAGTTTTAACATCGAAAGCGGCGAGTACGTCGCGATTATGGGACATTCTGGTTCTGGAAAATCGACGCTGATGAACATACTCGGCTGTCTGGATACCGCAACAGCCGGTCATTATTATCTGGAAGGCAGGGACACCGCCGCTTTAAGCTCGGACGAATTGGCTTTGTTGCGAAACCGCTTGATCGGGTTCGTTTTTCAAGGTTTCAATCTATTGCCGAGGAGTTCGATTTTGGACAATATTGCTTTGCCCTTACTTTATTCTGGCAAAAGCAAGGTCGAACGTCGTGAAAAAGCCACTGTAATGCTAACTCGTGTTGGCTTGGCTCAATTCGGTGATCGTAGGCCGAATCAGTTATCGGGTGGACAACAGCAACGTGTGGCTATCGCCAGGGCATTGGTCACTGACCCTAAACTCATCTTGGCGGATGAGCCAACTGGCAACCTCGATACGCAAACAGGAGATGAAATCATGAAGATCTTTCAGGACTTGAATGAAGACCAAAATATCACGATCATCCTGGTCACCCACGAAGACGATATTGCCGCCCACGCTAAACGGTTGATCCGGGTGGTCGATGGGCAAATCGCGAGCGACCAGGCTTCATGATTATCGGTGCATTATTGGGGGAAGGCTGGGCGGCGATGCGCGCCAATCGGATGCGTACCTTGTTAACGATGTTGGGGATGGTATTCGGGGTTGGTTCGGTAATCATGATGTTAGCAATAGGCCAAGGCGCACAATTAATGGTGAACGAATCCATTGCTTCTATGGGCAGCAATCTTTTCATCGTACTGTCGGGCTCAACGTCGGCGGGCGGGCTACGGCAAGGCTCTGGCACGGTGCCTACATTGACTTTGGACGATGCACAAGCCATCGGCGAATTGACTGAAATCGCCTCAGTTGCCCCAAACCTACCCAATAACGCCCAACTGATTTACGCTTCGAACAACTGGAGCACCCAAGTTTTAGGCACCACGCCCGCTTTTTTCGATGTCCGGGAATGGCCGGTCGTTTCAGGGGAAGCTTTCAAAGACAGCGATGTACGCTCGGCTACTCGGGTGCTGCTAATGGGTCAAACCGTGGTTCGTAATCTGTTCGGCGATGAAAATCCTGTCGGTAAAATGGTCAGGGTAAAAAACAGCCCTTTCTTAGTGTTGGGCATCCTGGCAGCGAAGGGCCAAAGCCTGGATGGCAGAGACCAAGACGACACTGTGTATGTTCCTATTACGACAGCCCAACGCCAACTGTTCGGCAATCAATTCCCTGGTATGGTTCGCTCAATTATGGTCAAAGCCAAATCAGCCGAAGTCATGGCGAAAGCCGAACAGGGCATGACCGAATTGCTCAAGATAAGGCATCGAATCCATATCGGACAAGAAAATGATTTTTCCGTCCGCAACCTTGCAGCCGTGGCACAAGCCGCTGCCAGCACCACGGAAGCCATGTCAACAATGCTCGGTGCCATTGCTTCAGTATCGCTCTTAGTTGGCGGCATTGGCATCATGAATATTATGTTGGTTTCGGTCACCGAAAGAATCCGAGAAATAGGCATCCGTATGGCGATAGGTGCAAGAACACGCGATATTTTGCTGCAATTTCTTTTTGAGGCCGTAATGATTTCGTTGGCCGGAAGCTTCATTGGTGCGGTGCTAGGTGTCGCTTGCGCTTATTTCTTCAGCCAATACAATGACACACTGGTCGTCGTCACGTTAAGTTCCGTATTCCTTTCCTTCGGGGTAGCCGCCGCAGTCGGCGTATTCTTCGGCTTCTACCCCGCTCGCAAAGCCGCCAACCTGAAGCCTATCGAAGCGCTTCGGTATCAATAGTTACGGCTTTATTGAGTCTCTCGGTGCAATTTTGTGATGTTAGGAATCGAACCGAATGGGCATCATTTATCTGTCTAACTGACGACAAAAAAAAGCAATGCTTCGCATTATTGCCCATAACCTGAAGGTCATTATCAGTATCCACTGGCCTAAGCTGCTTTTTACCAGCTAGTAAACATGTAATATCACTACAACCCATGCAAAAATAAAAAGCAGCCATAGGCAACTATCAGTCGATGACTTTATGGCGTAGGCTCATTTTCACCATCGACCATCCCATAACAATCATATTAATGCCCACAAGCAACCCTAACAGCCAATGCGCCGTTTCAGACCAGAACATCAGGATGATGACTGCAAAAACCAATGCTGTTACGCCGCTAAAAAAAGCATAATCCCAATGTGGTAACGGGCGCAGTTTGTATGCCCAATACATTTTGGTGATCCCTTCAAAGGCAAAAAATAAGGCCATAATCATCGTAAGGGTAAATACCCCAGCAATAGGGTCAGCAATGAGAAGATAGCCCACAACAACTTGCAAAATACCCAAACCCAGCCACAAACCAAAACCGGGCATATCGCGGAGAAATATGGCTCGGCTGACCTGAATTGCACCTGCCAATACAATAATCCAGCCCAAGAATATGACGATGACTACGGAAAAAAACTGCGGTATGACGACAGCGGCAACGCCAAGCATTATGAAAATAATACCTTCGATTAAAAATAATCGCCAGTGTACTTGCAAATACACCAGCATTTTGTGTTGCATGTGTGCCAGTTCAGTGGCGATAGTGTCTGTGCCATTCATAGTATTTACCTTTCGTGGGTATTGCAATCTAACAGGAAGGACTGGAATATCACCTCGCAGCTTTTTCTTTCGATGAGTCAGCCCTATGTTCCTTGTCGGTAGCTATCGTTTGCAAGTCCCCAGATCGCAGAGCAAGCAGCGACATAACTTCGAGAGCGAGATTATTTTTCCCTATGGTTCGGTTGCAACAATACGCGTAAAACCTAACAAGGTCGGTACGGTAGCGTACAGATTACCCACAAAGCCAATGGTTTCCCGACCTGTGTCCGGCAAATTGCAGACCTTTGCCTTTGCTTCGAATTTTACTGTCGGATTCTTCCAGCCACCCTGTAGTTGGATTTCCTTTTAGATTGCCACCCAAGGTTGGCCATAACGTGCTTAAAGTTGGCATTTCGATAGAAATGACGAGGGCGCCACTACTCTGTCCGAGCAACCCATCAACTGCGCTTTTGTTTGCACTTGATGCAACCCGCAGCGCATCAACTGTGAGTTGATCGCCATTCATAGCCAGTTTGCCATTTGCATTCAATGGTTGGTTGCGCAATTGGCCGGTCAGTTTGTCAATATTGGCAGTGATTTATAACGCTTTGGGATCAAGTTTACCTTGAAGATGGCTGCTAAATGTGAGGCTACCTGGAAGTTCGGGGATGACTATGTCCGGATTAAATTTTTGCCCTGTTACAGTTAGGCCGAACACAGGTACATCTCCCCAGGAGGCATACCACCAACACGTTGCCACTCTTAAATATCTGGATTCGATTTCGGTGATGATAGGAAGCGCGCGGCTGGCTACCGGCTGTTTCGCCGCCGGTCGGTGGATTCCAGGCGGATTCCGTTAGCCAGCGTATATAATCCTGTTCGTGGTGTAATCGAACATCTTCCTGTTCTCGATCCTCCCATGCGCCGTAACTGATTTCCCGTAGTCCATCTCTGATCTGCATTGGTAAATTAGAGGCATCACACAAAGGCTGTGCCGTCGCCATGCCCACCACCACTGTTAGATTCAATATACGCCGTGTAAGCAAGGCCTACAATATAAGTACGGAGGAGCAAAAACCCACACCCTGAACGCAAACCTTTGATATTGATTTTTAAATGATCTTTGTTAATACCGAAACCTTACGTTAGTGGAATAAAGGTTATTTCTATTCGTTGCTAATAAACGAGGAATCCGTAGTGGAGTATTACATTTTACTTTTTTTGACCAAGGGCATGAATGATTTCTAAGGAAATATATCGATAAGTGTGAAATGAATTGAAAATTTCCGCTAAAAGTTAATCTCTCGTAATCTAGTTACAATCTATCAAATAAAAACAATAAGAAAATTAATACAACCGCCTTACTCTTAAGGAAACCATAATATCCAAACTGGAAAAAGTTGTTAAAATTGCCGGTGCTACTAGGAGCAATTTTTAATCTTGGACTGGCATTAGAGCTTAAAAAATCTCATTGTTGAGACAAAAAATAGTATTACTTACCAGTCGTTGTGATTGTTGCAAATCGTTCTTAATTGAATGAAAAGGAACAGAAAAAAGAAAAATCTGGTTTATAAGTTTTGTTAGTGTTGATTTTAGCTAACCTTAAACCAATAACCTATGTAGTCAAAAAATAACTTGCTAAAACTACTTTAATGGAAAAAAACATGCCTTATTTGACTCAACTTCATGATAACCTCGATAAAGCTTCAGACCAGCATACAGCACTTACCTCAGTATTTGATGAATTCGCAAATTTTGTTAAAGATTGTATCCAAGCGCCGTCGATCGCTAACCATAGCATTACCGCTGCATTACACCTTGATCACGGGCTGTTCACTACGACATTCGCAGGTCGAACCGTATCTTTTGTATTTACTTCATCTCTCGAAAAAAGCGGAACTCTAATAGGAAACGTGAAGTGCTATATCAAGGAGAACTTTCCAGAACCCAGGCAAATTGAATTCGGCGGATTTACTTTCGACAAAGAAGGCTTTACGAATATCAACATACCAAACTCAAACGATACAATCCACATTGCAAATGACCTCGGCACGCTCCTTATGGCGCTCCACTTCATCCATGAGAGCCTTTCAATATGAAGCCTAAATAGAGCCTCGCATCATAATGTATATGGCCCCCTTTCATTTTGTAAGAATTTTATCGCTTCTGGAGGTGGAGGCCAGCAACATACGCATATCTGGCCTATGAGTAAGTCTGGTTTGTCCTGTCCGTAATAGGTTATTCCCGCTTTTTCACCTTATCATTTCAAGTAGCCTCGATTTCGTTGCACGTCATAGGGGCTACATACTGTGTCGCTACCGCGACGATTTATGTTAATTGTGTTCTCGCACCCGAAAGCGAAATATTTTGCAAAAATCATCCCTGGATTTTGCACTTCGAGCTGGTTAAAGCCATCCAAATTCGCTTCCGGCGAATTCGTCTTTGCTCAGCCAAAGAAAAGCATTCAAAAGAAAGCCCACCCGGATGCCACTTGCTTCCTGCGTGGCTTCCCCGTGCTTCTTACTGGACTGTTCCAAATAAAAAAGCCAATGTTCGGCGCGGCAAACTGGAGAAGGTATATCTTTGGCTGCATTAAATAAATTATGTCTAATTAATTCCAGATATTTGTTATCCATCGATGGGTAGCGTTTTTGAGTTTCAACCACTTTGTTTTCAAAAATAAAGTACAATGCACAGTTAACAAACTATTGCACGGCAGCTTTTCCTAAGCTGTTTGGCTAATATGGAAGGCACGGAAATAACAGGAACACATGAAACACTACAAAATTGCGGTTTTAGCGGGGGACGGTATTGGACCGGAAATTACTCAGGAAGCTATTAAGGTTCTCAAAGTCATTGAAGAGCGTAATGCCGTTTCATTTGAGTTGATGCCAGCGGCGTTTGGCGCTTGCGCTTATTTTGAGTTTGGCGATGCGTTTCCGCAAAGCACCATCGATATTTGCGATAAGGCCGATGCAATATTAAAAGGGCCTATCGGCTTAAGCCATGAGGAATCGAAAAACATCCCCATTGATAAGCAGCCAGAACGAGGAGCATTGTTGCCCCTGCGTCGACGTTATAACACCTATGCTAATTTCCGCCCGGTTTTCTTGCCTAAGGCGTTGGGGCATTTTTCACCGCTAAAACCTGAAATTATCGGCGAAGGCATAGACCTTATTATCGTGCGTGAATTGGTGGGCGGACTTTATTTTGGCAGTAAAGAGTCCGGCATCAACGAGCAGGGTTTGCGTTATGTCAAGGAAACCCTTGAGTATGACGAGTTGCAAATTCGCCGCATCATGCACCAGGCGTTTAAATTAGCCATGAAACGCCGCAAATTGCTGCACAACATCCATAAAAGTAATGTCCTGAAATCCAGCGTGTTGTGGAATGAGGTGATGGAAGAAGTTGCTAAGGAATATCCCGAGGTGAAAGTGGTGAATTTCTTGGTCGATGCTGCGGCGACGGCACTGTGTTTAAACCCGACCCAGTTTGATGTGATGGTCATGGAAAATATGTTCGGCGATATTCTCAGTGACCAGGGCGGCGGAATTCTGGGTTCCTTGGGCTTAATGCCTTCGGCTTGTTTGGGTGATGAAAAGTCTTATTATGAGCCTTCGCACGGTTCTGCACCGGACATTGCCGGAAAAAATATTGCCAATCCTTATTCTATGATCGGTTCGGTTGCCATGATGCTGGAGAACAGTTTTGACATGACCGAAGAAGCCAAAAATGTCTGGGCAGCCATGCAAGGCGTGTTTGCAGATGGCTATTCCACCGCAGACCTGTCCAAGCCGGGCAGCGGTGTCACGATGATAAGCACAGAGCAATTTGGCGATAAGGTGGTGGAAAAGCTGAGGGCGATGCCGAGGGTATAGTGGATTAAAGTCGTATCGGCATGGAGTGCGGAACGACGGAAAAATGCCTTGTATTCACCCTCATCCTAACATCTTCTCTCAAGGAAGAAGGGACTCAGCCGTTCTGCTTAACAAAATTGCTGAATAGGGTGAGCTTTAAAATTAGCTTAAGATTCTATCTAAAACGGAAGGTTTTTTGACAAGAATAGTCGTAATCGCTTGTATTTGAAGTTGCTAAACTCAAATCTATTGTTATAATGGCGGGTCTGAAAATATGTTAATTTCAGGCGCGTAGCTCAGTTGGTTAGAGCACCACCTTGACATGGTGGGGGTCGTTGGTTCGAGTCCAATCGCGCCTACCAGATTTTATAAGGCACTGCTAGGCAGTGCTTTTTTTGTTGTAGCTTCATTGTAGTAGAGCCAGTAAATACAGAATGCCCGTAGTCACCCTGCCAGACGGTTCAAAGCGCGAATTCGATCAAGCCGTAACAGTGCTGGATGTAGCACATTCTATTGGTTCTGGATTGGCAAAGGCGACACTGGCTGGCAAACTTGGCGATAAAGTGGTCGATGCCAGCACCGTGATCGACCGCGATACGACTCTGCAAATTATTACCGCAAAAGACGAAGAGGGCGTTGATGTCATACGGCACTCCACCGCGCATCTTTTAGCCCAGGCTGTCAAACAGCTTTTTCCTGAAGCACAGGTCACGATAGGCCCCGTTATCGAAAACGGTTTCTTTTATGATTTTGCGTACGAAAGACCGTTTACACCGGAAGATTTGTCAGCCATTGAAGCAAAAATGCAGGAATTGGCGGCTAAGGATTTCACCATTACGCGTTCTGTTTCATCACGGGATGCAGCGGCAAAGTTTTTCCGTGACCAAGGCGAGCATTACAAAGCGGAGATAATTGAATCCATCCCCGCAAACGAAGATTTGTCTTTATATGAGCAGGGTGGTTTTACCGATTTATGCCGTGGCCCGCACGTTCCCAGCACAGGAAAATTAACAGCCTTCAAATTGATGAAAATTGCTGGTGCTTATTGGCGCGGTGATTCTAACAATGAAATGCTACAACGCATTTACGGCACAGCTTGGGGCGATAAAAAAGAATTACAGGCTTATCTGCACAGGTTGGAAGAGGCAGAAAAGCGTGATCACCGTAAGCTGGCAAAAACTTTAGACCTTTTCCACGTTCAGGAAGAAGCGCCCGGCATGGTGTTCTGGCATGAAAAAGGCTGGATACTCTATCAACAAATAGAACAATACATTCGGCAGAAGTTACGAGGTCACGGCTATGGCGAGGTTAAAACGCCACAGTTGGTAGATCGTTCTCTATGGGAAAAATCAGGTCACTGGGACAAGTTCGGCGCCATGATTTTTACGACCCATTCGGAAAATCGTGATTACGCGGTCAAGCCCATGAACTGCCCGTGTCATGTGCAAATTTATAATCAAGGCTTAAAAAGTTACCGTGATTTGCCAATTCGTCTGGCTGAATTTGGCTCTTGTCATCGGAATGAGCCGTCCGGTACCTTGCATGGCTTAATGCGGGTAAGGAATTTTGTCCAGGATGACGCGCACATTTTTTGCACAGAAGCGCAGATTCAGGATGAAGTCTCTGATTTTATTGACCTATTGTTTGAGGTTTACAAAGATTTTGGTTTTGAAGACGTTATTATCAAGCTGTCTACCCGCCCTGAAAACCGAGTAGGTGACGATGCAGTTTGGGATAAGGCCGAAAGTGCCCTGGAATTGGCGCTGAATAATAAAGGTCTGGATTGGGCGCTGCAGCCGGGGGAAGGCGCTTTTTACGGGCCCAAGATCGAATTTTCCTTGAAAGATTGTATCGGACGGGTCTGGCAGTGCGGAACGATTCAGGTCGATTTCTCTATGCCTGGGCGCTTGGGCGCGACTTATATTGCCGAAGACAGCTCAAAGCAAGTGCCTGTGATGCTGCATAGGGCTATACTAGGTTCGCTGGAACGCTTTATCGGTATATTGATTGAACAGCACGCCGGTACATTCCCCGTTTGGTTGTCACCTATACAAATGGTGGTGCTAAATATCGCAGACCGACACGCTGACTATGCCACAAACGTGTTACGAGATCTGGAAAAACAAGGCTTTAGGGCAAAAATAGACTTGAGAAATGAGAAGATCGGGTTTAAAATCCGCGAGCATTCCATGCAGCGGATACCTTATCTCATCATTATTGGCGATAAAGAGCTTGAAGATCAGGCTATTACGGTACGTTCGCAGAAAGGTGAAGATTTAGGTAGTCTATCAATCAATGACTTTACTCAACGATTAAGGCAAGAAATTGAAGACAAAAAATAATGATGTACTCGGAGGATTGAAATATCGCTGCTAAAAAAGATGAAACGCGCCTGAACGATGAAATCACCGCCAGAAAGGTGAGAGTCACGGGTGCCGAAGGTGAGGCATTGGGCATCATGTCGATAGATCAAGCGAGGCAAATCGCGTATGCAGCCGACCTTGACTTAGTGGAAATATCGCCAAACGCCGATCCTCCAGTCTGTAAAGTGATGAATTACGGCAAGTACCAGTTTACGCTAAACAAAAAACTGCAAGAGGCCAAAAAGAAGCAAAAACAGATCCAGGTTAAAGAAATCAAATTTCGACCAGGCACCGATGAAGGCGATTATCAGATCAAATTAAAAAGCCTGACCAAATTCCTTAATGAAGGCGATAAGACCAAGATAACCTTACGTTATCGCGGCAGGGAAATGGCACATCGTGAAATTGGTATGGATGTGTTGAAGCGTATTGAAAAAGATTTGGAAGAGTTAGCCATTGTCGAACAGTTTCCTAAAATGGAAGGCCGACAGATGGTGATGGTGATGGCACCCAAAAAGAAAAAATAATAAAGGGTGTGTTTTATGAAGAAGTGCTGATTTTTAGTGCTTCAACAAAATCAGCTTCATTAAGGATGTTTCCTTAAATCGAAGCGATACGGCAACTACGGAAGGATTGCCAAAACAGCAAGCAGTTTTGCTGTCATTAATTCTCCAGGGCCAAGCATTTTGCCTTGTTGGGTTATTCTCAGGGATTTTATTTAATTTATTGGAGTGAAAACAAATGCCAAAAATAAAGACCAATCGGGGCGCTGCTAAGCGTTTCGCACGGACAGGTAACGGCGGTTTCAAATGTGGGCAATCACATAAGCGCCATATCCTGACCAAAAAAACCACCAAAAGAAAAAGACAATTACGTAAACCGGCATCGGTCCATCCATCAGATGTGCGCATGGTCGCACGTATGATGCCTTACAGTTGAGCCGGAGAAAGTAATGGCCAGAGTTAAAAGAGGCGTAACTGCCAGAGCAAGACACAAGAAAATTTTGAAGCAAGCAAAGGGCTATTATGGTGCCCGTAGCCGGGTTTACCGCGTTGCCAAGCAGGCCGTTATTAAAGCGGGTCAGTATGCATACCGCGACCGCAAGCAAAGAAAACGTCAATTTCGTAGGTTATGGATAGTCAGGATCAATGCGGCATCACGCATCTATGGTATATCTTATAGCCGCTTAATCAATGGTTTGACCAAAGCGAATGTGGCGATAGACCGTAAGGTTTTGGCGGACATAGCCGTACGTGATATTGAAGCCTTTGGTGAAATCGCAAAAATTGCTAAAGCCAATCAAAGCCCACTCTCATAACACGCGATAAGGCAGTAGGTTTTTTCATTATGATATAGCCCGTCCATTCCATACTTGGTGTGGGCGGACGACTGGTTTTATATGCAATGCCGTTAAGTTAAGCAATGGAGTCCCTTCTCCCTTGAGGGAGAAGGTTAGGATGAGGGGGAATTTAATGCATTTTTCTTTATTTCAATTCTCCTCACCCCGACCCTCTCCAGCAGGAGAGGGAGATTATTTCTTAACTTGACGGCATTGGTTTTATATCCCCTTTCTTTTGTACTCATCAAATCAACGAGTTGAATCGTGCCAGCTACCTTAGATGAAATTCTCGCGCAGGCGATGAAATCCTTGGCAGAAGCCGGGGATCTTAATCAGCTCGATCAGGTTCGTGTCCATTATCTGGGCAAGAAAGGACTGTTTACCTTGCAGATGAAAGAGCTAGGCACTCTTGATCCAGAGCAACGCCGTGCTGTCGGCCTAGTCATCAACCAAGCCAAAGACCAGTTTCAGACACAATTACAGGCCAGGAAAGACGCGTTCGACAATTTCGAGTTAGAACAAAGGCTGGCAAGCGAACGCATAGATGTCACTTTACCGGGCAGAGGCCAGTCAGCAGGGGGACTGCATCCAGTCACGACCACGTTAAGACGAATTTCCAAAATATTTGCCAGTGTCGGATTTAATGTTGTCGAAGGGCCTGAAATCGAAGACGATTACCATAACTTCGGGGCATTGAATATCCCAGAGCATCATCCCGCCAGGGCGATGCACGATACCTTTTATTTCGATGCACATACGGTATTAAGGACGCATACCTCGCCCGTACAAATCAGGGTAATGGAATCTGAAAAGCCGCCGCTGAAAGTCATCGCGCCCGGTCGTGTGTACCGTTGCGACTCCGACATAACCCATACCCCCATGTTCCATCAGGTTGAAGGTTTCCTGGTGGATACCGATGTCAGCTTTGCTGACCTGAAAGGCGTGGTGTACCAGTTTTTACGCGCGTTTTTCGAAAAAGACATACAAGTCCGGTTCCGACCTTCTTATTTTCCCTTTACCGAACCGTCGGCGGAAGTCGATATCGAATGCGTGATGTGCAATGGCAAGGGTTGCCGCGTGTGCAGTCAAACCGGTTGGCTGGAAGTGATGGGCTGCGGCATGATCCATCCCGAAGTGTTTAAGGCGGTCAATATCGACAGCGAAACTTATAGTGGCTTTGCTTTCGGTATGGGCGTTGAAAGGTTGGCAATGTTGCGTTACGGCATCAATGATTTACGGTTGTTTTTCGAAAATGACCTCAAATTTTTGCAGCAATTCCATTAAGCCAGCATCCAAGGAAAATCGTTATCATGCAAATTAGTGAAGCCTGGTTAAGGGAATACGTCAATCCACCAATTCCTACAGAGGAATTGGTCGCGCAATTGACGATGGCAGGGCTTGAAGTTGATTCTGTCGAATCCGCAGGTGCTGTATTCAGTGGTGTGGTCATCGGTGAAGTCTTATCTACTCAGCAACATCCTGATGCGGATAGGCTCAAAGTCTGTATGGTTAACGTAGGCCAAGGCGAACCATTGCAAATCGTTTGTGGAGCCAGCAATGTTAGACCAGGTTTGAAAATCCCTGCTGCACTAGTAGGAGCAATTTTGCCCGGCGATTTCAAGATCAAACTATCCAAACTGCGCGGTGTGGAATCTTCGGGAATGCTTTGCTCGGAAAAGGAATTAGGCATAGCCGTCGATGCCAGTGGCTTAATGGAGTTGCCGCCCGATGCGCCAATAGGTGTAGATATTCGGGAATATTTATCCCTCAATGATTCAACTATCGAAATAGATTTAACCCCCAATCGGGCGGACTGCTTAAGCGTTGAAGGCATTGCTAGGGAAGTCGCCTTGCTCAATGGCATGGACTGGATGGCAACCCAGGTAAAGGAAGCCGCAATCCTTCATAAAGACACCTTACCTATCTCAATCGAGGAAAAGACAGCTTGTCCTCGTTATCTGGGACGGATAATTAAAGGCGTAAATCCGAAAGCGGAAACACCCGTATGGATGAAAGAACGTCTGCGCCGCTCTGGAATCAGGAACCTGAGTGCAGTCGTCGATGTCACCAATTATGTGTTGATGGAGCTAGGCCAACCCTTACATGCCTTTGATGCGGATAAGCTAGTCGGTGGCATTACGGTTCGCATGGCAAGAAATGGCGAGTCTTTGGCCTTGTTAAACGGTCAAACGATAACATTAGATACCGAAGCACTGGTCATTGCCGACGACAACCAGTCTTTAGCGCTGGCTGGTGTAATGGGCGGTAGTGACAGCGCGGTCAGCGATAGTACCCAGAACATATTCCTAGAATGTGCCTTTTTTGCACCACGAGCTATCGCTGGCGAAGCAAGGCGTTTTGGCTTGCACACGGATTCATCGCATCGATTTGAACGGGGTGTAGATGCAACCTTACAACACCGGGCAATCGAACGGGCGACCCAGTTGATTATCGAAATCGCTGGCGGCAGCGTTGGCCCGATTAATGAAGTCAAACATGAACCTTCCTTACCTCAGCGTCCGGCAATAATATTAAGACGACAACGCATCGAAAAAATGCTCGGTATATCCTTACCAGACACGCAGGTGCATGACATCTTTGTGCGCTTGGGTATGTGTGTTGAACAGCATCCAGAAGGCTGGAGCATTGCTCCACCCGGATTCCGCTTTGATATAGCTATTGAAGCCGATCTCATAGAAGAATTGGCGAGAGTCCACGGCTATAACAACATACCCAACAATAGCCTGTTATTGCGAGCCGAGTTGGGCAAAGCCACCGAAATCCTGTTGGACATCGACAGGGTTAAAGACCTTTTGGTTGACCGAGGTTATCAGGAAGCGATCACTTATAGCTTTGTTGACGAGGAAATTCAACAAGCCGTTGCTCCTGAAGACGTGCTGATTAAAATAACAAACCCTATCTCGTCAGACTTGTCGGTGATGCGTAGCACCTTATGGTGCGGATTGTTAAAGGTCGCCTTGCATAATCTCAATCGGCAGCAAAACAGGATACGTTTGTTTGAAACCGGATTGCGGTTTTTAAATGTTGATGGTCAAATAAGACAACAAAAAATGTTGTCGGGCCTGATCTTGGGTAGCCTTTATCCAGAGCAGTGGGGAGAAAAACTTCGTAAAGTTGATTTCTTTGACCTTAAAGCCGATGTACAAGCCCTGTTTTCGCTGACCAGTTACAACGTTCAGTACATACCGGATAAGCATTCTGCATTACACCCTGGGCAAACGGCGCAGATTTTATCCCAAACGGGTGAAAAAATTGGCATCCTGGGCATGTTGCACCCCAGTCTTGAGAAGCAGTTAGGTTTTGAAACCCAAGTGTTTTTGTTTGAACTCAATCAGGATTTGTTGCTTAACAAAACGGTTTCTAGGTTTAAACCCTTATCAAAATACCCATCGGTTACGAGAGATCTTGCCTTGATCGTAAAGGAAGATGTTTCAGCCGACGACATCATAGCCAACATAAAAAGCAGCAATGAGGCTACCGTACAGGATATTGCGCTGTTCGACCTGTATCGTGGAAAAGGGATAGCAGAAGATGATAAAAGTGTCGCTGTGAGCATTACGTTACAAAATTTTTCACAAACGCTTACAGATACTGAAATAGATGCTATATTTAACAATATATTACAAACATTAGCCAAAACAATTGGTGCAAAACTGAGGGATTGATTTCATGGCATTAACAAAAGCTGATTTTGCGGAAAGGCTGTACGAAGAGCTGGGCCTCAACAAACGTGAAGCCAAAGAAATGGTGGAATTATTTTTTGAAGAAATTAAAGGTTCTTTAGCGCACGGCGAACAGGTCAAACTGTCAGGTTTCGGTAAATTTGAACTGCGCGACAAAAACAGCCGCCCAGGCCGGAACCCAAAAACAGGCGAAGAAATACCCATTACAGCCCGGCGTGTGGTAACATTTCGGTCAGGTCAAAAACTAAAAGCCCGAGTAGAAACGTATGCTGGAACCAAGCAATAATAACGAATTACCCGTCATACCGGCCAAACGCTATTTCACCATTGGTGAAGTGAGCGAACTGTGCGCCGTCAAGCCGCACGTACTTCGCTATTGGGAGCAAGAGTTTACCGAACTCAGTCCGGTAAAACGGCGCGGCAACCGTCGCTATTACCAGCGCCACGATGTCCTCATGATAAGGCAGATACGCGCTTTGTTGTATGAACAAGGCTACACCATCGGCGGTGCTAGGGCGCATTTGACGAGTGACAATGCAAAAGAAGATTCAACCCGCACCAAACAACTTATCCACCAAATGATTGGTGAGCTAGAAGAAATCCTGGAATTGTTAAAATAGAATCCCTTACTCTTCGGGTAGGCAATGTTGTACACAAGCCACCCAGAGTTCCCATAAGATTGGGTCAGCAATCCCATTCAACACAAGTAATTTTGATTTAAAACTGTCGGGGCGTAGCGCAGCTTGGTAGCGCACTTGCATGGGGTGCAAGGGGTCGGAGGTTCAAATCCTCTCGTCCCGACCAATTAAATCAATTAGTTATAAATTCATAATAAACCATAATTGGTAGAAAATAGATTTCGGGATAACTTTCGGGATAACATTTGTAAAAATTAGCCTTATAAAATAGCCTCGTTAAATAAAGCCCATTGAATATCCAGCCACGTTTAAACTCCAATTTTTACATTTTGGTTGGCTATTTCTTTAACAACCGCCTTAGCAATATCCTCAGCATTTTGATTGCCAGCCGCACGAGGGTTTTTTAATTGCTGAAAAATCTCGCCCTGCCGATGTTCTTGCACTTCACCATAGCTGTAGAAAGTTGTCAAAACACCCTCATGCCCTAAATTTTGGCTCCAGGCCTTAAATTCTTCCGGTGATTGGCAAACTGTTTGCCCAAGTGTAACCAGCGTTTTGCGGAAACTGTGCGGAATGCAATAAGGCAAATCTGTCATCGCAAAAGCTTCTTTAAAAATTTTCCGTATGGGTGATGCCGTACTCCAATGCTTTCGCAAAAGTCCTTCTGCTTTAAAAGCCCTGCCTTCACCAACAATCACATTAGTTTTGGGGAACAATGGATCATCATTGCCCCAAAGCAATTCTTCTTTAAGGTAACGCACCCAGTCATAAACAATTTGATGGATGTGATCCCCAACTGGAAAAAAGTAAGTGGTGAAGGTTTTGCTAAATTTGGTGTTCACATCCCTGGCATCTTGAAAAACTCTGTTTCCAATTATATCGACATGCTTTAACTTCAAAGACGCAATGGCACTGTCCCTTGCCCCTGTAAGTAGGGTAAAGGCGATAAGGCCACGGTTACGCTTTTCTATTGCCGATTGATTAGGCATGGTATTAATCACATGATAGATTTGTTCCAACGTGGGAACAACCGTTTGTCTATGCGCCGTTGCGATGCGAACTTCTTTTTCAGACAAGTTAAAATATTCCGTATCTGTATAGCTAATCAGTGATTTATAACCTGGTTGCATAGCCAACCATTGAAAAAAAGCCTTCAATTGACCCAGGGTAGAATTTAGAGTCGCTTTGCTTAACGGCTTTCCGGTTTGTTGATTGGTTTGTTTGGCGAGATGGTTTTTAAAACCGACCGCTTGTTGATGATGAAAAGCCTTAAAATCCTTGTATTTCGTATAGGATTCAAAGCGGCTGATTGCCATCGCCACAGCATCAACTGAACTCTCGTTTTGCCGTTTGGCTTCCTTGAGAAAGGTAAAATAGTTACGCTTGATCCGCTCATTATTTGCATTGTGTTTTTTCATGGTTTTAACTCACTTGTTGAAGTCACTGTTTACGGGGGGGGGGGGGGGGGGGTTTTTAATAGGTTTTTTTTTTTACCTTCCATTGTAAAATTTTTTTAAAAATTTGCCATAAATTTTAAAAAAATTTAAAAATTAAAAAAATTTATTTTTAAAAAATAA
>Ga0302321_100001624_pt1 | contig 19312 bp, 14 predicted proteins | sample Fen_T0_1_FD_202505 | JGI IMG/M metagenome (GOLD analysis project Ga0302321, IMG submission 202505) | Peat permafrost microbial communities from Stordalen Mire near Abisko, Sweden - Fen_T0_1 | ecosystem: Environmental > Terrestrial > Soil > Wetlands > Permafrost | place: Sweden: Abisko...
GCGCCAGCGACTCGCGGAACTTGCGCTCGACGGTGCGCATGCTGCCGGTCTTCATCATGTCGATGAAGTCGACCACGATGATGCCGCCGAGGTCGCGCAGGCGGATCTGGCGCGCGATCACGGGCGCCGCCTCGAGGTTCGTCTTGAGCGCGATCTGCTCGAAGTCGAAGCTGTCGGTGCGCGTGCGCCCGGAGTTGACGTCGATCGCGACCAGCGCCTCGGCCTGGTCGAAGACGATCGAGCCGCCCGAGGGCAGGTCGATGCGGCGCGCGAACATGCGCTCGAAGTCGGGTTCGATGCCGAAGCTGTGGAAGAGCGGCTTGGGACCGGTGTGCAGTTGCACGCGCGCCTCGTCCTCGGGCATCAGCTTGTGCGCGAACTCGACGATCTGGCGGTGCACCTCGACGTCGTCGACGATGATCGCCTCGGTCTGCTGCGTGGCGAGGTCGCGCACGGTGCGGATCGCGATGTCCGACTCCTGGTAGAGCGGTGCGGGGCCGTGGCCCGCGCGCAGGCGCTTCGAGAAGGTCTCCCAGACGCCCATCAGGTAGTCGAGGTCGCGCTGCAGGTCGGCCTTGGAGCGGCCGACACCCGCAGTGCGCACGATGACGCCCATGCCTTGCGGCACATCCATCTGCTCGAGGATGCGCTTCAAGCGCCGGCGTTCCTTCTCGTCCTCGATCTTGCGCGACACGCCGGTGCGCGACATCGAGGGCATCAAGACGAGGTAGCGGCCGGGGATCGAGATGTAGGTCGTGAGCGTCGGTCCCTTGTCGCCGATCGCGTCCTTGGTGACCTGCACGCAGACCATCTGGCCCTTCTTGAGCAGGTCGGTGATCGGCAGGCGCGGGCGCGCGCGGAAGCTGCGACCGGCGCGGCCGCCGCGTTCCTTGCGGCGCGGCTTCTCCTGGCCTTCGCCGGCCTCGCCGCCGCCCTCGCCGTGCTCGAGTTCCTCGCCCACCTTGGGCTGGCTCGAGTTCGAGTCCCACTCCTGCGGATCGATGCGTGTCGTCAGCAGGCGCTCGAGGTTCCAGTTCGGATCGCCGTAGACCGAGAGCACGTCGGAGGTGTGCAGGAAGCCGTTGCGGCCCTGGCCGAAGTCCACGAAGGCGGCGCCGATCGCCGGTTCGAGGTTGACCACGCGGCCGCGGTAGATGTCGTTGACGACCGAGGTCTCGGTGCGCACCGTCATCTGGAAGTCGACGATCTGGCCGTTCTCGACGACCGCGACGCGCTTCTCCTCGGGGTCGGTGGCGTTGACCAGGATCTGCTGGTTGCGCTGCAGCGCGGGTGCGCGCTGGATTTCGAGATCGAGATCGTCGTCGGCCTGCTCGAGCGGAGCGGCCTCGAGTTCGGGGCTCTCGCCGCGGCGGCCACGTCCGCGCGCGCGACCTCGGCCACGTCCGCGACCACGGCGGCCGTCACGACCGGGCTCGCCCTGCGGGCCACGCGGCGCGACTTCCTCGTCGGGTGCGAGCTCGGGCTCGACGACCGGCGCGGCCGGGAGCTCGGCGAGATCGTCCTCTTCGCCGGGGATCGATTCGACGAAGACCGCTGCCGGAGCGGCACGCCGGCCGACCGGCGGCCGGCTCTCGTCCGGGCCGCGGCGCTTGCGGTTGCGCCCGCCGCGCGAACCCCGGCGGCGGCGCTTCTTGCGCTCGAATGCATCCCCCGCGGGCTCGCCCTCGGGTTCGAAGCGCGGTGCAGTGTGCGTGTCGGCGCCGACTTCGACTTCCGCTTCCGGTTGCACGTCGAGATCGCCGTCCTCGCCGGGGATCACGTCGATGCCGATCTCGCGCGGCAGCGCGGAACTCGGGCGGCGCAAGGGCGCGCGTTCGAGCGGCCGCGATTCCTGCTCCTCGCCCTCGGGCAAGGCAGGCGCATCTTGCGCGCGCTCCGCGCCGCGGCCGCGACCTCCGCGTCCGCGACGGCGCCGGCGGCGCCGGGCGGGCTCACCCTCGCCGAGGGGAGCGCCGTCCTGTTCGTTCGCTTGGCCGGGCGGCGCAGCCTCGGCGGCATCCGTGGACGGGAGCGACTCGTCCGTCGGCTCGACTTCCGGGTTCTCGAGCCCGGGTTCCTGCTCGAGCGCATTCTCGGGCAGCGCCTCGCCACCCTCGCCGACAGCGCGTCCGCGACGGCGACGGCGGCCGCCGCGCGACCCGCGCCGGCGACGACGGGGGCCGTCAGGGCCGGATTCGGTGGCGCCACCTTCGGGCGCGATGGAAGCGGAACTGTCACCGCTCGGAGTGTGAGGCACCTCCTCATCGCCGCTCCGATTTGCGCTCGTGTGCGGCGGATCGCGACGCGGCTGCCAGCCGATTTCGGCGGGGAGCGAGCTGTGCTGATCGGGGAAGGCTGAGAAAGACGACCGGAAAGTACCGGGGATCGGACCCTCCGTGGGATCCGAAGGCTGATCTGCTGTCATGTCAAAGGGCTCTGTCTCGCAGCACCACTGGCGCGCGGGACGGGTACAGTCGCAGCGCACAGGCAGGCGGCGGGGAATCCCCGGGCGGGCTGCGGCGCGCGACACGGTTGGCTTGGATGAGGCGGGCACACTCGTGCCCGATCCTCGAGAGCGATCGTGGACCCCGAAAAGGATCCGCGTGTTCGAACTGGGCTGCTGCCGGAAGCGGGCCAAGAAGGCCCCGCGGGCCCGGCATCAGTTTGCCCAGGATGGCCTATCGGCACGCCGGAGTCGAAGCACAAAGCCCTACTTTTCCGCCGTGCCAGGCACGAGACCGCCTGCAGCGACCCGCAAACGCAGGGAGCCCCGCCGAAACGGGGCTCCCTGGAGGATCAGGATCGAAGGCAGCTCAGTTGCCGGTCCCGGCCGCGGGTTCCTTGGCGGGCGCGAGCTGGGCATCCCGCAGCTCGTCGAGCTCCTTCTTGAGCTCGCCGCGGCGGCGCTTGAGTTCCTGCTGCAGCAGGCGCTGGCTGTCCTCGCTCGAGCGCACGATCGTGGGCGTGAGGAAGACGAGCAGGCTGCGGCGTTCGCGACTGTTGTTCTTGTGCTTGAACAACTCGCCGATGAGCGGGATGTCCCCGAGCAGCGGCACCTTGGTCTTGGTCTGCGTGTCCGAATCGCTCGAGAGGCCGCCGATCATCACGGTCCGGCCGCTCTCGACCATCATCGAGGTCACGATCGTGGAGCTGCGCGTGCGCGGCAACGCGATCGAGCCTGCACTCCCGCCCGCGCCGACGGTGAACACGTCGAAGCCGGCCGGAGCGAAGGCCGAGGAGCCCGTGCCCGAGAGGCTGGTTTCCTTGGGGATGACTTCCATGACCATCTTCTCGGTGCCCGGGATGACGTTCGGGCGCACGAGCAGCTGGAAGCCGACCTCGACCGGCGAACCGCTGGCCTCCGCGACCGAGAGCTGCAAGCCGCCGGCCTGGCCCTGCTCGGACTTGGCCTCGGCGTAGCGGATCGTCTCGCCCACGAAGATCGTGCCGGCGTTGCCGTCGAGCGTGATCAGCTTGGGCGCCTGGATGACCTCGCTCTTCGTGTCACGCTGCAAGAGGCGCAGCGTGGCGGTCACTTCCGTGAAGGAGAGCGAGCCGAAGATCGTGTCGGGGATCTGCGTGCTGCCCGCATTGAGCGTCGGATCCGCGAACGGGCCCGTGCCGGTCGTGTTGGCGATCATGCCGTCTTCGAAGCCGCCCTTGCCCAGGTCGAAGGGGAAGGTGATGGGTATCGCACCTCCGCTGAGCGAGACCTGCGGGCCGGCGTCGCCGTAGTCGACCCCGAGGTTGAGCAGGTCGGTGTTGGTCGTGGAGACGAACTTCACGTCCACGAAGATCTGCGCGGGCTCGACGTCGAGGCGCGAGAGCATGTCCTTGATCGAGGCGTGCACCTGGGCGGTGTCGCGCACGATGACCACGTTGGAGATGTCCACGTAGTCGAGCTTGCCCTGCGCGCTGAGCGTCTTCTCGAGCGCCGCCAGCACCGTGAAGGTCTTGGTGTAGTCGATCCCGCCGCCCTTGGCCTGCGCGTTCTGCTGCTGCTGGGCCTGCATCGGCTGCAGGAACTCGGACTTGATCAGCGGCAGGTACTTGGTCGGCGGACGCAGGTAGCGCAACTGGTAGGTGTGCGTGTCCAGCTGGTCCTTGAGCGTGTCGGGCGAGACGATGCGCAGCACGCCGCGCTTCTCCTCGACCACGACGAAGCCCAGGGTCTTGGCCGTGACGTCGAGCGCCACGCGCCAGGGCACGTCCTTGAAGCGCACGGTGATGTTGCCGCTGACTTCCTTGCCGAGCGTGATCGAGGCACCGCTGACAGCGGCGATCGTCTCGATCACCTTGCGCACGTCCTGGTCCTGGAACTCGATCGTGACCTCGGGCGGCTTGGTGATGGCGAGGACGCCACCGGGCCGGTCCTCGACCACGCAGCCCGCCTTCTCCGCGACGAGTTCGAGCGCATCGCGCCAACCCACGTCGAAGACCTCGATCGAGACCTTGGTGGTCGAGATCTTGGCCTTGTCGACAGGATCGATGATCACGATGTTGGAGCCCGACCGGTCGCGCAGCGACTTGACGATTTCCTCGAGCGACTTGTCGGCGATACTGAGCGTGACGCGTGCGTCGACGCTCGGCACCTGCGCAAGTGCGCTCCCACCGAAGAGCGGCAGCACGAGGGCCACCGCCAGAACACTCATTCTCTTCTTCACGAACATACTCCCATCCGGCAGGGGCCGGAGTCCTGGTCCATCTCGGCTAGAAGCGGCGCGCGAAAACCATTCCTCGGAAGAGGAATTCGATCTCGTCGCGGTTGATGGAGTGGATGAGCAGCTCCTTGTCGAGCAGGTCCCCCACACCGACGATCTTGCCGTTGATCACGGCGATGGCCTGGCCATTCACATAGGCCCGGCCGTCGAAGCGCAGTGCAATCTTGTCGAAGTCCAACACGGTGCGGGCATCCGCTTCGATGCTCTTGATGCGGTCGACCAGCCGCTTGCGCAGCGGATCGGACTCGACGAGTGCCAAGTCCTTCTCGACCGACTTGTACGACTCGAGCACCTGCTTGAATTCGCCGCGCTCGGTCTGCTTGGTCATGGTCTTCTCGATCTCGTGCAGCTGCGCCTCCGTCAGGCCGGTGCCGATCGGCCCGCCCTGGATCTTGGCGCGCAGGGAATCGAGCGCATCGGTGACCTCGGTCTGCAGGCGCCGCTTGGCCGGCGGATAGGTGATCGAGTTCTCGGTCACCAGCCGGCGCACCTCTTCCTCGAGGGCCGAGAGCTTGCCGTCGAACTCCGAGCGCTTGAGCATCTGCTCGATGACGTTGTCGATCTTGTCGATCGTGTCCCACTCCTCGGTGGCCTGCTGGGCGCGCTCGGCGAGCGACTGGATCAGCCCCATCTGTTCCTGGACGGACTTGATCTCGCCGCCGGTGCCGCCCGGATCCTGGGCCGGAACGCGCGGGTCGATCCAGGGGTCGCGACGGCCGCGTTGGCCGTGGTAGACGAAGGGCACGAGTGCCAGGTCCTGGCGCCGGCGCTGGATCTCGCCCAGCAGGAGGTCGCGCTTGCGCTCGTAGCCGTCGATCTTGACCGTCTTCGCGTCCTTCTTGGGCTCGTAGACGAAGGTCTCGACGTCGAGCTGGATGCGGTGCGCGATCGCACTCTCCTTCTCGATCTGCGTGCGCTGCGCCGCCTGGATGCGGAAGGTCGGCACGCGCATGAAGCGCTTGTGGCTCTCGAGCATGTTCATGAAGTCGAGCAGCTGGAACGCGTCGCCCTCGAGGGAGACCTGGTAGGCCACCTTGTCGAAGTCGCTCTTGTTCTTGGTGTCCTCGGGCTTCTTCTTGAGGCCCGAGATCTTCACCTTGCTGTCCTCGGAGAACTTCTGCAGGGTGCGCACGAGGTTGTTCACGTCGTCGGTGTCCGGCAGGACGCTCTTCATGAGCTCGTTGATCTCGCGCAGCACGATCACCTCGCGCTCGAGGTTGGGCGTGCCCTCGATCTGCTTGCGCGAGCTCTCGATGTTCGCGCGCAGGCTCGTGATCTCCGCGCGGTCGGTCTCGATCGAGCGGTACTTGGTCCAGATGAAGGCGCCGAGCGTGCCGCCGAGCAGCACGCCGCCGCCGAGTACCGCGATCCAGGTCTTCTTGGTGCTCACTTGGCCTCTCCCTTGTCCGCCGGGGCGGGCTCTTCAGCGCTGGGCTTGGCCCCGCGCGCGCCCTTGGCCGGCTTGCCGCCCTTCGCGGCCGGCTTGGCGGGGCTGGATTCCTCGCGCGGTTTCATCTTGAGCTTGAGCGGGAAGGCCCAGGCGACGGGCGGCACGAGCGTCTCGTCCACCAGCTGCGCCGTGCCTTCCGGGTCGGAGGGCTTCTCGAAGTCGCTGATGAAGCTCGAGCCCGCGAGGTCCTCGAGGAAGTTCGCCACCTGGCCGAACTTGTCGGAACCCGAGTGGCCCGCGGCCGAGACCGTGCCCGGCACCTTGGCCTTGGGGTCGAGGTTCTGCACCACCTGCAGGTCGTCGAACCAGACCAGGTGGCGCTCGCCGTCGCCGCCGCGGCTGCAGACGTCGATCAGCTCGTCGAGCTTCTTCGTCCAGCAGATGCGGCTCTTGGTGATCGAGGCCAGCGTCTGCTCGCGGCTCTTGTACTGCTTGGACTCGCTCTCGAGCGAGGTGTAGTAGTCGAGCTGCGGCTTGAGGCCGCCCATCTCGCTCTGCACGGTGCTCTTCTCGCTCTCGACCTGCAGTTCGACGTTGAAGTGCACGTAGCCCAGCCAGGCCACGAGGGCCGCGTTGACGGCCACGATTCCCGCGATCGACGCCATCAGCTTGATCGGCGTGCGCGTGGACTTCCGGTACTCCTCCGGAAGCAGGTTGATGCGGATCATGCTCATGCTGCACGCACCCTCGAAGCAAGGCCCAGCGCGACCACCAGGGTCGACGACCAGGCTTCCAACTCCTCGACATCGACCCGGGCGGAGTCGACGCGCAGGCCCTCGAGGGGATTCCAGGTGCGCGCGCTGCGCCCCGTGGCCTGCTCGATGTACTGCACTGCGCCCGGGGCGAGCACTCCGCCGCCCGAGAGCAGCACCTGCTCGACGTGCACGCCCTCGTGGTGCTCGACGTAGTCGAGCGAGAGCGAGAGTTCGCCGACGAGGTCCTCGAGCACCGGCGCGATGGCCGAGTTGACCTCGAGCTCGTGGTTCTCGCTCGAGCGCTTGATCGCCTCGGCTTCGTAGCCTTCGACGCCCAGGCGTCGCGCCACGGCCTGGGTCATGTCGCCGCCGCCGATGTTGATCTCGCGGCTGAAGCAGGTCTCGCCGTTGACGAGCACGTTGATCGAGGTGCGCGCGGCGCCGATGTCGACCAGCGCGATCGCGTGCTGCTCGCCGTCGGCGGCCTCGTCGAGCGGCAGGCCGCACAGGTTCCAGGCGTTGGAGAGCGCGAAGAGGTCGATGTCGACCGCGATCGGCACGAGGCCCTGCGCCGTCGCGAGCGCGACCTTCTCCTGCACGGCCTTGGTCTTGCAGGCCGCGAGCAGCACGGTCATCTGCTCGCCCTGCTTGGCGTCCTTGCCTTCGCCCTCGGCGCTGCCCGCGGGCGCGCGCTTGAGTGCCTGGCTGTCGAGCTGAACCTCGGACAGGTCGAAGGGCAGGTACTTGTCCGTCTCGAAGCGGATGGCCTGCTTCACCTCGGCCTCGGTCATCTTCATCATCGGGACGTAGCGCACGACGACGTCCTGGCCCGAGACGGAGGTCACGACCTGCTTCGTCCGGAATTTGCCTTCGGAGAAGGCGGTCGCGACCGCTTCCGCCTGGGATCCGCCGGGCGGGATCTCCACGCGGGCAAAGCCCGTCACGACGGGTTCGGTGCCATCGAGGGTCAGCTCGACCGCCTTGACGACGGTGCTGCCCACATCGAGCCCCACGATACTCTTGGATTTGCGGAACACGCCTGTCCTGCTGTTTGGGTATGCGGCCGGAACCTGCGGGACCCGCCCCAAAGAGGGGCGGACCTCCGCGGCCGCGAACAGCGATCGGCGTGAAGTGGCTTCCGGGTTTAGAGGTGTTCCCCGAATCCCCCCTCGACCAGCGTTGCGAGTGCGGAAATGAGCGCTTCCGCGTCCTCGCCCCGGGCCTGGAAGGAAAGAACTGCCTCGAACGGCGCGCACAGGGTCATCAGTTCCAGGATGCTGCGGCCGTTGACCTCGTGCCCCTCGCAGGAGACGCGCAACTCGCTTTGGAAGGCCTGCGCCATGCGCGCGATGGCGTGGCAGGGCCGGGCATGCAGCCCGGTCGGGTTCACGAGTCGGACGCTGCGCTGGGCTTCCACGGCGCTCTCGAGATCGGTCCCGCCGCCGCTCAGACGGCCGACATCTCGCGCAAGAGGTCGACCAGCTCGGTCTTGGTCTTGACCTTCAGCGCGAAGCGGCGGAAATCGGGCTCGCGCGCCAGTCGCGCGATCCACTGCATCATCTCGAGGTGCCGCTGCGGATCATGGCTTTCGCCCTGCTTTTCCGGGCGCAGCACGGTGAAGAGGATGTGCACCGATCCGCCGTCGAGCGCCTGCCATTCGAGACCGCTCGAGTGCACCGAGAGGCTGCAGGCGGCGCGCTCGAGGCCCTTCAACTTCACGTGCGGGATCGCGACGCCCATGCCGACGCCGGTCGAGCCCAGGCGCTCGCGCGCGAGCAGCGCCTCGAGCGCCTCGCTCTTCAGGCGCGCCGGCAGCGTCTCGCCGGCGATCAGGTTGTCGACCACCTCGGAGAGGGCTTCCTCTTTCGAGACGGCCTGGATGCGGACACTGCAGCTCTTGGGCTTGAAGGACTTCCAGAAATTCATGGTGCGCGGGCGGAAGCCTAGCACATCCGCGCCACGGACCGATGCCTGCGCAGAAGGCCGCAGGCGCCTCAGGCCTCGCGCGGCGTGCGCCGGCGCAGGTCCTGGTGCTTCTCGCGGTGGCGGATCAGCAGCGCCTGCATGCGGTCGAAGGCCTCGTCGAGCGCCGCCGGGAAGGCCTCCTTGCGCGCGTCGGCGACCAGCACGGCCCCGTGCCCGACGTTGCACACGAGTTCGACGCGGTGATCCTCGTTCTGGCGCTCGAGCAGCGCGCGCGAGGAGACGATGCGCTCGTGGAACTTGAGCAGGTGGTCGAGGCGCAGCTCGACGTCTTCGCGAACGCGGCCGGGGTAGTCGTGGTGAAGGATCGAGACCTGCTTCTGCATGGAGTTCCTCCGGGAGTTTTGGCCTGGGACGCGCTCGTGTCGTCAGGTTGGACCGTAACAAGGAGCGGGTCAAGCCCCCGGACGACAGCTCTTTTTCGCCTCGGCGAACCTCAGACCTGGAACAGACCTGGCACTCCTCGCGGGCCGCGGTCCGGACCCGGAAAGACGTTCTCCGGGTAGCGCACGCGCAAGAGGTAGAGGCCGCAGGCGGGTGCGGTCGGACCCGCAAGCGTGCGCTCGCCGGTCTCGAGCGCCGCGCGCACCTGTTCGGGCGGGAAGCGTCCGCGCCCGACTTCGATCAAGGTCCCGACCAGCGTGCGCACCATGTTGTAGAGGAAGCCGTCGGCCTCGGCGATCACGCCGAAGCCGCGCTGGTGCGGCAGGATGCGCAGCGCGCGCAGCGTGCGCACCGTCGTCTTGCGCGGCGAGCCGGTGTTGCCGAAGGCCTTGAAGTCATGCTTGCCCTGGAGGAAGCCCGCAGCGGCGCGCATCGCGCGCAAATCCAGCGGCTCGTAGGTCCAGTGCAGGAACTCGCGCGCGAAGGGCGGCTGGAAGCGGCTGGTGGCGACGAGGTAGAGGTAGCGCTTGCCGATCGCGTCGAAGCGCGCGTGGAAGTCGGGCGCGCAGGTCTCGACGCGCCGGATGCGGATCGCGGGCGGCAGCGTGCCGTTGAGCGCATGACGCAGGCGGTCGTCCGCGAGCGGCGTGTCGGCGTGGAAGTGCGCCACCTGGCCGAGCGCGTGCACGCCGGTATCGGTGCGGCCGGAGCCCTGCACGATCACGCGCTCGCCGACGAGCGCGTGCAGCGCTTCCTCGATGCGCTGCTGCACGGATTCGAAGCCGTCCTGGCGCTGCCAGCCGAAGAACTTCGAACCGTCGTAGGCGACCAGGAGGCGGACGTTGCGCATGCGCGGAGGCGAGAGCCTAGCCGCGGGCCGCGCCGGGTGCTACGCGTGCCGCCGGCGCAGGTACGAGCTCTTGATCCCCAGTTCGCTGCGGTACTTCGAGAGCGTGCGCCGCGCGAGCTCGAAACCCTTGAGGCGCAGCTTCGCGAGCGCCTCGTCGTCCGAGAGCGGGTGCGCCGGATCCTCGCTCGCAAACAGCGCGCGCACGGCCTCCTGCAGCCCGCCGCGCGTCTGGCCTTCCTCGCCGCCGGCGCCGGCCTGGAAGAACCAGCGCAAGGCCAGCACACCCCAGGGCGTCTGCGCGTACTTGCCCGAGATCGCGCGGCTGACGGTCGAGAGCGAGAGCCCGAGATCGTCGGCGAGCTCGCCCATGCGCAGCGCCGCGAGCGCGTTCGGCCCGTGCTCGAGGAACTGCGTCTGGCGTGCGAAGAGCGCCACCGCGACGCGCGCCAGCGTGCGCTGGCGCTGCGCGAGCGCGCCCTGGATCGAGCGCGCGGACTCGATCTTCGGCCGCAGGTAGCGCGCGAGCTCCGAGGCGCGGCCGCTCTCTTTCGCGAGCGCCTCGAGCTCGGGATCGATCTCGACCGAAGGCCAGGCGCCGCCGTCGAGGCGCACCTCGAAGCCGCCCTCGGGCAAGCGTTCGACGAGCACCTCGGGCCGGATCGCGGGCGTGGATTCCTCGCACAGGCCGCGGCCCGGGGCCGGGTCGAGCGCGCGGATGTGCTCGAGCAGGCCGTCGAGGCGCTCGAGATCGATGCCGAGCGCGCGCGCGACCTGCGGCAGGCGGTTCTTCCCGATCTCGGAGAGGAAGTCCTCGAGCAGCCGCGCGAGCAGCGCGTAGTCCGGATCGCGCGGGTCGAGCTGCAAGAGCAGCGCCTCGATCGCGTTGTGCGCGGCGAGACCGCGCGGCTCGAGCTGCTGCAGCGTCGCGATCGCGGCGGCCATCTCGCCCACCTCGCGCTCGCGCTGTTCATCCGTGCGCGCGCGCGTCAGGCCGTCCTCGCAGGCGCGCCCGTAGAGCTCCTCGTCGCTGAGCGGCAGCCAGCCGTTCGAGTCGAGCTGGCCCACGAGCCAGCGCACCCAGGTGGCGCGCTGCGGCGTGAGTTCGAGCAGCACGAGCTCCTGCTCGACGCGCTCGGCGAGGCTCGCGCCGCGTCCGGGCTGCTCTTCGAGCCAGCTGTCGTGGCGTTCGGTGGCCGCGCGCGCCGAGGCGTTCGAACGCGGCAGCGGCGGCTCGGGCAGCGCCGGCGCCTCGGGCGAGCGCACCAGCAGCGCCTCGTTGGACTCGGCCTGCGACTCGAGCCAGGACTCGAGCTCGGTCGCGGGCAGCTCGAGCAGCTCGAGCGACTGCAGCATCTGCGGCAGGAGCAGCATCTGCTGCTTCGTGCCGAATTCCTGGCGCAGTCCGTGGGAGGGGCGGGTCACCCCGGCGCTATCGGCAGGAACTTCCGGGGGGTTGAGCGGCCTCCGCGCCCGTCCCTTCAGCTTCCCTGGCGCGAACGCAGCGTACGGCGGTGTTCGAAGGCGTCCTCGAGCACGCCCTTGTGCAGGTACTCGATCGCGGCTCCGGAGGGCAGGCCGCGCGCGAGGCGCGAGACGAGCAGATCGGGCTTCTTGAGCGCTTCGAGGCGTTCGAGCACCAGCATCGCGGTCGCCTCGCCCTCGGCGTCGGGATCGGTGGCGAGGATCACCTCGCGCACGTCCTCCTTCGAGACGCGCGCGACGAGGCGCGCGAGGTCGAGATGGCGCTCTTCGGTGCCCTCGCCCGGGTGGTAGGCGCCGAGCAGCACGTGGTAGAGGCCCTTGTAGTTGCCGGCACGCTCGATCGACTCGACGTGGCGCGGTTCCTCGACCACGCACACCGAGCGCGCGTCGCGCGCGGGATCCGAGCACAGCGCGCAGGGGTCGGAGCCCGCGACGTTGGCACAGCGCGAACAGCGGCGCGTCTCGCGCACGGCGCGTTCGAGCGCGCTGCCGAGCTCGCGCGATTCGGGGTCGCGCAGCGCGTGGAAGGCCAGGCGCTCGGCCGTGCGCCGGCCGATGCCGGGAAAACGCTCGAAGGCCGTCACCAGCGCCTCGAGCGGCTCGGGATAGGCCACGCGCGCGCTCCTTTCAGAACAGGCCCGGCAGCGAGAGGCCGCCGGAGATGCGCGAGAGGCGCTCTTCGCGCAGGACCGCGGCCTTCGTCAGGCCGTCGCGCACGGCGGCGAGCACGCTCTCCTCGATCAGCGCCGCGTTGCCCGAACTCGCGAGCTCGCGCTGCAGGCTGAGGCGCGTGAGCATGCCCTCGCCGTTGACGGTCGCCTTCACGGCGCCGCCGCCGGCGCTGCCCTCGACGGTCGTCTTGCGCAGCTCCTCGCGCGCCTTCTCGAGCTGCTTGTGCATCTCCTGGGCCTGCTTGAGCAGGTTGCCCATGTCGCCAAAGGTCCCGCTCATCCCTCGTCCTCCACCCGGCCGCCGAAGAGCTCCGTGACCCTGCCGGTGAAGGGGTCCTTGGGCTTGCGCGGAGGCGCCAGCGGCTCCTCGATCGCGAACTCGACCTCGCGCCCGAGCAGTCGCGAAAGGATCTGCGCGCAGGCCTTCTGGCTGCGCGGAGTCTGGAACAGCAGCCGCTCTTCCTCGGAGAAGTTCGTGACGCGCGCGCTGACGCGCCGTTCCGTGGTCTCGCCCAAACGTCCGCGCGTGCGCAGCGTCTCGGCCAGCGTGCCCGAGGAGAGCGCGAGTTCCTCGAGGAAGCGATTCCAGAGCGTCTGCGCATCGCGTACGGGCGCGGGCGCGGGAGCAGTTGCCGGCGGCGGCACGGGCCGCAGCTCCTGCGGCGGCAGCGCTCGTGCGGCAGGAGCGCTGGCGGGCCGCGGCGGCGCGGCTTGTCCTGCTCGGCCTTCGAGCGCCTCGAGCCTTTCCGCGATCTCGGTCAGCGAGAGCGCGCTCTCCGGCCGGCACAGGTCGAGCAGGCACAGTTCGAGCGCGAGGCGCGCGTGCTGCGGCAGCTCGCGCATGCGCTCGCGCGCGATCAGCAGCTCCTCGACCCAGATCGAGAGTCGCTCGATGCCCAGGCGCTGCGCGCGTGCCTTGGCGCGCTTGCGCTCCTCCGGCGCGAGGCTCACGGACGGGACGTCCTCGCCGCACAAGCCGACGAGCAGCGTGGCGCGCAGGTGGTCGAGCAGCACCGAGAGGAACTCGGCCTCACTGCCCTCGGAGGCCGGCAGCGCCGCGAGCAGCTGCACGCGATCGCCGGCCTCGAGCGCCGCGCAGAGCGCCTCGAAAGCCTCGCCGCCCGCGGCGGCCGAGAGCCGCTCGATGTCGGCGAGCTTGGGCGTCTCGCCCGAGAGCGAGAGCAACTGGTCGGCGAGCGAGAGCGCGTCGCGCATGCCGCCGCGCGCGCGGCGCGCGAGCGCCTCGGTCACGCCTCTTTCGGCCTGCACGCCCTCCTGCTCGAAGACCGAGTCGAGGCGCCGCGCGATCGTGGCCTCGTCGATCGGCACGAGGCGCAGCACCTGGCAGCGCGAGACGACGGTCTCGATCACCTTCTCGAGCTCGGTCGTGGCGAAGAGGAACTTGACGTGCGGCGGCGGCTCCTCGAGCGTCTTCAAGAGCGCGTTGAAGGCCGGCTTCGAGAGCATGTGCACTTCGTCGACGATGTAGATCTTGAAGCGCGCGTGCATCGGCAGGTAGGCCGCCTGCTCGCGCAACTCGCGCACGTAGTCCACGCCGGTGTTGCTCGCGGCATCGATCTCGACGAGATCGATCTCGCTGCCCGAGTCGGCGGCACGGCAGCGCTCGCACTCGCCGCAGGGATCGGGCGCCGGGCCCTTCTCGCAGTTGAGCGCCTTGGCCAGGATGCGCGCCGTGGTCGTCTTGCCCGTGCCGCGCGGGCCGGTGAAGAGGTAGGCGTGGCCGACGCGGCCTTCCTTGATCGCGCCGCGCAGCGTGGAGGTGACCACCTCCTGGCCGACCATGTCGGCGAAAACGCGCGGGCGGTACTTGCGGGCGAGGACCAGGTAGGACATCGGGGTGCGACGCTCAAACTACTGGAAGCGCGCGCTGCGCGCGAGCCCGCGAGTGGGTCCGGGCAACCCACGCATGAGGCGCATGTCCTTAGGGCTGCTCCGTTCCCGGCCTGACCCGGTTCGAACCGGTCCCATCGTTGGCGACCGGACCCACGCGCGGGCTCGCGCGATTTCCTGCACTGCGTTTGGATGGCGGAGAGGGGGGGATTCGAACCCCCGGTGCCTTTTGGACACACACGCTTTCCAAGCGTGTACCTTAAGCCGCTCAGACACCTCTCCGGATACGTGACGGGATGGCGGAGAGGGGGGGATTTGAACCCCCGGTACCCCATAAGGGCACGCTGGTTTTCGAAACCAGTCCGATCAGCCGCTCTGGCACCTCTCCGTGTTCGTGTGGACGCGCAGCGAGCGCGACGGCCGTGATGGCTCGCCTACTCTTCGACGCTGCGTCCGCGCTTCTTGCGAAAGAACCCTTGGAGCAGCGCGCGCGCCTCAGCAGCGCACACGCCCTCCGTGATCTGTGCCCGGTGGTTCAGACGCGGATCGCTGAGCACGTTGCCCAGCGAGGCGCAGCCTCCGAACTTCGGGTCGCGCACGGCCCAGACCACGCGCGCGACGCGCGCATGGGAGAGCGCGCCGGCGCACATGAAGCAGGGCTCGACCGTGGTGTAGACCACGGCCCCGGGGAGCCGCTGCGCGCCGAGCTTCCGGGCTGCCTTGGAGAGCGCCAGGACCTCGGCATGCGCCGTCGGATCGCACCGCGTGCGGGTCAAGTTGTGAGCGCGGGAGAGCAGACGCCCGTCCAGCACCACGATGGCGCCGATCGGAACCTCGTCTACCCGCTCCGCGGCGTGCGCCTCGCGGAGCGCCAGTGCCATGAACTCCTCGTCGGTACGCGCGGCGCCTCGCGCCTTCTGCGCGGGACGACGGCGTGCCCGCTCGGGCTCGGGGGGCGCTGTCACTCTTGGATTCGCACGTCTGCCGGACCCCGCCGAGCGCGGTCCGGTGGTTTGGTACACCCTAGTGGAGTCGAACCACTAACCTCCTGATCCGTAGTCAGGTGCTCTATCCAGTTGAGCTAAGGGTGCTTGGGGGCCGAAGGTTGTAATGCCGCTCCCCCACGCTGTCAAGGAACGCTCCGGCTGCCACGGTCTTGGAATCCGGCGCGGATTCCGTAGGCTCAGCGCATGGCCGAGGGGAACACGATCCAGCACCTGATCTCCCTGCAGGATTGGAGCGCCCAGGAGGTCGACGACCTGCTCGACCTCTCGGCGCGCATCAAGCGCCGCACGGCACCCGCCCAGCTCTCGGGCAAGACCGTCGGGATGCTCTTCTTCCGCGGTTCGCTGCGCACGCGCACCTCGTTCGAGGCCGCCATGCACCAGCTCGGCGGGCACACGATCCACCTCGCCGCGGCCTCCGATTTCTGGGACCTCGAGGTGCAGGAGGGCGCCGTGATGGACGGCCGCGCGCCCGAGCACGTCAAGGACGCCGCGCGCGCCCTTTCGCGCTACGTCAACGCGCTCGCCATCCGCCCGGCCTATGCGGGCCAATCCTGGGAGGTCGACCGCAAGGACTCCGGGATCCAGGCCTGGGCGCGCTACGCGCGCGTGCCGGTGATCAACATGGAGAGCGCGCTGTGGCACCCGCTGCAGGCGCTGGCCGACCTGCTCACGCTGCGCGAGGCGCTCGGCGACTTGCGCGGCAAGCAGCTCACGATCACCTGGACGCGCTCGACGCAGCCCTCCTCGGCCGCGGTCACGAACTCGCTGCTGCTCGCGGCACTGCGCGCCGGCATGCGCGTGCGCGTGGCGCACCCGCAGGGCTACGACCTCGACGACGAGGTCCTGACGCGCGCGCGCGAGCAGGCCGAGCTCAGCAAGGGCTCGTTCGAGACGGGCATGGCGCAGGACACGGCGCTGCGCGGCGCGCACATGGTCTACGCGCGCTCGTGGCAGTCGCTCGAGGACTACGGCAATCCGACGCTGGCGGCGAGCCGCCGTTCGCGCCTCACGGGCTGGACGCTCGACGAGTCGCTCATGAAGCTGACCGAGAACGCGCGCCTGATGCACGCCATGCCCGTGCGCCGCAACCTCGAGGTCACCGACGAAGTGCTCGACGGCCCGCGCAGCCTGATCTACGACCAGGCCGAGAACCGCCTGCACTCGCAGAAGGCGCTGCTCGCGAAGCTCCTGCGCGGCTAGATCGGGCCGCCTCCCCCACCATGAGCGCCCCGGAGTTCGTCCACCTCCACGTCCACTCCGAGTACAGCCTGCTCGACGGCGCCAATCGCATCAGCGATCTCGTCAAGGCCTGCGTCGCGGACAAGCAGAAGTCGCTCGCGCTGACCGACCACGGCAACCTGTTCGGCTCGATCGAGCTCTACCAGGCCTGCAAGAAGAGCGGCATCAAGCCCATCGTGGGCTGCGAGGTCTACATCGCGCGCCACTCGCGCCACGAGCCGCACAACAAGGCCAAGGGCAACGGCTACCACCACCTGACGCTGCTAGCGCGCGACCAGCAGGGCTACAAGAACCTGCTCAAGCTGTGCTCGGCGGCCTACCTCGAGGGCTACCACTTCCGGCCGCGCATCGATCGCGAGCTGCTGGCGCAGTACGCCGGGGGCCTCTCGTGCCTCTCGGGCTGCCTCGCGGGCGAGGTCGCGCAGCTCTCCATCTCCGACCGCGAGCGCGAGGCCGAGGAGCTCGCCACGAGCTTCCGCGATCTGTTCGGGCCCGAGCACTTCTGGCTCGAATTGCAGCGCAACGGCATCGACCTGCAGACGCGCGTCAACGAGACGCTCGTGCGCATCCATGGCCGCACGGGCATCCCGCTCGTCGCGACCAACGACATCCACTACCTGCGCCACGAGGACTGCCAGGCGCAGGACATGCTCCTGTGCATCAACACCGGCGCCAAGCGCAGCGACGCCAAGCGCTTCAAGTTCGACACCGACACGCTCTACTTCAAGACGCGCGAGGAGATGGGCGAGATGTTTCGCGACCTGCCGGACGCGCTGCGCGCGACGCAGGACGTCTCCGAGCAGATCGCGGTCGAGATCGAGTTCGGCAAGTACCACCTGCCGGTCTTCGTGCCCGAGTCGGGCGAGAGCGCACAGGCGCTCTTCGAGCGGCTGCTCGAGGACGGCCTCGTGCGGCTCTACGGCGCCGGCCACGAGGCTGCGCGCAAGCGCGTCGAGTACGAGAAGCAGGTCATCGGCAAGCTCGGCTTCGTCTCGTACTTCCTGATCGTCTGGGACCTGATCCGCTGGGCGCGCGCCAACGGCGTGCCGGTCGGGCCCGGGCGCGGCTCGGCGGCCGGCTCGATCGTGGCCTACCTGCTCGGGATCACCAAGGTCGACCCGCTCAAGTACGACCTGCTCTTCGAGCGCTTCCTGAACAGCTCGCGCATCTCGATGCCCGACATCGACATCGACTTCTGCAAGGACGGGCGCGAGAAGGTGCTCGACTACACGCGCCGGCGCTACGGCGCGGAGAACGTGGCGCAGATCGTGACCTTCGGCACGATGGCCTCGCGCACGGTCGTGCGCGACATCGGGCGCGTGATGGATCTGCCGCTCAAGGACGTCGACCGCATCGCCAAGAAGGTGCCCTCGGGGCCCAACGCGCCGACGCTGGCCGAGGCGCTGAAGAGCGACGCCGATCTGGGCGCGATCCGCGACGAGCGGCCCGAGTTCGCCGAGCTCTTCCGCCTGGCGACGCCGCTCGAGGGCCTCGCGCGCCACATCTCGACGCACGCCGCCGGCGTCGTGATCGCCGACCGGCCGATCGTCGAGTACGTGCCTCTCGCGCTCAACGGCGAGGACGTCTGCACGCAGTGGCCCGCGACGCAGCTCGAGGATCTCGGGCTGCTCAAGATGGACTACCTCGGGCTGCGGACGCTGACGATCCTGCAGAAGACGCTCGAGAACATCGAGAAGCAGGGCCTCGCGGCACCCGAGCTCGACACGCTGCCCGAGGGCGACAAGCGCACCTACGCGCTGCTCATGGCGGGCGACACCGAGGGCGTCTTCCAGCTCGAATCCGAGGGCATGCGCAAGCTGCTCGCGCGCATCAAGCCCGACTGCTTCGAGGACCTGATCGCCATCCTGGCGCTCTATCGTCCCGGCCCGCTCGAGTCGGGCATGGTCGAGATGTTCACGCGCCGCAAGCACGGCGAGGAGCCGATCCGCTACCCGCACGCCTCGATCGAGGCCATCCTGCGCGACACCTACGGCTGCATCGTGTACCAGGAGCAGGTCATGCTGATCTCCAACGCGCTCGGCAGCTTCACGCTCAACGAAGCCGACAACCTGCGCAAGGCGATGGGCAAGAAGAAGCCCGAGATCATGGAGCAGTTCGCGGCCAAGTTCGTCGAGGGCGCGGTCAAGAACGGCTGCGCCGAGAACGTCGCGCGCGAGACCTGGGACAACATCGTCAAGTTCGGCGGCTACGGCTTCAACAAGTCGCACTCGACCGCCTACGCCGTGCTGACCTACCAGACGGCCTACTTGAAGGCCAACCACCGCGGCGCCTTCCTGGCGGCGAACCTCTCCTGCGAGATGAGCGATTCGGACAAGGTCAAGGCCTTCGTCGACGACGCGCGCAAGGCGCAGATCGCGGTGCTGCCGCCCGCGATCGCGAGCAGCCGCTGGGAGTTCGCGCTCGAGGGCGAGTCGCTGCGCTTCGGCTTCGGCGCGATCAAGGGCACGGGCGAGAAGGCGGTCGAGGCGCTGCTCGCCGCGCGCGAACGCGTGTGCGCGAAGGGTGCGCCGGTCGAGTTGCACGAGTTGTGCGCCGAGATCGACCCGCACGAGGTCGGCAAGACGAACCTCGAGGCGCTGATCAAGGCCGGCAGCTTCGATGCCTCGGGCCACAACCGCGGCGCGGTGCTGGCGGCGCTCGAGAGCGCGCTGGTCGAGGCCGCGCGCTCGTCCGCCGACCGCAAGAGCGGACAGAAGGGCCTCTTCGAGGCCGCGCCCGCTCCCTCCCCCGCCGCGGGCAAGCGCTCCGACGGCATCGACGACGCGCGCGGCTGGTCGAAGCAGGAGACCTTGCGCGCGGAGTACGAGGTGCTCGGCTTCTACCTCTCCGGCCACCCGCTCGAGGAGCGCGCCGGCCTGATGGCGCTGCTCTCGAACGTGCGCATGGACGAGCTCGCCGCGCACGCGCCCGGCAGCGAGGTGACGCTCGCGGGCCTGATCCTCGGCAAGAGCGAGCTGG
>Ga0302321_100001625_pt1 | contig 19311 bp, 16 predicted proteins | sample Fen_T0_1_FD_202505 | JGI IMG/M metagenome (GOLD analysis project Ga0302321, IMG submission 202505) | Peat permafrost microbial communities from Stordalen Mire near Abisko, Sweden - Fen_T0_1 | ecosystem: Environmental > Terrestrial > Soil > Wetlands > Permafrost | place: Sweden: Abisko...
GGCGCCGGATGCGGCCCACCTGAACCCGACACGGGCGTCGTAGGGTCTGCGCCCATGACGTTCTCGTATCCCCGGCCCCACGCCGACGTGTGGGTGCCCGACGGCGCCGGGCTCGACGACGCCCTGGCCCGCACCACCGACCTGGGCATCGTCGCCCATCAGGACGACCTCGAGTTCATGGCCCTCGCCCCGATCGGCGCCTGCCTCGCCGACCCCGACCGGTGGTTCACCGGCGTGGCGTGCACCGACGGCGTGGGCAGCGTGCGCACCGGCCGCTACGCCGACGTCACCGACGACGAGATGGCCGCGGTGCGACGTGACGAGCAGCGGGCCGCGGCCGAGATCGGTCGGTACAGCGCGATCTTCCAGCTGGGCCATCCCAGCCCCTCCATCCGGGGTGGACCCGGATCGGCCAGTGGATCGGCCAGCGGAACCGGTGGTCGGGCCGAGCTGGTGCGGGAGCTGGCCGCCATCGTGCGGGCGACCCGACCGGTCAACGTGTACACCCACAACCTGGCGGACAAGCACACGACCCACCTCGCCGCCGGCCTGGCCACCGTCGAGGCGCTGCGGACGCTGCCCCTGGAGGAGCGGCCGTGGCAGGTGGTGGGCATCGAGGGGTGGCGGAACCTCGACTGGTTGCCCGACGAGGAGAAGGTGCTCCTCGACGTCAGCGCCTACGGGGAACTGGCCGACCGGCTCACCGCGGTGTTCGTCAGCCAGTTGGAGGGGGGCAAGCGCTACGACCTGGCCGAGCGGGGCCGACGTCAGGCCAATGCCACCCTGTTCGAGCCACGGGCGGTCGAGGAGGCCGAGGAGGTCAACTTCGCCATGGACCTCACGCCCTTGGTGCGCAACGACGAGCTCGACCCGGCCGCGTTCATCTCGGCTGCCATCCGACGGTTCCAGAGCGATGCCGAAGCCGCGCTCCACAGCCTGCGAGACCAGGAGTAGTCGAGCAAACCGCTCAGATGGTGTCGTTCCAGCGCCGGATGCCGGGGAAGCCGTGCTCGTAGCCGAGGACGTTGACGGTGCCGGTGCCGAGGGGGAATCGGCGGCCCTCGACCGCGTCGAGCTGGCACCACCGGGCGGTGAGCACCCGCAGCACGTGGCCGTGGGCGAACACCGCGACCTCGCCGTCGGCGGCCCGGGCGGCGGCGATCACCCGGTCGGCCCGGGCCGCGACCTCCTCGATGGTCTCGCCGCCGGGGCAGGGCGCGGTCCACACGGTCCAGTCGGGCACGGTCTCGCGGATCTGAGGCGTCGTGAGCCCCTCGTAGTCGCCGTAGTCCCACTCGCGGAGGTCGTCGGTGACCTCGGCGTGGGGGCCGTAGCCGGCGAGCTCACAGGTGTCGCGGGCCCGGGCGAGCGGGCTCACGAGCACCCGGGCGAACGGTCGGGCGTCGAGGACCCGACCGACGGCGATGGCCTGCTTGCGGCCGTCGTCGGTGAGGGCCAGGTCGGTGTGGCTGGTGTGCCGGCCCGACACGCTCCACTCGGTGGCCCCGTGGCGCATGACCCACAGGTCGTGCCTGGCATCGCGGTCGCTCACGCGACCGGCTCACCCGGCCAGGGACCGAAGCCGTCGACCAGCTTGCGGGCCGCGACCGGCCCCCACGAGCCCCGCTCGTACTGGATCGCCTTCGGGAAGTCCGTGAGGATCGGCTCGACGATGCGCCACGACTCCTCGATCGAGTCCTGCCGGGCGAACAGCGTGGGGTCGCCCTCCATGGCGTCCTCGAGCAGCAACTCGTAGGGCTCGGGGCCGACGTCGCCCCGATCGGCGACGTCGGGCGCCAGGGTGATCGGCTCGGGGATCATCTCGTCGCCGGGCGCCTTCCGCAGCCACGTGAGGGCGGTGAAGCTGTCGGGCTTGGCCTCGATGCGGATCCGGTTCGGGGGAAGGTGCGCATCGTCGTGGATCCACAGCGGCCGGGGCGGCGGCGCGAACTCGATGGTCATCTCGGTGACGGTCTCGGCCATGGCCTTGCCCGAGCGCAGGAAGAACGGGACGCCACCCCAGCGCGGCGAGTCGAAGTCGACCCGGAAGGCGCCGAAGGTCTCGGTGTCGGAGTCGGCGGCGACGCCGGGCACCGACTTGTAGCCGTGGTACTGCCCGCGCACGTAGTCCTTCGGGTCGACCGGGCGGGCCGCCATCAGCACCTTGGTCTTCTCGTCGCGCAGGGCGTTGGCGCTCTCGTTCACCGGTTGCTCCATGGCGAAGAGGGCGACCATCTGCAGGAGGTGGTTCTGCATGACGTCGCGCAACGTGCCGACCGAGTCGTAGAACGAGCCGCGGTCCTCGACCCCGAAGGACTCGGCCATGGTGATCTTGACCGCGGACACGTAGGTGCGGCGCCAGAGCGGCTCGAGGATGGCGTTGGCGAACCGGCTGATCAGCAGGCTGCGCATCGCCTCCTTGCCGAGGAAGTGATCGATGCGGAACACCGCCGACTCCGGGAAGTGGGTCTGGATCGTCGCGTTCAGCTCGATCGCCGAGGCGAGGTCCCGGCCGAACGGCTTCTCGACGACGAGCCGGGCCCCCTGGTTGAGACCGACGCCGGCCAGGCCGCCGGCCACGCACTCGAACATCGACGGCGGAATCGCCATGTGGAAGATCGGGTGCTCGACGGGGCCGACCGCCGCCTTGAGCCGCACGAAGGTCTCCGGGTCCTCGTACTCACCCGACACGTAGCTCCACGTGGCCAGCAGGGCGTCGAGCGTCTTGTCGTCGAACTTCTCGCCGGTGTCCTCCAGCGAGCCCCGGACGTGGTTGGCCAGGTCGAGGTGGCTCCAGTCGGGCCGGGCCAGGCCCACGACGGGGATGTTCAACAGACCGCGGGCGTGCAGCCGGTAGACCGCCGGGATCAGCTTCTTCCTGGCCAGGTCGCCGGTGACGCCGAGCATCACGAGGCAGTCGGAGCGGGGGCGGTCGGGGGATGGGGCGGGCGTCATGGGACCTCACTCGGATGGCGGCTCGCCACGGTAACCCGCACGATCCGATCGGTGGTGGCCGTGCGCTGCCATGCTGGCTCCATGGCTCGACCGATCGAGGACTACGCGCTGATCGGCGACACCGAGACCGCGGCGCTGGTGGGCTCGGACGGTTCGATCGACTGGCTCTGCCTCCCCCGCTTCGACGAGCCGGCCTGCTTCGCGGCCCTGCTCGGCGACGAGGAGCACGGGCGGTGGTTGTTGGCTCCGGTCGACGAGGACCACACGATCACCCGCCGCTACCGGGGGGACACCCTGGTGCTCGAGACCGAGTTCACCACCGCCGAGGGCACGGTGGCGGTGGTCGACTTCATGCCGATCCGCCAGGGCCTCCCCACCGTGATCCGGGTCATCGAGGGTCGATCCGGGGTCGTGCGCATGCACACCGATCTGCGCCTGCGGTTCGACTACGGCTCCATCGTCCCCTGGGTCCGGCACATCGAGGGTGGCATCGTCGGTCTTGGTGGGCGCGACGGGGTCGCCGTGCGGGCCTCGGTGCCGCTCGAGGGTCGCGACCTCTCCACGGTCGCGTCGTTCGACGTGACGCCCGACGATCGGCTGTCGTTCTGCATGACCTGGTTCCCGTCCTACGGGTCGGTGCCGACGACCGACGACATCGGTGACCCGCTCGTGCTCCTCGCCCGCACCGAGGCCTGGTGGCGCGACTGGTCGGGCCGGGCGACGGTGCCCGAGGAGTGGGCCGACGCGGCGCGCCGTTCGCTCATCACCCTCAAGGCGCTGACGTTCGCCCCGACGGGCGGCATCGTCGCCGCGCCGACCACGTCGTTGCCCGAGCAGATCGGCGGCCCCCGCAACTGGGACTACCGCTACTGCTGGCTGCGAGACGCCACCTTCACCCTGCACGCGCTGCTCGACGCGGGCTACGCGCACGAGGCCGATGCCTGGAACCACTGGCTGCGCCGAGCCGTCGCCGGCAGCCCCGACAAGCTCCAGATCATGTATGGCGTCGCCGGCGATCGGCGTCTCACCGAGGACGTCATCGACTGGCTGCCCGGCTACGAGGGCTCGGCGCCGGTGCGCATCGGCAACGCGGCGAGCGAGCAGTTCCAACTCGACGTCTACGGCGAGACGCTCGACATGCTCCTCACCGCGAGCACCGCGCTCCCAGGGGTGGAGAACGCCACCGCCGGGTCCGGATCGAACGCCGCCGCCCCCTCGTCCGCCAGCATCTGGGACCTCGCCCGCTTCCTCGTCGACCACGTGCGCACCGTGTGGACCGAACCCGACGAGGGCATCTGGGAGGTCCGTGGCCCGCGCCGGCACTTCGTGCACTCGAAGGTGATGGCCTGGGTCGCGGTCGACCGCTGGGTGCGGATGGCGAGCAACGCCCTGGAGGCGGGTCACCCCATCGACGGGATCCATACCGACGCCGACCTCGATCCGTGGCGCGAGCTGTGCGCCGAGATCCACGCGCAGGTCTGCGAGCAGGGGATCGATCCCGTTCGCGGGTGCTTCACCCAGTTCTACGGTTCCACCGAGGTGGACGCGAGCCTGCTGATGCTGACCCTGGTCGGCTTCCTCCCGCCGGACGACCAGCGCATCGTCGCCACCGTCGATGCCATCGAGACCGATCTCCTCGTCGATGGCTTCGTCATGCGCTATCGCACCGAGGTGGCTCCCGACGGCTCGACGGTCGACGGTCTGCCGCCGGGGGAGGGGGCGTTCCTGCTCACCACGTTCTGGCTCGTCGACAACCTGGTCATGCTCGGTCGGGTCGACGATGCCAGGGAGCGCTTCGAGGCGTTGCTGGCCCTGCGCAACGACGTGGGTCTGCTCTCGGAGGAATGGGACGTCACGGCGAGGCGAATGGTGGGAAACTTCCCGCAGGCGTTCTCACACGTCGGTCTCCTCAACTCCGCGGCGAACCTCGCCCGCGGCATCGAGGGCCCGGCGGCCCGCCGCTCCGGGGGGACGGGCGCCCAGTGATCCGGGTCGACTGACGGAAACGGACGGCAGCCGTGAAGCTCACCATCGACGATCTCAAGACGAGGACGGAACGGGTGCAGGTGGACGACGTCGACTTCGACGTGTTCCGCGCCGAGCCCCTCGACCCCGATGCGCTCCGGTGCCTCCGGTACATGCACGACGTCGAGCACAACACGATCATCTACCTGCGCGACGTGCTGGTCACCGACGCCCACCTCGACCACGAGATCACCTCGTTCCTGACGTTCTGGGCCTTCGAGGAGTACTTCCACGGCGAGGCCATCGGTCGGGTGCTCGAGGCCCACGGCGAGCCTGGGAGCGACCAGCGGGTGCCCCAGAAGCGGCGCTCGACGCTGCACGACCGCATCCTCCCGGTGGGGACGATGGTCGCGTCGCGGGTCACCCGGCACGTGCCCACCGTGCACATGACGTGGGGGGCGATCAACGAGTGGACCGCGCAGGCAGCCTACGGGCGGCTGCTCGCCCGGGCCCAGCACCCGACCCTGTCGACGGTGCTGCACCGCATCATGAAGCAGGAAGGCCGACACATCGACTTCTACGCGTCGCAGGCCGGTCGTCGGCTCGATGGTGATCGGCGGGCCCAGAGGATCACCCGCTGGGCGCTGCAGAAGTTCTGGACGCCGGTCGGCGCCGGCATCAACGACTCCGACGACGTGCAGTTCATGGCCCGGTACCTGTTCGGCGGGCCCGAGGGCCAGAAGGCCGCGACCCGCATCGACCGCTGCATCGATCGGCTGCCCGGCCTGAGCGGCCTCGGCCTGGTGGCCGGCTCAGCCTGCTGATCAGGCCGGCTGATCAGGCTGGCTGATCAGGCCAGCTGCTCGGGTACCCGCATGGCGACGAGCGCCGGCGCGAGGTAGGTGGCGAGCAGGCGCCGTTCATCGTCGGCCGAGTGGTGGCGGGGCCCCTCGACGGTGAGCAACGAGAGGATGCTGCGCAGCACCCACTCGGACAGCTCGTCGACGTCGAGGTCGGGTCGCAGGAAACCTGCGGCCTGGGCGTTGGCCATGCGGGGGTGCCAGTCGTCGATCACGATCGAGAACAGCGCCTGGCTCGCGCCGCTGATGGTGGCCGAGACGCCGCCGCTCTCGCGGTTGAGCAGCACGCTGAGCTTGGGGTCGTGGCGCAGGCGATCGAGCAGCTCGACCATGGCGTCGACGAGGGCCGTGCCGAACTGCTCGGGGGACTCCGCGTGGTCGAGGTAGTGATCGAGGCCGTCCGCCTGGGACTGGTCGAGGCTGCGCAGCACGACGGCGAGCATGAGCTCGTCCCGGTTGTCGAAGTAGCGGTAGATGGTGGCCCTCGACACCTTGGCCGCGGCCGCGATGTCCTCGACGGTGGTCTTGGCCAGGCCGAACTTGTCGATGCAGGTCTCGGCGGCGTCGAGCAGCCGCTGGCGGGCCGCGTCGACGTCGGTCGGCACCTGGTCACCCCACCTGAGCTTGGTCATGGTCCACCCTACGGCGTCGGTTCGGAACGGTCCCGCTGTGACATCTGTCGTGGGTCTTGCGACAAACGACAGGGTTTGTATTATCACTCGAACAGCGGTGGTCCATCTGCCGCGGAGAACAGGGGATCCCACACATGGCCGAGTACTCGTCGTACCAGGAGCTCATCGACCGCGATGACGCCAACGACCTCGACGCCATCATGGGCATCGACAACCCCTACATCGATGCCGCCATCACCACGGTGGCCGACGGGGCCGACGCCATCTTCACGTGGGACTACGAGAAGGGCGCCCGGCCGGCGCTCAACAAGCTCTACGAGAAGGCCAAGAACTCGCAGTGGAACGGTGAGACCGACCTCGACTGGTCGATCGACGTCGATCCCGAGGCCATCGCCGTGTTCGCCAACGGCGCCGAGCCCAACTGGGAGGCCATGGACTTCGATCCCACCGGCACGCCGCTGGCCAAGTGGACGGGCAAGGAGTGGACCCAGTGGGGCATCGAGCAGCAGAGCTGGAGCCTCAGCCAGTTCATGCACGGTGAGCAGGGGGCCCTGCTGTGCACGGCCAAGATCGTCGAGACCGTGCCGTGGATCGACGCCAAGTACTACGCCGCCACCCAGGTCATGGACGAGGCCCGCCACGTCGAGGTCTTCGCCAAGTACCTCGACACCAAGCTCACCGGCCACTACCCGCTGAACACCCACCTGGGCCTGCTGCTCGAGGACATCCTCAACGACAGCCGGTGGGACATGACCTACCTGGGCATGCAGATCATGGTCGAGGGCCTGGCCCTCGCCGCCTTCGGCTTCATGCACTCCATGACGCCCGACCCGCTGCTCAAGCAGCTGCTGCGCTACGTGATGAGCGACGAGGCCCGCCACGTGGCCTTCGGCGTGCTCTCGCTGAAGGAGTACTACGCCGAGCTCACCGACATCGAGCTGCGCGAGCGGCAGGAGTTCGCCTTCGAGGCTGCGGTGCGCATGCGTGACCGGCTCCTCGCCGTCGAGGTGTGGGAGCGCATGGGGGCCGACCCCAAGGAGATCATCAAGCGCATGCGCGGCGATCGCCTCGAGGACCCGTTCCAGCAGATGCTGTTCGCCAAGATCGTGCCGAACTGCAAGAAGCTCGGCCTGCTCGACGCCAGCGGCGGGTGGCTCCGCGATCGCTTCACCGAGATCGGCGTGATCCAGTTCGAGGACTGGGCCGACACCGAAGAGGAGTACGCCGCCTTCGCCCTCGCCGAAGGTGAGATCGCCTCCAAGACCGCCTGACGGACCCCAGTGCGTGCCGTTTCTCGAACCTGTCACCCCTGGTGACGGTTTTCGGTCGGTCTGGGTGACAGGTTGCCGACGATCGGTGGCTAGTAGATGGCTTCTTCGCCGGCGTCGAGGTGCACGGGCACGGCGACGACCACGGTGTTGGGCCGCAGGCGCAGGCGGGTGCGCAGCACCAGCGCGCTCTGGTTGTGGAGCAGCTGCTCCCACCAGTGGCTGAGCAGGAACTCGGGGACGACCACGGTGACGATGTCGTCGGGCCACTCACGGTCGAGGTCGTCGATGAACTGCATCACCGGCGTGGCCAGCTCGCGATAGGGCGAGTAGACGGTGCGGAGCTCGACCGGGATGTCGTGGCGCTCCCACTCGGCGGTGATGGCGTCCTGCTGGTGCTCGTCGTGGACGATGGTGAGCGCGATCAGCCGGTCGGGCCCGAGCGAGCGGGCGTAGGTGAGGGCGTCGAGCACGCCCCGGTGCACCCGGCCGACCAGGACGATGACCGTGTGGCGGTGGCGGCGGGACCGGTAGTCGACCGGCACCTCGAGCGCCTGCTCGACCCGGGTGTAGTGCTTGTGGATCGCGCGGAAGAAGAACACGATGACCGGGATCAGGGCCACCGGGATCCAGGCGCCGTAGGTGAACTTCGACACCACCACCACGAGCAGGACGATCAGGGTGGCCACCGAGCCCACGGCGTTGATGACCTGGTTGCGCCGCCAGCCCTTGGCCCGCTCCTTGCGGTGGTGGACCACCATGCCGGCCTGGGAGAGCGTGAACCCCGTGAAGACGCCGACGGCGTAGAGCGGGATCAGGGCGCTGGTGATGCCGCCGAAGGCGACGATCAGCGTGCCGGCCACCACAGCCAGCACGAGGATGCCGTTGGAGAAGACGAGTCGATCGCCCCGGTTGCTGAGCTGGCGGGGCAGGTAGCCGTCGGCCGCGATGATCGACGAGACCCGGGGGAAGTCGGCGAAGGCGGTGTTGGCCGCCAGCACCAGGATGGCGAACGTCGAGAACTGCAGGACGTAGTAGAGCACCACGCCGATGCTGCCCAGGCTGCTCGGCCCGTCGCGGTAGAGGTAGTTGGCCATGGTCGACAGCAGCGTCTCGTTCTCGCTGACCGTGGGCTGGAGGTTGTGGGCCAGCACCGACAGGCCCATGAACGCGAAGCCGAGGATGAACCCCATGGCCATGAGCGTGGTGGCGGCGTTGTGGGACTCCGGCTTCTTGAAGGCGGGCACGCCGTTGGAGATGGCCTCGACACCGGTGAGGGCGACGGCGCCGGAGGAGAACGCCCGCAGCAGCAGGAGCACGGTGAGCCCGGTGAACAGCGGGTTGCCCGCCGGACCGGTGTTGATGGCGATCTCGCTCAGCGATTCGATGTTGACCGGCATCGGCACCAGCCCCCGCACGAACACCTCGAACAGGCCGAAGGCGATGAGGACGGCCAGGCTGACCACGTAGGTGTAGACGGGCGGGGCGAACAGCTTCCCCGACTCCTTGGTGCCCCGGAGGTTGGCCAGGGTCATGAGCAGCAGCGCCCCGAGACACAGCTCGATGCGATAGGGGCGCAGCCCGGCGAAGGCCGAGGTGACGGCGGCGACGCCCGCCGAGATCGACACCGCGACGGTGAGGATGTAGTCGACGAGCAGCGACGCGCCGGCGATGAGCGAGGGGGTGGCCCCGAGGTTCTCGCGGCTCACGACGTAGGAGCCGCCGCCGCTCGGATAGGCGTAGATCGTCTGGCGGTAGCTCGTGATCACGATGGCCAGCAGCAGGGCGACGACGATCGAGATGGGCACGAGGGTGTTGAGCGCCACCATGCCCACCACCGGCACGAGGACGAGCAGGATCTCCTCGGTGGCGTAGGCGGTCGAGGAGATCGCGTCGGATGCGAAGACGGTCAGCGCCGTCGGCCGACCGAGGCGCTGGTGCTGCTCCTCGGTGCTGGCGATCGGCGGCCCGACGATCAGCCGCTTCATGCCTGAGTACATGCGTTGCCCCTGTAGTCGGATGCCATCGCGCCCCGGACGGATCGGTTGAATCTAGGCGACGGCGTGTCGCTCTCGACAATGCCCGATCGACGTCGAGTCAGCTTGCCGAAAGGTCGGCGGCGACCCAGACCTCGCATCCGGCGGGCTGGAGAGCCGGGTGGCGCAGGGCTTAGGATGCCCGCTCGTGCCCGCCTGGGCAGGAGGAGGTCCGGTAGGTGCACGTCATCGTCGTCGGGTGTGGACGGGTGGGCTCAGGCCTGGCCGCCAACCTCGAATCACAGGGCCATACCGTGGCTGTCATCGATCGTCGGGCCGAGGCGTTCCGTCGGCTGCCGTCCGACTTCAGCGGCCGCACGATCGTCGGGGTCGGCTTCGACCGGGCCCGCCTGCTCGATGCCGGTGTCGAAGAGGCCGGCGCGCTGGCCGCGGTCACCAACGGGGACAACTCCAACATCGTGGTCGCGCGGGTGGCCCGGGAGGCGTTCTCGATCGACCGGGTCGTCGCCCGCATCTACGACCAGCGCCGCGCCGCCATCTACGAGCGACTCGGCATCCCCACCGTCGCCACGGTGCAGTGGACCATCGAGCGGGTGCTGCGGCGCATCCTGCCCGACACCGCCGGCGTCGAGTGGATCGACCCGTCGGCCCAGGTCTGCCTGGTAGAGCGCAGCATTCCCGACCTGTGGGCCGGCCACCCGCTCGAGGACCTCGAGCGCACCGGCGTCGTCCGGCTCGCCGGCATCTCCCGGCTGGGCAAGGGCGAGATCCCGGTCCCGGGCCTGCTGGCCCAGGAAGGCGACCTCGTGTGGCTCGCCGTGTCCGGCGGATCGATCGATGAGGTCGACGCCACGCTGGCGGCCGGTCCGACCAAGGGAGGCCACTGATGCGAGTCGTACTGGTCGGTGGCGGCAACGTCGGCACCTACATCGCCCGTGAGCTGCACGCCAGCGGTCACGACGTGCTCATCGTCGAGGAGGACCCCAACCGGGTCGCCCAGGCGCTCGCCAACAACGAACCCGAAGGCGTCACGTGGCTGCAGGCGGACGCCTGCGAGGTCTCCGAGTTCGTGAAGGCCGAGCCGGGCAAGGCCGACGTCGTCGTGGCCGTCACGGGCGACGACGAGGACAACCTCGTGATCTCGCTGCTCGCCAAGCAGGAGTTCGGTGTTCCCCGCGTCGTCGCCCGGGTCAACAACCCGGCCAACGAGTGGCTGTTCAACGAGACGTGGGGCACCGATGTGTCGGTGTCCACTCCCCACCTGCTGACCGCGCTGGTCGAGGAGGCCCTGTCCGTGGGCAGCCTCGTGCGGCTGCTGGCCTTCGAGGGCGGTCGGGTGCGACTCTCCGAGGTCACCCTGGCCGACGGCTCCCCCGCCGAGGGCAAAGAGGTCCAGGAGCTCGGTCTGCCACGCGACTCCACCGTCGTGGCGATCCTCCGTCAGGACCGCGTCGTCGTGCCCCGGGGCGACACGGTGCTGTTCAGCGGTGACGAGGTCCTCGTGCTGGTGAGCAACGAATCCGAGGACGACGTCCGCACGATCCTCGTCGGCTGAGCCACGCGGTCCCGCTCCCGTCTGAAGGCTCGGCCTGTCGCCTGCGGGGAGGCCCGTCCTTCAGACGGTGATCGTGATCAGGTGAGGGTGTAGCTCGGGTTGAGCAGCATCAGCCGGTTCCGCTCGAGCCGACCGACGCCCTCGACCCGGAGACCGCCGCCGAGCTTGAGGCCCGGCAGCTTGCGCCGACCGGTGAACACCACGATGGCCCGGCCGGTGCCGTCGCCGATCGTGACCTCGAGGCTCGGGATGTCGGCACGTGGCACGACTCGCGTCTCCTTGACCTCACCGGCCAGGACGATGGGCTCGCGGAGCGGTGCCTGGCCGATGCGACAGACGCCCTCGGCCCCGTAGCCCTTCTGCAGGCGGGTGCTGTCGAGCTCGTCGACAGAGGTGTTGAGGCGCTTCCGCAGGTTCTTCATCACCATGGCCACACCATGGCACACCGATGGCAGACCGGCCCGAACGCCTTTGGTGCATGGGATCTCGTCGGGGTGGTTGCCACCGGCCCGGACTCCCGCCATACTCCACGACGAGAGGGGAGTACCCCACCTCGATGGTGTCGTCATCACGACCGCCCGGCTCTTCGCCGGTCGATCCGGTGCCATCGGTAGCGAGCCGGTCGGTTCGCTACGGGGGAGACCTCCGGTCGGCCGTCCGGTCCCAGAGATCGACGCGGCTGTTGGCCCCCACGCCCCACCGGAGCATCGTGACCTCGACCCCTGCACCCGCATCATCTGATCGACCCCTCCTGGGTGCTCGAGACGCGTCCCGCTGGTCGTCGCTCGAGGTCGGGCAGGTCGCCACCGAGCTCGACGTCGACCCGGTCATCGGGCTGAGCGCCGGCGAGGTCGAGCGGCGCCGGATCGAGTTCGGGCCGAACAAGCTGGCCGACACGCCGTCCCGGCCCGAGTGGAAGAAGTTCCTCGACCAGTTCCGTAGCGGCATCGTGGCGATCCTCGCGGCCGCGGCGGTGCTGGCCGGGGCGGTCGGCGACATCAAGGACACGGTCGTGATCGCCGTCGTCCTGCTGCTCAACGCCATCCTCGGGTACCTCCAGGAGGCCAAGGCCGAGACAGCGATGGCGGCGCTCGAGCGCATGTTGGTGGCCACCGTCCGGGTGCGCCGGGACGGCGTGCTCGCCCAGGTGCCGATCGACGAGCTCGTCCCCGGCGACGTCGTGCTGCTCGAACCGGGCGACCGGGTGCCGGCCGACGGACGCTTGACGTTGGCCGCCGGCCTGTCCATCGACGAGTCGGCCCTCACCGGCGAGTCGGTGCCGGTCGACAAGTGGACCGACCCCATCCAGGTCGATCCCGGTGTCGACCTGTCCATCGGCGATCGGGCCAACCTCGCCTATCTCAACACCACGGTCACCAAGGGTCGGGCCGAGCTGCTGGTCACCGAGACCGGCATGGCCACCGAGATGGGCAAGGTCGCCGAGCTGCTCGCGGCCGCCGACCCGGGCCCGACGCCGCTCGAGCAGCAGCTCGACGGGCTCACCACCCGCCTCGCCATGATCGCCGTCGCCGCGGTGGGCCTCGTGTTCGTGCTCCAGCTGGTGCAGGGCGCGGGGTTCGCCGACGCCATGTTGGGCGCGGTGGCGCTGGCCGTCGCGGCCATCCCCGAGGGGCTCCCCGCCGTCGTCACCGTCACCCTGGCGGTGGGTGTCAGCCAGATGGCCAAGCGCAACGCCATCGTCAAGCGGCTCCACTCGGTCGAGACGCTCGGCTCCACCACGGTCATCTGCTCGGACAAGACCGGCACGCTGACGCTCAACCAGATGACCGCCCAACAGGTCTCGATCGGCGATCTCCGGCTCACGGTCGGCGGCTCCGGGTACGGCACCGAGGGATCGCTCACCACCGCCGATGGGGCCGAGCCCGACGATCTCGTCGACCTGCGTCGGGCGCTCGAGGGCGGTGCGCTGTGCAACGACGCCGCGGTCCGCGACGGGGCGTTGATCGGCGATCCCACCGAGGGCGCGCTGGTGGTGCTGGCGGCCAAGGCCGGCCTCGACGTCGATGCCCGTCGCGCCGCGCTGGCCCGCATCGGCGAGGTGCCGTTCGACTCGGCCACCAAGTACATGGCGACGTTCCACGCCGATGGCGACGAGATCGTCTGCTACGTGAAGGGGGCGCCCGACCGGCTGCTCGACCGCTGTGCCGCGGTGGCCGATGGCCGCGGTGGCCGGGTGGTGGCGGACGACTCGGTGCGGGCCGACCGCCTCGCCGAGAACGACCGACTGGCTGCCACCGGCCTGCGGGTGCTGGCCATCGCATCGCGGCGCTACCCGGCCGGCGAGGTGGCGATCGCGGCCGACGGCATCGTCGTCGACGGTGACGGCTACGTCGATGGCCTGGTGCTCGACGCGTTGGTGGGCATCGTCGATCCGCCCCGTGACGAGGCGCGCGATGCCATCGCCCGGTGCCACCGAGCCGGCATCGAGGTCAAGATGATCACCGGCGATCACGCCTCGACCGCCGGGGCCATCGCCGCGTCGCTCGGCATCGAGGGCGAGGTCGTGAGCGGCGACGACCTCGACCGATTCGACGACGACGAGCTGGCCCGGCGGATCGACGGCATCGGGGTGTGCGCCCGGGTGTCGCCCGAGCACAAGGTGCGGGTCGTGCGGGCGCTCAAGGCCAACGGCCACGTGGCCGCCATGACCGGCGACGGGGTCAACGACGCGGCCGCGTTGCGCACCGCGGACATCGGCGTCGCCATGGGCATCACCGGCACCGAGGTCACCAAGGAAGCGGCCGACATGGTGCTGGCCGACGACAACTTCGCCTCGATCGTGGGGGCGGTCGAGCTCGGCCGCACGATCTACGCAAACATCGTCAAGTTCGTTCGGTTCCAACTGTCGACGAACCTGGGGGCGATCGCCACGATCCTCGGGGCGAGCCTGCTGGCCCTTCCCGTGCCGTTCTCGCCGATCCAGGTGCTCTGGGTGAACCTCATCGCCGACGGCCCGCCGGCCATCACCCTCGGGGTCGACCCGCCCAACGGTCGCGAGATGCTGAAGCCGCCACGGCCCTCCGACGCGGCCATCCTGAGCGGTAGGCGCGTCGGCCGGCTGCTGTGGTTCGCGGCGATCATGGCCATCGGCACGCTGGGGCTGCTGGTGTGGTCCCGCGACCAGTGGGGCCAGCCCGTCGCCCTCAGCATGGCGTTCACCGCGTTCGTGCTGTTCCAGATGTTCAACGTGTTCAACGCCCGCACCGAGAACGAGACCGTCTTCACCCGCCAGCTCTACTCCAACGGCAAGTTGCTGCTGGCCATCGGCTCGGTCGTGGTGCTGCAGGTGCTGGCCGTCGAGTGGGGCCCGCTCCAGAACCTGTTCGACACCGAGTCGCTCACCTGGCCCCAGGTCGGGCTGTGCTTCGCGGTCGCGTCGATGGTCCTGTGGCTCGAGGAGCTCCGCAAGCTGATCGCCCGGGCCCTCGCCCGCCGCAACCCGTCATGAGCGCCGACGGCCCACGCGATCGAGACGCGCCGTCGGAGGGCGCGCCGGTGGGGGATGTGGCCGAGCCCGGGCGGTTCGACGAGTGGCGGGCCGAGCGCCGCGAGCACTTCGACGAGATCCTCGGGTCCGCCGTCGAGGCCGAGATCGAGACCGGCCATCGCGAGGAGACTCGAGAGCAGGCCGAGCGCCACCTCCTCCTGCGGGTCGCGCGGGTGACCTTCGGCGCGATCGTGGTGGGCGTCGGCATCAGCCTGATCGTCCTCCCGGGTCCGGGCCTCATCGTGATCGCCGCCGGCCTCGCCCTCATGGCGCAGGATGTGCCGTTCGCCCGGCGCTGGCTCGACAAGGTCCGTGCGCGCATCCCCGAGGACGAGGACGGCGGCATCGCCGCCTGGGTGGTCGTGCTGTCGGTGGCCGGGCTCGTGCTCAGCGTCTCGGCCTCGATCTGGTTCACCTTCCTGCGCTGAGACATCGAACGCTCTCAGTATTTCGTCGACCGCGGTGCACGGTATTGACCGCTGGGTTACTTTTCTGGAATGTCGGGACCGATCTGGTCCAGACTCCAGGAGTAGGGACCTCAGCCCCGTCGAGGCGGCGACGAGGTGGGCGAGCGGAAGAGAGCAGTGCCGATGATCGAGAGGACCCGGGCGGACCCGACAGGGCCCTCGGCGCGACCGGCCGTCGTGGTCGGGGTGCTCGGTGGCTTCTGGCTGGTGTTGCACGCCTTCGGTTTGCTCGGCGCCGCCTCGGGGCTCACCTTCGTGCTCCTCGGCGTGGGCAGCGTGGTGGCCACGATCTATGGCACCCGTCGCTGGAAGCCCGAGCCCCAATGGCCCTGGTGGATGCTGTGCGGCGCGCTCACCCTCTTCCTCGTCGGAGGTTCGCTTCGTGTCGCCGAGGACACGCTCGGCAACCTGACGTCGTCGCGCTCGCTGGTGCCCGACCTGGTGACGCTGCCCGGCTACCTCCTGCTCGCGGTGGGCTTCATGGGTTTGGTGCGGGCCCGACGGCGCGGCCGGGGCAGCGATCTCGATGCGCTGCTCGACGCCACCGTCGCCGGACTGGCTGCCCTCACCCTCGCCTGGGCGTTCCTGATCAGCAGGTTCCTGCTGGAGCAGAGCGTGCCCACCCATGTCCGCCTGCTGCTGGCGTGCTACCCACCGCTCTCGGTCTTCATGGTCGCCATCGTGGCCAGCCTGGCCTTCAGCGCGAGCGAGCGTCCGGTGATCGCGTTCCGCCTGGTGCTGCTGGGCATGGCCTCGATGCTGATCGGCGACGTGATCTACATGTTCGCCGACACCGGCCACTGGCCCCTGGCGACCGAGTTCATCGACCTGCCCTACGGCATGGCCTACCTGCTGTTCACCGTGGCGGTGCTGCACCCGTCGATGCGCCTGGTGTCGGAACCGCCGCGACTCGACGAGCGCCAGCCGCGACGGGCTCGGCTCGTGCTGGTCGGGCTGGCCCTGTGCATCCCCGCGCTGGTGTCGTTCACGCGGGCCGAGACGAGCCGCGCCGACCGGGCCGTCCTCGGCTTCATCGTGTTGGCCCTCACGGCCACCGTCTCGCTGCGGGTGTCGCGGGCGCTGGCCCAGCATGCACGGTCGGAGGCCCGGCTCATCCACCAGGCTCAGCACGACACCCTCACCGGGTTGCCGAACCGCACCTACGTGCAGGACCACCTCACCCGGGCGCTGGCCTCGGGAGCGGACACCGGCCAGGGCGTGGCGGTGCTGTTCCTCGACGTCGACCGGTTCAAGACCATCAACGACACCCTCGGGCACGGCATGGGCGATGAGCTGCTGGTGGCGGTGTCGCGGCGCCTGCGGGCCAACCTCCGCGAGGACGACCTGGTCGGCCGGGTCGGCGGCGACGAGTTCGTGATCGTGATCCAGGGCGTGCGCGATGCCGAGCACGCCATCGAGATGGCCGAGCGGGTGCGCCTGGGGTTCGCGGTGCCCTTCCGCCTCCGCGACGCCGAGATCCCGACGGCCACCAGCATCGGTGTGGCGCTGCAACTCGGCACCGCCGAGCCCGTCGGGGCCGAGGCCATGCTGGGCGACGCCGACAGCGCGATGTACCAGGTGAAGGACATCGGCGGTGACGCCGTCGTGCTGTTCGACGCATCGATGCGTGACCGGGCCGAGCGGCGGCTCGAGCTCGAGCGCGAGCTCGGTCACGCCCTCGCCCGCGGCCAGCTGTCCATGCACTACCAGCCGGTCATCCAGCTGCACGATGCCCGGGTCACCGGGCTCGAGGCCCTCCTGCGCTGGACCCATCCGACGCTCGGGGTGGTCCCGCCCGATGTGTTCGTCCCGGTGGCCGAGGACACGGGTCTCATCATCGAGATCGGCGCCTGGGTGATCGACCAGGCCTGCGCCGAGCTCGCCCTCCTGCGGGCCACCGTCACCGGCGGAGCCGAGCTGTCGATGGCCGTCAACATCTCGGCCCGCCAGCTCCGCGGCGACTCGCTGCTCGACACCGTCGCCCGGGCCCTCATGCACCACGCCATCCCGGCGTCGTCGCTGTGCCTCGAGCTCACCGAGTCGTTGCTCATGGAGAACGTGGGCATGACCTCGAAGTTGCTGAGCGCGCTGCGAGCCGCCGGCGTGCGCATCTCGGTCGACGACTTCGGCACCGGCTACTCCTCGCTCGCGTACCTCAAGCGCCTCCCGGTCGACGAGGTCAAGATCGACCGGTCCTTCGTCAGCGATCTCGAAGGCGACGGTGCCAACACGAGCCTCGTGGCCGCGGTCGTGGCCATCGCCGCGTCGCTCGGCATCTCCACCGTGGCCGAGGGCGTCGAGCTGCCCGAGCAGGCCGCCCGGCTCCATGACCTCGGCTGCAACGAGGCCCAGGGCTACTGGTTCTCGCGACCGGTCGCCGCCGCGGACATCGTCGGCGTGATCGAGGGTCTCGGGTTGGCGTCGGAGCGTCGGCTCCGCATCGTCCGCGACCTGGCCTGACCGGTCCTCGCCCGGCCAGACCAGCTCGCGTGCGTGTTCGGTGCGTTCGCGAGGCTCAGGCGGTGGCGGCCAGGTCCTCGTCCCCGGCGGTGCCGCGGGGCAGGTGACCGTCCCAGGCCGGGATGGACACCGCGGCCTCGAGCCCGCTGGAGGCGAACAGGATCTCGTGCATGCCTGGATCGGTGATGGCCAGTCGCTGGTCGTAGTCGGTCAGGTCGCACCACACCGGCAGGCTCGACGGCGAGTCCAGGTAGCTCATGGGCTCGACGCCGTCGAAGGTGGAGAACGGCCGCCCCGTGCCCTCCTGGATGAGGTCGAGCACGACGAGATCGAGGATCGCCAGCACCCACCGGACATCACGGTGGATCGCCAGCTGGATCACGCCCTGGTACATCGCCAGGCTGATGAGCCCGTTGGTCGACGCACCGCGGTACTCGGGGGTCACGGCGATGGTGGCGATGTCCCACACCCGCCCCGGCGGCAGCTCGAGCCCGGTGCGCTCGAGCACCTCGGTGACGGGCTGGGCCCACGACTGCTCGAGGTCGACGGTGGTCTTGAGGCCGGCGGACGACGGCAGGATCAGGCGCATCGCGCCCGCGGCCCGTCCCCGCAGGTGGTCGAGGACGCAGAGGTAGACGCTGCTGTCCTCGTAGGCGTCGTACTCCGCCGCGAGCATCTCGGGCGTGTTGCCGAAGTACTCGAAGAAGACGTCGCGCTCGACGGCCCGTGCCAACTCGGCGGCGGGGTCCGACGCCGGGACCACGTAGAGGCCGAACGGCGTGTCGCCGCGACCGTGGGTGGCGACGAGGTCGGCGGCCAGGGCCCGCAGGTCGATGGTCTGGGCCTCGTCGACGCGGAGGTCGATGGCCGGGGTCAGGGTGGCCGGGGTCAGGGTGGTGGTGTCCATCAGAACTCCCTCCCGACGATCTCGTCGGCGGCGAAGAACGCGTGGGTGAAGGCGATGGCCTCGCGGGGATCGAAGGCCTTGCAGGTGTAGACGTCGACGCTGAAGAACCGCTCCGGTCGGTCCCACGCGTAGAAGTGGGCTCCGGAGGTCTCCCAGTGCACCCATCCTGCCCAGCCGTAGGCATCGGAGCGGTGGGTCACCGGCTCGGTGAGCACGGTCATGCCGCACACGTCGCCGAGGATCACGAGGTACTCGACGATCGCCTCGGCGCTGATCGGCTCGGGGGGCCGCCCCTCGATCACGAGGCGTTGGCGGTGGATGGTCGGGGCCAGATCGGGCATGGCGACGCCCGTTCCGACGAGCGAGTCGATGGGTGGGGCGGTTCGGGTATCGGTGGGGTTGGTGCTCGGGAAGATGTAGGGGCGCGCGTGGTCTACGACGGGTGAGGTCTGGAGCATGAGGTTCCTCGCAAGGCGGTGTTGGTTGGCTGGCGTCACGGACAGTGTCGCTCGTCGCACCAGGAGAGTGGGAGACCCGACCTGCCCGCCGCTCCTAGTGGTCGGCCATCCCTGCCGTTTCCTTGACTGCTGGTTCAGGTCTTGTCGAGGCGGTGCGGAAATCCGATGCGCACCTCGACGCCCGGCGACCAGTGCACGACCGGGTCGCCCTGGGGTTCGGGAAGGCCGGCGGCGGCGATCAACTCGTCGTCGCAGTGGAGCAGCCGAGCCGAGTGCAGG
>Ga0302321_100001627_pt1 | contig 19294 bp, 18 predicted proteins | sample Fen_T0_1_FD_202505 | JGI IMG/M metagenome (GOLD analysis project Ga0302321, IMG submission 202505) | Peat permafrost microbial communities from Stordalen Mire near Abisko, Sweden - Fen_T0_1 | ecosystem: Environmental > Terrestrial > Soil > Wetlands > Permafrost | place: Sweden: Abisko...
GAGGTGAGAATTTGTCCCAACTCATGGTTCCGTCGACAAACAGCAAGAGTGCCTTTCGAATTTGGATGGTGGGCCCACTGGGATTTGAACCCAGAACCAAAGGATTATGCTTACCACTTCGACTTTTGCCGCCGGACTTCAGGGGTGAAATCCGTGCGTGGTCTGGACCATGCCTTCACCATGCCGTTGCCGGTTTAGGTGGGTGATTATGGTCTCTACACCTTCATGTATCCGAAAATCCGGTACACGCTTGGCTCGGCGTTGGGTCGCCCTTGCGGGCAGGCCGTTCACCGAATTTACACCTGACTACTGGCGGATTTCCCCGCCAGCGACCCAGTTTTTTCGCTAAGTCCTCTGCTCTAACCGTTGAGCTATAGGCCCACTGAAAATCCAAAGAACTTTTCGAGGGTGTAGGGCCATCTGCGCCATCTCAACTGCAATTCTGAAAAATTATAGGGCCGCGCGAATGCGCGCCTTTGTTCTCTCATATTTCCACTCCGTCCACTGGGGGGCAGCGCAAATCTGCATAGGAGAAGAGGGGTAATGCGGAACTCAGGAACTCTGGAACAGGGCAGGAGGAGAAGGGGTAGCCGCATTTCTCAGATCGGTAGCCCCCGCCCCAGTGCGAGGCGGCTTCCTGATTTCTTTGCGCGCATTTTTGTCGGCGACGATCAGCTAGCGCCGCGGCCACATGGGCGGACGCCTCATTTCCGCTCGGATTCTCCTCCGAGCGGGTCGCGCCTTTTGGTGTTGCCGAACTCGCTTTCGAGACCCCGCTAAAGCCCGGCGTTTTGCTAAATGACAAAAAACATTGACACCGGCATACGAGAAAGTAATGTATGGTTCATAATAATTATGAATACACTTTTCGCTGCCATCACGCTTCCTACCCAGGTCGGAGATATTCTCAGCTTCGTCATCATGACCGTGATCGCTTTCTGCACGATCACGGCGATGGGCAAAGTGATCCAGGCGTGGAAACATTGGGTTCATGGGGATGATGCTTTCGCTGAATTCAAAAGCGCCTTTTTGATCGCAGGCGTGCCCTGGTTGATCCAAGCCGCCTTCAACGGCGTCGGTCTTTACTCACGGCTGGGCATTCCGCTCGTGCCATCCGCGGCAACGGGCCTTCCGACCGAGGTGATCGATCTCATCCAGTACGGCCTTTGGATTCTTTGCGCGTCGTCTTTGTTGATCGGAATTTTTATCGGCGTGGAAGGAGTCCAGAAAGCCAATCGCGGTGAAGAGGGCATGCGCCAGATGTTCGGCGGGGTGGGCATGGCGGCTTCACCGTATCTGATGATTGCGGCGTTCAAGATTGGCGGCTATTGGACCGCGCTGGGTCTGCGGTTTATCTAAAACCAGAGGACATATCCAATGAGCCGCAATCTTGGGGAGCGGGTAACTCCCACCAACGCCGGGCCGGATTCCAAAGGCATGATGAGTGTCTGCGGGTGGGAATTGGAGGGGACAACTGCCTTCTATCTGGTGGCGGGTGCAGTGGGATTCATGGTGCTGATGTTTTCTCTGCAAGGCGTGCCCTTTGTCGCTCGCATCGGCGTCGCGCTACTCCCGGTCATTGGTACGGTGCTCTGGGTAAAGTTTATGGTGCACGGGCGTCCCCCGGGCTTCCAGGTCGACAAGCTCGATAAATGGATCTTTGGCGGGAATTTTTGTCAGCGGCCCCAAAAATGGACGAAGTGGCGGCACCCGCGTAGCGTTGTTCTGGCTGAGGTGATGGCCAAGGAGGCGCGTCATGGCTGAGGCCCCCAATGGATGGTTTCATCAGGACGTGCTCTTTTTTGGGCGCAGCCTGAGTCCGGCGACGGTGTTTTCGCGGGGAGCGGAGGTGCATATGCCCGAGCTGAAATCGGCCGATGTCGGCACACGCGAAGCCTATTACCACGGTCTTGGCACTTGGATGAACACGCTTGGCGTGGACGAGGCCGTGCAATTTCAGTGGCGCGTCGATTCGGACTATGAATCCGAACTCGAAGGCTATCGCCAGCAGACGGTGGAGCAGGGGGCGCGCGGGTGGTGCAAAGCGGTGCGCGACGAGCGCTACCTGCGCTTCAAGCAATTGATGGAGCAGGGGCAGTTGCGCCGTGAAAAATTTGAAGTCTGGGTGGGGAAACGTGCATCGACGCTCCCGAAGAGAGGCCTGCAAACGGCCGCGCAGTTCGATGGGTACATCGCGCAGGTTTCGAAAACGCTGGCCGACCGTTTGGAGGGGTTTGGTTCCCGCATGCCGGAATGTCATGTTGACCTGATGGATGATGCCGCGCACTTCCGCTCGTGGCGTTCATTTTTGAACCCTAGCCTCCGGTTAGTGGGTGAAGAGCGGACGCAGGGCATGGATCGCCGTGCCACGATTTTAGAAAATTGCTGGCCGGGTGGGGGGGTGAGCACCACGGACGGCGAAGGTGTGATCTACTTCAAAATGGATGGCTACTATCATGCCTTCCTCGTTTTGCGGCAGTGGCCGCTGGAAACTTATTTTGGCATTATCTGGGCGCTTACCTCGGCGCTCGGGCAGAACTACAGCTACACGCTGAATTGTTACCCGCTGGACCCGCAGGCGGAGATCAAGAAAACCAACGTCGAGCTCAAGCGCGTTAATCGCAATGCCGCGCAAGACGAACAGGAAGCGGCGCAGACGGTGGCGCTCAAGAAGAAGGCCAAGATCGCAGCGCTGCAAAGTGGATTCGCGCGTCCGTTTTCCGTGCTGCCGGTCATTCGGGTATGGAACGCCAAGCTCGATGTTCTTCAGGGTAAACTAGCAGAGCTGAAGGAGGCCATCATTTCGATGAACGGCGCTCGGTACGCGCATATCGAGGAGCCGTCGACCGCCAAGCACATCTTCTTTGAAACACTGCCCGGTTGGTTAGGCGGCCGTTACCGCGGCTGGGATCTTTTTGCCGTGGCCGGTGCCGATCCCACCGTATGTTTTCTCCAGGACATGGTTCCCCTTTCCTCGTCCTACACGGGTCACATGGATGAAGGAGAAGCGATGTGGGAGGGCGACAAGGGCAACTTGGTGGGAGTGCGCGCGTTTGCCAACGGCGTGCCGCAGCATGGCTGTGTCATTGGATCGACCCGCGTGGGCAAAAGTTCTCAGGTCATCGATTATGTATCCCAGACGGATTGCTTCATGGAATTCCGTTCGATCGTCGAGGAAGGCATGTCCTATGCGTCGGTGGTGCGCCTGCTCGGTGGTGAATCGTTGGTTCTGAATCCCGATGGCGACATCACGCTGAACTACTTTGATACGCAGGGCGTGCCGCTCACGCAAAGTCAGATCACCTTGGGAGCCGGGCTGCTTGGCGTCATGGCCGGCCGCGCTCTCGATCCGGAGGTGAACGTCGACCGCAAGGCGATGTACTCGGAGTACATAAATAGCCTCTATCAAAAGGTTTGGCAGGACTGGTGCATGATGAATCCTGAGGGCGAAATGACTGCCGCGCGTTGGGCGATTTTGATCGAGGAGATTCGTCGCGGCCAGGGTGTCATGGACGCCCTCGGCACGCCGGAAATTTGGTCTGACCTGCATGCTCAGCGGGCGGAAAATCCCGGAGCCGTGGAAGCGCGTCTGGCGGCCATCAAAGAGGAGGACGTGATCGCGTTTTCGCGGCGGCCGGAAACCGCTGTGCTCACACGTAACGTGGGCATGGCGTTTTTGAAGCCTGAGGAATTTCCAACCCACTCTGCGCTGGTCGAGACGATGCAGTTTTCGCCCATGGCGCATCACGATGAGCCCGAGGTGATGCGGCTTTCTTCACGGTTGCGTTCCTGGACGCGGTACGGTGGTCAGGGTCGGCTGTTCGATGGCCCGAGTAACCGCAGGATCACTGGCCGGCTGGTTCACTTTGAACTCTCCCTGATCCCCTCGTCGAATCCGGAGATGAAGGAGGCAGTCCTTTTTCTTTTGGGGAACGTCATCAGGCAGCACGTCATGTCTCTGCCGCGTGGTTGGAAAAAGGAAGGTATCTACGAGGAGCCGAGTCGCTATATCAATGTCGGCGGGGCCAAGGACCTGTTCTCCGAGCTGTACGCCCAGATGGCCAAATACAGTTACCGGATCTTGCCTGTGACGCAGCAGTACGCACAGCTGGCACAATCGGAGTTGCGGCCGATCATCTTCGGAAACTCGAAGCAATACTGGTTGTTCAGGCAAAACGACCTGCACGATATGGATGATCTGGGGGATGCCGTTGGGCTTTCCGACGCAGTCAAGGGGATGGTGCGTGGTTATTCGGCTCCTGAGTTTCAAACCGAACCCAACCGATTCTCGGAGATGGCCATTTGGTGCCAGGAAGGAAACGGGAAGAGCTGTGGCACGGTGCGAAACTACGCGACGCGTGAGATGCTCTATGTTTCGGAGAGTTCGGGTGACGTCTTCGACCAGCGCATGAAGGCACTCGCAGAATACGAGGATCCCGTGATGGGCGTGATGGCGGAGGCCGAAAAGGCCGAAAACAACCGGCGGGCAAAGAAGAAGCCGGCCCGGACTATTTGAGGAGAATCTTTATGAAAAATTCAGCAATCATCTTAATGGCGTTGATTTTGTTTCTTGCGGGTTGTTCGAGCTCGACCGTGGTGCGCTCCGGAGGCACCGCTCTTGGTGCGGTGGCCGGTGGCGCGGCTGGGTACGTGCTCGGGCACAAGGATCCCAAGCTGGCTGTGGCTGGCGCGGGATTGGGTGCATTGGCCACCGGACTGGCGATGGGCAAGGACCCTGCGGTGCTCCAGGAGGGCTTCGACGAGGGCTATGTCCGCGGACAATCGGATTCGATCAAGCGCCAGGTATTTCTTCGATATTCACTCGAAGAGCGGCCGATGCCAGGTGCAAACGAAGAGGGGAAGCCCGTGTATTTCAAAGTGCCCGGCCCAACCGTGACTTCGGACGGCCGTAAACTCGAACCACATTACGTGGTCGTTCAAACTGTAGAATAAACAAAGGAGTTAATAATGAAAAAACTGATACAATGCATCATTGCAGCACTGGTTATTATTGCCCCAGTCCAAATGTTCGGCCAGCTGGCTGTTGCCATCGCGGCCGACCCCATGGCCGAAATACGGTGGCTTTCAGGCGAGCTGCCTCAATGGATTCAATCGATCACGCTGGCGAAGCAGCAAATCGACAATGCCAGAGAAATGATCAGCCTGGTCGGTCATCCCGAAAAAATTGCCGGCGCGGTCATGAATGAAATCGGTAGCGTACTGCCCGAATCCTTCGTTGCCGACGCGATGCCGACTGTTACCAACGCACTCGCACTCAGTGAGGCCGGCTTTGAACTGCGCAAGTCGGCGAAAGCGTTGAAAAAGGACGTGTTCGATGTCCCTGCGAATTACAAAGTGTTCGGGAAAAACTTTAATCGAAATCGGACCCGGTATGTGGAGATGGCGTTGGAGAATTCCCTGCGATTGCGGGTCAGCAAGGCGGCTGAGGACAAGCGCGCGGTCGACACGAAGGAATTCGCGTTTCAGCAGCAGACGCTCACGAAACTGCGCACAGCAGCAACGCAGACGGAAATCGAGCTGCATCAGGCGAATTTGACTGCCTCGAAGCAGCGCATGGATCTCGCCGGCGATAGGGTGAAGCAGGCGGAAACCGAATTGGCTGCTTTTAATAAACAGCTGGATCTGGCCGACCGGAAGAAGGTTGAACAAGAGGTGGAGGAAGCGGAGACGGTGAGCGCGGAGCTGCAAAAGTGCGCGGACAACACGATCAAAATTGGTGGAGACCTGATCAACAGCCTGCCGGTAAAATTCCAATTCTAAGCGATGCGATTTGGTTCGGTAAAAATGGGGGTTCTGTCGGTGGCTTCGCTTGTGGGCGGAGCCACCTCTCTTTCTGCGCAGACCGCGCCGCAATGGACGCAGTCGCTCATCACGCTCACGCAGATATTCGACCCTGCGACCGTCTTCACACCGCTGCAGCCGTTATTGGAAAAATTCGAACTCGTTTTTACCGCAATAGCTTTCACGGTTGTTCTCATCGCAACCGTCCTCCGGGTGGCCCGGGCCAGGACCGGTGATGAAAGTATGGGATGGGTGGCTTCGACGATGGCGATCGTGGCCTTTATGGCGCTAACTTCCTCTCTTTCGATGAGCAACTTTTCCCTCAACCGGAAGATCTTTGACGCCGGGGACGCCGTTACCGCGTGGTCGGGTTACGATAAGTTTAATATCATCAGGACTGCGTGGTATACGATGCTCTTGAGCACGCCTGCGTCCTCTCCCGCGGGGGAGGTGCTCGCTACGGGGCAACAAGTCCTGGCTCCGACCCCGCAGACGCCGACCGCGGCGGAGCGGCTTGAGAGCTGGAAGGTGGGAGCGTGGAAAGCGATCAAGAAGACGGTGGGCGGAAATTTCGCCGCTGAAAAGAGCGCAGAAACAAGTCTCACGCTGTTCATCATGCTGATCATTCCAACACTCACGCTCTTGCTGGCCATACTGCTGATTTTGATGGGGGAATTTCTGCGTGCCATGTTGTTTTATTGCATGGGAATTTTTGTGCCTTTCATGATTGGTTTGCTGGCCTTCCGCCCGACCCGGGGGGCGGCGACCAGTTTTCTGACCAAGTACGTGACGGTGGCTCTGTGGTCGGTGGCGTGGGCCCTGGGTAATGAGATTTGTCTTTCACTGCTGACTGTCGCTACGAATTGGATCGTTAACAGCTGTCAGGCCGTGGTGGCATCGGCGACCGCCGCGACCCCGGCGACGACGCCACTCGGATTTGGAACCAGCGGGCTCTTGGTGGCGGCAGCCCCTCACATGGCCTGGGGGTTACTTTTTGTCATCGTGATGCTCGTGATGTTTGTCGCAGTTCTTTTGATCGGGAGCGTTTTTGTCGCCCCTTATGCCTTCAGCGCGATGATTGCAAAAGGAGCGTCATTTACCGGCGGATTGCTTGTCGGAGGTGTCGGGCCAGCAGCCGCCTCGGGTGCAAATGCGCCAGATGGCGGAAGCCTAGTGGTGGGAGGCTCGGCCGCGAAAGGCGCATCAGGTGCCGGCAAAGCGAGGACTGGTTTGGGGGGGCGTATTAGTTCAGCAATGTCAGTAGCGGCTTCTTCGATGGAAGGTGTCTCAGAACGCGGCGGCATATTGAGCGGCATCGCTGGATTGGGGGAAAAATTGTTTTCAGGGAGTGCGGACTCCATGGGATCTGCGGGTGCAGCCGCCCCGGGTACCGCGCTGGCGATGGACGAAGCTGAGAGCGCGAGTCAGCCAAGTGCGCGCGTGGCCTCTTCAATGATGAAGACTTTTTCTGCTGGCAGGGGACCTGCCTCAAGAATTGATGCGGAGGCCGCTCGCTCGATGGGTGGTGCGACAGGGGCTGGAGCCTCACACGGGGCACGGTCAATGCGGGAGCGGGCGAAGTAACGCCACGCACCAATAAGCGCGCCGTTCGGGCGAAATTTTGCGAAGTCCCCCCCCCCGGCGTTCCGGCTCTCGCGTAAAGGGCCGTCTTTCGGGCGGTGGTCCGGTTATGCGCAATAAATTGTGCGGCGAGAAGAATCCGCTCGATTCTTGTGCAAGGGGTGGCGGAATTGTCGGAGTATGGTAACCTTTGTTGATGAGTTTCGCGATAAATCACGGCTCGCTGGTCCTTTTCCTCTCAGGCCTCAGTACTCAGGCGAATTGTGGGTGAGTCTTCTTGCCCTCGATCGATGCCCGCCGACACGACGATTTGGAATGATTTCCTTTTCAGTTAAGCGAGCGTCGTGACGCTGCGGATACCGAACCCGTTAGCACTTGCCAATACCTCCTGTTTTACAAATAATTTCAGCATACATTTAATCCGCTTCGTATGTCCCCTTCTTCTGTTAGCGATGCTGCACCGCCCGCCAAGTTAGAGTATCTGGATTTCCCAGTTAACGAGCCCGTTGGCCCAAAAGAGGCTCCGCCCAAGCAAAGACCGGCAAAAAATTATTACGTCTGGGAGATGGCCGTGAAGGGAAAGAACGTCGCCATCCATAAGATCGAAGATTACCCGATTTTTTTCCGCCTATTCCAGCGTTACTGCAAAGAGAATTCGATTAAGCGGAAACTCTATATTCGCCAGCTCAACGCGAGCACTTGGGTATTATTTTCGAAGAAAGAAAAGGAAGCCGCACCGCCGAAGTACATCACCGATCAAATGGATTTCCGTACCTGTGGACGGTTCAAATTCTATGCGGACAGGCTTCAAGACGGAGAACGGCTGAGTTTATCCGAACGCGATGCCAAGGGAGCGCGTCGTGCCTGGAACAATTACTACGGCCGCAAACGCAACCCGGGGCGTCGCTGCGTCATCACCAAGTTGAAAGTCTCCAAGTCGGTCGTGGTGAGTGTCGAAGCGATCCCCGATTAGAGTTAAGGACAAAATTCATTGACAAGGGAAGTAGATTATTGCTTCATGGGTGCGTGTCGTGCCTTGAGCCATTATCGCAGTATTTGAACGCGCGCCTTCTCGGCCAGCGTGAGGCAGTCAATGAGTTTGCTACAACGGTCGCTGTCTCGCTCAACGGGCGGGCGAAGGCGAACCGAACCAAAGGATTCATCTTCATGGCTGGGCCAACGGGTACCGGGAAGACGGAGATGATCAATCTGACTGCCGAGTTTCTGTATTCCGACAACGCGGCTGGACGGTATCATCGCTTTGATATGGCGGAGTACATGCACGCGGATTCGGTCAACCGGCTGCTGGGTTCTCCCGGACAACCGTCATTGCTTGGCCGGGCAATTGATCGATTGAATGAAGCCGCGGGGCCAACCGGGACTGCTTTCCTGCTCTTTGATGAAATCGAGAAAGCTTATAGAGGATTGATCACCGTTCTTCTAGCTTTTGATGCGGGGCGGGTGACGACCAATGACGGTCAAACTCGTGACCTCTCTCGATTGTTTGTATTTGTAACGTCCAACGTAGGTGCGGCTGATGCCGCCAACATGAGCAATGTCCCTTTCGCGATGATCAGGGACAAGGTTTTGATGATGGCGGAAAAGGAATTTCGAAAAGAGACGGTGGCACGTTTCGACGCGAAGATTGTGATGAGGCTCCTCTCGCTCGATGTGCAGCGCGAGATCACAACCCGGCTGTTGAGGAATGAAGTGGCGGCACAACAGAATCATTACCTGCGGCCGATCCAGTTTGATGAAGGCGTAATCAATTTCCTGATACGAAAAGGGTTCACGCCGGACATGGGTGCGAGAAATTTACGCGCCACCGTGGAAAGACAAGTCGGGGTGGCTTTGCTACCCTGGGAGGGGCACTTTGACGATGAAGCCTCAGGGGATCGCTATTCGCGCACGCTATTGCTGCGGGAGGACCGTGCAGAGCAGCGATTGGTGGCGGTCAAGACGGCGGACGAGGAACGCGCTCAAGAATTAAGGCTGCTCTTAAATGAGGAATCAGCGCATGGGACCCTCGTCCCCATGGAGGAGGAGAAGGCGTGAAGAAATATATGGATTTCGGCCTTTGGAGTAGTTCTTTACCGGGCACCTCCCGTGAAAAAACTGTTACAATGGTTAAATATAACCTCGGAATATCGTCCAAATTGGCGGCGATCTTGGCGATACGCAGATATTCGGCTATTTGTTTGTCGCTCTTGACTATCTCGGTCAGCCAGCTTCAACGTCGAGAGGCTTAAGCTCAAGCGGGAGGGGGATTACATTCTTCTCCGCTGGTGCCCGATTCACGACCCTGTTCCAGCATCTAAAATGAACGCCATCCCTGCAAAAAACTCCGAAGACACCCGACCTTTCTCCCATGTGGAAGTTCTGGATTTCACCAAGGAACCGATTTTGGTTCAGGAAGCGGTAGATTACTACTGCACATTAAGTCCGGAGCGCGGACAATGGACGGCGGAGCAGAGAAGTCGCGTCACGATCCGCACGGAGTGCAAGTGGGGCAGGGTTCCGATCGGCAACCAGGTTTTCATGCTCTCTGAGTTTGGCGAGGGACCACGTACACCCCTAACCAAGGACAACGTGGCAATCGTGCAATTCTTCGCAGAAGTGCGGCCGTCGGCTCCGGGTGCGGGCGACGGTTACATGGAGCAGACCCCGTTTTGTCGGATTCAATTTGATGAAGAGTCTTGTCGAAAACTTCGTGCCCAAGGACTGGTGAAGTTGGAGGAGTTCATTCGCAAGTCGGTGCCCGCGTACGCAAAGATCTTTGCGGAGTGGCAGAGTGTGATCCTTCAGGCGAGGGTCCGTTATGAAGAATTGAAGAAGGCTAAAGCAACCAAGGCAAAGGTACAGAAAGTGCGGCTCTAGTTGTCGCCCAGGGGAGTCATATCGCGGCGCCGGCGTCAGTGCACCGTGGCGAAGAACGGGACGGGTGGGGATGCAGCGCGCTACTCGAGGTGGATGATGCCCCGCTTCATCGCGACGAGGATTGCCTGGGTGCGGTCGTTGACGTTGAGCTTTGCGAGGATGTTTTTGAGATGCACTTTTATCGTCCCTTCGACGACGTGGAGCTGGGCGCCAATTTCTTTATTGCTCAGTCCCTTTGCTACGAGCGCGAGCACTTCCAACTCGCGGTTTGACAGGTGGGAAAGGACGCGGCCGTTCATGCGTACGGAAATCTCGGCTGGAATGTATTGTTCTCCGGCGTGCACAGTACGAATCGCTTCGAGCAGTCGCTCGAGCGCCATTTCCTTGGTCACGAAGCCGGCGGCACCTGCCTTGAACGCCTGGAATACTTCGTCTCCGCCAGCATAGTTGCTGAACACGAGGACGCGCACGGGGCCGAACTTCTCGCGCAAAAGCTGAATCGTCTCGACCCCATTTTTTTTTGGCATGCGCAGATCCAGCACCACGACATCCGGGCGATGAATTTGGTAAGCTTGAATCGCCTCTATCCCGTTCTCCGCTTCCGCAACCACTTCCATGTCGGGTTCGCCGCCGGCGGCGGTCGCGAGGCCCATCCGCATCACGATGTGATCGTCGACTAACATGATCCTGATCTTTGCCGGTTTTGCTGGGGTCTGCATAATGAGAGGTGAGGCGACTTAAAAAGGAGAGGGTACGCTGATTCGGATGGAAGCGCCATGCCCCGGTTCACTGACGATTTTAATGTCTCCGTTGATCTTGTCCGCTCGACCACGCAAGCCGCGCAACCCGAAGTGGCCGAGCTCGTGGGTCAAAACCTGTTGCGGTACGAAGCCGCGACCATCGTCGTTCACCGCGAGTGATACGGAATCGTCAGCGTAGTGAAGGAGAACCGTGATCCGGTTGGCGGCACCATGCCTCACGGCGTTGGTTATCGCCTCTTGGGCGATGCGCAATAAATGATGCCGGACCGAAGAGGAAAGCCGCCGGGGCGTGCCGGTGATTTTGAGTTCAATCTGCGGTCCTCCCGAACTAATCAATGCCGCCATTTTGTTCAACGCGTCGCCGAGATCGGCGTTCTCGAGCAGCGGGGATTCCAAATTCCATACCGCGTTTTGAACTTCGTGACGGGTGAAGGACACCATGTTCCGGGCGACATTGAGGCGGCTGCGCACATCCTGCGTCACGCCCGACAGTTTCAAAGTCGCATCCAACTGTAAGATGAGACCACTCAATCCTTGTTGCAGGCTGTCGTGAATCTCACCGGCCAGACGATCGCGTTCGGCGAGCGTCGCGGCGTTGCGGGTTTCCTCCTCGAGTCGTTCCATCGCGTTCCTCAGCTCCTCGGTGCGTTCCTGTACGATCTTCTCGAGCGCCAGATTGCGAGACCTTGTATGCCGCAGCGCCCACGCGATGAGGCCGATCACTGCGAACACTCCCGCCGTCACCTCAAAAAAGTAGGCGTACCAGGTGCGGTACCAAGGAGGATCAATAGTAAAATCGACTGCGAGCGGCTCGCCGACCGGTCCCCGCGCATCGGCCAATTTTATCTCCAGTTGGTAGGCGCCTTCGCGTAGGTCCGGGAGCGTGAGCAGGGAGTCCGCGCCCAGGATTGGCCGTCCATTCATTTTGAATTCGTAACTCGGCGATCGCATCGATGTGTAGCCGCCCGCAAAAAATCGGAACGTGAGGCTGTTTTGCGCGAACTTCAGGCGGGGGAGGGCGTCGCCGGTATGCATGGCTCCAACCACTTCCTGTCGGGAACGCCCGTCGAGAACCGAAACCAGTCGCGGCTTGATCGCCGCCGGCTTCAGCTCGAACCCAGGCTTAGGGTTGATGTGATAGAGCGAATATCCCGAGGAAATCCAAATATCATTATCCTCGAGCATTCGGACGACCGGAACCCGGTCCTTGATGATGTCCAGCGTCGTGCGATCAAAACGGTAGCTGCTCCCATTCGGTTGAATCTTGAAAACGCCCTGTTCATAGGAAGCCCAGTAGGTTCCCTCATTGTCCAGTTTGAGACGGGAGATCCAAAACGGAGCTTCGTCGAAAAGCTTCCGCAACTGCGGAGCGTCGACCAGGGTCTCCGTTTCCTCGTCGAAGAAGATCCGGCCCTTCGGGGGGGCGGACAGCACCGCAGTGTTGCCCACGACGCTCACGTGGACCCAGGCCAATCCGCTCCACGGAAAACTATCGAAGACGCGAACACTCAATTTCCCTTCCCGCATCGCCACCCGCGCGGCGCGGTTCGGGCCCAGCTCGATCCAAGCCGAAGTCTTGCCTGCATGGATGATCGCCGGATAGCCGACACCTGGGACACGCGTCGCGCATTCAGACCATCGTTCGTCTGCCCAGCGCAAGGCGGTGATCTCGGTCGCGCCGATGACGAAGCACAAATCGGGATTCACCATAACCAAGCGGTCGACGTTGATCCCACTGAGAATAGGGAGAAAATCTCCGCTCGGTGCCGGGGCGAAAACGCCAAATGCATTGGCAACGAGCATATGTCCGCCTTGCGCCGCGATGCCCCAAACTCCATTCGTCGGCTGGTTGGGAACCAATTGGAAGCCGTCAACCTGCCGCGCCCGATCGGTAGTGCTCTCGTAAATGTGGCCATTGGACGCGATCACGGTCCGGTCCTGCCAATTTACTAATTGGGGCCACGCAATGGGCACACCGAGGCGCTGGTCAACGACGGTCACGGGACTATTATATAAAACTTTTTCGACGGCCGATTCCGTCGCGATCCATAGAACGCCAGCTTCACGCGTCACCAACTCAGTAGCCTGGCGATAGCCCGGGCTGGCGAGCGAAGTAAGTATATTTCCCTGCTCCGAAAGGATGAACACACCCTGACCTTCGATCGCCATTGCGATTCCACCGTCGGTGAGGTGAATCAAATCCGAAACGCGGCTTTTCGCGCGCTCGCCGAGTTGGTTGGGCCAGGGGACCATTCGCTTCCCGTCAAAAATCAGCAACTCCCGGCCGGCCGTGGCGACAAGGATGCGGCCATCGTTCAGCTCCGTTTCTTTTTCGATCACCAGCCCCGACAGGCCTTGCAATGTGAAGGGTCGCAACGCCCGACTGGCGAGGTCGATGGATTGAATGCCATCGGTCAGTGATGAGACGAATACTTTATCCCCAACTTTGAACAGACGTGAAACCTGAGGCAGGGCGAAAAACAAATGTTCGTTGGTGGTGCGATCCCAATAGACCACGCCGTTCCAGCCGGAAAAATACACGCCGTTCCCCCCGGGGATTATCTCGCTGAAATTGGTAATCGAGACCCATTTCGGGCATGCCGCCGGTACAACCGATCGCGGACGCATCTTTCCTTCCGCAGTATATTCAATGACGCCCCACGCACCTTGGCCGCAAAAATAGGTGGTGCCGCCAATTTCCCGGATATATTGCAACACCGGCTCTCCGGACGGATTCTTTTCAGCGATATCCATCCAAGTCGCATCATTGAGCACGATGACGGAGCCGTCGTTAGCGACGGCGACCCGACCCCATGCGTCAAAACTGAGCCGCGCGCCGCGCGAAATGTCGCCGATTTCCGCGAGCGCGTAGGACCGTGTGAAAGGCAGTCCATTGAAGATTGGATTCGTTTCGCCCTGTATTTCAGAGGTAACTGCCAAAGTTGACATCAACGCTGCGAAGACCGCAGGACGGATCCACCGGGCCAGCGCCATTGTCCAAATGGGTTTTCGTTTAACTCCACGGTTTCCCGTTGGGGACGGCGACATGAAATTCTTTCGGGGCATTGCGGGGCGGTCGTCGTCACCATGCGACTTCCAACCAGAACGTAAAGGTGTTTTCCCGGCGGGCTGCCGATGGATTATATTTTCCTGGTCTGCAACCGAACCCGGTCTTACCCCCTAAGCGACTTCGCATGGTTTCCGTTCTGGCAGCAGTTAAGCCGTAGCAAGGCGATGCTGATAGAACGTCGGCGATGGGTCTATACCCTAGGTGATAGCATCGATACTACCAATGAGCCCTTGAGTGGAGCTGCGCCAACCTGCCTGCTTCGGGCCGTTGGCGACACCCTTGGCACGGAATCGTCAATGTCTTCCGCGGCATCACCCCAATGCCACCCCCAAGCTCACCCCGGCTAAAGGGCGGCGGGGTTGTTGCCGCGGCCCCAAAAACATACCCACAACCCCCAATGAAAAAAGTATCATTCATTACGTCCGCGCTTCGGCGCGTTTGCCCGCAGGGTCTCCTCCTCGCCGGCGTTATCCTCACCTCAGCAGCTGGATTGGAGGCCGCCACGGGCTGGGACCACAACTTCTACTGGCAGAATTATGTCAGCAGCGGGTCGTCAAACATTTCTTTCCCGAGTGCGGGAACCTATCCGGGCAATTTCGCGGTTTCCTATTCCAATGTCGGCGATGTTGTTGCCGGCAAAGGCTGGAACCCCGGTTCGAGTAGCAGGGTTATCAATTATAATATCGGCGCCCTGAGTGGCAGCTATAACTTTGTCGGCGTCTATGGCTGGACGACAAACCCGCTCATTGAATATTACGTATGCGAGTTGGGCTCCATTACCTATGCTGCGCAAAATGTTGGTTCAGTGAGCAGCGATGGGCGGAATTATAGTCTGTGGAAACATCAGCAGGTTAACCAGCCCTCCATCATCGGCACGGCCACCTTCTGGCAGTATATGAGCCAATGGGGTGGTTCGGGAACTGGAACCAGTCGCTCCATCAATATGGGCAATCACATGAACGCATGGAAAAGCAAGATGGGGAATCTGGGTAGCAATAATCTCCAGATCTTCGCCATCGAGGCGTACGGCAACAAGAGCGGCTATATCAACGCGACGGTTTGGTAAACGCTACCGCCGTGAGAAACAATAAACCCTTCTTGTCCGGCTCTCGGGCGGGGCATGCCCTGTTTTTCATGGCGTGCCTGATTGCATCGTGTTGCAGTTTGAAAGCCGCCGGTTCTGTGTTCCTTGCTTTTGATGATGGCCCGTTTAATTCCAACTCACCCACGTTGGTTAATAATCTAAAAAACGCGGGCGCCAGGGCCACCTTCTTCATCTGGGGAAACAAGATCAGCGGCAATTCAACAGCTTTTAATGCGATTAAGAATGCCGGCTTTAGCATCCAGAATCACAGTTACACGCACTCGCATATGCTGAGCTGGAGCTATACGCAGGTTTATAATGATCTCAAGCAGTGTCAGGACGCCATCAAGAACGCCGGCGGTGGCACGCCGAGGTACTTCAGGCCTCCCTACCTCGAGGTCAACTCCACCATCAAGTCTGCCTGTGCGGCGCTCGGCCTGACGATCATCATGCCTAATGTTGATACTCGGGACTGGGCGGGTGCCGGCACGGCGCAAATTATTTCTGCCTGCAACAGCTTGCAGAGTGGGGGTAATACCTTGATGCACGATGGATACTCCACGACGGACGCGGCTATTTCCAGCATCGTTCGGAACCTAAAGAATCGAGGTCTCGCCACCGCCCAATATTAAAAAGGGCTGCGGCGTGACGCACGGGCGGGTTAACCCAACGGTGGGTAACCCGCCCTTAAAGCAACTTCCAGCCAGGGGTGGAAATGTCTCAGGGGTATGGCCCTGAGGCGTACCTATAACAGGCCGCGCTTCTTCACGAGGCGCGGCCTGTCTTGCGCCCGAATCATAGAACGTGCTTTGGTCAGTCTTTGTACTCCTGCTTTTTATACCCACTCAATTCGCATTGGCGATGAACGCGGCTTGCAACCCTGCTCGTGGTCTTTTGAAATGTTGCTTAAGTTAAATCAGGCCGCGCCTTTGGGAATTAATGGCGAGTGGCATTTTACACGAGGCTTCTTCAGTTATGAGAAAATTATCTATTTTCATTTTCGTCGCAATAACCTCGATTTGCGCTTGGGCGCAGAAAAGTCCCGACGGTCTGACATTGGTGGAAGGCGGTGCTTTCAAAAACACCAAGTCCAACTACTACGGAAAGAGGCCGCCGAGTCCCTTTACGGGTAACAGTATTTTGATAGTGAGCTTTTATATTGGCCGTTATGAGGTGACGCAGAAGGAGTGGGTGGACGTGATGGGAAGCAATCCCTCAAAGTTCAAGGGCGACGATCTGCCAGTGGAAAACGTGAGCTGGTATGATTGTATTGAGTATTGTAATCTGAGAAGTACCAAGGAGGGTTTGAAGCCGTATTACACGATAGATAAGAACAAGAAAGACCCGAACAACGGGAATGATATTGATGATATAAAATGGACGGTGACAATGAGCAGCGATGCGTCCGGTTACCGGTTGCCTACTGAGGCGGAATGGGAATATGCCGCCGGCGGCGGTCAGTCGAGCAAGAGCTTCACCTTTAGTGGTAGCGACGATGTCGACAAGGTGGGGTGGTATTTTAAGAATTCAGGAGAGAAAGAGCTAACCGGGCTCTGGTCCTGGCCGGTGATTGAACAAAATCATAACAAAACAAAACCGGTCGGAAGCCGGGATTCAAATGAGTTGGGGTTATACGATATGTCGGGTAATGTGCGGGAATGGTGTTGGGACTGGTACGGAGAATCCGTGGGCTATGGAACAGGCCCCAAAGGCAGTTCTCGCGAAACCGGCCGGGTTTGGAAGGGCGGCGGTTGGCTCGGGGGTGACTTTTGCTGCGCGACGTCTTTTCGGGCCAGCCTCGAAGCGAATGGCAAGGGTCCCGATCAAGGTTTTCGTCTTTGCCGAAACCAATAGACAGTGAAAACAGAGGTAGTCGACCAACCACCACGAATCGCTCAAATATTATGAGCCATCAATAAAACCACGGGAAATTAAGGGGTCATGTCGTCAATACTTCGCCTATCGATCGGTTTAAATATGGTGTTGCTGGGAATCGTCGCAGTGCTGCTCTGGCGTGGTTATTTCGCTGCTCCCTCCGCCGTCGATCATTTCGTGCAGCCGGCATCCGCAAAGCGGGCGGCGTCGAAGTCGGATGCAGAAGCTAGAGAGCTCCAACCCAAATTAGCCGAAGCAAGAATTAACCAGGCTGCGGTAGTCCAACTTGAACAGCTGGGGATTCCGCGCGAGACCCTGGTCAACGCTCTGCTCGAAAGTTTCAACCGACGTTCAACTCAGCGGGTCGTGGCATTACAGAAGAAATACGCGCCGAAATTGGTGCCCGAGCGTGAAATGATAGAGCTGGCGCGACAATGCGATATAGACCAGACCCACGAGTTGAAGGAAGCGCTGGGCGAAGAAGGCTACCGCGCTTGGGACAAGGAGCAGACGCTTCACGCGCTGAACCGCGCCCGTGTACCTGGCGATGAGTTGCCCATGACGGCCGACGAGGCGGAGCAAGCGTACCGATTGCAAAAGGACTTCGACCAAAAAGCCAAAGAGCTCCAGATGGCGATGGAAGACGGCGTTGCCGACAAAGCCGATGCAGGCACGCTACAAGCGCAGGCCCAGCAAGCACTCGACCGCGACCTCGAGAAGCTCCTCGGCAAGGAGCGATTCAGCGAACTGCGCAGCAATACCCCGCCGACCACCGAAATCTACCGGACTTTTGGCGACCTGAATCCGAGCCCCGACCAGGCGCATGCGGTCGTTCAAGCTGAGAGCGACTACCGTGCCCGCCAGGCAGCCTTAACCAAACGATTGACGGAAAATCCGGCGGAGGCGACGAACGTCATGGCAGAATTGCAGGCGCTGGCCGACGTGCGCGAGCAAACGTACCGCCAGTTGTTTGGCAGCGATGCGTACGATAATTTCAAACTCACCCACGACGCGACGTATCAAACGCTCAAGCAATATGCGGATGCATGGAACTTGAACGCCGACGAAGTGAAGCAAGTGTATCAGTCGGTGAATACATTCCAGCAGCAGGCTGATCGCATGCGTGCGGCGGCCTCCCTGCGGCAAGACGCAGGGCAACCGGTCGATTGGAAGGCGGTGAACGCATCGATCGAACAGGCGCAGCAACAAACAGAAGCCGTCCTTCAATCGACGATCGGTCAGGACCGCCTGCGCCGGTTGAAACAAAACGGATTGCTCGAGAACGGCGGCCCATCGGGCTGAGCCCCCGAACGAAACTTTGCCGGGGCAATCGAGCGTTCAAGCTAAGCGGGCCGCACTCGATAGGGAAGTGCGGCCCGCGAGAATTACGTCCGGAGCCGTGCCCCGTGACGGTACTGACTAGTTAGTAGCGCAGATACCCTTACCACACCGTGGCGTTGATATAGCCGCTTTTATTGCCATAGGCCTCGATCGCAAAGATCTGGAGGTTATTGCTGCCCAGGCTGCCCATCTTGCTCCTCCAGGCGTTCATGTGATTGGCGATGGTGATGCTGTGGTTTGAGGCGGTTCCCGAGCCACCCCATTGACTCATGTACTGCCAGAAGGTCGCAGTGCCGATAATGGAAGGTTGGTTCACCTGCTGATGCTTCCATAAGCCGTAGGTATGCCCATCGCTGGTAACAGAGCCCACATTTGTTGCACTCCAGGTGATGGAGCCCAACTCACAGACGTAATATTCTATGAGCGGATTTGTTGTCCAACCATAGACACCGACAAAATTGTAACTCCCACTCAGGGCGCCAATATTATAGCCGATGGTTCGGGTTGAAGATCCAGGGTTCCAGCCTTTGCCTGCGACGACATCGCCGACGTTGGAATAGGAAACGGCGAAATTTCCAGGGTAGGTTCCTGCACCCGGAAAGGATATGTTTGACGAACCACTGCTGACGTAATTCTGCCAGAAGTAGCCGTGGTCATTGCCGGTGGCGGCGTTGGTGGGAACGGAGATTATAATAAGGCCGGTGATGACGAGGCCTTGCATGCAAACGCGCAGAAGCGCGGACGTGACGAACGTGGTATGTTTCATTGGGGTTGTTTTTTCTTTCGCTGTCGTTGGGGTCAGGGGAAAGCCGCGACACCAGAACCCGTCGTGGAGTGGACAAGCCAAGCTCCCGTCTTGATTCAGGTATCGCGCCTCCGGCGTACAGCAGCTAAGATAATGAG
>Ga0302321_100001628_pt1 | contig 19293 bp, 17 predicted proteins | sample Fen_T0_1_FD_202505 | JGI IMG/M metagenome (GOLD analysis project Ga0302321, IMG submission 202505) | Peat permafrost microbial communities from Stordalen Mire near Abisko, Sweden - Fen_T0_1 | ecosystem: Environmental > Terrestrial > Soil > Wetlands > Permafrost | place: Sweden: Abisko...
GACCACAACCACGACAACAATCCGCCGGACGGCAGCAACTGGGAATTGCTGTGCGTCTATTGCCACGACAACGAGCACTCGCGCCAGCTCGAGGCCGCGCAGGGTCACGCATCTTCCGGTGCAGGCGCGGCGCCCGGCGCGACGCACCAGCCATTCGCCGACCTGAAGTCGCTGCTCAATCGCAAGACCTAGGATGCGCGATTCCCGATCAGCGCCATGAATTCCTCGCGGGTCGCGGTGGAATCGCGGAACTGGCCGACGACGGACGACGTCACCATCACCGAGTTCTGCTTCTCCACGCCGCGCATCATCATGCACAGGTGCTGAGCTTCGATCATGACGCCCACGCCCCTGGCGTCGATCGTATCCATGATCGCCTGCGAGATCTGCTCGGTCAGTCGCTCCTGCAGCTGCAACCTCCGCGCGTACATGTCCACCAGCCGGGCGAGCTTGCTGACGCCGAACACGCGGCCATTGGGAATGTAGCCGATGTGACAGCGGCCGAAGAACGGCAGCATGTGATGCTCGCACAGGCTGTAGACCTCGATGTTCTTCACGATGACCATGCTGTTGGTCTCCTGCGTGAAGATGGCGTCGTTGATGAGCCTGTGGATATCGGTCCGGGCACCGGACGTGAGAAAAGCGTACGCTTGCGCCACGCGGTGTGGCGTGCGCAGCAGGCCTTCGCGATCCGGATCTTCTCCGATCTCGACCAACAGCTCTCGGATCAGCGCTTCGATCTTTGTCTTGTTCGGTTCCATGTCCCACGTCCTTCCGTACGCTTGCCGCAACGGTGCGGCGGTCGGTTTCACCACGGCAATCTACATCCAATCTTCACGAGCGGCCCGCCGACTCGGCCTGCTCCTGCGCGCTGATGCCGATCAGTCGCGAGACGCGAATGGGCAGATCCGCTCGCTGCAAACCCAGGACCCGGTCCTGCAGCTTGCGATCGGCCATCGTCATCCGCGTCCGCAGTCGCACGTATTCCGCCCAGGAGTTGATGATATAGCGCTCCACGAAGTGGTCGTCCTCGGCCACGTCGCGAAACACGCGCCAGCTCGTGGCCCCATTGCGCCGCCGGGTCGGCTCCACAGCATGGATGGCACGAAGAAACTCGTCGCGGCGTTCCGGGGCGATCTGGTATTCGATCTGGATCAATACCGGGCCGTCGTCGGGCAGCGGCTCGACGGCGATCGCCAGGTCCGGCAACTGCACGGCGGGCGTGACGTCGGCCTCGTTGCCCATCGCGACCTGGACGCGGCGATTGAGCACATTGAGCAGGAACATGATCGCTGCCGACGTGGCGAGTGCCGCGCGCGTACCGCCCGCCGTGGCCAGTGCCCCCCAGAGCACACTGCCCAGCGCGAGGCTCGCCTGGACCGCGACCAGATTCATGGCGACGGCCCGCGCGCGCACCCACGCAGGTGCCGCGCTTTGGGTTCCCGCCGAAAGGCTCGCGAGGACACAGACCCACGCCATGCCGGCGAAGCAGGCACCCGCCAGTGCAATGGCGGTGATGTCGGTCGCGGCGATGAGCAGTGTTGCGACCGTCCACAGCAGCACGCCCGAAGTGACCACCGCGTTCAGCGTGCGCCTTTGCAGCTGGCGCGGAATCGACAGCGCGCCGACGACCGCGCCGATACCGAAACTCGCGGATAGCAGCCCGTAGCCGCCGGCGCCGAGGCCGAGCTGGTCGCGTGCGATCACGGGCAGCAGCGCCCAGAGCGAACTCGCGCACACACAGAAGCTCAGGTTGCGAATGATCAACGACCGCATCGGGCGCGAATGGCGTGCGTAACGCAGACCGCTCTGCACTCCGGAGAATAACGTCTCCGGGACGCCCGGAAGCGCGAGTTCGCGTGGCTTCCAACTGCGCACCGCGATAATCATCAGGATGAAGAACAGTGCGCTGGCGATCAGCGCGCTCCCCGTGCCGAGCCAGGCGGCGACGGCGCCGGCGAGTGCCGGCCCGACCGCACGCGCCACGTTGAAGGCCACGGCGCCGAGGGCGACGGCACGCGGCAGTTCGGCGCGGCCGACGAAGCCGTTGATGCTTGCCTGCTGCGCCGGCATGTAGAACGTGAAGCACGCGCCGATCAGAAAAGTCAGCGCCAGCAGTGTCGCGGGGCCGGTCAGTCCGGCGAGCGTGGCAATGCCCAGCGTCAACGTGGCTGCGAGCAGCATTATCTGCGTGACGAGGATGATCCTGCGTCGGTCGACGATGTCCGCGAGCGAGCCGGCCACGAGGCCGAACAGTAGCGACGGAGCCGTACTCGCGGTCTGCACCAGCGCCACCATGAGCGCCGACGGGGTGAGCGTCGCCATCAGCCACGCGGCGACGGTCGCCTGCATCGTGTAGCCGAGCGCGGCGCCGATCGAACCAACGTAGAACAGGCGAAATGCGGCGTGCCGCAGCGGCGACGACTCGAGCATCTGCGACAGGAGCGAGGCTGCGGACCGGATCACGCCCGCAGTCTAGCAGTCTGATGCCGGACCCGTTGCGCGCCGCTTGCACCTATGGCATTGCCAAAACGAGATGTCGAAAGCCAGGCGCAGGTCCGACCCGCTTGCCATCCTCTTGCGGCCGCCTCATCATGAGCCGACCCCGTCACCATCACGTTGCGAACGTCCATGGAAATTCAGGACCAGGTCGACTACGTTTCCGGCAAGACGCGCGTTTTCGGCATCGTCGGACATCCGATCGAGCAGGTGCGCTCGCCGGAAATGTTCACGGCGGAATTTCGTCGTCGTGGACAGGACGCGATCCTCGTGCCGCTGCACGTATTGCCAGAGGACTTCGACGCGGCCTTGCCGCAACTGCTTCGCGTACAGAACTTGGGAGGCCTCGTATTCACGATCCCGTACAAGGTGCGGGCATGCGCATTCGCCGAGACGGTGGGCGAGCAAGGGCGGGTCGTGGGCGCGATCAACGCGCTGGCCCGAGGCGGGAATGGCCGCTGGCGCGCCGACATCTTCGATGGGCTGGGCTGCGTCGAGGCGTTTCGGCGAAGGGATATCCCGTTCGCAGCCAAGCGCGTGATGCTCCTGGGCGCCGGTGGCGCGGGGTCTGCCATCGCCGTCGCAATCGGATACGAGCGGCCTGCCTCTTTGCGCATTTTCGATGTCGATGCCGAACGCGCGGCGGCGCTTGGCAACAAGGTCGCGTACGCCAATCCCGGTCTCGACGTGCAGACGGGAGCCCCGACGACGGAGGACGTGGACATCCTTCTCAACGCCTCGCCGGTCGGTATGCTGGGCGATGCGCGGCTGCCGATCGAAATCGCAACGCTTGCGCGAGAAATGGTCGTCTTCGATGCCATCGTGAAGCCCGAGCGCACGCCGCTGCTAACGCTTGCCGAGCAATGCGGCTGCACGACGGTATACGGGCGCGAGATGATGCGCGGCCAGATATCCCGTATGGTCGACTTCTTCCTGGCGTGACGTGGTGCCTTCGCGGAAACGTGAAGCGTTATCGTGCCGTGTGCGCGGGAGCCCGCAACATGCGCAGCATGCGGATTGCCGTCTCTCGCCCGGAATAGTAGCCGGGTACGCGCAGCGTTTCCGCAAAGCCGATCGCGCGGTAGAACGCATAGGCGCCGGCGTTGCGCGCGCGCAGTTCCACATGGATGGACGCCATGCCCGCGGTCGCGCCCGATTCGACGAGCCAGTGGACCAAGCGCCTCGCGATTCCACGCCGCTGGAAAGTGGGGCGCACTGCCAGCAGCACCAGGTGCGCGCGCTCGTCTCCAAATTTCATGATCCCGAAACCTGCGACCGCATCGCTGCCGCGGGCGACGAGGGTCACTGTTTCCGGATCGTCGATGAGTTGCCGCACGGACAGCGCCCGATAGCGCCAGCCGAGGCCGGTTTCGATCAGGTCGCGCGACATCGAGGCGAGCAACGCGGCGTCGCTTCGCTCGGCGAACTGCAGGGTGATGTCTTGCGTGCTCATTGGGTCATTCTGCCACGATGTCCATCGGTACGGCGCGGCGCTGCCAGCGTCGGTCATGTCCTGCCGGACGTGGCGCGCCGGTACGCCGTCCCCAGTCAACTTGGGAGATAATCGTCGCAGGAGGATTGCCGCCGCCCGATGACTGGCCGACGGAGGACAGCCGCACGATGACCAGCGACGCAGGGATGACCCCGGGCCGGGAACTGGCGGGGAGTGTGGCATTGATCACGGGCGGCGGTCGCAACATTGGCCGGGCGATCGCGTTGTCGCTGGCCGCCGGCGGCGCCAGCGTGATGGTCAATGTCGATCGCTCGCGCAGTGATGTAGCGGAGACCGTCCGCCAGGTCGAAGCGAACGGTGGACAGGCGGCAAGTTTCATCGCGGACGTGACGGATTCTGAGGCGGTTTCGGCCATGGTGGCGGCGACCGTCGAACGCTTCGGCCGCATCGATTCGCTGGTCAACAACGCGGCGCTGCGCACCGAGCAGGCGTTTGCCGGGATGCCCATCGCCGATTGGCGGCGCATCCTTTCGGTCATCCTCGACGGCGCGTTCCTGTGCTCGCAGGCCTGCCTGCCGCATCTTGTCCTCCACGGACGTGGCGCCATCGTGAATATCGGCGGCGAGACCGGTCACCGGGGAGCTGCCGGGCGCGCACATGTCGTTACGGCGAAGGCAGGGCTGGCGGGGCTGACCAAGGCGCTTGCGCTCGAACTCGCGCCGCAACGGATCACCGTCAATTGTGTGGTGCCCGGGCGTATCGACACGGCGAGGGAAATGGCGGGAGTCGTCGCGGCACCGGCGCATCGGCCGGCCGTTCCACCGCTTGGACGGATGGGTGCGCCGGAGGAAGTGGCGGCGATGGTGAGGGTGCTGTGTGGTCCGGACGCGCGTTATGTCACTGGACAGGCGATTCATGTCAACGGAGGCGGATGGATGCCATGAAATTCGATCACGCTCGAGATTGCGAACAGGCAACGACCGCTGGGCCGATGCCGGAACCGGGAAAGCGCGATTTCCTGCGGATGCTTACCGCTGCCGCGGTGGTGGCGCTCGTCCCGCCGGCGCTTGGTCAGAGCGGCTACCCGAACAAGACCATCAAGATCATTGCGCCGGTGCAGCCCGGCGGCGGCGTCGATCTCGTCGCGCGTACGATTGCCGACCGGTTGGGCAGGGTGCTCGGTCAATCGATCATTGTCGACAACCAGAGCGGCGGCGGTGGCGTTGTCGGGTCGATGGCGACGGTGCGCGCGGCGCCCGATGGCTACACGTTGATGGTCGGCTACGTCGGCACCCACGGAACCAATCCGGCCGTGCGCAAGTTGCCGTACGACGCAGTGAAGGATTTCACGCCGATCGCCATGATCGGCGGCACGCCGAACATCCTGGTCGTGCCGCCGTCGGTTCCGGTCAATTCGCTGAAGGAATTCGTCGCCTACGTCAAAGCCAATCCCGGCAAGCTTTCCTACGGCTCATCGGGCCCCGGAACGCTCACGCATCTGGCGATGGAGCAGCTCAAGGTCGCGGCCGATCTCGACATCGTGCATGTCCCGTATCGCGGTATCGGCCCGGCCATCACCGACATCCTGGGCGGCCAGACGCAGGCGCTGTTTCCCGGACTTGCCGCGGCACTTCCGCACATCAAGGCGGGCAAGATGAGGCCGCTGGCCGTCACCGGCACCCGCCGCCATCCGCTGCTCCCGGACGTGCCGACTTTCGAAGAGTCGGGTTACAAGGGATTCGACGGCGTGCAGTGGTACGGCATCGTCGGGCCGGCCGGCATGGCGGCGCCGATCGTCGGGAAGTTGAACGAGGAAATCAACAGGCTGCTCGCGAGTCCGGACCTGCGCGAGCGGTTGTCGGGTGAGGCGCTCGAGCCGATGCCGATGACGCCCGAGCAGTTCGGCCAGTACATGCGCGACGACATCGCCAAGTGGTCGAAGCTTGCGCAAGACCGCAACATCCGGATCAGCGAGTGACGCGGCAGATATTTGTAGCGCAATTTGTCGACATGGAGATCCGATGGCGCACAACACCAAGGTAGTGGCCGATGCCAACGCGCCACCAATCACCGGGGCCCTTGCCGACTTCGTCGCCAAACACCCATCCCGAGGCTGGGATGCGGGCGTCGAAAGGGAGGCGCACCGCACCGTGCTGAACTGGGTCGGCTGCGCCATCGGCGCAGCGGATCACCCGACGGTCCGGGCCGCGCTGGCTGCGGTGCAGGAGCTGGCGCCGAGCGCTCAGGCGTCAATTCTGGGTCGTCGCGAACGTGTCGACATGGGCGGCGCGGCGCTGCTCAACGGCATCACTTCGCACACTTTCGACTACGACGACACGCACCTTAAGACAATCATTCATCCGGCCGGGCCGGTTGCGTCGGCCGCCTTCGCACTCGCCGAGCACCGCGGAGCCACCGGACGCCAATTAGTCGATGCGATCGTGCTCGGCATCGACGTGTCCTGTCGCGTGGGCAACATGATCTACCCCGACCATTACGATCGTGGCTGGCACATCACCGGTTCCACCGGAATGCTCGGCGCCGCCGCCGCGTGTTCGAGGCTGCTGGCTCTCGATCCGGCAAAGACGGCGATGGCGCTCGGGATTGCAGCTTCGCAGCCGATCGGCGTGCGCGAACAGTTCGGATCGATGACCAAGTCGTTTCATGTTGGCGGCGCCGCGCGCGCCGGCCTGATGTCGGCCTTGATGGCGCAACACGGTTACACGTCGTCCATGCGCGCGCTCGAGGCGCCGCGCGGTCTTGCGCAGACATTTTCGACCAAGTGCGACTGGAACGAAATCACCGACGAACTCGGCCAACGTTTCGAGATTTCATTCAATACCTACAAGCCGTTCGCTTGCGGAATCGTGATTCATCCCGCGATCGACGGCTGCGTGCAGCTGCGCAATGCACACGGATTGCGCGCCGCAGAAATCGAGCATGTCGACCTCAAGGTGCACGCGCTGGTACTCGAGCTGACCGGAAAGAAGACGCCGCGCACGGGGCTCGAGTCCAAGTTCAGCGTTTACCACGCCTGCGCCGCTGGCATTCTCTTCGGAGAGGCGGGCGAGGCGGAATTCTCCGACGCCATTGTCGTCCGGGACGACGTGGTCGCTTTGCGTGACCGCGTCCGGGCAAGTGCGGACGATGGAATCGACGAGGCGTCGGCTGACATCGTCGTGACCTGCAAGGATGGCCGCAGGCTTCACGTGCTGGTCGAACACGCGATAGGCAGTTTGCAGCGGCCCATGACCGACGCCGATCTCGCGCGCAAGTTTCACGGTCTGGTCGATCCGGTCCTCGGTGCCGGAAGCGCGGATCGCCTGATCGAACAATGCGCGACGCTGGCCGGAGCAGCGGATCTGCGCGCTCTGACCGCAATGGCGCGAAAGTGAAGCCGGACGCCGCCGACTTCTATTCCCGCCTGCCGATCTTCGAGGCATTCGGGAACATCATGGACCCGGCGCGCTATCAGCCGCTGCCGGACGATTGGCTGATCGGACTGACCGACGTCGTGGGTTCCACGCAAGCCATCGCAGACGGTCACTACAAGGCCGTTAACACCGCTGGCGCGTCGGTCATCGCTGCGGTCACCAATGCATTGAAGGGCCGGGCATTTCCATTTGTGTTTGGCGGCGACGGCGCGAGCTTCGCCGTCCCGGGCAGTGACCGGGATATGGCGCGTGCCACGCTTGCCGCGACTGCGGCGTGGACGCGCGACGATCTCGGTCTCGATCTTCGCGCCGCGCTCGTCCCCGTTTCTGCTGTGAAGGGGCAGGGGCTGAACGTGCGCGTGGCGCGGTTCGCGCCGTCGAAAAACGTTGCCTTCGCGATGTTCATGGGCGGCGGCCTTGCCTGGGCCGAACGCGCGATGAAGGCCGGCCAATTTGCCGTGCCCGCCGCTCCGCCGGGAACGCGACCCGACCTGAGCGGATTGTCATGTCGATGGAATGACATTCCGGCAACGCGCGGACTGATCCTGTCGCTGGTCGTGACACCGGTCACGCATGGCGATCCCGCGTTCCGTTTGTTGGTCGAAGACCTCTTGGCCGAGCTGAAAACCAGTCCCGAAGTGGCGCGTCCGGTGCCGGAAGGCGCGCCCGACGTCTCGTGGCCGTCACCGGGACTGGACCTGGAAGCGTACGCATCGCGTAAGCGTGGAGAGTCCTTCTACTTGCGCCGAATGATACTGTTGCTGCGCACGTTGATCGCCTACTTTGTCATGAATTGGGGAATCCGGCTCGGTGCTTTCGACCCCGCGATCTATCGGCGGGTTGTCGTCGAGAATTCGGACTTCCGCAAATACGACGACAACCTGCGCATGACGCTGGACTGCACGCCCGCGCTTGCCGACCGGATCGAGGAGCGACTCACGTCAGCCCGCGCTGCGGGCATTGCCAAATTCGGCCTGCATCGTCAGCCGGCAGCCATCATGACCTGCATCGTGCCGTCGATCACGGAAAACGATCACGTCCACTTCGTCGATGGCGCTGCGGGCGGATATGCGCTGGCGGCGAGAATGCTGAAGCAGGGCGGATGAGTCGGACCGTCAGGCTATGGCGCGGCGCCCGGCGGCGCAATTGATGCACCTTCGATACGATTGCGCGCAAGCGCATCCGCGACGAAACCCGACGCCTTCATTTCCTCGACAAACGCGTCGAGATATTTCGCGCCCGCGTTGCGACCGCGCGGCACCGCCATCGCCTGGTTGATCACCATGAACCTGCCTCCGAGGACGCGCACGCCGGAGACGCGTCGGGCGTCGGCTTCGAGTTGCTGCTTCACTCCGGCGGCGACATCCAGGTTCTGCGCGACCAGCATGTCCGTCACGGCGGGTGAGGTGGGAGCGCGGACGATCGTCGCCTGCTTCAATTCGCGCGAAAGAAAGAGGTCATAGGCGCTGGCCGCGCCGACGACGACGCGGACACCTGCGCGATCGACCTCCGCGTTGCTGCGGATCGCTGAACGCTGCGGCACAAGGTAGGCGCCTTCGATCACGACGTAGGGCGCGGTGAAACGGAGGTCGGAGGTGCGCGCCGGGTCGACCGCAAGAAAGGCGACGTCCCACGCCCCCGTCTTCTGGGCGGCGACAACGTTGCCCGCGGACTCAAAGGTGACCAGCTCGACCGGTATCCGCAAACGCCGTCCAAGTTCGCGCGAAAGGTCGACGGAAACGCCGCGCGGCTCGCCCGATGCCGGATCCTTGACCGCGAGGATCGGGTTGCCGAAGTTGATCGCTGCGCGCAACCTGGCCGCGGGTGCTAGATCCGCTACGACGTCGGCAGGCGCGTTGGGCGTCGTTGCGCAGGCTCCGACGAACGCAAGCAGAAAGAACGTGGCAACGGCTCGCAGCATCTCCGGATCACTCCTGCAGCGCGCGCCACACGCGCTCGGACGTAAGCGGCATCTGCAGCGCCAAAGCGCGCTCGCCCCTGCCCGCGCGCGCGAGCGCATCGACCACCGCGTTGACCACGGCCGGCGTCGCGCCAATGGTGCCGAGTTCGCCGACACCCTTCACGCCCATCGCATTGTTCAGGCACGGCGTGGACTCGTCCATTGTCATGCTGAAATGGCGGATCATCCCGGCGCGGGGCAGCGCGTAGTCCTGGAAGCTGGCGGTGAGCGCCTGGCCGGACTCGCGGTCATACACGAATTCCTCGCACAGGGCCTGACCGATGCCCTGCGCCGCGCCGCCCTCGAGTTGACCGATGACGATCATCGGATTGACGACACGGCCGACATCGTTGACCGACCAATAGGCCGCGACTTCAACCGCACCGGTGTCCGGATCGATTTCGACTTCGCAGATGTGGCAGCCATTCGGCCAGGTCGCACCGGCGACGGAACTCGTGGAGTCGAGCACGATCCGCTCCTGTGGCTGCCGGCGCGCGAGATCGAAGAGGCCGATGCTCCGGTCGGTGCCGCCGATCCGGAAGACGCCGTCGTCGTACTCGATGTCGCCGACCGCAACCTCGAGCTCGAGCGCAGCCAATTCCTGCGCGCTCTTGACCGTGCGTTCTGCCGCGACGCGCACGGCCGATCCGCCCACGAAGAGCGAACGCGAACCTGCGCTGCCGAATCCGGTGCCGCGGTCGGTATCTCCCTGCACGATCCTGATCTTCTCGATCGGCACGCCGAAGATGTCGACGGCGATTTGCGCGAACGTGGTGGCCAGGCCCTGGCCCATCGCCTGCAGAGCCGAAAATATCTCGATGTCGCCCTGACCGGAAACCGTGACCGTGACACGCTCCTCGAAGATGTCGACGCCGGTCCATTCGAGAAAGGCAGCCATGCCGCGTCCACGCAGGCGCCCGCGCCGTGTCGCATCGGCACACCGCGCGTCGAAGCCACGCCAATCGGCCAGCACGGTCGCCTGATCCATCACGGACTCGAACTTGCCGCTGTCGTAGGTCTTGTCCATCGGATTGGTATAAGGCATCTGTTCCGGACGGATCATGTTGCGCCGGCGCAGGTCCGTCGCGTCGATGCCCGTTTTGCGCGCGGCGGCGTCCATCAGGCGCTCGATGATGTAGATGGCCTCCGGCCGGCCCGCGCCACGATAGGCGCCCGTCGGCGACGTGTGGGTCAGCACGGCCTTGATCCAGATGTCGATGGTGCCGATGTCGTAGATGCTGGTGGACACCCATGGGCCGATCAGCAGCGGAATGGCGACGCCGCCCGGCGTGGCATAGGCGCCGACGTTGGCCAGCGAAGCGATGCGCAGCGCGAGAATGCGTCCGTTCGCGTCGAGGGCCAATTCGGCCTTGCTGCGCACGTCGCGTCCGTGCGATGCGGCCAGGAATTCCTCCATCCTCTCGGCGCACCACTTGAGTGGCCGCCCAAATTCGCGCGCGCAATGGGCGAGCACGACGTCTTCGGGATAGAGCCCCGTCTTCATCCCGAAGCCGCCGCCGACATCGCCGACCTGGACGCGCACCTTTTCGTTGGGGATGCCGAGCACTTCGGCGCACAGCGTGTCGCGCAATCCGGTCGGCGTCTGGTTGGAAACGCGCAGCGTAATGCGGTCGGTTGCCGTATCGTAACTCGCGAGAATGGCGCGGGGCTCGATCGGGCTGGGCGCCAGGCGCTGATTGACGAGGTCGAGTGCGACGATGTGTGCGGCCTTGGCAAATGCGGCCTGCGCTGCGGCGGCATCGCCGTGCCGCGCTTCGCAGGCGACATTGCCGGATGCCGCCGGCCACACCAATGGCGCACCAGGCGCGATCGCGCCTGTGGCGTCCACCACGCAAGGCAGCGCGTCGTAGCGAATATCCACGGCTTCCAGCGCGTCGCGCGCTTGCGCAATGTCCTGCGCAATCACGGCGGCGACGGCCTCGCCCACGAAACGAACGGTGCCGACGGCAAGCGCATGGCGCGGCGCGGATGCCGTGGGCGAGCCGTCGCCACGCTTGAAGTCGGCCGACAGCGGCAATGGCCTGACGCCGGCGCGGACGAGGTCGTCACCCGTCACGATGGCGATGACGCCGGGCATTGCCGCAGCGGCTGTCGTGTCGATGGCGGCGATTTGCGCGTGCGGATGCGGAGAGCGCAGAAAGCAGACGCAGGCCTGGGCCGGCAGCGTGGCGTCGTCGGCAAAATAGCCAGCGCCTTTCAGCAAATTCTCGTCTTCGACGCGGCGGACGGACTTGCCGCTGCCGAAACGCGCGTATTGCGATTCCGTCGTCATGTTTCCACCTGTCCTTGTTCGTCTAACGGTTGTTCTGAGCCATGAAACGCGCAAGCACGCGATCCCCGCTGCGCAATTCAAGCGTGTCGCCGATTACCTTGTAGTTCGTCGTCATCTTCAGCGCCGATACGAAATCGTTTTCCTGATGCATCAGTTCTTCCGCACACGCCATCATCGTTGTCCCCGAGGGAATGATCGTCAGGGTGCCCGCGCTTGTTTCATACGTGCCCAGCAGGCGATTGCAACCGCCTGACCCGGATAGCCGATGGTCGCCGGAATGCAGCGTAAAGCTCGCCTCCCGCGCGGTCGGCATGGCGATGGCCGGCGTGTTACCTAGCGCGACCAGCTTCCAGAACGTGCCTTCCAGCGAGGCGGCAGGTTTGGCGCCAGGTCCCGCCGCGGCGTCGGTCGGCAGGATCATGTACACCTCGATCGCCGCCTCGTTGCCGGCGCCGCGCGTGAGCACCGGATACATCGTGGCGGACGAGAAGAGAAGCCTGCCGCTCACGTTTATGGAGGCGCGGACGGAATAACTGTGTGACGGATCGATCGCAGCAGGATCGTATTCGATGCGGAACGGAATCGGCACTTGCGCGCCATGGGTCGGAATCGTCGCCTGCGCGATGGTCCGCGCCGCCGCATCGGCGCGTGTCGTGTCCTGCAACCGTACCTCGACCACGGCGTCGGGAGGGAGTGCCACGCGTTGCCGATACGCTACCGTACCGACGATGGCGCCGGGAGCCGGACCTTGCGCCACGACGGTGTCGATGCCCAGTGCCCCGACGACAAGGGCAAGCAGCAGAAATCGATTCATGTGGGAGCTTTCATCGAATGCGGACCGAGGACCAGCGGATGCGGCGCGTTTGCGGGCTCAAGGTGCAATGCATTATATGCGTGCCGCGATCATCCCGCGCTCGGCTAGAATTCTCCAATGAAGACTCCAGGCGCAGCCACCCTGCGGCAACGCTGCTGGTGGTGCGGCGACGATAAGCTCTACGTCGCCTACCATGACCATGAGTGGGGATTTCCCGTTGTCGACGATCGACGCTTGTTCGAGAAAGTCTGTCTCGAAGGGTTCCAGGCCGGTTTGAGCTGGCTCACGATCCTGCGCAAGCGGGAAGGCTTTCGCGCGGCTTTCGCGAATTTCGAGTTCGAGCGCGTCGCGCAGTTTGGGGCGCGGGATATTGAGCGGCTCGTTGGCAATGCGGCCATCGTCCGACATCGCGGCAAGATCGAATCGACGATCAACAATGCGCGGCGGGCGCAGGAGCTCGCCCTGGAATTCGGCTCGCTCGCCGCCTATTTCTGGCGCTGGGAGCCGGCACCCGCTGCGCGCCCCGCAACCATCACCCGCGAGGTCCTGGCATCGATGCCGACCTCGCCTGAATCCACCGCAATGTCGAAGGACCTGAAGAAGCGCGGCTGGTCGTTCGTGGGCCCGACTACGATCTATGCATTCATGCAGGCGATGGGCCTGGTCAATGACCACATCGATACCTGCAGCGTGCACCGCGAAGTCGCGCGCGAGCGCGCGAAGTTCAAGCCGCCGCGCTGACCGCGGCCTGCTTCCGGCGGAAGGCGCAACATCGGGTTACAACTGCCGGTCTTCTCGCGCCCGCCGCCGGGCGTTCATGGCAGGGTACCGGGCGCGGACTGCGCGCTGCGGCCGACCCACAGCCCATTGACTGGGAGATCACCATGAATCGTCGCAAGCTCGCTTCCGCGGCCGTCGCCGCGCTGTTCATCAGTGCCTCGGCGCTCCCGGCGTTTGCGCAGTCAGCAGATGGCCCCAGGACCACAAGCCACAGCGTGCACCGCCAGCGCGGCGCAGATGGCGCGGTCGATGCGACGCGCACGGGCCCGAAGGGCGGGGTCACCAACGTCGCTCGCGCCAAGGGTGCCGATGGGCTCACCGACAAGACCGTCACCTACCCGAATGGCAAGGTCGCGACGACCGATCGCTATCGCGGTGCCGATGGACTCGTCGACAAAACGGTGACCGGTGCCAAAGGAGGTGTCACGACCCAAGACCGCAGTCGCGGTGCGGACGGCGCCATTGACTCGACGATCACCCATCCGAAGGGCGGCGTGACGACGGTGGACCGCACCAGGAATGCCGACGGCACGACCGACAAGGTGGTGACGACGATTCGCCCGTAATTGGAGCGTCGCAGCGGAAAAAAGGGCACCGCGCGGTGCCCTGTCTTTCCGAAGCGGGACGAAAGGTCAGTGGGGTCGAAGTCTTGCCTCGATCCCGCGCTGCACGATTACACGCGGCGCTTGTATTCGCCGGTGCGCGTGTCGATTTCGATCTTGTCGCCGGTGGTCACGAACAGCGGCACCTGCACTTCGTAGCCGTTCGCGAGCTTTGCAGGCTTCATGACCTTGCCCGACGTGTCGCCCTTGACCGCGGGCTCCGTGTACATCACTTCGCGGTCCACCGAATTCGGAAGCTCCACCGATATCGCCCGACCCTCGTAGAACGTGAGTTCGCAGTCGAGTCCTTCGGCGAGATAATTGAGCGCGTCGCCCAGGTTGTCCTTCTCGACGTCGAACTGGTTGAATTCGTTGTCCATGAACACGTACATCGGGTCCGCGAAATACGAGTAGGTCACCTGCTTCTTCTCGAGTTGCACGGTATCGAACTTGTCGTCGGCCCGGTACACGGTCTCCGTGCCGCTGCCGGAAAGCAGGTTCTTGAGCTTCATCTTGACCACCGAGGCGTTGCGGCCGGATTTAGTGAATTCGGCCTTCTGCACGACCATCGGATCCTTGCCGACCATGATCACATTGCCGGCGCGAACTTCCTGAGCGAGTTTCATAGCGATTCCTGCGTGTTTGTTGCGGTGGAGTGCCTGCCACAAGGGCTTTCCGGTGCCGACCGCGTATGGGAGTGTGGGTTTTAGTGGCCCGAATCCGAGAAACCCTTAATTATAAACGATTTTCACAAAACGTGACCAGCCCTTTGGCGAGATCGGTCTGCCGAGCCAGCGCGACCGCGCGGACCCGGGCATGCGCTTTCAGTGCCGGCAAGGCCGCGCGGAAGGAAGGCCACGCTGCGGCCGTCGCCTGGGGATGCCCGGAATTCCACGCCTGCCAGAACGCGCGCCGGGCGTGCAGTGCCCTGGGGTCCAGTCCGGTTTCGAATCGGTTCAGCAACGCATCGAGCTTGAGCAGATGCACGTCTTCGGCCTGGGGGTAGATGTGCCAGACCAGCGGATGCGCCGCCATCAGCGCGCGCACCAGCGAATCCTCGCCTCGCACGAAGTTCAGGTCGCACGCCCACAACCGGCGATCGAACGCGTCCTGGTCCACGAAACTCGCGACCGCAACCGCAAGACGGCCACGCACGGCGGGTTTTCCCGGATGCGGCACGGCGCCGGCGGTCCAGCGGTCGAGTTCCGCCTGCGCAACACCTTCCGGGACGACACAGACGATCTGCTCGTCGCCTTCGGACCACGCGTCGAGCAGCGCCGGCAATGCCTTGTTGGCATAGCAGAAAAGTGAAATGGTCAGCGCGGACGCCGCCGGTTCGACGCCGATGGAGCGCCACAGCGCTTCGCGCGCGCTGCCGTCGTGCTGGAAGGCGTCGCGCGCCACCGGCAGCCCGAACTCGCGCAACAGGCCTCCGGTATTGGCGGTGAATCCCGGAAAGTAGAACCAGCAAGTGAGCGGCAGGCGCGGATGCGGGGACGGCAATGCGTGGGCGCTTTCCACCCAGGCTTCCGCGGAAAGGTATTCGAGGTTGATCCAAACCGGTGGACGGGGCCGTTCGGCCATGGCGTCACGATACGCATCGGGCAGGCCGCAGCCGAAGGCTTCGATGACGACATCGGGTTCCAGGAACGGGGCAGGGTGCACGGCACTGTAATGCCGCACGCGAACGGAGCGCGCGATCTGGTCGTCGCGCTGCGGATCGAGCGCGGGTTCGATCCGTGCGAGAGTCGCGACGTTGTCGATCCACAGCGTGACCGCGAGGCCGTGTTCAGCAGCGAGCTGCCGCGCAAGACGCCAGCAGACGCCGCTGTCGCCGTAGTTGTCGACGACGCGACAGAAGATGTCCCAGCGCAGTGATGGGGGCATGATCAGGCTCGGGTGGTCGGGATCGATACGGACAATTGTCCTGTGAGGGTCGGGCGGTGGCCCAATGCAGACCCAATACGGTTCACATTATGGCAAGCGCAGCGCGGCGGGCATAATCACAGTTCATCTCCGAATTGGCAATACGTAAATCATGGCCGACGAATTCCAGATTGACGTGATCTCCGACGTGGTTTGCCCTTGGTGCTATATAGGCCAGCGCCGGCTGGCGGAGGCGCTGTCGCACTTGCCCGATGACGACGCGGCGCGCCGTGCGCCTATCCGCTGGCATCCGTTTCAGTTGAATCCCGACCTTCCGCCCGACGGTGTCCCGCGCAAGACCTATCTGGAGGACAAGTTCGGCGGACCCGAACGCGCGGCGCAAGTCTACGCGCGCGTTTCCGCGGCTGGCGCCACGGTGGGGATTTCCTTCGCCTTCGATCGCATCGAGCGCCAGCCCAACACGCGCGACGCGCATCGCCTGATTGCCTGGGCGCAAGCGCAAGGCGATGCCAGCGGCCTGGTCGAGCGACTCTTTCGTGCGTACTTCATCGAAGGGCGCGCTATCGGCGATCACGAAGTGTTGGTGGCGATCGCCGGGGAAGCGGGGCTCGATTCCGCCACGGCGCGAATCCTGCTCGATTCCGACGAGGGGGGCGAAGCGATTGTCTTGATGGATCGGCGCGCGCGGGAGATCGGCGTGCAGGGCGTGCCGTTCTTCATTTTTAATCAGCACATCGCCGTATCGGGCGCGCAGGAACCCGCCGTGCTGCTGGACGCCATCGCCCAGGCGCGCGTCAGTTGACGCGCAGTCAGGCAGGCACCGCGATCCGGCGTGCGGCAAACGCGTTCCAGCCCAGTATCGCGAATACGACCGCGAGCCCGACCACGTCCGGCCAGAACTGATTGAACACCAGCACCAGGCCCGCGAACGACAGCGCGATCTTGGCGAAACGCGACAGCGGCGCGCGGAAGTAGCCGATGTAGGCCGCCGACAATGCGATGATGCCGACCACGCCGCAGAACGCCGCGGACAGGAACGCGCTCCACGTGAAGCCGATGAACAGGAGCGCTGGCGTGTACACGAACATGAAAGGCACCAGCGCCTTGCCCATCGACAGGCGGAACGCCGTCAGGCCCGTGCGCATCGGCTCCGAACCGGCGATCCCCGCTGCGGCATACGCGGCCAGCGCCACCGGCGGAGTCACATCCGCAAGCACGCCGTAGTAGAAGACAAAGAAGTGCGTCGCGAGCAGCGGCACGCCGAGAAGTGCCAGCGCCGGCGCGGCGATCGACGCCAGGATGATGTATGTCGGCGTCGTCGGGATGCCGGTGCCCATCATGATGCAGGCGATTGCGACGAAAATCAGCCCGAAGAAAACCTGTCCGCTCGTCGCGGTGAACAGGTTGAACGGATCGATCGCGCGAAACATGTCGGCGGCCGATGCCGCCAGCTCGACCACCGCACCCGAGAATTTGAATCCGAGTCCGGACAGCGTCAGCGTGCCGAGGATGAGGCCGACGCAGGCGCATGCCGCGCCGATCGCGAGCGCATACTTGGCGCCCTCCGAAAGTCCGGCAATCAGTGGCTTCCACGTCAGCGTCTGGCCGTGGAGCCGATGGTTGCCGAAGTGGCGCGCGATCAGCGGGATGTACGAGCACACGAAGCACAGCACGATGCCCCAAAACGCCGACAGGAAAGGCGTGAAGTCGAGCATCAACATCGTAACCAGCGCCACCAGCGGAAAGACCAGATGCCAACTGGACGCGATCACCTGCGAGAGTTTCGGGATCAAGTCCCGTTCCACGCCTTTCAACTTCAGTCGCTTGGCCTCGAAGTGCACCATCATCAGGCACGCCAGATAATGGAACAGCGCGGGAACGATGGCGATGATCACCAATTCCTTGTACGGCACACCGAGCAGCTCGGCCATCACGAACGCCGACGCCCCCATGACCGGCGGCGTGACCTGGCCGCCGCACGACGCCGAGGCTTCAACTGCGCCAGCGAAGCGCGGGCTGAAGCCGTACTTCTTCATCATTGGAATCGTCAGCGACCCTGTGGTCACGGCGTTTGCGACGGCGGAGCCGGAAATCATGCCGAACAGCCCCGACGACACGACGCAGACTTTGGCCGGGCCTCCGGAATAGCGGCCGGCGACGATGGTAGCGAGTTCCATGAAGAGGCGGCCCAATCCGGTCATCTGCGCAAGGATGCCGAACAGCACGAAGTGGAAGACGTAGGTTGCCACCACGCCCACCGCGATGCCGTAGATGCCTTCCGTGCCGACATAGATGTGGTTGACGACCCGTACGACGCTGTATCCGCGATGCGCGAGCACGCCCGGCATGTACCGGCCGAGCAACGCGTAGAGCAGGCACAGCATGCCGATGGCCGGCAGCAGCGGGCCCATGGTGCGGCGCGACGCCTCCATCACCATGATGATCGCGAGCACGCCCATCATGTAATCCTGCGCAATGGGCGACCCGACCCTCGTGATGAAGACGTCGTCGAAGAATGCGATCAGGTAGAGCGAGACCGCGGCGGCGAACAGCGAGAGCGGCCAGTCGATCCACGACGGCTTGTCGTCGTAGCCGCCGAACTGCTTCACCGGGAGAGTGATCGTGGCCAGGAATGCGACCAGCGCGAGAAAGGCCCATCCCTGCTGCAGTTCGCCGTTGGCCGACAGTCGCGCTACCAGATCCCAGGCGAGGTACACATAGAAGGCCGCGAACGACAGCGCCCAACCCCAATCCTTGGCGATGCCGGACGTGCTCCGCGCCGGGCGCGATCGCGGGAACACGAGAAAGATGAGACCCAGGACCAGCGCCAGGTGAAATGCGCGGTGCTTGATCTCGACCAGCAGCCCGAAGCCCGCCGTATAGATATGGAAGCTCGACAGGACGACCGCGATCGTCGTCACCAGCATGCCGACCGGACCCACGAGCTTGCGGAAATTCGACTCGTGGTCGAACTGGCGGATCAGCTTGGCCTGCTGCTCGGCCGAGACGGCCTCGATCTGGTCGGTCAGCGTGCCGCCGTGCGGAGCGGGAGATGGGGCGGTCATCGCATGACGTTCCGGTGGCGCCGGGTCAGCGGCCCGCGCAGGCACCCGGGATGGCGCCGAGTGCCAGCGCGCGATTGCCCCACTGCGCGAGGTCGACCGAGCGCGTCCCCGCGACAAGGCGCGGCGATTGATCCAGTTGCACCTGCATCACGATTGCCGGGAAGTGGCGGTCCATCGTCACGATGAAGCGACCGTCGCTGTGCGTGAACGTCCCGCCCACGTCCGCTTCCGTCGGCAATCCCGGTCCGTGCTGCTCGAAGCGCATCTCGGTCTCGATGATTTCACGTCCGGTGACGTAGTACCGCTCCGTGACCGGCGTGCGCGTGACCGAATGCACGTAGCTGATCGTGAAGTCCGTCGGGTCCTGCGCCAACGAGACATCCGTGAGCGGGAGGCCGTCGGGATAACTCGTCAACACGAGGCAGGCGCCATGTGCCCACGCAGGAACCAGAAATGCCGCCGCGAGAACTCCCGCCAGGACTATGCGTACGTGATCCAACGGGTCA
>Ga0302321_100001630_pt1 | contig 19279 bp, 32 predicted proteins | sample Fen_T0_1_FD_202505 | JGI IMG/M metagenome (GOLD analysis project Ga0302321, IMG submission 202505) | Peat permafrost microbial communities from Stordalen Mire near Abisko, Sweden - Fen_T0_1 | ecosystem: Environmental > Terrestrial > Soil > Wetlands > Permafrost | place: Sweden: Abisko...
GACGCTCGCTCTTTCCCGTGATAGGGAACGTGCGGGCATTCGTTCCGTCGATGTGCGTACGACCCGCACGCGGGGCAGAAACTATCCAGAGGGGACCTCATCGACGCGGCCCGGTGCCAGGGCCCAGCCGTGGCCCGTAGGGGGAGGGCAGCACGACAATGTCGGACCTGCCCCGCCGCCAGGGCAACCATCGGAGGGGCCCTCGGCGGGCGGGTGAGTCAAGATGCTTGCCGGACATGGCCCAACCTTTCTATGAGGGCTGCCACCAGGCCCATAGGGTCGCCATTTTCGGCGGCCCACCTGTAAGCGTTGGGAAGCACCATATGATGCGTCTTGGTGGTGTGATTCTGGACGCCCAGGAGCCTTTTCGTATCGAAGTCACATATTGGGCAACGGGGAGGCAGTGAGTCAAGGTGTAGGTCGTGCTCCTTGACCGTGTGAACATTGAGCACCGCGGGTGTGGAGCGGCTGAAATCGCATCCGGGGAGCGGGCAGGGATACCGCGAACTGCGGGAGCGTGTGAATCTGGGGCCAGGCCCCTGCGCCAGAGCTGGAGGCGTTTCCGACGCAGGGGCGAATGTGGGGAGTGTCTTACTCCTCCGGAGGGCCTGGAATGGTCGGCCCGCCTCAGAGTAGGCCTCCATGAGAACGGTCACGGGTGCCGCCTGGCAGTCGTCACAGATGTCCAGCGCGCGGGTACCCTCCCCTAGGTCCATGACCCACTCATACTCCAGGCCAGTCCGGTTGCGCTCCCGCCCGCAGAATGGGCAGAGGTCACACCAACGGATAATGGTCAGCTCCTGGACCATCAGTCAGCCCTCTTTCCGGCCGCCTTGGAGCGGGATGCCTTGGCGCGGGGGAGGTTGATTTCCCGGCTCATGGCAATGAATCGCAAGACCTCCAGGCCCTCCCCGCCGATGCGGCCCAGCCCCGGGATTAGATAGCCTTCCTCATAGCTATACCGGGGAGATCCCACGCGGACCAGGCGTTCGCCGATGATATGGAGTGTTTCTGAACGCAGGGTCCCGCAATTCCTGCCGCACTGTAGCGTGCGCTCCACCGACCCGTCCTGGGCGATCGATGCGGTATACCGTTCCCAGGCGTGGCGGAACTCCCGACAATCCTGGGATGCGGGTTTCCAGGACTTGGCGGCTTCAGCGACTTCCGCCTCATCAGCCCATAGGCTGGGCTGGGTCTCCGCCCTTGTGACCGTTGCCATTCCTTCTGCCCCTCTAGTGTGTGCGGTTAACTACTCTGTGGCCGCATAGAATCGCACTCCCGGGGAAACCACGCTCAGGCTAAACATCTGGTCGGATGACAGAGGGACGCTGATGGTGGAATGCGGGGAGATCGGTCCGAATCGGCCGAACAGAACAACGTCATTGACATGGAGCACGACGACCGCGCCGCGACGGGCGCCCGTTTCATTGCGCACCCAGGCGGTACCCGCCCAGCGCCCGCCACTCTGGGCATGGGCCTCCATGTTCGTCAGGGCCCACCCATTCGGGAGGCCTGCGTGGATCGGGTCACGCGCCGACGTGGCGAAAGCCTGCGGGGACGACGCCACGGTCGTCACGTGAGGCTGGGCAGACGGAATGACCGCGGAGCCCACCAGGAGACAGCCCAGCGCGCCCAGGGCCGCCAGAGCGGCATACGCGGCGCGCCAGCGCCAAGGGACGGACGGTCGGCGGGGACGGCGGTGCAACATCACTGGGTCACCATCCGCTCCGGGTAGCTCACGCGGACCTCATGGCCATCACGGATCTCGACCACGCGGACCGACTGCACGTCGGCCTGCACGGCCAGGGCGCGGGCCGTCGCGTCCTCCACATCCGGGCACTTACGGATTGACAGCCAGCGGTCGCCATCGTCCGACATTCTCTGGACGTAGATACCGGGAATCTTGGGTGCGTTTCCCCATTCCATACGGGGCACATCCACACGCCCAAGAGGGCATGTCGGCAGGTGACTGGGATATCCCAGTCCGCACGTCCAGCAATCCTCAATGTTTCGCATAACACACCCGCCCAATCGGATGGTTTCGGATAGGACATTTCATCGGAAGATCAGGACCTCTCGTCCCGGTTGGATCGGCTCCAGCCAGCGGCCAGGGGCCCTGAGCCGATCCGAGACCATGAGGCGAACGCCCGCCGGGTGGCGGCGGTCGACGTCCACCACCGCCAGGCGGCCATCCCCGGAGATCAGGACGTCTCCGCGCTCCACCTGTTCGGCGGCCATCGGGCGCGTCCTACTGGGCGACGTGCGCCCAGCTCTGGGGTGTGTGGACTCTCGCGCCCGTCGGAACTTCTCCGCCACGTCGAGATCCCAGACGGGCGTCCGGCCGTAGTACCGCGACGGAACCGGGAGGTCCGTGGGCAGCAGGGACTGTCCCTGCCGCACCTTGCCCCTGGTGTCCGCCAGGCGTCGATACACCGTTCTCCGCGTCGTCCAGCCCACATACGCGGCCAGTTGGTACGGCTGGAGGGCCCCGCCCTGGAGTTCCGGGGCAGGACCTGGCTGGCCCTGGCGGGTCGGCACCGTGACCACGGGACGGGACCTCCTTACGCACGTGCGGATAGGTCAACCTGACGGACATCAGACAACTGATCAGACCACATCTGTCAAGTCCGTGCCCGTCACTCTGCCATCCGGGTGCACGCGTGCGCAGGTAGTTGCTGGAAACCACCGGTTGTAACTTGCCATCGGCGTGTGGACGCACAACACGCCCAGGTCGGCCCACGGATGGGCTGGCCTGGGCGTGTCAGAGGCGGAGGTCAGATACCTACCCCGGGGTTAGTGGGCTCCGACCTGGGGAGACACCCCGTCCGGAGCGGCCACCGGCGGGTGAGCTAGCTCATTGCGCCGTTGACGTGCCCTGATGAGGAGCGCATCCATCTGGGCCACTAGGGCGGCATCCCCTCGGCGGGCAGCCCGAAACCTGCGATCCATCATGAGCTTGATAAGCGCCCGCATCCGGTCGGGGCTATCCGGCCAGTCAGACTCCGGCATGTCCGTTGCGAGCTTCAGACTCCTGCGGGAGTGACCATCGGCCTGCGGAGGGACGTCGAGACGTGTCGCCAGCTCCCCTAGATCAGTTAGCGGAGGAGCGATGACAAGCACGTGGATGTCGGACGCGAGACACCCGGAGGCCTGGGCGCATGCCTCGCGGACGTCGGTCCGCGTGGACCCAGGACCGAGCGTCATCGCCAAGGTCAGGCGTCGCTGGTCTGCACCAACGCGATAGATGACCCGATGATTCGAGGCATGCTCGCTCATCGCCATTTAACGTCACCTCACATCGCGTGATCCGGGCGCACTTAGTTGGCCCACATTAGCGCAACGTCCGTCAGTCTTGCCCCCCGCACGTGTCGTTCACGCCCATCAGTTGGCAAAATCAGTCCTAAGATCCGTTGACTGGCCTCTAGTGTGCATCGGTACAACCCGTGAGACATCGGGCCACGTCGGTACGAACAGGGACACGGAGGGGAGGGCTGGATCGGGCGTGAAACAAGATCATACCGGGCGTCAGGGACCGGCCGGCCGATCATGGTCTGCGCCGCGTGATCTTTCGGTCACTCATCCAGCACGCGGGCGCGACATGGTCGGATGTCTGACCGCCGCCCTGGGCGTACTGACTGTGCATGTCGTTGCCGGTCCGAGCGGGCCGCAGAAGCGTCAACCGCATGACTCAGTCAACACCGACCCACCGGGCGCGACGCTGGAGCGTGGCCACGCTCCTGGCGGCCCTGGCCCTTGGCCTGGTGGCGGCGGGCGGATTCTCCGCCGCCTCCGCCAGCCAGGGTGCCACGCCTGTCGTCACGCGCTCCCCCTACCCGCCGGTGCACCCGGGAAACATCCTCTGTGCGCGCGTCAGCTCCCGGGAACTCACCATGTTCTGGCAGGTCTGCCCGCCGGGGCACTTCTGGGTCCAGATCGACGCTCAGGACCTCTACTGGCGCACGCCGCGGGTGACAGGCTCCCCCACGCCGACGCTGACGCCTTCCACGACCGCGCCGCACACCACCACTCCGGCGCCGTCCACGACCGCCGCGCCGTCCACCACTCCGGCGCCGACTACGGCCACGCCGACCGCCAGCTAGCCCCAGCCCACGGATCGCAACGGCCCTCCCGCATGCCTGACGGGAGGGCCGTTGCTGCGCCCGGAAGGAAAGACGCATGAGTGATCCCCGGTTTCTCCGGGGCCAGTTCGCACGGGCCCTGGAGCGATCCCCCTGGAGTACGGCCCATGAGGTCCTGGTGGGCCCTGAAGGCGTCTATGCGCCCGCGGGCGGATGTCCACGCCCAGGCGAGCGCGGATGCTGGCGGGGAGACGGTGAACCGTGCCCCGGTTGCCCGCTGGCATGATCGGTCCCCGCCTGGCCGCGACGGTGGTCTATGTGTTGAGCGTGGGTCTACTGACTTCCGCAATCTATGGCATCGCGCTCCAGGTGGGCGTTCCGCCGATAATGGCATTTCTATGCCTAGGGCCATTTCAATGGGTGTTCGCGGATTCAGTCCCTGACGAAAAGGGCCACCCGTGACAACCATTACCGGTTATGAGGCGTGGGAAATCTGGCGCAGCATCACCGCGGGGGTGGAGAGCCTGGCGGCGGCGGACGCCGTGGGGGAGGCCCGCCGGGGATTCACGCGGAGGCATTGCCAGGTCGTTCAGCTCCTGTCCGAGGGCAGGGGGCTAGATGGCGCAGCGGACGACCTGGGAGTGAGTCGGACGACGGTAAGTAGCCACATGCGGCGGGTGTCCAGCCTCCTGGCTGCGCAGGGAGTGGAGAGGGCCGGTCGTAAGGAGGTCATTGTGTTGGAATTTCTTCGACGGGGGCTAATCGGGTGAGGCAATTTCGGACCGCTCAAGGAATCTGGGGCGTGGGATTCGGTTATACATGCGGGTTCTGGCATGTCCAGCTAGGGCCCTGGGTGTGGACGACGGAAACACCGCCGCCGCCGGACGTCGTCGTCCCAGACAGCCCACCCGCCGCCGAGGGGGACGCGTACCGCATCAGTGTCACGCTCCGCGGCTGGGACGCGGACTATTGGGAGCCCCTGGCGCCGGTGGAGGCCCAGGCCTGCAACCTCCACGACGCCCTCATGGCGGCGGCGGCCCTCCCGCTGGCCAATTGGTTTCCTCCGGACACGACGTGACCGAGGACCAGGGGCCAGCACCTGAGCCCATGGAGGGCCTGGACTACTCACTGTGGCAAGGGCCGTACTTCTCCACCACTTTCGTGACCATGGTGGCGTGCCTACGGTGCGAGGACTACACAACCGGGAAGCGGGCCAGCCCCAGAGACGCGATGACGTCGTATCGTGCGCACTGGAGTGCGATACACCGACGTTGGGAGGGCTGACGATGACGCCAGACACGTGCAAGTGCGGGCATCCGCTGGACGCTCACGAGCACTACCGCAAGGGCTCCGACTGCTCACTGTGCCCAGAGGGGGAGTGTGGGGCGTTCCGGTGGGCCTAGCGGCGCGCCCGGCGGAGGACGGCCAGGACTAGGCGGACGATCACCACGACAATCGCGATCATGACCAGGAGCACGACCAGGTGCCATACCGAGAGTCCACGCATGATCGCGACGCTACCCAATCGGGACCCGGCCGGCTGGTCACAGAACGGTAACGATTAATACCGTATCGGCCTCCGATTGACCACGGTGCATCGCACGCTGATACGTTATTAGCTCAGGTCGGGTGGATGGGCCGCCCGACGGAGCGAAAGCGCAGGTCAGACCATGGACAACACCGCTTGGACCATCGTTGGGAAGACAGTTCGGGGACGCTACTTCCGCCCCATCGACGGGGCAACCCCCGGTGACTGGGCCCACGCCATGGAGGAGGCCAAGAGCCTGGCCTCTGTCCGGTCAGAGCTTCTGATCTACGCGACGCCCGCCCAGGGCCAGGTCCCCGCGGACAATGAGGACGCGGACAACATCATGTTGGACAGTGGCCGCCGCGTGGCGATTCGGTGGGATGCGACGCCCGCCGCGTCGATGCCCTTGCCCCCCGCGCTGGAGGACCGCGCGGACGCGGAGCTGGCGGAGGACTACCCCCTCGGCATCATCGACGTGGACGTCCCCTGCGCCGCGTGCGGGAGCCCTGCCGCTCAGCCGTGCATGGAAGCCTGCTCCGGGTGGTCCCTGCGGGCTAAGCGCGCGGAGGCCCTGGAGACCAGGCGCCAGGCCTACCTGGCGCGCCAGGGTGCCGAGACCTCCATGCCGGTGGACCTGGGCGTGTTCCACGGTCCGCTGGCGGCCCAGGGTGCGGCCCCCTGGCCCCTGAACGGGGCGACTCGGCCCATTGCTCGGGTCAGCATCACCCAGGCCCCCATGGGGCCCCTGGAGGAGCTGGAGCGCGTCGTCCAGTTCGCCCATGGCACGCGGGAGGGCTGGACGCTCGTTGCCCGCGTGATTGGCGTTCGCCACGGGGAGGCCAGGGTGGAGGTCTCCGACCGCCGGACGATGTTCTCCTGTCCCGAATCCGGGACCTTGACGTGTTCGTCCGTCGGGGAGGCCCTGGCGGTGGCCGCCGCCTGGTCCCGCTCCCAGTCCCTCGGCGCCCAGCTCCGCCTGGGTTTCGCTGACCTCCAGCGTGAGGCGTCCGCCTGGCTGGGTTACATGGTCTCGGACGTGTCCCTGTGACCGCCGGATCGGCGGCCCTTGCCCCCGGGGGTGAGGGCCGCCAGGTCCTGGTCTTCCGTTACACCCGGTTGAGCAACGACCCAGGTGGCAAGCGGGCCGACCACGAGACCCAGAACCGCGGGCTGGATGAGCTGGGCCCACGCTGGGGGCTCCCCGCGGCGGTGCAGGAGTTCTCCGACGATGACCGGTCGGCATCGAAGCTGGCGGTGGAGCGTCCGGACTGGCTAGCCCTCCTGGACGCCATCCGGCGCGTGGACGCCCGCCGCTATCAGCCAGTGGTGGTGGCCTGGAGCCAGGACCGCCTGTCGCGGCGGCCGGACGAGACATGGACTGTCGCCAACGAACTCCACGCCAAGGGCGGTCGGCTCATCACGTGGAAGGAAAATGACATCAGCGTCACCCCCGGTTCCCGGGGCCAGCTCTACATGCAAGGCCTGATGGCGACGACGGAAGCCGAAAACATCTCATCGCGTACCCTGGCGGGCATGGAAACGGCGGCCCAAGCGGGCAAGCGGCACGGTGTTGTCGCGTACGGATGGCGATTCGAGGGCCACGTTGACGAGAGGACCGGCCGCGCCGTTGGTCGCGACGTCATCGACCCCCGCGCGGCGGCCATCGTCCGGTGGGCCGCCCTGCGGGTCATCGCGGGTCATAGCCTGCGGGGCATCGCGGAGGAGCTGAACGCCCGCGGCATCCCCGCGCCGGGAGCTGGCAAGGTGACGCGCAAGGCTGACCCAGCCAGGGGCGTCACGGAGCTACGGGCCGCGTCCACCTGGGGGCCGACCAAGCTCCGCCAGCTCATCACGCGTAAGGCGAACATCGGGGTACGTGTCCACACTCGCCCCAGTAGCCATCAGGCTGGCACCCGGGAGTATCCAGCGGCATGGCCGCCCATCATGGATGAGGTCACGTACTACCGCGTATGTGGCGTCCTGGCCGACCCTAAGCGTCGTCAGTCGACCGGGAATGTCGCGGTGCACCTACTGTCCGGCATCGCCACGTGTTCCACGTGCGGGAAGGTCGTCAGCGGACAGAAGTCGAGGAAACGGACCGGGGATGTCGTCCGCGTCTACCGATGCGCCAAGAGCCACGTAATCAAGGCTGAGGCCCGTACGGATGCGGTCGTAGAAACTTGGGTGTTCAGCTACCTGGGCGCGGAAACGGTGCGCGCCCAGTTCCGTCGCCAGGACAACGCCCAGGATGACTCCCAGGCGGAGCTGGAGGCCCTCAGGGAAAAGGTGGCCCAGCGTGAGGCCATGTGGGATGCGGGGGACCTGACTGACGAACAGTTCGCCCGGATGAATCGCGAACTTCAGGCCCAGATCAAGGCGGTAACGGATCGCGCGGCGGCGTCACGGGACCGTGCGGTCTATGCGGACCTCCTGGAGGCGAAGGACGTGGAGGCAGCGTGGGAGGCCATGCCGCTTCCCCAGCGTCGGACCGTGATTGCCACGCTCTTTTCCGTAGTTCTACATCCGGCAACACTCCGCGGCCGCTATGCTTTCGACTCAAGCACCATCGTTATCACGAGAAAGGACTGAGTAAATGGGTACTCAGCAGCAGGAAATCCAGGCGGCGGCCACTAAGGCGGCCCTCATGGCGGCCATGGAGTGGGGGACGCCTCCCATCCGGGTGGAGTCGGACGCGCTGACCATGGCCATGATTGGGGAGGCACTGGAGCTACGTCCGGGAACCTGGGCCATCGTCATGCGGCCTGACCGCTGGAGCCGCGCGGAAAGCGTCGTCAAGCGCATCACGGACGGGCGCGAGTGGGGGCCTGGATATGAGGCCACTATCCGTAAGGTCGGCGGCCAGATTCGCGTCTACGCCCGGAAGCTGGAGGAGAACTAATGGCGATGCTCGTGCACAGTGGCTCCCCGGCTCCGGAGTGCGTCAAGCTCCAGGGCCACCTCTGGGCCCCGCGGGAACTCAGGTGGGACGACAGTAAGCGCGTTTACCTCCAGGTCATGGGTTGTGGCCGCTCCTGGTGTTCCGCCAGGCGGGAAATGGAGGTGGCCGAAACTGGCGCGGTGCTCCACGATTCCCACCCGACTCCGGACAGTGAAATGGAGCGGGCGGAGGAGCTGGAGGGCCTCATCCGGGTGTGGCTCTCACTCCGCGTGGCGGACGAAACCCTCCAGCGTGCCATGGGTGAAGCGCAGATCAAGAGCCTGGCGGAGTACCTGGCAGAGGAGGACTGATGACCAAGGATCGGCAGAAGGCCCAGCCCGTAACCACACGGAGGCTCGCCCAGGTGACGTGCGCCCGGTGCAGTGGGCGGGTCACCGTGCGGCCAGGGATGACCGCCCAGGAGGCCCTGGGAGGGCATTACGTGGATGCTCACGGGGTGGGCAAGTGAAAGGCGCAGACGCCCGACCCTCTGAGGCGGCCATGAGTTCCGCTGACATGCGCAGGCGGTACGCGGTATGCGGCAACGGAAACCATCTGGCGCGGGCGTTCGCGTTCATGGGCGATCGGCCCTTTACCGTGTCGAACGCCAGCGGTCTTGAGGGCTACACGTGCACATGCCTGAAGCGGGCAAGGTGGCTCCTCCGGGAGCATCGCCCGTAACTGGCGCCAACTGAATATGCAAGACATTGCGGGGGCCTCCGGGCCCCCGTCAGTGTTTCCGGCATGGCAGACCAGGCGGATGTGACACTCCCGGACCTTCTGACCGTTTCCCAGGCGGCCAAGCTCCTGCACCGGCGGCCCGACACGCTCCACCGGTGGATCAAGGACGGCGCGCTCCCGGCGGTCACCGTGGGCAAGACGCGCTTTATCAAGGCATCGGACCTCCGGGCCATGCTGGGCGTCACCCAGGAGGCGGAGGCGGCGGTACAGAGCCACGTGGATGCGGGTGAGCCCATCCTGACCGATGCCCAGCTCTCCATGGTCCGTGGAGCCATCCTGGACGCCCTGGACACACTCGCCCGTGTTCGCCGGGTAGGGTGAGGGTCCCGCACGCCCCTGGGGAACATCCATCCGTGGGAGTTCTCGACGCACCCAGGTACGTGTGGGCCCAGTACGCGGGGCCGACCGGCCCGATGGTGGCCCATTCCACCGTCACACCCGGTCGGCCCCGCTTGGTCTCCAGGCGTGGCAGAGGCCCCGACGCTTTCCACGGCGTCGGGGCCTCCCCTTGCGCCCACCCAGACCACCAAGGGCGGGGACTCTGGGGGCCTGGGCGGTCAGACGTCCGCGAATGTCACCGCCATTGACCGTCAGGTCCGACGGTGAGGACCTGGCGGCACCCAGGACACGTCACCTGATCCCCGACGCCAGTCATGGTCATGTGTCCGTTGAGGAACGTCCGACAACATCCGGCCAGGGTGGTGGTCTTCTGGCCCCGCTCACACGCTGGCACGCGCACCGTGGCCGCCTCAGGTCCCGGAGTCCCGTCCGTAACCCCGGACAGGTTCCGCGGTCAGGAGGGCCGCCTGGAGGGCCGTCCAGCGCTGGCTGAGGTCCACCCACTCCTCCAGGAGGCTGGCGGGGATGCGGACCTGGCGACCCTTGTCCCCCGGTTCGGCCACGCGCCCGAACACGCGCAGGACCGCGGTCGGCTGGAGCTGGGCGTCCACGCTCACGATGAGCATGCCCGCCGGCTGATCTCCGCCAAGTTCTGCCGTTACGGGGAGCCCATCCCCGCCCGTTGCGGCCATGACGTAACCACCTTTCACTGGGTAATCGGGCCATCACCGTACATGGCCAACCATCAGATACACCATGTGACCGGGTTAAGAGTCTGACCCACGCGTCCAGGCACTTGTCAAGGTGCACGGATAATCGCGTGCTAGCACACGACAGATGCGACACGCCCGGGAGTACGGAAAATGACGCGCTGACCAGCGCTTTCGCGGGGGTGACTCAGTGTGCATGCCCAGGTCAACGACCTGGGCACCCGGCGGAGCGGCGCAACCTAGCACACTCCTGCGCACAGTCAGTTGCAGACGCGCCGCGCCACCGCGTAAACCTCACCGCACATCAGACACGCATCAGACAACACGTCAGTCATGTTGTGGATGCGCACGTGAGGGGGCAGCACCGTGTCAAGAGAGGCAAGTTGGGTCATCCACCAGGACGTCCTGGTGGCGCTCATGCGATCCCAGGGGGTCAGTCCGGCCAACCTGGCGCGGGCCGCCGCATGCTCGCCGTCGCTGGTGCGGCACGCCGTCCACGCGACGCGGAGCACGTTCTCCGCCAGCTCCGTGTCGGCCCTGGCGGCGGTCCTGGGCGTGGAGGCTCACATCCTCGGTCATGAGGTCCCCCGGGTGTGGACCCTCGGCGGTAGCCCGGACCGATCGTTTCGAGCGGTGATGGGGGCCCACGCGTGAGCGCTCAGCCGATTTCCTGGAGCCAGCCGGCCGACGATTTCAACGCAGGTCAGGAGCCCTTTACGGGCTGGAGCGATGAGGACGTGGCGCTCCGCCTGGCGGACGTCCTGTGCACCGTGGAGGAGCTGGAGGCGGAGGCGTCCAGGCTCCGCGCCAGCCTGGCCCAGCGACTGGGCGAGGGAACCCACACCCTGGGCAAGGTCAAGGCCACCGTTTACCCGCAGAGGCGGTTCGATCCGGCCCTGGCGGTACGGACTCTCGACCCGTCGCTGATCCCCGCGATCATGAAACCTACCATCGACTCCACGCTCGCACGCCGCGTGCTGACGCCTGAGCAGTACGCGGCGTGTCAGTCCGTCGGCCGGATGACAGTGAGGCTCAAGTGACCACCACAACCACCACGGGGACCGACACGCCTCTGTGCGGCGCGGAGGACGGCGCGGAGGCCTCCTGGGTCTTCACTGCCCGCCGCGGGACCCAGGTCCTGCGATTCGGACTCTGCACCGCCCACCGACAGGAGTACCCGGTGGAGCGCGGGACCCAGTGTGCCGCCCAGGCGTGCACCCGTCGGGCCACCGCCGTGGCCGCTATCAACACCGCGCTCCGCGGGCGCCCGGTGACCCTGCCCGTATGCCAGACCTGCCAATCCTGGCTGGCCCATGATCGCAACATCCAGCTCACCCCGATTGGCGCTCTCGGCAAGTGAAACCGTTCGTCCTTGGCACCGCGTGCAGACAAGAGGAGCACGCATGGTGCCAGTCGCCTGACTGCCAATGTTCCTGCCATCCCCGCCGGGCCGTTCTCCTGCCCCGGGTAGTGGCGCTGGTGGCACTGCTCCTCCTGATCTGGGCGCCGATTTTCGCGCTGATCTGGGTCATTGCGGCCATTGTGAGCCGCTAGCCCACCCCCTAATCGCCAGGCCCGCCGATGGCCCGATGACGTCGGCGGGCCTGGCTTTCCACGCCCATTTTCCGGAGGCAATCGGCATGACCTTGCCCGCACTCTTGGATTGGCGCGACCTCCAGCTAGGTAGTGATCCGGACCTCCTCCGCCGGGAGCTGGAGCACACCATTCGGCGGACCATCGGCGCTCATCCGCGGAGCCAGCAGGCAACGATCGGGCCCTCGGAGCTGGGCGGCCCATGCCTGCGCCGAATCGGTCACAAGCTGGCGGGTACGCCCACGGTGAATCGCGGGATTGCCTGGCGCCCAACGGTCGGCACTGCCGTCCACTCCTGGCTGGCCGACGCATTCGAGGCGGACAACCGCGCCAGGGTCGATGCCCTGGGCAACCCGCCGGCCGACGCCCGCTGGGCGGTGGAGACCTCCGTCACCGTGGGGGACATCGGCGGAAAGCCTTGCAAGGGAACGGCAGACCTCTATGACCGGGTAACGGCAACGGTCGTGGATTGGAAAATCGTTGGCCGCTCCACACTCATGAAGGCCCGCACCGGTGGGCCATCGGGCGTCTACCGGACCCAGCTTCACCTCTACGGGCGCGGCTTTCGCAACGCCCGCCTGCCAGTGGAGCGGGTGGCGATTGCCTACCTGCCCAGCTCCGGGGAACTCCATGAGGCCCATTTCTGGGCTGAGACCTACCAAGAAACCGTTGCGGCGCAGGCACTTTCGCGTGCTGACGGAGTGGCCCAGGCCCTGGCGGCGGCGGGGCCCGATGTCGTGCTGCCCGCCCTGAGTACCGCCGAAAACTACTGCTCCCAGTGCCCGTACTTCCGCGCCCGGAGCACCGACCTAGCGCGCACCTGCCCAGGTGCCAGCGCTCAGAATCGTTGAGAGGCAAGCGAATGAGCGGTCAAGACCTCCTGATGTCGTCCGGCAAGGCCCCCGAGGCACTAGATTTCGGCAAGACGCCTGGCGTGCGCCGCATTGGCACAGTCGTTGCCGGGCCGACCGAGTATCAGCCGCGGGAGTTCGACCGGAGCAACCCCGGTAAGGGCCCCCTCAAGTTCTATGAGGACGGCAACCCGGTCAAGGCTATCTATATTGACCTCCAGACGGATTACCGGGACTCGGCAACCGATACCGGTCTGCGACGCCTCTACGTCGAAAAGAGGCGCCTACGTGAGGCCATCCGGGACGCGATTTTCGCGGTCAAGGGTACGGAGCTGGAGCTGGGCGCACGTCTGGTCATCGACTGGACGGGATATGAGCAGGGGGACGGCGGCCAGCCCGCGCACACCTACGCGGTGCAGTACCTACCGCCCGGCCAGGGCGCGCTGATGACGGAGCCTCCGGCCGCGGTGGCGCAGGTTCCCCAGTACGTCCCTCCGGCCACCCAGTACGCGCCCACGCCCGCCCAGGCCCCCGTGGCGGCCCAGTACACGGCCCAGCCCCAGTACGCGGCCCCAGCGCCCGCCCAGGCCCCCGTGGCGCCCGTTCCTGCGCCAGCTCCTGCACCGGCCCTCCAGCCTGTCCCCGTGGCTGTCTATGCGGCCATGCTGAATGCGGGCGTCGACGTCTCTGGCTTCACCCCCCTGGGCTGAGCGATGATGCGCCCTCCAGCCCTCCCGGTCGGGGACGGCTTGCCGTTCCTGGCGCTGGGTCAGTGGACGCCATGCCAGGACGCCGCGCGGCTTTTCGAGGCGGCGGCCCTGGCGACACCCCACCCTGCCGACATCCGCGCCGCACAGATGACCTGTTTCGCCTGTCCGGTGCTCCATGCCTGCCGGGAGTTCGCGGTGGAGGCCAGGGAACCGTGGGGCGTCTGGGGTGGCATGACTCCGCGCCAGCGCGTGGTGGTTGCCAGGGTGCGGGCCGAACGGGCGCGGGCGTCGTGAGCGCGCTCCAGCTCCTGGACCTGTTCTGCGGTGAGGGCGGGGCCGGTATGGGCTATGCCCTGGCGGGATTCGAGGTCACCGGAGTTGACAAGCTGGCGCGCAAGGGTCGGCGGTACCCGTTCACGTTCCACGCCGGTGACGCGCTGGAATTCGTTGCGGCGCATGGGCGGGCGTTCGATGCCGTACATGCATCACCGCCCTGCCAGGCGTACTCCATCGCCACTATCGGCACGCCCGGAGCGGTTCACCCGGACCTTATTGCGTTGGTACGTAAGGCCTTGACCAAGATCGGCCGGCCGTACGTCATCGAAAATGTGCCGCCGCGTGCGCCGCTCCGTGACCCGATCACGTTGTGCGGGAGCATGTTCGGGCTGACCGCTGATGACCCCTGGGGGGACGGCACGCCGCTCCTGCTCCAGCGTCACCGGTGGTTCGAAGCCTCTTGGCGGGTGAGCCAGCCAGAGGACCGGTGCAAGGCGATGAAACGCCAGGGCTACCGCATCGCGGGCGTCTATGGCGGTGGCGCATGCCAGCGAAAGCCAACGGGCGCAACCGTTTCCCGCGGTGGTTACTCGCCGCGCGTGTCCGTGCGGCGGGAGCTGATGGGCGCCGACTGGATGACGCAGGAGGGCCTCAGCCAGGCCATCCCACCCGCATACACCCGACACATCGGCCGCGAGCTGGCCGCCCAGATCAGAGGCAGGAGGAGCCATGCACGATGACCCGCACTTTCACCCGGTGTTCCCGGAGGCCTGCCGTTGCCCCTGTGATGAGTGCTTCGACATGGAGCAAGGGGACTGCATCTGTCCTGCGTGCGATCACGAACACTGTTTCTGCGGCACCTTCGGTGGCAAGCCGTAAGCGGCCAGAACCCTTGCCCCTGTTCGACATCACCCCAGAGATGATCGAACCGAGCGAGGGGGAGGCCACGAAATCAACCACGCGCTCCGTCCGCCAGGGCAAGTGCCCCGCATGCATGGCACCGAAAACGGGCCTAGTGGCGTCCGGGGTGCACCTTGTCTGGCGCGCCCACTCCCTGACCACCTGGGGCGGCACGCCCATTGCGTGTCGAACGTCAGGCGTGGCCGTATGCGTTGCGCCAGAACGAAATCCGTTGGTCCAACATGACCCTGCCCGTTGCCCGCACGACCGGAGGTGAACCGCGTGATAGTCCAACTCTGGGGCGGCCCGCAGGACGGCAAGACGTTGCATGTTCCGGATGATGCGACCCATCTACGAGTGGCGTGCGCTGCCCAACGGGTGGACCTGTTCCCACCCCCTCCGCCCGGTGACGACGTAAGGATGGTGCCGTATTTCGTTGCTCTATATCAGAAGGACGATCAGGGAAGCCGCCTGTTCCGCTACGTCGGCCAGGACTCCAGGTGAGCGAAAGCCCTTACGCGGCATGGGCTACCGCGTATTGGGAGCTGGGCTGGCGGGGTGTCCTGCCGCTACCGGCGGGGCAGAAGTCCCCACCGCCGGAGGGTTGGACGGGTGCAGACGCGCCGATGCCCAGCTATGCGGACGTGCTGGAATGGGTCGACATGCACCCGGGGGCCAATCTCGGGATTCGCTTGCCGCAGAACGTGATCGGGCTGGACGTCGACCACTACGGGGGCAAGCGTGGCGGGGACGTCCTGGCGGAAGCGGAGGGCAAGTGGGGCGCCCTCCCGGCCACCTGGACGTCCAGCGCGCGGACGGACGGCATCAGCGGCATCCGCCTGTTCCTGGTCCCTGAGGGCCTGCGCTGGCCCGGTGAGATCGGCAAGGCAGTAGAGGTCATCCAATGGCGGCACCGGTATTTCGTTGCCCCGCCAAGCCTGCACCCGGAGGGAATGCGATACTGCTGGGCCGCTTTCGACGGTGAGCGCGACGCGATGCCGCCAAGAGTCCACGCCCTCCCGTGGCTCCCTGAGCCCTGGGTGGCGGCCCTCACACGCGGGGAGCTGGCGCAGGATTTCGGCAAGCTGACCGTACCGCGGTCGGTGGCTTCGGCCTGGCTGGCGTCCATGCCAGCGGGGCCTATCTGTCGCTCGGTCAACCATGGGCTCCAGCGCGCCAGGACCCAGCTCACCGGCGGGGACACGTCGCGCCATGACGCTGCGCTCCGGGGCGTCATGCACCTGACACGGCTTGCCTCAGAAGGCCATCGGGGCGTCCAGGCGGCCCTGGCGGAGCTGGGCCGGACCTGGGAGGGCGTCGTCACGGGGGACGGCTCCAGGACGGCGCAGGGGGCCGCTGGCGAGTGGGAGCGGATGACGTCCGGCGCGGTCGGTATCGCCTTGAGCGCTCCGCGGCGCGGGCCTACCGACGTGGACCCTTGCCTGGACCCGTTCCAGGGCCTCATGCGCCGTGCGGCGGCCCCAACCGATCCAACTCACCCGGAGACCCGTCGGTCTGCTGCGCAGACCATGCTAATGGATGCGTCAACGTCACGGATTGTCGATGAGGAGGCTCGGCCGGCCGATACACAGAGTGACGAAAGCGCCCACACCATGGCCGATGCCCGCCAGGCCTACCTGGAGGCGGAGGTTGAACGCCTCCAGCTCCAGCGGGACGCGCGGCGGTTGCTGGATGAGCGGGAGGCGGCGGCGGCATGGCGTGAGCCACCGTCCTGGGATCTCCCCGCCCTCCTGGCGATGCCGGAGGAGCCGCTTATGTTCACCGTGGCGGAGCTGATGCCAACAGGGTCGAATGTCCTATTGACGGCGCAGTTTAAAGCAGGAAAAACCACCCTAGTCAGCCATCTGGCGGCATGCCTGGCCGACGGTAAAGCGTTCTTAGGGCGGTTCGACGTCACCCCGGGCGCTGGCCGTATCGCGTTGTGGAACTACGAAGTATCACCCGCCCAGTTCGCCGCGTGGCTCCGTCGCCTATCGATCGGGGCCGCGGAGCGCGTTGTGGGCATCAATCTCCGCGGATACGTGATGCCGCTCCTCACCCCCCGGGCGGAAGGCTGGGCGGTGGACTGGCTGGCGCGGCATGAGGTTGAGCATTGGATAGTAGACCCCTGGGGCCGCGCCATTACCGGGACAGATGAGAATAGCAATTCAGAGGTTGGCCGCTGGGTGGAGACCCTGGACGCCATTAAAGAGCGGGCAGGTGTCAAGAATCTGATTGTGCCGACCCATACGGGCAGGGCGGAGCAGGAGCAGGGGGCGGAGCGCGCCCGCGGGGCCGCCAGGCTGGACGATTGGGCCGATGTGCGCTGGATTCTCACCGTCCAGGAGGGGACGCGCTATTTCCGGGCTCACGGGCGCGACGTGGACGTGCCAGAGGGCGCCCTGGAATTCGACCCCCTCATGAGAGCGCTTAGTTGGGCGGACGGCGCCCGCGAAAAATCCGCCAGCCCCGGCCGGCGACGCCCTCAGGGAAATGTGTTCGACGAATTGATAGTGGCCATTGGCCAGAGCCCTGGCACGTCTGGCAAGGGTCTGGCAAGGCTCCTGGGCCGCCGCGCCGACAGTGTCCTGGCCGCCCTCCGCGCCATGGAGAGCCAGGGCCAGGTGGTCCGTCCCAACGGCGCTAACTCTGGCTACTGGCTACCCGGAGTGACCACCACGGAGGCGTCGTGAGGCGGTTCCCGTGAGGCGGTTCCCGGTGGTTCCGCGGTTCCCAACTGGTGGTTCCCGTAGCGGTTCCCGCCCCCCCGTTAGGGGGCGGAACCGGAACCGGTTCCGGGGACTGACTCCGGATCTATGAGCGATGGAAAAGTGGATCTTGTCAGCCCTCAGGAGGTCGGGTGCCATGACTCCTGGCGGTAACCCTCGGCGGGCGCGTGTCGAACGCTGCCAACGGTGCGGAGGCTTCACCTGGCGGGGCCTGGACGCGGACCTCATCGCGGGGACGGCAGTCACGGACGTTGCACCGCTCGACCCGTTCGGGGAGCTGGTGGCGCTGACCGCGGGCCTGTTGACGTATGACCTCCAGTGGCTTGGCGGGCGTTATGAGCTGGCTTACAGAGAACTCCATGTCATCCAGTCTCACCCACCAGGAATAGGCCCTAACCGCGATGTTGTGAGTGAGCATCGGTGCGGTATCGACATTGCACACCGTGCGCCTAGCACGCTCGCCCAATTGCGAAAGCCTGAACGCAAGAATGCTAAACCTCCATTCTGAGAAAAGGGGCAGGGAAAGTGGAATCAATGGTGACACTCTGGAATGCCGCCCAGGGCGGGCGTCCCATCCATGCCAAGGTCCGTCGGACGTCGGACGGCGGATTCTCGCTCATGGTGGACGCCCCGGTGGACCCTCTGCCGATTTATGACGCGATGCTCGCCGAGGGCTGGGCGGACCCCCTGCCGGAGCTGGAGGTCGGGGCGTGAGCGGCCCCAGGACGCCCCACGCGCCAGCCAGGACGCCCAGGAGGCCTAAGGCCTTCCAAGGGCACGACCCAGGCCTGGATGACCTCCTGGCGGCCCCCAGGGCGCGTCGGCGCCCTAAGGACATCGGCACCGCGGGGGAAACCGCGGTCGTCCGTTACCTGCGGGTCAACGGCTGGCCGAATGCGGAGCGGCGGGCGTTGCACGGATCGACCGACCTGGGGGACGTCACCGGGTGTCCATCGCTGACCTGGGAGGTCAAGGCGGGCGCGGCGGCCCATGCTGCCCAACCTGCCAACGTGGAAACGTGGATGGCCCAGACGGAGCTGGAGAGAGAGAACTCCGGGGCGGACGTAGGCGTCCTGGTCCTGGCGCGCAAGGGCTACGGCCCAGCCAGGGCTGGAATGTGGTGGGCAGTGCTGCCCCTGCCCTTGGTAGCGAACGAAACCGCCACGTTGGGCGGTGACGTCTGGATGACGTTGGAAACCGCGTGCAGGTGGTTGCGAACGATGGGATACGGGGAGCGGTTGTGAGTGCTGGAGTCTGTGAACGATGTGATGCGGATACGCCTGGAGGCAACCTCTGCCCTGGGTGCACGGTAAAGGCAACGGCAACGCTGGCCCAGGCCAGGCGGTTGCTCCCTGACCTCCTGGTCAGCATGTCGAGGCAAGGGCGCCAGGCCCCGCGGACGGGAGGGCGGAGCGCCGAGAGCCCCATGCCGGTGGACCTAGTGGCGGGCGCAGCCTATGCACTCCTCTGGGGCGCGCTGGAGCGGCAGGGACTGACGCCCGTTCTCCGCGGCCCAGGCTGGCTCACGGAGGCAACGCTGGCCCTGAGGGACAGGCTGGGCGCTTCACAGGCCTGGGCATCGATTGAGCTGGCGGTGGCGCGCGCGGTCAAGGTCATCGATAGGCCACCAGATCAGAGCTACTTGGGGACGTGTTCCATCGTCGGCACCGATGGTGTGGCCTGTCGCCAGGATCTCTATGCCCCCAGTGACACAACCGATTACGCATGTCCACGTTGCTCCGCCCCCCATCACGTGAACACTCGGCGCCAGATCATGCTCCGGGCGGTGGAGGACGTATGGGCCACCGGGCCTGATCTGGCAAGGGCAGTGACCTGGCTGGCTGATGGGCAGGCCACCGTGTCACCGGAGCTGATACGCAAGTGG
>Ga0302321_100001632_pt1 | contig 19260 bp, 12 predicted proteins | sample Fen_T0_1_FD_202505 | JGI IMG/M metagenome (GOLD analysis project Ga0302321, IMG submission 202505) | Peat permafrost microbial communities from Stordalen Mire near Abisko, Sweden - Fen_T0_1 | ecosystem: Environmental > Terrestrial > Soil > Wetlands > Permafrost | place: Sweden: Abisko...
CTTCAACCTCATGGTCTATGACTGCGCCGGTCCCTGGACCAGCGTGGGGCAGCTGAATTCTCCAATTTTTTGGGATCGCAAAGATCCGCGGCCGGATGAATGCCAGCCTGCCGGGAGCGATCAGCATGCGGCGGAGCTCTACTTTAAGCACGTGCCCGCCGAGCAGATCAATATCGGTACGCCGTTTTATGGATACGAATACACGAACATCACCCAGCTTTTTGAAGCGTGCCCCAACGACCCCTTTACGCAGGACGGCGACTGCGACGATACCGTGCACTATGTCAATTACGGGCCGGTCGTGAAGGCGCTGATCAATCAGCAGGGATGGCAACGGTATTACGATCCGGTCGCGCTGGTGCCCTATCTGGTGCAGACGGATGGGACTGGCGGATTCATCACGTATGACGACGCTTACTCCACCTACACGCGCGTGTTCTATTCCGACTGGATCATGGGACTGGGCGGGACCTTTATGTGGGCGCTGGACGCGGACTACGACGGGCATTCGCAGGATTTGGTGGACGCGATGTACCGGGCGACCATCAGCAATGGAAAATAGGCTCGGCAACGCGCTCACACACAAAGGAGCACATGCAGTATTAAGAAGTCCTGCCGCCTCGTTTGCGGGATTGTGCGGTATCCTGTCGGGGTAAAATTCCAATAAATGCCGCAAAAGCCAATATCTAGCTGCAATAAATCAATGCTGAAGCAACTAATTGGTTGCATTTATAGCAGTTAATGCTAAACTTGTCATATTCCCAAGGCTCCGGTGGGGGACAAGTCCCAGTACGCATAGGAGGAGGGAACACAACCATGATTGACAAGAGCGAAGCGCCTGCAGTCGATATTTCCCAAAGAGAACAACGGGAGATCTTGGACATTTATTTAAAGCTTCGCGAAGCGGAAGCGAAGCTCATTGGCCCGGATGGAAAGACCGAGATACTCCCCAACAATGTTTACTCTTTTCTGCTCCGGTTACTCGCCGATTTGAGAGCCGGGCATTCCGTGACCATTTTGCAGAGCCGGCACGAACTCACGACAATTGAAGCCAGCAAGATTCTCGGTGTCTCCAGACAGTTCCTCATTAAGGTGCTGGAGAAAGGAGAAATCCCCTTCCATTTGGTTGGAACGCACCGCCGGATGTTCGTGCGGGACGTGCTTGCCTACAAAGCAAAGCGCGATACCAAACGGCGCACGACGTTGGATGATCTTGCCAAGCGGGAGTTTGCAAAAGGGGATTACGACAAAGTCCCAGATGATTTTCACGCAGGAGAATGAATATTCGGCAGTGCTGGATGCGTGCGTTCTGGTGCCCGCCGCACTCAACGATCTGTTGCTGCGATTGGCGGAAGAACCGGCTATGTATCGCCCCTTGTGGAGTGAACAAATACTGACGGAAATGACGATTGCGCTGAAGACGAAGCTCCACCGAACCAGCGCAGAAGTTGCGAAAAGAAAAGGCCAGATGTGTGAGGCGTTTCCGGAAGCGATGGTCAATGTTCCGGTGGAACTCTTGCGGGCGGTTGACTGTTTGCCGGACGAGGATGATAGGCATGTTCTGGCCGCGGCAATCATGGCGCGTGCCAACACGATCGTCACTCAAAACATAAAGCACTTCCCGAGAGAGTGCCTTGAGAAATTCGGAGTGCTTTGTCAAACCGCAGATGACTTCCTAATTCATCAGTATCATCTCCGCCCGCAGCTGCTGTTGGACAAGTTGGACGATCAAGCGGCCGGAATTGGACAGAGCCGTTCGTATGTCATTGCCAGTCTGAGAGCCTCAGCGAAAGAGTTCAGCAAGATCGTGGCAGCAGATACGGCGTAGCAATACACAAACAGCTGCCTTGCCCGGATAACCATCGTCACTTGGCGCCTTGTGATTCACCCGCGCAGAATCAGCTTTCAACGCATTGATAGGAAATGGCTTGCGCCAATCAATGTGGTGGATACCACATGACCGGTACTACTCAGTAACCTCCCGCAACAAGTTGTCCGTTTCCGTGTTTACACTGATGAGTTCGAAGACCAGAATACGGAATCGAGGGGATCCCCCATGAATAAAAATCGAGCGGTTCGCTGGCTGGTTTGTTCCGTCCTGATGATTGCTTTTTCGGCGGCGGCGTTTGCGCAGATTGGTGTTGGCATTTCGGTGCGCTTCGGCCCGCCCGCGATTCCTATTTATGCGCAGCCAATTTGTCCAGGACCCGGATACTTCTGGACTCCCGGTTATTGGGCGTGGAATGACGGCTACGGTTATTACTGGGTGCCGGGTACGTGGGTGGTGGCACCTGTGGGCATGTTGTGGACACCGGGCTACTGGGGTTGGTACGGCGGCTACTATCGCTGGCGCCCCGGGTACTGGGGACGTCATGTTGGTTTCTATGGCGGGATTAACTATGGCTACGGATACGGTGGATATGGCTTCTGGGGCGGTGAGTGGAGAGGCGAGCGCTTCTACTACAACCGCTCTGTGACCAACATCAACGTGGTAAACGTGACGAACGTTTACGAGCGGCGGGTGGAAATACGCAACAATTCACGGGTCAGCTACAACGGTGGATCGGGTGGAATTGGGGCGCGTCCGACTCCGGAAGAAGAGCGCTGGGAGCATGAACCGCATCGCGAGGCGCTGGCCGACCAGCAACAGCATGAGCGGGTGGCGAGCCAGAACCGGCGGCTGTTTGCTTCGGAGAACCATGGTCGTCCGGAGATTGCGGCGACGAGCCGTCCGGGCGAATTCGGCGGGCGCGATGTAGTGCGCGCGCGAGCGGCGGGCGAGTCGTATCATGCGCCGAAGATGTCGCCGCGGGATGCACGGGTTTCCGAGAATGAAGCGCGTGGCGCGGAAGGTCGCAACATGGAGAACAATCGCGACGCCCGCTCCGAGAAGAGGAACGAAGGCAACCGGGGGTGGTCGGCTCCTCAGGGTTCGCGCAACAACGACCGGATGCGGGCGAGGGACGAGCAGCGTCAGCAGAAGGAGCAGGGTAAGCAGGAACAAAAGTACCGGCAGCAGGAAGTGAAACGGCAACAGCACGAGCAGCAAATGCAGCAAAAGCAGGCGCAACAGGAACAGAAACGCCAGCAGCAAGAACAAAAGCGACAGCGGCAGGAACAGAAGCACGGGGGTCAGGATCGACACAACCCCGGCTTCTAACCGCCGCGCAACGCACAACTTGTTAGAAATGGGCTCCTACGGATCGCGGCAGAGATGCGAATCGTGGGAGCCCTGTTTTTTGGCCGTTCGGCCCGCCTAATTCTGCAGCCCTGAAATCGAGTCCGGTTTGCTATCATGCTTCTTTCGGTCACGGGTCAACTTGCCGAGCCAAAAACAACTAAAGTGGTCGCAGCTCCGGGTCGGGGTCACGGTCGTGGCCGCCAGCATTATTCTGGCCACCCTCATCTTCATGATGAGCGGCACGGGCGGATGGTTCACGAAGAAGATCGTCCTCAGGTCGTACGTGGACAATGCCAGCGGCTTGCGCATTGGCGCACCGGTCCGCCTGTCAGGCGTGGACATCGGCAATGTCACGGGGATTCGCATCGTGCAGGGGAAACCGGCTACGCCGGTTGAGCTCACGATGAAGGTGAACACCACCTACTCCTTCAACCTGCACAAAGATTCGGTCACCATGCTGGCAACAGCGGGTGTGCTGGGCGAGACCTTTCTCGACGTGGACAGCACGAACGCGAAAGGTCCCGAGGCCGCCGACGGAGATACGCTGGCCTCGCGGGAACAGCCCGACATTCAGGATGTAGTGCGCGCCAGTCAGGGCACGCTCCAGAACATGGACTCGCTGATCAAGCGTCTGGACCGCATCATTGCGTTTATCGAAAGCGGACAGGGGTCGATCGGCAAGGTGATCTACGATCCGGGACTGTATGACCGGTTGAACTCGACGGTCACGGAGTTCAAAAGTCTCGTGGATGATATCCAAAGCGGCAAGGGGTCGATCGGGCCGCTGCTGACCAACGACGAAGCGTATAAGAAAGCAATCGCCGCGATTGATAAAGTCAATCTTCTGATTGACGACTTGCAGGCGGGCAAAGGCTCAGCCGGGAAACTGCTGAAGGATCCGGCGCTCTACGACAACACCAACAAGACGATCGCCAACCTCCGCCAGATGACCGACGACATGAACGCCGGCAAGGGTGCGCTCGGCAAGTTCACCCACGATCAGGAATTTGCCAACAAGCTGCAGGCCACGATCAACAGCCTGGCCGCGCTTTCCGAACGCATGGAAAAAGGCGAAGGTTCGGTGGGAATGCTGTTTAAGGATCCGGCGCTCTACAACAACAGCAACCAGATGCTGATGGAAACACGCGAACTGGTGAAGGCGATCCGGGAAAATCCGAAGAAGTATTTGACGTTCCACGTCAAGTTGTTCTGAACTCCGACCCCGGTGTTTCTTTGGAGGCACGGTCGTAGCGGTGGTTTGCAGGATCGACAAATCCCAGAGTCGCCCAGGCAGTCTGTTGACTATTTCCACCCCATCACGTCGAACCTTCTTAGTGGTCAGTCCGTTCCCAGCTACTTTTCGAGGATAGCCAATGCGCAGTGCAAAATTTTTCACCGCAATCATGATGCTTGCCTTGTTCGCTTGCACCATCCCTTCACAAGCGCAAGATAAGCCCGTTTCCATTGATCAGAACAAGCCCCTGCGGTTCTCAGCCGACATGCTCGATGAGAGCATTGATCCCTGCAACAATTTCTTTGCCTATGCCTGCGGCAAGTGGCTCGCCGCACATCCGATTCCCTCGGACCGCTCGAGCTGGGGGCGCTTCAACGAACTGCAGGAGCGCGGGGAGTACATCGTGCGGCAGATTCTGGAAAAGGCGTCATCCGAGCGCGCGGATCGTACTGCCGACGAGCAGAAGATCGGTGACTACTACGCCAGTTGCATGGATGACAGCGCGATCGAGAAAGCCGGTACCAAGCCTCTCGATGCCGATTTCAAGAGTATCGCCGCAATCAAGTCAAAGAAGGACCTTTCCAAAGAGATCAGCCGGCTGCACCGGGAAGGCGCTGACGTTCTGTTCGGCTTCGGCGCGAACTCCGATTCCAAGAACGCGAGCCAGATCATCGCCCAGGTCGATCAGGGTGGCCTCGGTCTGCCGGATCGCGACTATTACTTCAAGGACGACGCGAAGTCGGTCGAGTTGCGCGACAAATATGTGGCGCACATGCAGAAGACGTTCCAGCTTCTTGGGGACGACTCCGCGAAAGCTGCTGCCGAAGCCAAGATCGTGATGGAGATCGAAACGGCGCTGGCGAAAGGCGCTCTTGACCAGACCTCGCGGCGCGATCCGCAGAAGACGTATCACAAGATGTCAAACCAGGAACTTGCGGCGCTGAATCCGGATTTCGATTGGAACGTTTATTTCGAGGGAGTCGGATCGCCGAAATTCGATTCACTCAACGTGATCGAACCCGATTTCGTGAAGCAGACGCAGACCGTTCTGAAGGCGCACTCGCTCGACGATTGGAAGACTTACTTGCGGTGGCATGTAGTGACGGCGAGTTCCCCCCTATTGCCTTCCGCCTTCGTTAACGAAAATTTTGATTTCTTCAGCAGAACATTGTCAGGCACGAAAGAGCTGCGTCCGCGTTGGAAGCGCTGCGTCGGTTTTGCCGGCGACGACTTGGGCGAAGCGATTGGACAGATTTATGTGAAGCAGACGTTTGGCGCGGATGGCAAAGAGCGTACGCTGGCCATGGTGCAAGCGCTGGAGAAGGCACTGGCGAGCGACATCCAATCGCTGTCGTGGATGGGCGAGGAAACCAAGAAGCAGGCGCTGGTCAAGCTGACCGCGATTAGCAACCGCATTGGATATCCGGACAAGTGGCGCGATTATTCGGGGCTCGAAGTCAAACGAGGCGATGCGTTAGGCAATTCGCAACGAGCCAACCGACATGATTTCCGGCGACGCATGGACAAGATCGGCAAGCCGCTCGATAAGCGCGACTGGCCGTATCCGCCGATGACCATCAACGCCAGCTATAACCCGAACCAGAACAACATCACGTTCCCGGCGGGGATTCTGCAGCCGCCATTTTTTGACAATGCGGCGGACGACGCGATGAATTTTGGTGGCATCGGTGCAGTGATTGGTCACGAACTCACGCACGGCTTCGACGATGAAGGCAGCCAGTTCGATGCTGAAGGAAATTTGCGCGACTGGTGGACTGCGGACGACAAGAAGAACTTCGAAGAACGCACCAGCTGCATTCGCGACCAGTACGGCAGCTTCACCGCAATCGACGATCTGAAGCTGAACGGCAAGCTGACGCTCGGGGAAAACACTGCGGACAACGGCGGCCTGCGCATCTCTTATATGGCGCTGTTGACCACGCTGGGCGGCAAGGAGCCGGAGCCGATTGACGGCATGTCGGCCAAGCAGCGCTTCTTTCTGGGATGGGCGAATGTCTGGTGCCAGCAGCGTACCGATGCCATGGTACGAATGCTGACCAGTATCGATCCGCACTCGCCGTCGAAGTATCGCGTGAACGGGACGATTTCCAATATGCCGGAATTCCGGGAAGCATTTCATTGCCCGGCAACGGCGCCGATGGTGAATCAGAACTCGTGTAGAGTGTGGTAGGGCGCTGCGAGGTTCGGGTCACGAGTTACGAGCAAGCCGGTTCGAGTTAGCTCGTAGCTCGCGACTCGTAACGCGGGGCTGATTTACCGCGCTGCCACGTCTGCCTGCTCATGCGCGTGATAGCTCGAGCGCACCAGCGGCCCCGACTCCACGTGCCGGAAGCCGAATTTCAGGGCTTCTTCTTTCAGGAAGGAAAATTCTTCGGGCGTGTAGTAGCGGGTCATTGGCAGATGATCTTTGGAGGGGCGCAGATACTGGCCGACTGTCAGGATATCGACTCCGTGCTCGCCGAGATCACGGAAGACTTCGATCAGTTCATCGGTTTCTTCGCCGATGCCGACCATGACTCCGCTCTTGGTCACTGTCGTCGGATCCAGCTTCTTCGCATTCGAGAGCAGGTCGAGCGTGCGTTGATAGCGCGCTCCCGAACGGACCGCGCGATAGAGGCGAGGTACGGTTTCGGTATTGTGATTGAGCACGTCGGGTTTGGCTTCGACCACGATGCGCAGTGGTTCTTCCAGCCCCTGGAAATCCGGAATTAGAACTTCCACACGGCATCCGGGCACGAGTTCGCGAATCAGGCGAATGGTCTCAGCAAAAATCTTCGCGCCGCCAACGTTGTCGTCGTCGCGGTTCACGCTGGTTACGACCGCATGCCGCAGGTGGAGTTTTGCGACGGCTTCCGCCACGCGGCGCGGTTCATCCCAGTCAATCGCTTCGGGGCGGCCCTTGGGGACGGCGCAGAATCCGCAGCGACGGGTGCAGATGTCGCCCAGCAACATGAAGGTCGCGGTGCCGTGGTTCCAGCATTCGCCAATATTGGGGCACTGCGCCGATTCGCAGACGGTGTGCAGGTCAAGCCCGCGAGCCAGCTTCTTCAAATCGTGAAAGTTGTCTCCGACCGGTGCCTTGGACTTCAGCCATGACGGCTTCGGAGCACGGACTTTTGGGCCGATTTCAATCTGGACGAGTTGGGAAGAGGAACTCACAGCGCTGCGTACATTCTAACAAACCCATTTCAGCACGTACGAACCATCCGCCCGACCGGTAGTGAGCTACTTTTAATTTTGCAATTGCACCAATGGAGAATGCGACGCGCTACTCCCCAGCGAAGTGTATCGGCTGCGACATGAAGGCAGTGAGCGGGAAGCCTGATTTCAAGCACATGTCAACTTCGTTTGTCGAAAGGCAGAATTCGACAGTTCGCACTACGATGCGCCGCTACACCCGCTTGTCGAATGGATTCAGCCGCAAGCTAGAGAATCACGCGGCTGCGACGGTCCTCAATTATCTCGCCTACAATTTCATTAAGATTCACCGTACACTTCGCATGTCGCCAGCTATGGCCGCTGGCGTCACAGATCGCCTTTGGAGCATAGAAGACTTGGTAGCCCTCTGGGAGATATATGAGCAGCGGAGGGAGGAAAGGGCGGCGTAACCAAAATGGACAATGATGAGAATCATCAAGGCCACGAGTTTTGTGGAGTCTGCAATCAGTGGGTGTCCATACCAACTGGTATAGATCATTCCGACTACCAAACCGTCTGGAAAATCCACAATCAGGATTACCATCCAGACCTTAAACAGCCATCATTTTGGGAAGACGTGTGGAGGCGCCTAATTCATCGCCTGATTTCAAAGTAGCCCACTACCGCCCGACCGGTTTCATTGACTTGCGCCCCTACCGCCCGTTACCATTCGCCAACGCTGTCCTCGCTTCCTGGCCGCCACTTATGATTGGACAAACTGTTTCACACTACCGCATCGTCGAAAAACTCGGCGGAGGCGGAATGGGTGTCGTTTACAAGGCGGAAGACACCCGTCTGAAGCGCTTTGTTGCCCTCAAGTTCCTGCCCGAGGAAGTCTCACGCGACCCGCAAACCCTGGCTCGCTTTCAGCGCGAAGCGCAAGCCGCGTCGGCCCTCAATCACTCCAATATCTGCACAATTTATGACATCGGCGAGCATGAAGGCCGCGCCTTCATTGCCATGGAATATCTGGATGGCGTGACCCTGAAGCATCTGATTAACGGGCGCCCGATGGAGACGGAGCAACTGCTGGCTCTCGCTATCGAAATCGCCGACGCGCTCGATGCTGCGCACGCCGAGGGCATTGTCCACCGCGACATCAAGCCCGCGAATATCTTCGTCACCAAGCGTGGCCACGCCAAGATTCTCGATTTCGGATTGGCGAAGGTATCGGGGCAGCCGGGGCGCGGTGAAAAAGACGTGACGCTCGACGGCACCATGGATGACAAATACTTGACCAGCCCCGGCACGGCGCTCGGCACGGTCGCCTACATGTCACCCGAACAGGCGAGGGGCAAGGAACTGGATGCGCGCAGCGATCTGTTTTCCTTTGGCGCTGTGCTGTATGAGATGGCGACAGGCGTACTGCCATTCCGCGGCGACACCTCTGCCGTAATTTTCAACTCGATTCTCGAGCGCGCCCCAGCCTCGCCGGTCCGGCTCAATCCCGATCTTCCTCAGGAACTCGAGCGCATCATCAACCGGGCGTTGGAGAAAGATCGCGACCTGCGCTACCAGCATGCTTCAGAAATGCGGGCCGAGTTGCAAAGGCTGAAGCGCGATTCAGACTCCGGGCGAAGAGTTGCCGTCGAGGATGTGCCCGAGTCGGCGGCGGGAGTATCTGGATCTTCGCAGCGTGTGAGCGGTTCGCAGTTGACGGTCTCTGTTCCGAGTTCGGGCGCGCAGTCGGCGGTATCGGCTGTTCAGCCGGGCGTGGCGCAGGCGTCGAGCACTGTCCAAGTTGCGGCTGCGGCTCCGTCTTCGGGGAAGAAATTCCTGCTTGCGGGCGTCGGCCTTCTGGTCGCTGCCCTGGCTGCAGGCGGTTTGTACCTGCGTGGGCATGGCGCGCAAAAGCTCACCGAAAAAGATCCTATTCTCGTCGCTGACTTCGTCAACACGACCGGAGACTCCGTTTTTGACGGCACACTCAAACAGGCGCTCGCCGTCCAACTTGAGCAGTCGCCGTACCTCAACATCGTTCCCGACCAGACCGTCCGCAAGGCGCTTCAGTTTATGGGTCGGCCCGCGGATGAGCGCGTCACCGGCGCAGTGGCGCGCGAGATATGCGAGCGGGAGCACCTCAAGGCTTTGATGGCTGGTTCGATCGCGTCGCTCGGGAGCCAATATGTGGTGGCGCTCGATGCCACAAATTGCGCCACCGGCGATTCCTTGGCGCGCGAGCAGGTCACGGCCACAAGCAAGGAAGGGGTTCTCGGAGCTGTGGGAAAGGCCGCGTCCAGCCTGCGCGGAAAGCTTGGAGAGTCATTGGCGTCTGTCCAGAAATTCGATACGCCGGTGACGGAAGCAACGACATCGTCGCTCGAGGCGTTGAAGGCGTATGCCGCTGCAGACACCATTCGCAATGGCGGCGGGGAGGCCGAATCGATTCCCCTGTTTCAGCGTGCGATTGAACTTGATCCGAACTTTGCAATGGCCCACGCGCGTTTGTCCGCCGTGTACAACAATCTTGGTGAGGAAGATCAAGCCGTGGCGGAGTCGAAGAAGGCCTTCGACTTGCGCGACCGGGTGAGCGAGCGCGAACGGTTCTATATTGACGATCACTACTACACATCGACTGGCGACATTGAGAAGGACAAGGAGAACCTGGAACTCGACATTCGCACATACCCGAATGATTCCAGTCCGTATGCCAACCTGGCGCTCATTTACGAGCTTGATTATGGAGCGTTCGAGAAGGCAATTCCGCTGGGAAACGAATTCAGCCGGCTGGAACCGGGCGCTCCGTTCGGTTACAACCACACCGCCGGACCGTACATGGCCCTGAACCGGCTTGAGGAGGCTCGTTCGACCTTGCAGCGAGCCATGGATGCCAAGGCGGACAATCTGTTTATTCATAATCAACTCTTCCAGTTGGCGTTTTTGACCGGGGACGCAGACGGCATGCAGCGCGAGTTGAAATGGGCCGAGGGTAAGGCCTCCGAGTATTTGCTGCTGAATGAAGCGGCCGCCGTGGCTGCCTCCCATGGAAAAATCCGCAAGGCCGAGCAACTCTGGCAACGCTCAGTCCAGGACACGGACCGGCTCGGGTTCAAAGAGACAACCGCGGATACCAAGGCGTTCGTGGCTTTTACAGAAGCCGAAGTTGGCAACTTCGCCAAAGCGCGCGAGCAAGCCAATCAAAGCGCCGGCTTGGCGCGCGCACGCAGTAATCTGGCGCCGGCATCCCTGGCGCTTAGTATTGCTGGGGATGCCGGCCGCCCGCAGACAACGCTCGCCGAGTTGGGCAAGCGGTTCCCCGCGGACACTTTTCTTAGAAACGTGACGATGTCATCGGTGGCCGCGCTGTCCGCTCTCAATCACAAACGTCCCGACGAGGCGATCACGGCGCTGCAGGCGGCGACACCGTACGAGATGGGGAACGGGGCAGCGATGTACCCGGTGTACTTGCGAGGGCTAGCTTATTTGCAGGCCAAACGTGGTCCTGAAGCGGCTGCCGAATTTCAGAAGATTATCGACCACCGCGGCATCGCTCCAACCGCGATCGAACATTCCCTGGCACACCTGCAACTGGGACGGGCTTACTTGCTGACCGGTGACACCGCGAAAGCCAAAACGGCGTATCAGGACTTCTTTGCGCTCTGGAAAGATGCGGATGCCGATCTCCCGATCCTGAAAGAAGCCAAAGCGGAATACGCAAAACTGCAGTAGTCCATTCATCCGAAGAGCCGGTGTATGACTTCATTCCGGTAGGCAAAAATATTTTCTACATCTTTTTTTACCTTGACGGCGTGGGCGATTTTGCCTAGAGGCCCGAACGGCAATGCATATTGCACCTCGTCGAAGATGCGGGTGCCGTTGCCTTCGGCGGCGAAGCGGTGCTCGTGATGCCACAGCTTGTAGGGACCCTTGAGCTGCACGTCAACGAAGCGATGGGGCGGTTCCCACTCGACAATCTCGGTAGTCCAACGGATCGGGAAGATTCGCCAGCGCAGGGAATATTTAATGAGCGTGCCTTTTCGCACCGGCGACGGCTTTACGTCCAGGATGTGGAAGTGCAGCCATGCCGGGGTGAGTTCCTGGAGATTCTCGGCTTTGGAGAAGAAGTCGAATACCTCGACGAGGGGACGCGGGACGTATTGCTCGGCGCGGAGAACAAAAGGAGTCATTGCATTCGAAGGGCGAAAAAAGGTCCAGCCCGGTCGGGGCTGGACCCGTCCTTACGATCACTCTACCCGCTTAGAATGCGTATCGCAATGCGACCTGCATGCTTCGCGGCGATCCCTGGATCTGTGTGAAGTTCGACCAGTTACTTGGGGCAATCAGTCCGCGAAGCGCCGGATCGCGGCCTATGCCGTAACCAGTTCTGCTCGTGTCAATGTTTCCAAAGCGCTGTGTGTTCGTGGCATTGAAAACGTCCCAGCGCAATGTCAGCTGATGGCCTTCGCTGAAAGGCATCTTCCAGGTCTTGGCCAATCCGAAGTCCAACACGACATAGCTGGGTAAGCGGAAGATGTTGCGCGGGCCGGTTTCGCCGGGGTACGCATTGCGGAAGCTCTGGTACACCTTGGTTGGATCACAGGTGCCAAAGAGTTTCGGCGATTCTCCGGCGCCGACGTTGCGGCTCGGACAGGTGCGGACCGGGCCAGTCGAAGTCACGTTGGATTGCACGTTCCAGTTCGTGGCCCAGCGAGAGTCGTCGTAGGGTGCGCTGAGCGGCAGACCGGTGTTCCAGCGGAAAATACTGGAGAGTTCCCAGCCGCCGATCACAGCGTCTGCAGCACTGCCGGCTCCACTGAAGAAACTCTTGCCTTTGCCAACTGGAATGTTCCAGAGGGCCGACACATTGATGGTATGCCGGACGTCGAAGTCGGAATTGGCGTACGAATCGTGCTGCCGAATGGGATTGGTGATGAAGGCGGTGCCAAAACCAGTGCCGGTTTGCAATCCCGAAGTGTCGTCCAAGGAATGGGAGAAGGTGTAGTTGACGTCAAGGGTCAGACTGTTTAGCCGCTCGCGTGCAGAAAGGGTGAACGCGTTGTAGTTGGCGTTGGCAATCGTGCTCCAGGTGGAGAGAGCACCGTACTGGGGGTGCATAAATAGAGTCGGCCGATCTTCAAACGCCAGCACCTGATCGACCAGTGCCTGGGTGTCGGTCCAGTCGTTTCCTGAGAAGAACGCTAATGGATTGGATGGCGTTCTGCTTTGGAAGGCGTAGAAACCTTGTGTATTGCTCCATGTCGGGTCGAAACCGGCACCGAGATCGTTGTTCATGAGTGGTATGAAATCGGACGGCAACATGTTTTCGAAGAAGGGGATTGGCGCGATTGCACTCGTATCCACTCCTTGTTGACGCTGTTTCTCCAGCATGGTGCCGGCCGTGTACCAATCTGTGCCGCTCTTGGGGTCACGAATATTGTTGAAGGCGGTTACGTCGCGGCGGGCCAATAGATCTTTGCCTTTGCGCCCGATGTAAGAAGCCGACAACAGGAGGCCGTGTCCCATCTCTCGTTCGAACGTGAAATTCCAGACATACTGCGTGGGCGCGTGCAGACCGGAGTCCAGCGAACTTTCGATGCGCTCGCCGTAATCGCTGGGCTGCGAAAGTGGAAACTGCAACGCGGGAGGAATATCGATGTTGGGCAGCGACCGGACGTCCTGGTTGAAGCCTGTGAACAGCGGGGCCAGTGTCCCATTGAAGATATCGTAGGTATTCGCGTTGATGTTTGACGATGACGTGAAGCCCAGCGTGTTGTTCAAATCGAAATCAACTGCGAGCGCCTGGCCGTAGTAGTCATTCGTGCGAGCGAAGCCGCCGCGAATTACGGACTTGCCTTGAACACCGGCGGGAGTCCAGGCGAACGCGATGCGAGGCTGGAAGTTATTCTTGTCCCAGTTGTACATCGGCTTGCCGTGGTTCGCAGGGCCCGACAAATTGATGACGATGGGGTCGACATAGTTCTGCCCTTGTTTGGCGGCCGCCAGCCGGTTGTGGAAGAACGTGCTCAACGGCATCGTCGGCTGCACCTCGTACCCTTGCGTCTCGTATACGGGACGTTCCAGGCTGTAGCGCAATCCGAGCGTCAAGGTGAGGTTGGGTTTCACTTTCCAGGAATCCTGCACGTAGGTGTCGTAGGCCTGGGTAGCGAAGTTGCGCGTCGTGGGTTTTCCCAAATCGAAGAGGCCGCCGTTGCGCCCGAAGGTGAAATTGGCTGTGTACTGGGACAAACGGCCGATCATTGCCGTGGCCGCGTTCTGGACTTCCGAGATCGAGGTTAGCGCCTGGCCTACATTCTCGTCGCCGGGAAGGCCATTCGCGTCCAGGTAGGACTGGAATGCCCCGGAGACGCTGTCGCCCGCGCTCGAGTACCACGAAGGGTTGGTGATGGCGTTATCGAATGCGTTAGTAAAGCTGACCCGCTGGTTGTTGATCTTGCGGAAGTTCACGCCGAACTGCACGGTGTGCTTCCGGTGCGTCCAGGAAATGTCATCGGTGAAATTGTGGACCGAAGCGACACGACTGGTGGAATGCGTCTGGTCATTGGGATAAAACACAAAGCGGAAGGCAATATCGTTGCCGTTGCTGTCTCCGCCCGAGGTGAAGGCCTGGCGCGTCAGACCGTAACGGAAGTTATTTACCAGGTTACTGCCGACCATCCATGTATGGCCGAAGGCGACGCCCCAAGGGTGGTTCCACACTTCCGGAGACTTCGTGTCGGGCAGCCAGCTGGCCAGAGTCTGGTGGTCGTAGATCACGTTGGTCCTGGCAAACAGGGTTTGGCGGCTGTTGAGATTGAAATCGAGTTTCGCCACGTGCGAGTTCATCCGCGTGGGTGTGGGCGCGTTGAAACGGAAACCGCCTGTATTCAACTGGTCGCCCTGAGTGGTGTCGTTGGCGGGATACTTGGAGGCGGCATCGGCAAAAACCTGGAGAGCTGCTGGATTGATTCCGGCGTCGGTATAAACCTGCTGGACCTGTTGGGCAGTCAAAGTATTGATCAGGATGTTGCCGGTTCCGTCGTCGTAGTTGTAGTTGAGGACTCCCTGCCCCATCGAGGCGAGTGGAACGACCCGGGTTACGCCAAAGCCGCGCGATTCGTGGCGACTTTCGAAGCTGTAGAAAAAGAATGCTTTGTCTTTTATGATCGGGCCGCCGAGGGTCCCGCCGAATGTGTGCCGGATCAGATCCTCTCGGCCGACGCCCGCATTGTTGCTGAACCAGTCATTCGCGGTGAATCCCTTGGTGCGATAGAAATCGAACGCGGAGCCGTGGAACGCGTTCGACCCGGACTTCGTGACCAGGTTTACCTGCGAACCGGACGACCGTCCCTGATTCGCATTGCCATTCGCCGTCGTGACGCGGAACTCTTCAATTGCTTCTGTGTTCAGACGGAGCACCGGCCCCTCGGTGATGTTGGTACGGTCATTACCTAAGGCCGCGATCACAAGGTTGTTCGTGTCGCCGGGAAGCGTGGCGTTTGCCGTCTGCGAATTGTTGATGTCCACACCGTCGAGTGTCACGTTCGACTGGTCCGCACGCGCGCCGGTGACGTAGCCCTCTTTCGTCGCCCCGGGTTGCAGGCTCAGCAGGTCACCCAGGTTCCTGCCTTCGAGCGGCAGTTGCGTGATCTGCTCGGTGACGAAATTGTTGCCCAGCGAAGCGTCCTGTGTGTTGGCCAGAAAGCCTTGCGAGGAGGCTTGCACCTCGACGACTTCGTTGGCCGCTCCGACCTCGAGTTGCACATTTACTTCCGTTGGCTTGCCGACGAGCGCATGCAGGTTGTTTACACTGTGTTTCTTGAAGCCGGAACTTTCCGCGTCCAGACGATATTCGCCCGGCGTGATCAGTTCGAAGCTAAAGGTGCCGGTTTCATTTGACTTCACGGTGCGCGTCGCGTTGGTCGCGTGGTTGGTGATTACGACCGTTGCGCCAGAAACAACCCGGCCCTGAGCATCGGTGACTGTTCCGCGAATGTTTGAGGTGCCCGTCTGAGCCCAAATCGCTCCTGCTACCAGCAGAACCAAAACAGCGAAAAGGTGCTTCCCAAATCTGTTTGTCATATTCACCTTCCGAAAGTTGATTGGAGACTCCTAACTGCTGCTAATCGAACAGTCGACAATGACTTCTCCGGCACACCGGAGGGAACCGGAATGCTTGCTCTCCTATGTCGATTTGGGGATAGAAAGCGCGGACAGATGGTGGTGCTTCGCGCTCTGCAGTGGACTAGTCTGTCTATCGCCCCATGACGCCTACTTCGTTGCGGGGAAGTGTCGCAGAGACAAAACACTCAGGTCAAGACAAAACAACTGTCTAACGGCTAAGATTTTGGATGGATTGAATCGCAGAAACAGGCTGGACGGCGTGTCAATGTGGCGTCCTGATCAGGCGAGCAGGTCCTCGTCGCTATTATGGAGTCGGCGCAATTCCTCCGGCGGCTTCATCGGCACGCCCACCTGCTGGCCCATCAGGGCGTCGAGTGATTCCAGCCAGAGCATCTGGTGGCCGAAGACGGTGCCGAAATTCCGCGAGAGGGAGTGTGCGACGGCGTCTGAATCCACTTCGCGTCGGAGTTCTTTTTGCATCGAGGTCACGGGTTTCGAGGTGATGCCGCAGGGCACAATCAGGCTGAAATAGCTGAGTTCGGCATTTACGTTCAGCGCGAATCCGTGCGAGGTGATGCTGCGCGAAATGTGGACGCCGATGGCGGCAATCTTGGCTTCATCGCGGGCCTCAGAGGCTAAAGCCCCGTCGCTGGGGAGGGCCATGTTGGCACGAGTGGAACTCGTGCCCTTCCCCAAACCGGCGCGAATCGGAGCTTTTCCGCAGACTGTGAAGTCGTGCCCTTCCCGGTCGAGATCAGGCTGAGAAGGTTCGGTCCAGACGCCGGTCATTCCGGGCACGCGTTTCGTGGCAAGTCCGAAGTCTCCGCAGGTACGGATCAAGACTTCTTCCAACCGCCGCACGTAATCCACGACACCGAGGGTCTTTCGCCCGGCGGGCAGCGATTCGCGCGCGGCAGGTTCTTCCTGATGGCTGACGGCTGATGGCTGAGAGCTGTTCTCCCGGCTGAATCCCCGCAGATCGAAAATCGGATAGCCGACAATCTGTCCTGGACCGTGAAACGTGACATCGCCGCCGCGATCGCAATCGAAAACTTCGACTCCGCGTGCAGCCAAAGCTTCTGTGGAAGCCAGCACATTCGCAGTCTTTGCGTTGCGCCCGAGAGTAATGACTGGAGTGTGCTCGAGCAAAAGAAGGACATCTCCGATCGCGCCGGTCTTGCGCAGTTCGACCAACTTCTGCTGCACGCGCAGGCCGTCCGAATAGCTGATTGTGCCAAGCTGGACGACAGGGATCATGGACTAATTGTAGCCCCGGAAAGGGACTGGTTACTGCGTGTCAGAAAGTCCCGAGCGGCGCGACGAACGGCCAACGACTAGCGACCAACGATTGCCCTCCTACATCCAGTTCTTCAGCATGGGAACGAAGTTCGGCACCAGATCGCCGGCCGCGTGTATGGCCATCAGCAGAAGAAGATTGCGAGTTCGTATCCAGAGCGCGCCCAGAAAAAATCCAGCAACCGATGTAATCACGACGGAATACCCAATGGCCATCAGCCACGACGGATGCGCGCCCACTCCTTCTTGCGTGGCTCCGGTTCGGTAGTAGAGGCCGGGAGCGTGCATCAATCCGAAGAGCAGTGCCATTGCGACGATGCCACCCATTTCCGACTTGAGCCAGGCGGCGAGGTGCGTCTGAAGCAAGACGCGAAAGAAGAATTCTTCGACCAGCCCGACTTCAAGCAGTAAAAACGCATAGAGCAGTGGCGTCGCGATGACCAGTGTTGATGAGGCGAATCCCGAGTGCGTGATTTCGGTGAGCCCGCGACCGAGAACGCATTGGAATGCGATGATCGCTGCGCTCATCCACAGCGCGGGCCACAGGTGACGGCTCGCTCCTTGGAAGACAAACAATTCGCGCCAGCGATAGCCGCATGCGAGCGCAAGAATTGCTGCGGGAATCGCCACGAACAGCAACAGTTTGATGGCAAGAATGACGACGGATTGCCGCGGCTCCGGCAGGTTTGTCAAGGACGGCGAGTTGCGTCCCCACGTCAGGTAGCCGACTAGCGGCAGCATGTAGAGCAGCAACAACAGAGTTTCGCGGCCCGGCTGCTTCACGGCGAAAGGCAACGGAACAGAGTTGCGAGTGGTCAACCACGCGAGCGCCGAGAAACCGATTCCCATCAGCCCGAGCACCAGGAGCGGATCGCCAAGATCGAAGCCTTCGAAACGATGCATGGCAAACAGCAGCGCGCAATAAAGCGCGGCGTAGCCCAAGAGGAAGAGAAGAGACTGAGGCGCGACGATTCTTGTTCGCGAAGTGGTGATCATTGCCTCGGCCGACATGGAAGCTCCCGAAAAGGAAATGAGTACAGCTATCGACTCATTACGCATGCCATCAAGATTCCGTTCCTCAGAAACGAGATCCGCGACCCAAGACTGCGGGAAATTGAGGGAAACTTGAGGAAAAATCGCTGTTGCGGGCTGAATTCGTTGCGTGGTAATCTTGTCGAGACCTGCTCCTGTGTGGTTCAAGTGACTTTTTTGATTCTGCGCTTGCATTCCTACAGGGGGTTTGGTATAAACATCAGGTCGAGGACAAGTGACTGAGTGTCTTGGCCTGCTTGCTGAATCTTCGCAGCGGCTTGTGGCATCCAAATCAGTAGCCTCCATTTAACCCCGCTTCTGGGGTTCGCATTCGGGGGACAGAGTTCCCTGAAGGGTTTCCGCGAATAGCAGAGCCTACAAGCGATCTTTAATTTTTTAAGCGGTCTTCCGTTGGGCTTTCCGTCCAGATTTTGGACGGGCGCTTTCGGGAGACAGTTTTCGAGCGTGCAGTAAAGAGTTCCCCAGTAATGAGTTGCAGTGATTGCGGCCTTCCTGGATGGTAGACTCCCCAAACTGTTGAAATCAGGTGGAAATCCTGTGATATCAGTGGGTTGACACGGCTTCCGGAAACGAATAGCTTTAACAAGTTTCGAGGACGTATGGTTTAGCCTTCGGGCGAGGCTGTACGGATTGAAAGCGCACCGCTCAGGCGGAAATGCGATTCGATCTTTGACAATAAGGTTGAACGTGCCAGTCGTGAGATTTAAACGTCTGGGAGAAGGCTTCGGCTTTCGCTCAGGCGTGTATGGAAATGTTCGGGCTCAAGTCTGAACGTACTCACAAAATAGGTCTCTGTCCCTCAGCGGGACGGAGGCGTCGGTCTACCCAGACCGACATCAGGTTTCAAACGAGAGTTTGATCCTGGCTCAGAATCAACGCTGGCGGCGTGCCTAACACATGCAAGTCGAACGAGAAAGTGGAGCAATCCATGAGTAAAGTGGCGACCGGGTGAGTAACACGTGACTACCTGCCCTCGAGTGGGGAATAACTCCGGGAAACCGGGGCTAATACCGCATAACATCGCAAGATCAAAGCAGTGATGCGCTTGAGGAGGGGGTCGCGGCTGATTAGCTAGTTGGTAAGGTAATGGCTTACCAAGGCGAAGATCGGTATCCGGCCTGAGAGGGCGCACGGACACACTGGAACTGAAACACGGTCCAGACTCCTACGGGAGGCAGCAGTGGGGAATTTTGCGCAATGGGGGAAACCCTGACGC
>Ga0302321_100001633_pt1 | contig 19251 bp, 13 predicted proteins | sample Fen_T0_1_FD_202505 | JGI IMG/M metagenome (GOLD analysis project Ga0302321, IMG submission 202505) | Peat permafrost microbial communities from Stordalen Mire near Abisko, Sweden - Fen_T0_1 | ecosystem: Environmental > Terrestrial > Soil > Wetlands > Permafrost | place: Sweden: Abisko...
AAGCCGTGCTCGACGCGCTCCTTTATATCCGAGTAGGCTGCTTCGATGAGTCTGCTAAGTGCTGCGGCATTTGTGGTCGTTCCTGGCCTCAGCTTCACATGGCGCATGAACTTGCCCGTGCCTTGCATCAAGTGGGCCGGGTCCGGCAGCGCAGCGCCCTGAAAGAACCCGACGTTTACGTGTGACGTGAACACATTGACGTAGCCGAACGGCGCATCTCCCAGACATGCCACCGGACAGCCGTCATGCAAAAGTTCACGGACTTCGTCCCCGCATTTTCGCATCACCTCAAACCATTGATGTGCGATCGCTCCCAGTTCACCCGCATGCGCTTTCATCCACGCGTCGATGGCGGGATCCCGCTCAACACCGCCGTTGAATCGCAACAGTTCCGTTCTCATCGTCGCTCCACTTTTAACTCTGGTTGACGCGGCAATCCGCAGCGTGTCCCCAAACCCATAAGGCCATAGATTTACCACAATTCCGCTGCCCGGCGGAACCAACCCTCTACACTGGGGAGAATCTAAGCCTTGGTGAATGCTTTTTGTCCACTTATTACTTTCCAGGTTCCCGCTTTCGAACGATAACACCCATCCCGCAAATGCTCTTCACAACGCGGTGCTAGTATGAGGTCAGCCAGCCCCCCTTCTGGATAAGGAATTACCCCATGGGCGAAGATCGCCGTTCGCTCGTCCTGTTAACCGGAGCTTCCGGTTACATCGGAGGACGCCTCCTCAAGGCGCTCGAAAAAGCGGCTTGGCCTGTGCGCTGTCTCGCTCGACAACCGGCCTTCCTCAAACCACGCGTTGCCTCGACTACGGAACTCGTCAAGGCCGATTGTCTCGATCGCGCATCTCTAACGCCCGCCATGGTCGGTGTCGGCACGGCTTACTACTTGGTCCACTCCATGGGCTCTCCCGGCCGGTTCGAAAAGAAGGATCGACAAGCCGCACAGAATTTCGCCGACGCCGCGCGTGAGGCAGGAATTCGACGCATTATCTACCTCGGCGGCTTGGGTGAACAGGACCAGGCCCTTTCCGCGCACCTGCGCAGCCGTCACGAAGTCGCAGATATCTTGCGCAGCTCGGGAATACCCGTCATCGAATTTCGCGCCTCCATCGTGATTGGCTCTGGCAGTCTCTCCTTTGAAATGATTCGCGCATTGGTCCAACGCTTGCCCGTCATGATCTGCCCACGCTGGGTTGCAGTGAAGGCGCAACCGATCGCCGTCGAAGATGTGATTGCATACTTAATGGCTGCGCTCGAATTGCCGCCCGGACAATCGTCGGTATTTGAAATCGGCGGCCCAGATCAGGTCAGCTATGGCGAAATCATGCAGGAGTATGCGCGGCAGAGCAGCCTTCGCCGGTGGATGATCCCGGTCCCGGTTTTAACTCCGCGCCTCTCCAGTTTGTGGTTGGGTCTGGTCACTCCGATCTACGCTCGCATCGGACGCAAGCTCGTCGATAGCATGCGCAACCCAACTCTGGTGCACGACGCTTCCGCATCGACAGTTTTTGACATCAAGCCGAAAGGCTTGCGCGAAGCCATCGAGCGCGCTCTTCGTCGGGAGGACCAGGAGTTTGCCTTGACCCGCTGGTCGGACGCTCTTTCTTCCAGTGGCGAGCCGCGCTCGTGGGGCGGCGTGCAGTTTGGCACAAGGCTGGTTGACTCTCGCACCGTGCAAGTCTCAGTGTCTCCGACGTTGGCTTTTACTCCGATCCGCCAGATCGGAGGCGCCAACGGCTGGTACTTCGCAAATTTTCTGTGGTGGCTTCGCGGAACGCTGGATCTCCTGGTAGGTGGCGTAGGTCTGCGACGAGGTCGGCGCGATCCGCATACTCTCGCCGTCGGAGACGCACTCGACTTCTGGCGCGTCGAAACCTATGAACCAGATCGCCGCCTGAGCCTGGCCGCCGAGATGAAACTCCCCGGCCGTGCGTGGCTTCAATTCGAAGTAGAACCAAACAGCAAAGGCTCACTGATCCGGCAAACCGCAATCTTCGATCCCGCGGGGCTGGCCGGTCTTCTCTATTGGTACGCGATCTATCCCATTCATAACTGGATCTTCAGCGGCATGCTGCACTCAATCGCCAGTCGCGCAGAACGCGAGGCAAGCGCCGCCTCCCCCGCGTCATAACGAAGCTTCGTTAGAATAACGCCCCGACTACACGATTTGACCAACGATCCCTATCGGACCATTGACCTCCGCCCCGGCCGTTACCGCCGTAATAAGACGTTACCTTTGGTCGCACTCGCAACTTGTGCCTGCCTGCTAGCATGCGCGCATGACCACCGACCACGAGAAGGTACCAACACTGAAAACTTGTTCGTTTCTCGCTGTCTTAACGCTTGTCGGATTCGTCGCTTTGGCCGGTGTGTTTCCCGGGAACCGCGCTCGCGGATCTGCGCTGCCTTCGCCCAAGGTCACATCTGTCACTAAAATCACGCATGACGGAATCACCAAGACCAACCTGCTATCAGACGATTCCAATCTCTACATCACGGAGTGGCCTTCCGCACGTCACGTGGTTGCCAAGGTTTCGCTTCAACAATTCGATCGTTCCCTTGTTCCCAGCTCCTTCTCGAACTTGCAGGCTCTTGATCTCTCGCCCGATCACAGCAGGCTGTTAGTGTCGCCGCTCCAGGGCGGGTCTGTCGACAACGAGTTTTGGACTTTGCCGGTTACCAGCGGACCCATGAAACGGATTGGCAGTCTCACCGGTCGCGACGCCACTTGGTCTCGGGATGGCCAACTCATTGCCTTCGGCAAGGGCTCGGGACTCTTTATCGCGAGCGCAACAGGAACGAAAGAGCGGGAACTTTTTACCGCCGACGGAACTGTTTTTGCGCCTCGCTTCTCTCCGGATGGCCAACGCATCCGCTTTACCGTGGGTGATCTCTCTCAAAACCAGACCTCACTGTGGGAGGTCGGCCGGGACGGATCGAATCCCCATGCTTTGCTTCCCAATTGGCAGTACGGTTCAAGTGCATGTTGCGGGAACTGGACAGCCGATGGCCGCTACTACATCTTCCAGGCGACTCAGAGTTCTCAGACAACCATAACCACCTTGTGGGCGTCGCCCGATTCCGGCCGTGCTCCCGGTACTGGTCCGCTGTCGGTGATTCCATTGACAGGCGGCCCCATGTCTTTTGGCAATGTTTCGCCTGCTGGGGATAACAAAAACGTCTGGGCGATTGGGGTTCAACCTGCTGCCGAGGCCGTGAAGTATGATTCCGCCAAGAAAGCATTTGCCTCTCTCGTCGGTGGAGTTTCTGCCACTGACTTGGATTTCTCGTCGGACGGCAAGTGGGTTACCTACGTCTCCATTCCCGAGAGCTCATTGTGGCGATCGCGTGTCGACGGCTCAGAGGCACTCCAACTCACTTCGCCGCCTGAAGCCGCAGCATTACCTCACTGGTCGCCCGACGGTAAGCAGATCGCCTATGTTCGCCTGCAACCCGGGCAGTTGTCGAAGATCGCGATTGTCTCTGCCAGCGGGGGATCTGCACAGGAACTTCTACCCGAGAATCGCAATCAGAACGATGCGAACTGGTCGCGTGATGGCAATCGCATCATGTTCGGGAACGCTGCGCATGATGTGGAAGGCCTCAAGATCCGCATTGTCGACCTAAAGACGCACAAGACTGAGACGATTCCCGGCTCGGACGGTTTGTTTAGTCCTCGCTGGTCGCCAGATGGAAGGTATATCGCTGCTCTGTCGCCTGATTTCACCACCGTGATGCTCTTCGACTTTGACAGTCGCAAGTGGTCAAAGTGGCTGACTGAGCCAGCCGGAGCAGTAAGCTATCCAGTCTGGTCCGCCGACAGCACGTATCTGTACTTCGATGATCTGGTCACTGACGAAGAGTCGATTCGCAGAGTGAAAGTTGGCGAGAGCCAGGCCGAGCGGGTTTTCGCTCTGCAAGGCATTGAACGTTATCCTGGTCCGTTCGGCCTCTGGAGTGGCCGAACCCCCGACGGCTCCTGGATGTTTGTGCGCGACCGTAGCACGCAAGAGGTGTATCGCTTGACTGTAGAGCTGCCGTGATTCTCGATTCGGGGGCCAAAATGTCGAAAGCCGGGGTTGTAAGCGGACGAGTAAGCCGTGAGCGCAAATCTGTACTCACATTAAGCCAGCTTCTCCTGATCGTGTTTTTCTGCGTGATGCCTTTTGTTCCTCAGATGCAGGGGCAGGCCACGAGGGAACGAAAGGTGGTTACTCGGGTCGAGCCTGAATATCCCGACACTCTTAAACGCCTCTACATCGGCGGAGTCGTGCGAGTGCAAGTCGAGGTTGAAGCCAACGGGACTGTAAAAACCACAAGCCTACTGGGTGGAAGTCCGGTTCTTGGGCAGTCCGCGATGAAAGCAATCAAACAATGGAAATTCGTCCCAGCTGCATCCGCCGAAACCCTCACTGTCAGATTCGAATTTGATCCCCATCGCTGATTCGTTCTCATCGTGCGGACAGCAGCCTGCACAACCTCGCGCGCCCGGCGCGTAGTTTTCGTCCTGCACTCCGGAAGCGTCCGCAAAATTGATATCCAAATATCCGCATCGATCGCCTGCGGTCGGCGCTATCGTCCCCTTGCCTCACCATTCCTTTACAATTTCCGCTAGGCGTTCCAAAAGCACCCCAACCGCCATGCTCACCGAAATTGGACAAATCGAAGCCATCTTTCGCTATCCCGTAAAGTCCATGGCTGGCGAGCCACTCGAAACTGCCCACCTCGGTTGGCACGGCCTTGAAGGTGACCGCCGCCTGGCCTTCCGCCGCATCGAGGACCGTAGCGGTTTCCCGTGGCTCAGCGCAGGCAAACTTCCCGATCTCGTCCTCTTTACTCCGCACCGGCAAGACGCCGCGCAGGAACTTCCCTCGCACGTTCGCACGCCCGATGGCCAGAATCTGCCGGTCTTCGGAGAGGACCTGGCGAAAGAAGTCGAACGCCGTTACGGCGCTCCCGTCGAGATCATGCAGATGAAACACGGCATCTTCGATGACGCCACCATCTCCGTCATCGCCGGCGATACGATCCGCGAGATTTCACGGCTCGCTGGGCACACGCCGGACGTCCGCCGATTTCGCCCAAACATTTTAGTTCGCTTACTGCAACCGGCTCCGTTCCAGGAAGACGAGTGGTTGGGCAGCATCCTCCAATTCGGCGAGTCCGACGACGCCCCTGCCGTCGCCGTCACCATGCGCGACATCCGCTGCGCGATGATTAACATCGATCCCGACTCAGCCGCTCCAGCACCAGAAATGATGAAGGCCGTCGTTCGTGTCCACCAGAACACCGCCGGAATTTACGGCACCGTCACTCGCACCGGTCAACTCGCAATCGGACAGAAAATTTACTTGCACAAGAATAAGTAGGGGTGCCTGGCTTCTCTCCGGTTCTTCGAGAAGCACGCACCCCTGTCTGCATCTGGCCCTTCGACGTGGACAAGACTAATCGCCCACTCCGACTTCCACTCGCCGCGGCGAATACTCGCCCTCATCCAGCGTAGCCGTGTGATCGAAGGAATGTCCCGTAATCAGTCCGAGCACAAACCACCCGAGCACCAAAGCTCCAAAGGCGAAGATGGTATCGCCGATCATGCGCAGCCAGCGTAGTCGGTTCAACAGCGGCGTCTGCATGAATTCCGAGGACCGCGCATACCACGTCCCGAACTCCACCGACGCCCACGCTTGCAACAATCCGATCGGCAGCATGCTGATCAGCACCATCAAGGCCAATCCGATGTTGATCGACCAGAAGGCAATCGCCAGCGGACGGTCCTTCCACATCAGCCCTGGCCGCAGTGCTCGCAGGCAGAACAGCATTAAGCCGAGTCCCAACATTCCGTACACGCCGAACAAAGCCGTGTGTCCATGCACCGGTGTCAGGTTCAGACCTTGCACATAGTAGAGCGCGATCGGCGGATTAATCATGAATCCGAACAGACCCGCGCCCACAAAATTCCAGAATGCGACCGCGACAAAGAAATAGATCGGCCACTTGTAGGCGCTGATCCATGGACTGTCGGCCGTTCCGCGCGAAAGTCGAATGTTCTCCCACGCCTCGAATCCGATCAGCACCAGCGGAACCACTTCCAAAGCGCTGAACACCGCGCCCAACGCTAAGACAGAGTCCGGAGCTCCAGTGAAGTACAGGTGATGAAACGTGCCGATAATTCCACCCGACAAATAAACTACTGTCGAAAACAGAACTGACCGCGTAGCCGTGGCCACCGACAGCAGCTTTAGCCGGGTTAACAGAAAGGCAATTACCACCGTTGCGAATACTTCAAAGAAGCCTTCAACCCACAGATGTACCACCCACCAGCGCCAGTATTCAGCAGTAATCAGCGGACTGCGCTGGCCGTACATCAAACCTGCCGCGTAGAACAACGGGATCGCGATGCTCGAAACCAGGAACAATAGCAGCAAAGAATAATTCTCATCGCGTCGCGCCAGTGCCGGTCTGATGCCGCGCCACATCAGCCACAACCAGAACGTGAGCCCGACAAAAAGCAAAATCTGCCACAGTCGCCCCAGGTCCACATACTCGTAGCCTTGCGCTCCCAGCCAGAACCACAAGTTGCCAAGCTTCTGTTGAATCCCCATCCACTCGCCCGCTAGCGATCCCGCGACCACCGCGACCACCGCGACGAACAATATGTTTACGCCCAGCCTCTGACCTTTCGGCTCCGCGCCGCTCACTGCCGGCACAATGTAAAGACCAGTCGCGAGCCACGAAGTCGCAATCCAAAAGATTCCAATCTGTAGATGCCATGTGCGCGCCACCGAATACGGCAGCCACCGGGCCAGCGGGATCCCATAAAAGCCGCCGCCCTCCACCGCATAGTGCGCAACGATTGCTCCCAGCGCGACTTGAACCACCCAAAGCGCCGCCACCACAAAGAAATATTTCACCGTCGCTTTCTGCGAAGGTGTGGGATTCAATCCCAGCAGCGGATCGCGATGCGGCACAACTCCCGTAGAAGGCTTGTGATCTTGAGAAGCGAAGTACCACACCATGCCGCCAACCGCCGCGAGCAGCAGAACGAAGCTGACCACGCTCCAAACAACCGTTCCACCCGTCGGACGATTCCCGATCAATTCTTCATGTGGCCAATTCTGTGTGTAGCTCACGTCTTCGCCCGGCCGGTTCGTACTGGCAGCCCACGCTGTCCACCAGAAGAATGTCGCCATCTCATGCTGCTTGGTGGCGTCGCTCAGAGCGCCGGCAGGAATGGCATATTCATTCCGCCCTTTGCCATAAACGTCGGCATAGTACGCTGCTAGTTCGTCGAATGCAGCCGCGCGATCGTTGTCGATCACGATCGTGTCGCTTGCCGCATCGTAGGAATTATGCCGAGTTACTTCCGTAAGACGTCCCTGCAACGCAGCCCGCCGCTCGGCAGACAGAGAACCATAGTTAGCCGCGCCCTCAAGTCGAGCCCAGCGTTCCAGAACAATCACCGACTGGCGATGAAGATAATCAGCGCTCCAATCAGGAGCGACATACGCTCCGTGACCCCAGATCGTCCCAATCTCCTGTCCGCCTGTGGACTGCCACACATTCTGTCCATTGCGAATCGTTTCACCGGTGAACAGTACACGCCCGTCAGCCGTCGCAACTTTACTCGGAATCGGAGGCCCGTTGCTGATGGCCTTATAGCCAACCGTTCCCAGCACCGTAAAAGACACCGCCATTACGACAACCAGCGCGATCCATAATTTCTTGTATTGCATGAGAGCATTCCTCCTAAGAGCGCCAGGCTGTACGGAGAGTCTTTCTGGCGGCTTGCGACACGAGTCAATTCCACAACCAGACTAGGGGAGTCCCAGACAGGGAACGATGACTTATGTCACGGAGAACCGGAAACCGCTTAGATTGGTAGGTAGATCACAAGTCCGGTGCCCCACACAACGCGACTTTCGTTGTGTGGGTGACGGGAAACCTTACTTACTTTCTTTGAGTTTCCTCAGCGCCTCTTCAAACGTGGGCGTTCGGTTGCTCATGCTGGCAGGAACGTTGTGTAAGACAATCTCCCAATTCTCGATGGCGTGTTGCTTGTCGCCCGTCGCGGTGTAGCCGCGAGCTAGTCCGAGAGCGGTCCAATATTTTTCTTCCGGATGCTGCTGCTTGTTCGCAGTAAAGACTTCCATCGCCTTGTTGTTCTTGCCTCCGCGGAGCAGTCCCATGCCGTAGGCATAGACCACGAAAGCATCATTTCCTGGCAATTGCAGCGCTTTCTGCATGACCGCGTCCGCATCTGCATCGCGTCCTAGAGCCGTGAGCACGGCTGCTTTCGTCTGAAGGTTGGTGAAATTTACTTGCCCAACGGTCGCTCCCCGGAACGGTCCCGAGATCGCCTTGTCCGCCCAGGTCAGAGCTTCCTCCAGGTTGATCTTGTTGTCGGCGCAGAATTGCGCCGCCGTCTGCCAATCTTCATTTCGGAATCCAGCCCACGACTCCAGCTCCTGGCGCATCTTCGAGACGTATAGTTCATTCACATTCGCAACTTCGATCTTGAAGGGAATCCGCTTCTTCTCCCATTGCAGGAATGCGACGGCGGAATCCGGATGTCGCTCGTCAAATCCGTAGGTGAGAAATTCCGTGAAGGGCCCGTCCTCGGGAGTGACCGGCACGCGCAACGCGTCATTCTTGGGGTCATACTGAAAGCTGCCCCATCCCTGGTGGTTGGAAAAGATCCAATACCACGGCCCGGTTTTCTCCAATTCCAGAAACAGCGCGTACGTGCCCGCCTTTAGGTCTTTGCCTCCGACCTTTACGTCGTGCGAAAAAGTAATGCTCGTGCTCTCGTTGGCACCAGCCCGCCACGGCGCCCCTTTGGTCGGCCCAAAGCCCTCGTCGAAAAAGCCGTAGTGCAGCAGTTCGCCCCAGATGTGTCCCGTACGATCGTTGGCCGGCGGATTGTGCACGCGTGGGCTGTGGTACTCAATCGAAATCCTGACTGGACCAATCCACTGCGAGACTTCCGCCCTCTGATTGTCTCCATTGGGAGGCGTGGACAACTCCGACGTTTCCTGCCCGAAAGCAAGCGCTGCGACAAGAAGAACTACTGCTCCGAATGTGAATTTCACAAGACCCACCTTTATACGAGCGGCATGTACCAAATGCGCGCTTGCGTGAAGCGAGCAAATGCCATTGCGCGTTTGCGCTGCTGTGGGCGTTAGACTCCGGGACGCAGAAACGGTTAGCGGCCAGGACAGGCGGTCGTGGTCTCAAGCGATTTGCTCACCTTGATTTTCCCCGCTGCTTGCTTTTCCCGTTTGCCGGAGAGTCGGGTTCCGGACGTCCCTCATGTGCCGGAAATAGAGTTGTTGTACCAGCGCAGCACTCGAAGCGCGCGCAGTGTGTTCCAGCGGCTGGCGCTGCCGATAGCGGTCTCCATTTTCAACGGGACAAATTCCGAATGAAGTAGATTGAGCGGCCAGCGCCCGTTCTGGTGGCGACGCTCCATCACGATCTCGACCGCGTCATGGACGCGGCCATCTGGTTTCACGCTAGCATTCCTTAGATAATCAAGTCCGCGCAAAACGTCGTAGTGCCAGAACGTCGGAAACGAAAATCGCAGCCAGCGCTTGTTGATCGCTTCGCCAGTCCTCAGCGACCGGAACATGCCACGCTCAAGCAGATAGTTTTCACCCCGCTTGCGACCACGAGCACTTGCTCGAATAACAGCCTTACCTGCCGGCTTAGCCGCCGATTTCCTCCGCGCGCGTTCATATTCCAGCAGTCCTTCCAACACGCAGATGGTGGTATGGAACGAGGACCGCTGGCTCTTCGGTGCTTCGCAGTTCCATCCACCATCTTCGAGTTGCTCGCCCAGGAGTTGCTCCGCCAGTGCGTCATTCGGTTTTTGGAAATACGCGCCGATGCCGAGAATCCTGCCATTGATGCAAGGCTCCGTTTCACCGCGAAGATAAGGCCGGTCGTTCAGCCACTTGAACACGAGCCGCTTTTCGACACGAGCGATCATCTTACGAGCCTGCTTGCTGCCCGCCTCAACGCCCAGATCCATCAACACCGAGAGACTGTAGAGCGTGATCAGCAAGTCCCGGTGCTCCTTCGGCAAATCATCTCTCCACCCGCGCGGGGCACCACTCCATTTGCCAGCAGGAGATTGCCGGGCGAGAAGTCGAGCTCCCCATCCTTCAGTTGCCACGCGAGCCCGCTCGGCGGCAATCGCGTCAGGGGTTTCATCGATGAGATCCCGCATCACCTGCCAGCGAAGAGCCGGGTCAGAATCGAGCAGCCATAGGAGATGCGCAGGCCGCTTCGCGTAATCGTGCAGACGCATTCGAATGTTATAGCAAGCCCCGCGCAGGTTTTCATCTTCGCGCTGAACCGCCGTGGAAGAACTGGCGCTTAGCCCCTGTGCCAAGTAAGAGTCACTAAGACATAACCATACTTCTTGTCACGGACGCAGGGGAAAGAGCACCCGCTTGACCGAAACGATGAACTGCCACGCACAAAATACAGACAGGCCACCAAACCAGAAGATTACAACGAAATCCATGAGAAACCGCGCTGCTAAACCATGAAAACGCAATCCGAAGTGAAGCGAATCATTTCGTATCTGGCTGCCAATGTTGTAAGCCGGTGTCTCACAAAGGAAAACCAGGAGCACGACAAAAGCGCCATACATCACGCTTCTGAGGAGAGCGGGGCGGACAAGGGGTTCACGGTTTTGAGATCTGCGATCGATTAGCCAGCCGAACACGAACCAGAATCCCATCACAGAGAAAATCGATAGAACCTGAGCCAGACGCCAAGATGGGTCATATGGATTAGTGCCCGACGGGATCAAGAGGCCAGGCCCACAGATCAGGAGCGCGATGAGTCGGGCAGGCGGATTGTATGAATAGTCGATCTCGAAGGCCTTAGGGTACGTCCTAGAAAACCAGTCGTAATATCTGTCGTGTTGATGTCCGGCCACAACGAGCAAGACAACCGCCAGAGCACCGAGGAGAACTGGAAGGCGATACCTCCAAACTATCAACTGCTTGTGCGGAAATTGTGTCCGAGCCGATTGGGGCACCATGATATTTATTAGACACCGAACCTAGAGCAAACGAACTGTTCCCATTGGCGAAAGCGTGGACCAACTTGCCCCCTGTCCCTTTGCACCCTTCCGCCCCCAACCACCATCCATACACAATGAACCTGTTCGACTCCTTCAAAATCCGTGACACCTCATTCCGCAACCGCATCGCTGTCTCTCCCATGTGCGAGTACTCCAGCGAAGACGGCTTCTCCAACGACTGGCACCTGGTCCATCTCGGAGCTCGCGCCGTTGGCGGCGCCGGCACCGTTCTCACCGAGGCCAACGCTGTCACTCCCGAAGGCCGCATCAGTCCCTCCGACCTCGGTATCTGGAAAGATGCGCACATCGAAAATCTCGCGCGCATAGTACGCTTCGTTCGCCAGCAGGGCGCGGTAGCCGGAACCCAACTCGCCCACGCCGGATTCAAAGCCTCCACTGGAGCCCCCTGGCGTGATCGCGGCGCGAGCATTCCCGTCGCCGACGGCGGTTGGCGTCCCATCTATTCCTCCACCAACAAAAGCTTCACTCCAGACTCCATTCAGCCCGAAGCTCTCACCCCCGAAGGCATCGCGCGCATCACGCAAGCTTTCGCCGACGCCGCTCGCCGGGCACTCGAAGCCGGTTTCGAACTAGTCGAACTTCACGCCGCTCACGGCTATCTCGTCCACGAATTCCTCTCCCCGCTGGTCAACACGCGCACCGACCAATACGGCGGCAGCTTTGACAACCGCACTCGCATCCTGCGCGAAATCATCGAAGCCGTCCGCAAAGTCTGGCCCGAGCGTCTTCCGTTGTGGCTCCGCATCTCCGCTTCCGATTGGACTGACGCCGGCTGGACCATCGAAGATTCCATCGCGCTGGCCCGGCAAGTAAAGCCTCTCGGCATCGATCTCATCGACGCATCCTCAGGCGGCATCGTTCCCAAGGCAACAATCCCCGTCGGCCCCGGCTATCAAACTCCCTTCGCCGAGCGCATCCGCCGCGAATCCGGCATCTTGACCGGAGCCGTCGGCATGATCACCGCGCCCGAGCAAGCCCAACACATCATCGCCACCGGACAAGCCGACATAGTCCTATTAGCGCGCGAACTCCTGCGCGATCCCCACTGGCCTCTGCGTGCCGCCCACGCACTCAAGCAGCAAGTCGCGTGGCCCAAGCAATACGAACGCGCTCGCTTCTAACAGTTGCGCACTAGCAGCAAATTCACTTGCACTAGTCATAGCTCAAGAAGGCATAGCGCCAGAAGGCAAGCAATAACAAAGCGTCCCATGACTCGTGCGAGTCATGGGACGCCAGTACAAACGTTTTCTGCTTGTCAGTTACTTCGCCATTTTGAGCGACATGACTTGCACTTCGCCCTTGTCCGCATCAACAACCGCGGTCAGGACTACGTGGTGCCCTTCGTGTCCCTTCACTGCATCCGGATTGCTGATGTTCCAGTTCTTGCTGTCCTTATCGCTGACGAACATCTTGCCGTCATCGCTGATCTTGCCTTTCACGTCAACCGTTTTGGACGCGTCTGCTTTCATGGTGTCATGGCTCATGGTGTCCTGTGCCAAAGCCATTCCTGAGGTCATCAGCGCGATCGCGAAACATAGGGTCATCAATAGTGTTTTCATGTTTTTTCTCCTGAGATTTTCCAAAGTCAAAGTAGCTGGGATGTTGTTGAGTGCCCGTTCGCAGGCCACCCCTGGCGGGAACAGGCTGTAGCAGTTCCGGCGTCCTTCTCAAATTCTGAATCGAGAATAAGAACGCTCACTGTCCCTGCTATTGCATTCGCGTGGCCTTCACCGTTAGCCGCGTAACTTGTTGCTTCAACAAGCAAGCCAGAGACCTGCACTCACGATTGGGCAATCGCCAACGTGTATTTTTTTCGCCGACAGCAAGCACAAAACGCCACACCGCTAGCGAGCCTTCCACAAAAGACAGCTACCCTCGGTAAAAGAAGGTCGTGTATGCGACCAAACGTGAGGGCCCTTGAAACTCGGTGGCAGGGACCAACATCTCCATCCGCATAACTCCACGCCCGCGAATCGCTGGCAGAAAAACAACCGGCGGTGTAGAGAACCAAAGCGGAGTGTAGAGACAAGCGCAACAACCGGGGGGGTGCGCCACTTCTCGCGCTTTCGAGAAGTAGCCCACCAAACTGTCGACTTCAAAGGCTTTACAGCGCCGCTCCTTCTGAGCAGACTTCGTCGCAATACTTGCCCAGAGATGAAGCCATTAGGAGTGCTCCTAACACTATGAATCAGAGATAGATAATCAGTTTCAGCGAAGTAAGAATTGGAAAAATGTGGGGGTGCCCCCCCCTACCTAAAAACAGTTAAGTTGATGATAATAAGTGTGTTATCCGCAAAATATTCAAAAGATTAGACTTAGAAGGATTGCAGAAGTTAGAAGTCAGATTGCAGAAGTAATAAGGACGGCGCTGAAGGCTGAGGTTGCGGTGGCATCTCCTCGCGGGCAAAATCTTGTCCCGCTTGCGCGCTGGTTTGGGAATCGCCTGGATCGGTTTTCAAAGAGCTGAACCAACAGGTTTTCGGAATGCCTCGCCTCTGGAGACGGGCGCAGTTCTCCATGGTGCAATGTCCGAGTCATCTTCGCACCAAATCTGGTTTAGGTCAGTGATGGCGGTTACGGGAAAAATGTGATGAAAAAATGATGAGGGAATGTGGGAACCGGTGAGAGGAGAGTCAAGCAGTGGAAACTGCGGGCGCCCCATCCTTCGCGCAAGTTGCGAAGGGTGGGCAGCAGACTAATACCGCCGTGGGCTTTTGCCCTTCACGCGCAGCGATCCCGAAAAGAAATCTTGCCCCAGCCCTCATTCACGCGCACCGATCCAGGGTCGTCCAGACGATAGAAACGGCGGAAACAAACTCGACCGCAGCCACAGAGCGGCGACATAAGTTAGCCCAGCGCGTCAGCGCTGGGAACCCTAAGCAAAACCGCGCAAGTCCGCTTCAGCGGACGGCACGAACGCCCGCCTCTCAACGCCGGAAGAATTACTCCAAACATGGCGACCTTCAGGGGAAATATGAGAAAAACGGACGTTTACTGGTTTTGCGAGTTAGAACCTGCGGTACATCCCGCCTGTCCTCATATTTCGTAACAACCTCGATTTTTATGATCTGCGAATCAAGAACCGGGGACAAACCAGACGTTTCCGCCGCACCATCAGCACTCGCCACTCTAGAGAGTCTGATTGATGAAAAATCCAGACGGAAGATCGTATGCGATTATCCAACTCGCGGCCCCGCCAATTACCTTCGTGTCAGCCGCCTTCGCCTCTTGCTCGTTAGATAAACCGCATTACGCACCGATAACGCAGATGGCCTAGTCCAAGCGAGCCGCCAAAGGGGAAGAATTTGTGAAGCAGTGTCGCCTATATGCGTTCGTGCTCTTCATTATTGCTACTTCTGGAAGGCTCGCGTTCGCCGGGGCGGGCAGCCCCATTGCCGACCATCAGTTCCATTCCATCTCCAATCGCGCGGACGCGGCCTATGCGGACAGGCACGTCGGGCTCAACCACGTGCCAGATTCCAGGAGCGTCGTAACAGGTTCGCGCTTTCAGCAAAACAAGTCGCCTCAGCCGGGTTCCAAGAGACGAGTCCATTCGACCAAACGAGCTCACCCCAATAGCAATCCTCCCGTCGGCAAACTCGGGTTTGTCGCCGCCACTCAGATTCCAGCCGGGGGTGGAACATACTGGGACGCAGCTCTTGGAGATTTCAATGGCGATGGCATCGCAGACGCGGCAACGTTTGTTGAGACTGCCGATGTCATGGAGGGCTACGTCAACTTCGGCACCGCCGTATCCATTGTGCTGAGCAACGGAGATGGAACGTTCCAGCCTCCGGTTCTGACCAGAGCGCCAGACTCGTACTACATCAAGGGGTTCTTCGTTGGTGACGTGGACGGAGACAAGAAGGACGATGTTTTGGTTGTCTACGGTCTCGTCAGCGGCGAAACATCCTCTGTAGTTAATGTCCTGATCAGTAATGGCGATGGTACTTTCACCCAAGGAAACACCTACGTGGTAAGCCCGAACGACCTCAGTGGTGGCATTCTTTACGACGTAAATGGTGACGGACATCTCGACTTCTTAGCAGTCGACCTTCCCAACGATGGTTCCACTCCTTCCGCTGTGCTGACAATGGCGGGAAACGGTGACGGAACTTTTTCAGGTCCGCCAACCGCTCTTACTCTTCCCGACGAAGTCTACAACGCCGTGTTCGCAGATTTGAACGGAGATCATCTCCTCGATATCGCGGCCTTCGACAAGAGCAACCAACTCGCGATATACATGGCGAATTCGTCGTCAACGTATTCCAATCCCGTGGCACTCTCCCACCGGGATAACTGGTCTCCCAAACTGACAGTCGGAGACGTCACAGGCGACGGCAAGCCGGAGATTGTTACTCCGAACGATTCTGGCAACAATCTCACCGTTTATGTGAACAACGGGGACGGCACTTTCCAGACTGGTGTTGACTACAACCCGGCTAATACCTCCGGCGACAATCTGGGGGTAGCAATCACCCCAGATGCTGTCGCCATTGCAGACGTCAACGGCGACGGTAAGGCAGACCTCGTTAGCTCAAACAGCCAGAGCCAGGACATTACGGTTCTGTTTGGCAATGGAGACGGTACTTTCACCGTACCCACGCTTGGCTATGCTTTTGGTGGCAAATCAATGTTGGCCGCATCCGCGCTAGTCGCCGACTTCAACGGCGATAGCTACCCCGACATTTTGGTCCCAGACCAGACGTTTAGTTTGACGCTCCTGAAAGGCTATGGCGACGGCACGTTTCGAGCTGCCCTCAACTACTACCCCGTGCCATGCTGCTATTCCACTGGTGTAGCCAGTGGTGACTTCAATGGCGACGGGCTGTCCGATTTCGTTATTGGAATCGATGGACAGTGGAACAAATCAAGCTCGATTGTTCCATTTCTATCCAACTCAACTGGCGTCCCTACCGCGGGATTCGCGTACGGCTTAGCAGGATGTATCGGATCGGTGGCGGTCGCCGACTTCAACCAGGATGAGAAACTCGATTTCGCGGCCACCGACACGTGCTCCGGGACTGTACAGGTCTTCAACGGAAACGGGGATGGCACTTTTATCGCCGGCGCGACGTTTCCAACGACTGGTGTAGACCCGGGTGATCTTGTCGCCGCCGACTTTAACGGGGATGGCTATCCCGATGTAGCAGTCATCAACTTGAACTGGAGTAGTAGAGCGCTAAGCGTTGTTGTGCTCCTCAACGATAAGACGGGGAACTTCGAACCTGGCGTGTCCTACGAAATCTCGAGTTATGTTCGGGATGCTATTACTGCGGCTGATCTGAACGGAGATGGCAAGATCGATCTGATAGTGACGTACGGCGGGACAGTGGCGGTGCTGACGGGTAACGGCGATGGGACGTTTCAGCCGGAAACGGATGTATCACTCGGCGACGCAAGCACGAATCAGGTCGCAGTCGCAGATATCAACGGCGACGGAATTCCCGACATGCTCGTCGCTCTTGACGGCTCAATCGCTATTTTTCTGGGTAGCGCGAACGGTGGCTTCGGCGCGCCAACTTATCTGCCCACTTCTTTGCAGGACTACAACCTTGGCCTGCCATTTTCACAGGCTCTTCAGATTACCGACGTTGACGGAGACGGAAACCTCGACCTGGTCTATACAAATTGGGAATACGGCACCGTTGGTGTTCTCTTTGGAAAAGGAGGTGGAGCTTTCTACGATCCGGCGGAGTTCCCCGTCGGAAGGGAACCTTGGCGTCTCGCTCTTACCGACATTAACGGCGACACGGCTTGGGACGCGGCACTAGCCAGTGAGACTTCCGCCGCCGTAACGGTTCTACTCAACGCAAATGGTAGCGGCACCAAAGCCAACTATTCGGTCACAGCACCAACGACCAGCGCGACGGTGACGGCTGGTTCCAGTGCCGTCTTCAGTTTTTTTCTCACACCGAGCAACCACTACAACGGGACAGTGACGTTCGCTTGTGGCAACTTGCCTCCGTCGACCACTTGCTTATTCAGTCCGGAACTCGCCCTGATGAATGGCGACACGCCACTCGTCGTTCAGCTAACCGTGAAGACGACAGCGGCGGGTAGTCCACAAGCGATGCGGACGCCTGCGACTCCGAGTGGCGGTTCGACAATTCTGATCACCAGCCTGGGCATGCTGGGCCTCTTCGGCCTAATGTTCGCGGGTAGCCTCAACAGAAATACGCCGTGGCGTGGAATTGTATTTGGAACGATCTTGCTGGGAATGATGTTTTGGGTCGCCTGCGGATCGGTTAGTAGCCCGCGCAGCAGCGCAGGTACGCCTCCGGGCGACTACACGATCACCGTGACGGCCACTGGTACCGCCGGAACGAACGGCGGAAACACGTTAGGCCACCCGATCAGCTTCGCCCTGACGGTCCAGTAATCTCAGGCAAGTCTGCTCATTACGATTGCGTGATGGCCTTAAGTTCCTCGAAGAACGTTGGGTAGGAAACGCCCGCGGCATCGGCGCCGTGAATGGCGGTTTCGCCTTCTGCGCGAAGCGCTGCTACCGCGAATGCCATCGCGATGCGGTGGTCGCCGAAGGAATCAAGTTCGGCTCCGTGGAGATTTTGGCGGCCAGGAATGCGCAAGCCATCGGGACGCTCTTCTACTTCGGCTCCCATCTTGCGCAGGTTGGTAACGATGGAGGCGATGCGATCGGATTCCTTCACGCGCAGCTCTTTCGCGTCGCGCACTTCGAGACCATTTTCTGTATAAGGCGCAGTGGCGGCGAGGACCGGGATTTCGTCGATGAGAGCGGCAGTGTCGGCTCCGTGGATCGTTCCACCGATCCAGGATGCGCCGCGGGCTTCGATGCCGCCGATGAGCTCGCCGTGATGCTGCTCGATCTGAGTCACGGAAATCTTCAAGCCCATTTGCACGAGGATGTCGAGCAGGCGAGCGCGCGTCGGGTTCATCAGAATGCCGGGAAGCGAAATGCGTGAGTTGGGAAAGAGCGCGGCCGCGCAGAGGAAGAACGCTGCGCTCGAGAGATCGCCGGGAACCAGGGCTTCCATGGCCGAGAGCGGCTGACCTCCCTGAATGCGCGCGATGTTGCCTTCGCGCTCGACTTGCGCTCCGAATGCCAGGAGAGCAAGTTCCCCGTGGTCGCGCGTGCGGATTGGCTCTTCGACTACCGTTTCTCCATCCGCGAATAGTCCGGCAAAAAGGACGCACGTCTTCACCTGCGCGCTGGCGACTTCGGGCTTGTAGTGAATGGAGCGAAGCTTGGCACCCTGGATTTTCAGTGGTGGACGTCCAGCGTTCGAAGTGATGGTTGCGCCCATGTCGGAAAGCGGCTTAATGATGCGCGCCATAGGACGGCGGGAAAGAGACTCATCGCCGAAGAGTTCGCTGGGAAACGTCTGTCCGGCCAGAATCCCAGACAGCATGCGCATGGTGGAACCGGAGTTGCCGCAATCGAGCGGGCCGGTCGGAACCAGCAAAGACGGTCCCATTCCGGTAACTTCGATGGCGCCATTGTCGGCGCGAAGCCACTCCGCTCCAAGTTGGCGCATGCAATCGAGGGTACTGGCACAATCCCGAGCAGCGGAAAAATTATGAAATCGGCTGGTGCCGCTGGCAATGGCGGCGAGCATCGCATAGCGATGGGAAACGGATTTGTCGCCGGGGATGCGGACCAGGCCTTCGATGGCGCTGGCAGGACGAACGATCGAGGTAGTGACCACGGACATGAGCTTCAATATTAAAGCAGGCGTGGGAAGCTGTCTCAGCAATACCATTTTTTGAAATCAATTGCGCAGTCGCGGGAAGGTATCTAGCATCAAAGCTAAGGAGTGGGGCCAAGAATCGAGAAAAGCTCAGAGCTTGGACATCATACGCGGCATTACTCGGTGTTTAGCTTTGAAGCACCAGGGACGCGGCACTTTTGTGTTTTGGGTGCAACCCTCGAATCGGGTTAGATTTAGAGGCAATTCATGGCGATGGAATTCAAGTCGAGTCTCGCGCTCGTCGTGATCGTTGTTCTGGGTTGGAGTTGGTTCGCCTCGGGACAGACGACTGGGACGGCGACTGATGCACGAGCGCCTGGAAGCGTAAGCGGCACTATCGTGGATGCGAGTGGGGCGGTGGTCGCCGGCGCGCGAGTGACACTATCCGTGGGAGGC
>Ga0302321_100001634_pt1 | contig 19240 bp, 12 predicted proteins | sample Fen_T0_1_FD_202505 | JGI IMG/M metagenome (GOLD analysis project Ga0302321, IMG submission 202505) | Peat permafrost microbial communities from Stordalen Mire near Abisko, Sweden - Fen_T0_1 | ecosystem: Environmental > Terrestrial > Soil > Wetlands > Permafrost | place: Sweden: Abisko...
GAGTTCCGCGACGATCCGCTGCGCCAGGACCTTGCCGAGTTCCACGCCCCACTGGTCGAACGAATCGATGTGCCAGATCGCGCCCTGCGTGAACACGCTGTGCTCGTACATTGCGACGAGACTGCCCAGCGCGCCCGGCGTGAGCTCGTCGAGCAGCAGCGTGTTCGACGGCCGGTTGCCTTCGAAGACGCGATGCGGGATAAGCCAGTCCGGCGTGCCCTCCGCTTTCACTTCGGCGGCGGTCTTGCCGAACGCCAGCGCCTCGGCCTGCGCGAAGACGTTGGCCAGCAGGATGTCGTGGTGTCGCCCCAGCGGGTTCAGCGCTTTCGCGAACGCGATGAAGTCGCACGGAATGAGATGCGTGCCCTGGTGGATCAGTTGGTAGAACGAATGCTGCCCGTTGGTGCCGGGCTCGCCCCAGTAGACGGGGCCGGTTGCATAGTCGACCTTCGCGCCGTCCTGCGTGACGTGCTTGCCGTTGCTCTCCATCGTCAGCTGCTGCAGGTACGCGGGGAAGCGCTTCAAGTATTGCTCGTACGGCAGCACCGCGACCGTCTGCGCGCCGAAGAAGTCGGCGTACCAGAGGCCGATCAGGCCCATCAGCACCGGCAGGTTGCGCTCGAAAGGCGCGGTGCGGAAATGCTCGTCCATCGCTTGGAACCCCGCGAGCAACGCGCGGAAATTATCCGGACCCACGGCGAGCATCGTCGACAGGCCGATGGCGGAGTCCATCGAATAGCGGCCACCGACCCAATCCCAGAACCCGAACATGTTGGCGGTGTCGATGCCGAACGCCGACACCTTTTCCGCGTTCGTCGATACGGCGACGAAGTGCCGCGCCACGGCGGCCGCGTCACCGCCCAATCCGCCCAGCGCCCAGTCGCGCGCGGAGTTCGCGTTGGTCATCGTCTCCAGGGTCGTGAACGTCTTCGACGAGATGATGAACAGCGTCTCCGCGGCGTCGAGGCCTTCGACCGCCTCGGCGAAGTCGGTACCGTCAACGTTGGAAACGAAGCGGAACGTCATCGCGCGGTCGCTGTAATGCTTCAGCGCCTCGTAGGCCATCACAGGCCCCAGGTCCGAGCCGCCGATGCCCACGTTGATCACGTTGCGGATGCGCTTGCCGGTATGGCCTTTCCACGCGCCGCTGCGCACGCGATCCGCGAATTCGGCCATCCGGTCCAGCACCGCGTGGACGCCGGGCACGACGTTCTCTCCGTCGACGACGATGGACGCGCCGCGCGGCGCGCGCAGCGCCACGTGCAGCACCGACCGGCCCTCGGAATTGTTGATCCGATCACCGCGGAACATCGCGTCGATGTGCTCGCGCAGTCCGGATTCGACCGCCAGCTGCACGAGCAGCGCGAGCGTCTGGTCGGTGACGCGGTTCTTGGAGTAGTCGAGGTAGACGCCGGTGCTGTCGATCGCCAGCCGCTCGCCGCGGCCGGGGTCGTCGGCGAAGAGCTGCCGCAACGTGACATCCTTGATCGCGGCATGATGCGCGACGAGCGCCTTCCACGCGGGACGCGACGTGAGCGGCGTCATGGCAGATGGCCTGGCGGTGGTCATGCGAGCCTTTCGCGCGCGCGGACTAGCGCGAGCGCTTGGCCGCGGTGCGCGCCGGCTTGCGCGTGGCCTTGGCCCGACGCACCGTCGGCGGCGAATGCTCCCACAGGCGAACCCCACCCGTGAAGGCGTTGTCGTTGTCGCCCAGCCGGCAGCCCGGCGGCAGCTCGGTCAATTGCTTGCTGTTGCCGCCGCCCAGGACAACGTCGTCCGGGCAAAACGCCGCGGAAAGATGTTCGATCACCGTCGCGACCTGCTTGCGCCACTTCTTCTTCCCGAGCCGCTCCCGCGCCCGCACGCCGACGTAGTCTTCGTACGTCGCCTTGCGATACGACAGGTGCGCCAGTTCCATCGGCACGACGACACCATCGACCACCAGCGTCGAACCCAGGCCTGTGCCCAGCCCCAGGAACAACATCGTGCCACCTTTGTAGCTGCCCAGCGCCTGCAGCGCGGCGTCGTTTATGATCCTTACCGGACAGCCGAATGCCGCGGCGTAGTCGAATTTCACCCAGCCCGGCGCGAGATTGTGCGGCTCGGTCACCGGCTGGTTGCGCTTGACGACGCCCGGGTAGCCGATCGCGACTCGGTCGTACTGCCACCCTGTTGCGAGCTTGCGCACGCCGTCGACCATCTGCCGCACCGTCATCGCCGGCCCCGATTCGAATTTGCGCGGCTCACCCTGGCCCGGCGCCGCGATCTTGACACTCGTGCCGCCGATATCGACCACCAGCACCTTCATCGTTCGTCCCTTCGCGAGTCGTCGTGCAGAATCGGCGGCCACGACCGGCATCAGGCGGCCTTGCCGAGCGACGCACTCTTCGTCGCGATCACGCCCATCAGTTCGTTCCACGACTTGACGAACGACTCGGCGCCTTCGTCCTGCAACCGGGCGGCCAGCGCGTCGATATCCACGCCGGCTTTCGCGAAGTCGGCCAGCACGGCCTCGCAGTTGCCGCCATCGGCCGGCGTTGCCGCGCCGACGTCGCCGTGGTCGGCGAACGCCATCAGCGTGGCCTCCGGAATCGTGTCGACGGTGAACGGCGCGGCGAGCGCCTTCACGTAGAGCGTATCGGACGCCTTGGGATCCTTGGTGCCGGTGCTGGCCATCAGCAGACGCTGCGGGCGCCCGCCCGCATTCATCACGCGCCGGTAGCGCGGCGAGGCGACGAGGTCGCAGTACGCCTTGTACGTGCGCTGGCCGATGGCGATGCCGAGCGTGTTGGTCAGCGCGGGCGGCACCTTGCCCGCCACCGCAGCGTCCCAGCGGCTGATGAACACGGAGGCAACGGACGCGACGTCCAGGTCCAGGCCGGCGGCGATGCGTCGCTCGATGCCGCGCAAGTAGGCTTCCGCTGCCGCGATGTAGTGCTCACGCGAGAAAAGCAGCGTCACGTTGATCGGCACGCCGGCGAAGATCGCTTCCTCGATCGCGGGCAGGCCCTCCTTCGTGCCGGGAATCTTGATGAACAGGTTCGCGCGGCCCGCGCGCGCGTGGAGATCCTTGGCCACCTTCAGTGTCGTCGCCGTGTCGTGCGCGAGCAGCGGCGAGACCTCGAGCGAAACCCAGCCGTCGACGCCGCGGGTACGGTCATGCACGGGGCGGAAAAGATCGGCGGCGCGCGTGACGTCGTCCAGCGCCAGCTCGAAGAACAGGGCTTCACCGGATTTGCCCGCCTTCAACTTGCTGCGTATCGCGGAGTCGTAGTCGCTGCTGTTCTTGATCGCGTTGTTGAAGATCGTCGGATTCGACGTGAGGCCGGTCACGTCGAGCTCGCCGATGTAGCGCAGCAGCGTGCCGCTTTCGAGCAGGTCGCGGGTGATGTTGTCGAGCCAGAGACTCTGGCCCAGGTCGTGAAGTTTCCGGGTCGGTGTCATCGTGTCACCTCAGGGAATGGTTGGCACGGAGGATGCGCCAGGCACGGCCAACAGGGCAAACCCTACTCTAGCACTCCTGCGCGCGCATGCCCGCGCAAAGCCCACGGGAAGATTCGCGCTGCCGTCAGGATGCCGGCTGCGGCAACTGGTTCCAGAGCCGGATCACCGGCTCGGCGCGATCGTGGTCGTAACCCAGCGCGCAAAGCGCCGCGGTACCGAGGACAAAGTGGCGGCCGGCCGATGGATCCTCGCCCAGCCAGCGGGCCGCCAGCACGCGCAGGAAATGGCCCGACGAAAACACCAGCGCATTGCCGTCGCGGCCACGCAGGCGTTGCACGACGCGATCGGCCCTGGCGCCAACGCCGGCCAGCGCTTCACCGCCGGGGCAGCCATCGCGGAACAGCGCCCAGCCCGGCTGGCGCGCGCGAATCTCGCGCGACGTCAGCCCTTCGTACTCGCCGTAATCCCACTCGACGAGGTCGGGATCGGTCACGGCGCCAGCGCCGAAACCCGCCAGCGCGCAGGTTCGCGCCGCGCGCTGCAACGGACTCGCGTAGACCGTGGCTGGACCGATTCCGCTCAGGCGTCCCGCGAGGTCGCGCGCGGTCTCTTCACCGCGCGCGGTGAGCGGCAGGTCAGTCAGGCCCGTGTGCCGGCCCGTCAGGCTCCATTCCGTCTCGCCATGGCGAACGAGCCAGGCGACCGGAAGAGTCTCGCTCATCGAATCGTCCGGCGCGAGCGCCGGCGACCGATCAGGCCTTCTTCACCCAGGCGGTGCACCAGCCCTTGGCGTTGACCAGGTTGCCCTGGAAGATCGTGCACGGGCCATCGGCCGCGCCGGCCTTGCCTGAAAACAAGCTGCACGTACTGCACATCGCCGCCTTGTCGGTGCGCTTGGTGGACTTGGTCGCGTCGGCGACATAGCCCAACGCCGCTGCGGTCGGATCGGTTTCCTTGACCGGAACGGCGGCGTGCGCGGCGCCACTCATCAGGGCCGTGGCGAAGGGTGCGGCTGCGAGGCCGACGGCGGTGATCTTGAAGAACCGGCGGCGGCTGGCGGAAGATTCGGTGGACATGGCAGTTTCCTCGAGCGTGGGTGACAAAAAGGGTGGGGCAGGTCATGCATAAGGCGGCAATCAGCGGATTATCCCTGTTCGCGACCGTGCGGGGAATACTCTACTACTACAATGGGGCGAAGCAATGCCTTGTGCGCGATGTCCAGGCACCGCCGACCGTCCCACTCGTTCCGAACCGCGGCCCCGCATTCACCTCATGACTTTCGCTACCGTTTCCGGCACCGGAAACCTGCCCAAGGTAGTCCTGGTCGCGCGCGACGGCGCCCGCGCGGAGATCTACCTGCACGGCGCCCATCTGACGTCGTGGACACCCGCCGGGACGGCCGCCGACAGACTGTTCCTGAGCGCCCGCTCCCGCTTCGACGAGAATGCGGCCATTCGTGGCGGCATTCCGGTGTGCTTTCCGCAATTCTCGGCGCAGGGTCCGCTGCCCAATCACGGCTTTGCGCGCGTGACACTGTGGGACCTCGCGTCGGCCGGCCAGGCCAAGGACGGCAGCGCTTGCGCCCTCCTTCGCCTCGCCGATTCGGCCGCGACCCGGCTATCGTGGCCGCATGCGTTCGCGCTGGAGATGGCCGTCACGTTGTCCGGCCCATGGCTCGACGTCAGCCTCTTCGTGACCAACACCGGCACCGATCGATTCTCCTTCACCGCGGCGCTGCACACGTACCTGCGTGTCGAGGACGTCGCGGCCACGACGGTGCATGGTCTTGGCGGCGCGCGCTACCACGACAAGGTCCGGGGCCTGCGCGATTGCCGCCAAAGTGCACTCGACTTGCGCATCGATGGCGAAGTCGATCGCATCTATTGCGCGGCGCCGGACGATCTGGAGGTCCGCGAGCCCGCGCGTTCGATGGCTATCGCGGCTACGGGATTTCCGGACACCGTCGTTTGGAATCCCGGACACGCCGCCGCGTCGCTGGCTGATCTCGAACCCGGCGGGGAAAAGCGCATGCTGTGCATCGAGGCGGCCGCGGCGGCGAATCCGGTCTCCCTCGACGGCGGCGGCACGTGGCGGGGATCGCAACGGCTGACCGCGAGGTAACGCGCCCGCCGCGCATTGCCGCGAACGCCGCATAGCGTTAGTGTGCGGGCGTCCGCCTCGAATCTTTGCCGTCCGCGACTTGAGATGCAGTTCGCGCAGGCGACCGTCGTCAACGCAACCGATCGGAATGCGCCAACCCATGGCCCCGCCCCCGGATCCCGCATCGCCCGCACCGGAAACGCCCGGTACGCCCGAGACTACGGCGGAGGACCGGCGCATGGCTGCCGCACGCGACGACAAGGTCCCGTGGCGGCGATGGGGTCCGTATTTGAGCGAAAGGCAATGGGGCACGGTGCGCGAGGATTACAGCGCCTACGGCTCGGCCTGGGACTATTTTCCGCACGACCATGCGCGTTCGCGCGCGTATCGCTGGGGTGAGGATGGCATCGCCGGCATCTGCGACGACCGGCAGCAGCTGTGCTTCGCGCTGGCGCTCTGGAACGGCCAGGACCCCATCCTCAAGGAGCGGATGTTCGGATTGACCGGCCCCGAAGGCAATCACGGCGAGGACGTGAAGGAGTACTACTTCTACCTCGACAACGTGCCCAGCCACGCGTACATGAAGTACCTGTACAAGTATCCGCAGCGAGCCTATCCCTATAACGACCTGGTGGAGGAAAACCGCCGCCGCGGCAAGCTCGACCCGGAATACGAGCTGCTCGACACCGGCATCTTCGACGACGACCGCTATTTCGACGTGTTCGTCGAGTATGCGAAGGCCGCACCCGACGACATCCTGATCCGCATCACCGCCACCAACCGCGGTCCCGACGAAGCGCCGCTGCACCTGCTGCCCACGCTCTGGTTCAAGAACGTCTGGTCGTGGTATCCGGACGCGATGGGGCTGGTGAAGCCGCAGATCAGCGTCGGCAGCGATCCTTCGGCCACCGTGCTCAAGACCACGCACCGGTCGCTGCCGTCCTATTCGCTGTACTGCGACACGCCGCACGAACTGCTGTTCACCGAGAACGACACCAACACCGAGCGGATCTTCGGGCGCCCCAACGCGCAGCCGTATGTGAAGGATGCGTTCGACAATTTCCTCGTGCACGGCAGGCGCCATTGCGTGAACCCGGCACAAACGGGCACCAAGGCGGCCGCGCACTACATTCGACAGGTGCCTGCGGGCGAATCCGCGGTGATCCGGATGCGCCTGCGCCCCGCGTCGATTGTCGATGAGCCGCTGACCGAAGAATTCGACGCGACGTTCAACCTGCGCCAGCGCGAAGCCGACGCCTTCTATCATCGCGTCACGCCGTTCCCGCTTTCCGACGACATGCGCAATGTCCAGCGCCAGGCGTTCGCCGGCATGCTGTGGAGCAAGCAGTACTACCGCTACATGGTGAATCGCTGGCTGGACGGCGACAAGGCCGGCGTCAAGCCCCCCGAGGAGCGCAAGCAGGGCCGCAACCACAACTGGCGCCACTTCGCCGCCGGCGACGTGCTGTCGATGCCGGACAAGTGGGAGTACCCGTGGTTCGCCGCGTGGGACATGGCGTTCCATTGCGTTCCGCTGGCGATGATCGACCCGGAATTCGCCAAGGACCAGCTGTTGCTGCTGATGCGCGAGTGGTACATGCACCCGAACGGCCAGATCCCCGCCTACGAGTGGGCGTTCGGCGACGTCAACCCGCCGGTACACGCGTGGGCGGCCATCCGCGTCTACCAGATCGAGCAGAAGATGTACGGGCGGCGCGACCGCAAGTTCCTGGAACGTGTTTTCCAGAAGCTGCTGCTCAACTTCACCTGGTGGGTCAACCGCAAGGACGCCGAGGGCAACAACATCTTCGAGGGCGGCTTCCTTGGGCTGGACAACATCAGCGCGTTCGACCGGACGTCGGGCCTGCCCACGGGCGGGCAGCTCGAGCAGGCGGACGGCACGAGCTGGATGGCGATGTACTGCTTGAACCTGCTGGGCATCGCGCTCGAGCTCGCCAAGGAGGACGACGTCTACGAGGACATCGCCACCAAGTTCTTCGAGCACTTCGTGTACATCGGCGCAGCAGTGAACAGCATGGGCGGCCGGCGGGACGGGCTTTGGGACGAGACTGACGGCTACTACTACGACGCGCTGAAGTTTCCCGACGGGCGCAATTTTCGCATCGGCGTGCAGTCGATCGCGGGGCTGATCCCGATCTTCGCCATCGGCATCGGCGACCGGCGCAGCGTCCAGGCGTTCATGGATTTCGGCGAGCGCATGCGCTGGTTCACCATGTACCGGCCCGACCTCCTCACGGGCATCGCGGACATGACGCACATCGGCATCCAGGACCGCGTCCGCCTGGGACTGGTCGATTCCGCCAAGTTGCGGCGCATCCTGGAAAAGGTGCTGGACGAAGACGGATTGCTGAGCCCGAACGGCGTGCGCTCGGTGTCGAGGCGGCACGCCAAGAATCCCTTTTCGCTCGAATTGGACGGACAGCAGTTCACGCTCGACTACGCACCCGCCGAGTCGACGTCGGGGCTCTTCGGCGGCAATTCGAACTGGCGCGGCCCGGTGTGGTTCCCGCTCAACTTCCTTCTGATCGAGTCGCTGCAGAAGCACCACTACTACCTGGGCGACGACTTCAAGGTGGAACTGCCGGCCCGATCCGGCAACCAGGCAACGCTGTGGGACGTCACGTCCGACCTCACCTACCGGCTGATCGAACTCTTCCTGCAGGACGACGCCGGCCGCCGGCCCGTCAACGGCAACCGCGCCAAGTTCCAGACCGATCCGCACTGGTGCGATCTCATCTCGTTCTACGAATACTTCCACGGCGACACTGGCGAGGGCCTTGGCGCCAGCCATCAAACCGGCTGGACCGGCGTCGTGGCCAAGCTCATCCACCAGTACGCGGAATATGCGCTGCAGGGGAAGGCGCCGGGCCTGACGCAGGCGGACGGACTGGGCGGATCCAGGCCGGTGCCCTGATCGCTCAATGAGTGCGCGATGAGTGCACCGTCGCACGCCGACGAATGGCTGGAAAGCGACGGCGCCGGTGGCTTTGCGTGCGGCACCGTTGGAATCTTTCGCACGCGGCGCTATCACGCGCTGCTGCTGACGTCGCGCAAGCCGCCGACGGAGCGCGTCGTTCTCGTCAACGGCGTCGAGGCGTGGGTGGACACGCGGTCCGGCAGCTTCCCGCTCAGCACGCAGCGCTATGCGCCGGATGTCGTCCATCCGCGCGGCATCGATCACCTGGTCGCCTTCACGTACGAACCTTGGCCGCGCTGGACGTTTCGAGGGCCGGACGGCACCGAGGTCGTGCATGAGGTGATCGTCGATCGCGGCGATGGCAGCGTGCTTCTCCAATGGCATCTTGTCGGCGGCGCGCCGGGAACGCGGTTGCGCGTGGCTCCGCTGCTGTCGGGCCGCGACTATCACGCGCTGATGCACGAGAACGCCGCGTTCGACTTCAGGGCACGGGTCGCGGGCGGCACCGTCGCGTGGCAGACCTACCCTTCGCTGCCGGCCATCACGGCTGCCACCAACGGCAGCTACGTGCACGAGCCGGCGTGGTATCGCAATTTCGAGTACACGGAGGAAGCGGCACGCGGCTTGGATCACATTGAAGACCTCGGCGCCCCCGGCACGTTCACCTTCGATCTTTCGCGGCGCGATGCCACCATGGTGCTGCGCGCAGGAGCGCACCCGGATGTCGACGCGAATGTCGTGGCGGCGCGCGTGCGGGACAGGGAGACTGCGCGCCGCATCGGGTTCACGCCACTGGATCGGGCCGCCGAGCAGTTCATCATCCTGGGCAACGGCGGGCACACGATCATCGCCGGCTACCCATGGTTCGCCGATTGGGGCCGCGACACGTTCATCGCGATGCGCGGATTGGTACTCGCGCGCGGACGCCACGACGTTGCCGCCTCCATCCTGCTTGCGTGGGCCGGCACCGTGTCCGACGGCATGCTGCCCAACCGCTTTCCGGACGACGGCGGCGCGCCCGAATTCAATTCCGTCGATGCGTCGTTGTGGTTCGTCGTCGTCGCCCATGAGTTCATGGCGGCAGCGCATCCCGACGCGTCGGTGCGCGCGCGGCTTGGCCGTGCGACGGCTGCCATCCTCGACGGCTACACGGCCGGCACGCGCTTCGGCATCCGGATGGATTCCGATGGGCTGCTGGCGTGCGGCGTTCCCGGCGTGCAGCTCACGTGGATGGATGCGCGCGTCGACGGACGCGTGATCACGCCGCGCATCGGCAAGCCCGTGGAGATTCAGGCGCTGTGGATCAATGCGCTGCGTTGTGCGGGCGGACGCCACGCCGCGCGGGCCGACCGCGCGCAAGCGGCGTTCGTCGCACGCTTCCCCAGGCCGGACGGCGACGGACTATTCGACGTCGTCGATGTCGATCAAGTGGCGGGCCGCGTGGACGCCAGCATTCGTCCCAACCAGATCTTTGCCGTCGGAGGGCTTCCCAATCGAATCGTCAGCGGCGAGATGGCGCGCGCCGTGGTGGCGACCGTCGAGCGCGAACTGCTCACGCCGATGGGATTGCGCACGCTCGCGCTCGACGACCCTGCGTACAAGCCGCGTTGCGAAGGCGGCGTTCCCGAGCGCGACGGCGCCTATCATCAAGGAACGGTGTGGCCGTGGCTGATGGGTGGATTCGTCGACGCGTGGCTCAACGTCAACGGCGATGACGCTGCCGGTCGCGCCGACGCCCGGCGCCGGTTTCTCGCGCCGCTGCAGCAGCATCTCGAGGTCGCAGGCCTTGGCCACGTCAGCGAAATCGCCGACGGCGACCCGCCCTACACGCCGCGCGGCTGCCCGTTCCAGGCGTGGTCGCTGGGAGAACTGATTCGGGCGCTGGCGCGGACGCAAACCTAGCCGTCCGAGCCGGCAATTCCGGCAACTCCGTCCTACTTTTTCGGCGTCTCCAGTTTGCCGCCCAGCTTCAGGCAGGTGCCCTTCGCGACCGCCCTCCAGTCCTCGGGGTCGCGGTCGACCTTGCCCTGCGTTGCGCAACCATGCTTGGCCGTTCCGCAATCGTTCTGGCCGGCCTTGGCGATGCCATAGCACTTTTCAGTGCCCGCGGGAGCGGGCGTATCGTGCGCAGGGGTGGCAGATGCCGTGCCCATGGCCAGCAGCGCCGCAATGGCCGCGTGAATCGCGCTTGCTCGCGTTGTCATCAAGTTCTCCTGCATTGTCGTGGCGTTGGCCGAATTATCGCGCATGCATCCCCACGCGTCGAATCCCGGCGGGGTCGGGCGACGCGTCAGCCCGTGCGGGAGCCCACCAGGTCACGAAACAGCTTCGCGTAGTGGCTTGCCGACTGCGCCCAGCCGACGTCCGTGCCCATCGCACGCGCCTGCATCTGTCGCCACAGACGCGGTTCGGCCCAAAGCGCCAGTGTGCGTCCCAGAGCCGCTTCGAGTTGCTGCTGCGTGACCGGCGCAAACTGCACGCCGGTCGCCACACCCGATGACAGGTTCGCTTCGCTTGCGTCGACGACGGAATCCGCGAGCCCCCCCACCCGCGCGACGACCGGAATGGCGCCGTAACGCAGCGCCGCGAGCTGCGTCAGTCCGCAGGGCTCGAAGCGCGAGGGCACCAGTATCGCGTCGGCGCCACCCTGCACCAGATGCGCCAGCGCCTCGTCGTAGCCGATACGCGCGCCGACGCGCCCCGGATGCCGGCGTGCGGCGTCGGCAAACCCACGCTCCAGGTCCTGATCGCCGGACCCCAGCATCGCGAGCTGCGCGCCGCCGCGCAGAAGCAACGGCAGCGCCGCAAGGAGCAGGTCCATGCCCTTCTGCCACGTGAGGCGGCTGACCACGCCGACCAACAGTGCCGCGGGATCGCTGTCGAGACCGAAGCGCGCCTGCAACGCCGCCTTGTTGGGCGCGCGCGCAGCGAGATCGGCCGCCGTGAATCGCGAGGCGAGGTGCGTGTCCGTCGCCGGGTTCCACAGCACGTCGTCGATGCCGTTGAGGATGCCGGTCAACACTGCGGCGCGGCGATTGAGCACGTCGCCCAGCCCCATGCTGCCTTCATCGGTCAGAATTTCCTCCGCATAGGAAGGTGATACGGTCGTGACGCGGTCGGCCAGCGCGATGCCCGCCTTGAGAAAGCCGATCGCGCCGTAGGATTCCACCACGTCGTGCGTGAATGCATGCGGCGGCAATCCCAGCGTGGCGAGCATGTCGCGCGGGAACTGCCCCTGGTACGCGAGGTTGTGGATGGTCATGACCGTCCCCGGACGCGCGCGCCCGTCGTAGTGCAGGTACGCCGGCACCAGTCCCGCGTGCCAGTCGTGCGCCTGGATGACGTCGGGGACATAGCCGCTCACCGCGCCATGGCCGATGGCCGCCGCCACTTGCGCGAGCGCGGCAAAGCGCACGCCGTTGTCCGGCCACTCGCCCTCCGGGCCGCCGTACGGGTTGCCCGGCCGCGCATACAGATGCGGCGCGTCGAGCACGAAAAGGTCCAGCCCTGCCGCACGGCCGGCCAGCACCCGCGCGGGCGCACCGTGTGCTTGCGCGAGCGAATGCACTGGCGCCGCGTCCTCCAGTGCCGCCATCACCGCGGGATAGCCGGGCAGCAGCGTGCGCACCTCGATGCCTTCGGCGGCGAGCGCGCCGGGCAGCGCCCCGACGACGTCGGCCAGCCCGCCGGTCTTGATCAGCGGGAAGGCCTCCGCGGCGACCGAAAGGACGCTCAGCCCAGTTAACTTGCGCAACTGCTCAGCCACCCAGTCGATCGATCATCGGCTGCGTGATGAGGCAGACGCCCCGCTCGGTGCGCCGGAAGCGCGCCGCATCGTGCGCCGGATCCTCACCGACGACGAGGCCGTCCGGTATGCGCACGCCGGCGTCGACGATGACCTGCGAGAGCCGCGCGTGTCGCCCGACGTCCACGAACGGCAGGATGATCGCGCGGTCGATCTTCCCGAAAGAATGCACGTGCACATTGTTGCAGAGCAGCGTGTGGTGCAGCGACGATCCCGAAACGATGCACCCTCCCGAGATCAGCGACGACACGCCGAGGCCGCGCCGGCCGTCGAGATCGTGGACGAACTTGGCCGGCGGCGTGATCGCAGCGTAGGTCCAGATCGGCCAGTCGCGGTCGTAGAGGTCGAGCTCCGGCACGACGTCGGTCAGGTCGAGGTTCGCCTCGAAGTACGCATCGAGCGTGCCGACGTCGCGCCAGTAGACATCGCCCTCGGCGCGCGAGCGCACGCACGACTGCACGAAGCGATGCGCGACCGCCTTGCCGTGGCGGACCAGGTGCGGGATCAGGTCGCGCCCGAAGTCGCGGCTCGAGTGCGGATCGGCCGCATCGCGCCGCAGCTGGTCGCGCAAGGTATCGCGCCGAAACGTGTAAATGCCCATGCTGGCCAGCGCATAGCCGGGCCGGTCCGGCATTTCCGCCGGGTGTTCCGGCTTTTCGTCGAACGCAACGATGCGGTTCTCGTGGTCGACGCGCATGATGCCCAGACCGCCCGCCTCCGCGATGGGTACTTCGATGCAGGCGACCGTGACCTCGGCGCCGGCGTTAACGTGCTGCACCAGCATCCGCTCGTAGTCCATCTTGTACACATGGTCGCCGGCAAGCACGACGAGGTACTCCGGCGCGTAGCTGTCGATGACGTCGATGTTCTGGAACACCGCGTCGGCGGTGCCGGCGTACCACTGGTTTTCGGCCACGCGCTGGCTGGCCGGCAGGATGTCGAAGCTCTCGTTGCGCATCGGCTGCAGGAAATTCCATCCGCGCTGAAGGTGCCGGATCAGGCTGTGCGCCTTGTACTGCGTCGCCACCGCGATGCGCCGGATGCCGGAGTTGATCGCGTTGGACAGCGCGAAGTCGATGATCCGCGACTTGCCGCCGAAATACACGGCGGGCTTGGTGCGGTTCTCCGTTAGCTCCATCAACCTGGTGCCGCGTCCGCCCGCCAGCACATAGGCCATCGTGGAGCGCGATAGCGGCGTGGAATACGTTACCTTGGCGTCGTGCGGTTCCATGGATTCCCTCGCGGCATCGGATCATTCGCCTTCGTGGAGGAGCCAAAGCGTGCCCAGGGGCGGCACGGTGATTTTCGCCGAAAACGGGAAACCGTGGGCGGGCGTTGCACGCGCGACGATCTCCCCGGCATTGCCGACGTTCGATCCGCCATAGAGCGACGAATCGGTGTTCAGGATCTCGCGCCAGCGCCCAGGCCGCGGCAGGCCGATGCGGTAGCCGCGATGCGGCGTCGGCGTGAAATTCGCGACCACCACCACCGGTGGCGCAACACCCGTGTCCGTCCGCAGCCACGCAAAGACCGAGTGGCGCGCGTCGTCGACGACGATCCAGCGAAACCCCGCAGCGTCGCAATCGCCGTCGTGCAGCGCGGGGTGCGTCCGGTAGGCCTGGTTGCAGTCGCGCACCAGCGCCTGCACCCCCGCATGCGCGGCGAGCGCCAGCGCCGGCCAGTCGAGCCCGGTCTCGAAGTTCCACTCCGGGCGCTGCGCGAATTCCTGCCCCATGAACAGGAGCTTCTTGCCCGGATACGCCCACATGAACGCATAGAACGCGCGCAGCGTGGCGAACTGGCGCCAGGCGTCGCCTTCCATCTTGGCGACCAGCGATCCCTTGCCGTGCACCACTTCGTCGTGCGACAGCGCGAGCACGAAATTCTCCGCGAACGCGTACGTCAGGCCAAAGGTCACGCTGTCGTGAAGGTGGCGCCGCTGCGCCGGCGCCTCGCGCAGATACGCCAGCATGTCGTGCATCCAGCCCATGTTCCACTTGAAGCCGAAGCCCAATCCTCCGGAGTACGTCGGGTGCGAAACGCCGGGCCACGTCGTCGATTCCTCGGCGATGGTGATGATGCCCGGATACTGCGCATAGACGTTCTCGTTGAACTTGCGCAGGAACGCCACAGCCTCGAGATTCTGGTTGCCGCCGAGGCGGTTGGGCACCCACTCGCCTTCCTTGCGCGAATAGTCGAGATGGAGCATCGACGCCACGGCATCGACGCGGAAGCCATCGACGTGATAGCGGTCGAGCCAGAACAGCGCATTGGCGACGAGATAGTCGACGACCTCGGGTCGCCCGAAGTTGAAGATGGCCGTCGTCCAGTCCGGATGCAGGCCTTGGCGCGGGTCCGCGTGCTCGTACAGTGCGGCGCCGTCGAACAGCGCGAGCCCGTGCGGGTCGACCGGAAAATGCGCGGGCACCCAGTCGAGCAGCACGCCCAGACCTGCCCGGTGGCAGCGATCGACGAACCGCGCGAACCCGGCCGGTTTGCCGAAGCGCGATGTCGGCGCGAACAGGCCGATGGGCTGGTACCCCCACGACGGATCGTGCGGGTATTCGCTGACCGGCATCAATTCCAGATGCGTGAACCCCAGCCCCACCGCGTACGGAATCAGCGCATCGGCGAGTTCGTCGTAAGTCAGGCAGCGGCCGTCGACCGCGCGGCGCCACGACGCCAGGTGCACTTCGTAGATCGACAGCGGACCGCGACGGACATCCCGCGCAACGCGCTGCGCCATCCACTCGCCATCGGACCAGGCGAAGGTCGTGGTGTCACGCACGACCGAGGCTGTCGAGGGCCGCAACTCCGCGCCGAAGCCGACGGGATCGGCCTTTTGCGTCAGCACCTCGCCGTCGCTGCCGTGTATTTCGTATTTGTAGAGCGCGCCCTCCGCGACCGCCGGAACGAAGATCTCCCATACGCCGGTGCCTTCGCGCACGTGCATCGCGTGGCGGCCGCCGTCCCAGCCGTTGAAGTCGCCGACCACCGACACACGTTGGGCGTGTGGCGCCCAGACCGCGAAGCGCACGCCGATGACGCCGGCTTCCTCGGTCGCATGTGCGCCGAGCGCGTCGTACAGGCGGGCGTCCGCAGCCTTCGCCACAGGCGGCAACGCAGCGATGTCCGTCGTGGCAGTCACGGCGCCTTGGGCTCGACGCGCCAGATCTCGTCCGCATATTCGCGGATCGCGCGGTCCGACGAGAACCAGCCGACGCGCGCCGTGTTGGCGATCGCGCTGGTCCACCACCCTGCGGGATCGCGAAAGCGCGCGTCGACGTCGGCCTGTGCGGCCCGATAAGCGTCGAAGTCCGCCGTGACCATGAAATAGTCGTTCCGGCGAATGTCGTGGACGAGGCCGTGGAAACGCGCGGCGTCGTCCGGGGAGAAGGCACCCGCGGCGATGCTGTCGAGTACTCCCGCCAGCACCGGTGACGCCGCGATGTTGCCGGCGGGATCGAGTCCGGCGCGCCGGCGTGCGTCGACTTCTTCCGCGGTAAGCCCGAACAGGACGAAGTTATCCGCACCCACGCGCTCGCGGATCTCGATATTGGCACCGTCGAGCGTGCCGATGGTCAGCGCGCCGTTGAGCGCCAGCTTCATGTTGCCCGTGCCGGAGGCTTCCATGCCCGCGGTCGAGATCTGTTCGGACAAATCCGCCGCCGGAATGATGACCTCGGCCTTGCTCACGTTGTAGTTGGGCAGGAAGATGACCTTGAGCCGCCCGCCAACCGCCGGATCGGCGTTGACGACCTTCGCGACGTCGTTGATGAGCTTGATGATGAGCTTCGCCTGTCGGTAGCCCGCCGCCGCCTTGCCCGCGAAGATCTTGACGCGCGGCACCCAGTCCCGCGCCGGGTCCGCGCGCATCGCCTCGTACAGCGCGACCGTCTCGAGGATGTTGAGCAGCTGCCGCTTGTATTCGTGGATGCGCTTGATGTGCACGTCGAACAGCGCATCCGGATCGAGGCTGACGCCGGTGCGCTCGACGACCAGGCGCGCCAGCGCCACTTTGTTCGCGCGGCGCACGGCCGCGAAGCGCTCGCGCAGCGCGGGATCCTGCGCCATCGGCGCCAGTGCCTCCAGCGCATTCGCGTCGTCGAGCACCCGCGGCCCGATCGCGTCGACGATCAGGCTAGTCAGCCCCGGGTTGGCCTGGTGCAGCCAGCGCCGGAACGTGATGCCGTTGGTCTTGTTGACGATGCGGTCCGGATACAGCGTGTTGAGGTCGTGGAAGACGGTGCGTCGCATGAGATCGGTATGCAGCGCCGACACGCCGTTGACGCGGTGCGACCCGACGAAGGCCAGGTGTCCCATCCGCACGTGGCGCGCATGGTTCTGGCCGATGAGCGATACCGCGTCGAGGAAGCCGGGTTCCGTGCGTCCTTCCGCCCGCCGCGCCTCCAGGTGCCGCGCGTTGATCTCGTAGATGATCTGCATGTGCCGCGGCAGCAGCTTCTCGAGCAGCGGCACCGGCCAGGTTTCCAGCGCCTCCGGCAGCAGCGTGTGGTTGGTGTAGTTGAACAGCGACGTCGTGATGGACCACGCGAGGTCCCACGGCATGCCGTGCAGGTCCACGAGCAGCCGCATCAGTTCCGGCACGGCGATGGCCGGATGCGTGTCGTTTAGCTGGATCGCGGCATGGTCGGCGAGCGACGACAGTTCCCCGTGCTGCTGCTTGTGTCGCGTCAGCAGGTCCTGCAGCGACGCGGAAGCGAAGAAGTATTCCTGGCGCAGCCGCAGGTCCAGGCCTGCCGGCGTGTCGTCGCTTGGGTAGAGGACGCGCGAAATTGCCTCCAGCCGGACGCGATCGGCCAGCGCGCCGACGTGGTCGCCGCGATTGAAATCGTCGAGCGAGATCGGATCGGCGGCCCGCGCCGACCACAGCCGCAGCGTGTTCACCAGGCGTCCGCGCCAGCCGGCGATCGGCGTGTCGAATGCCACCGCGGTGACGGATTCCTCCGGCTGCCACGCGTGCTTCTGCGTGCCGTCCCGGCCGACGACACTCTCCACCGTGCCGCCGAAATCCACCGTGTACACGACGCCCGACTGCTCGAACTCCCACGGGTTGCCGAAGGCCAGCCACTCTTCCGGCAGCTCGTGCTGCCAACCGTCCTTCACGACCTGGCGAAAGATGCCGTGGTCGTAGCGAATGCCGTAGCCGTAGGCGGGAATTTCGAGCGTTGCCATGCTCTCCATGAAGCAGGCGGCAAGCCGGCCCAGCCCCCCGTTGCCCAGCGCCGCATCCGGCTCGAGCCGGCACAGCCGGTCGAGGTCGATGCCGAGCGCGTCCAGCGCCTCGCGCACCGTCGACGTGAGTCCGAGATTCGACATCGCGTCCGTCAGCAGACGGCCGATGAGGAATTCGAGCGAAAAATAGTAGACCCGCTTGCGGCCTTCGCGATTCGTCGCGCGCGCCGAATCGAGCCACCGGTCGATGATGCGGTCGCGGACCGCGAGAGCCGTGGCCATGAACCAGTCGTGGTCGAGCGCGGTTCCGCGGTCCTTGCCGACCATGTACGTGAGCTTGCCCAGGATCGTGGCGCGCATGGCGTCGACGGAACCGTGGTCGGGCATGGCCGCGGGCGCCGGCATTCCGGCTTCCGGGTGCAATGAATCGGGTGTCATGCGGTGGCCGTCGGGAAAATGCGCTCGGGCAGGCTGAAGCCTTGCGTCAAGCCGATAGCGTAACAGTGCGCCGCGCCGATGTCCGCATTGTCGGCAAATCCCGCGCAGTCCCGTCAAGGCGGGCGCGCCGCAGGTTGTAAAATGCAGCGTCGAGAAGAGGAGAACGACACGTGTACACGAACGCATTCCCGATCGCATTGCGCCGTTCCATCGGCATCGCGGCGCTGCTGGCGGCCGCACTGGCGCTGGCCGCGCACGCCAATGCGCAGCAGACATCGGTGCAGCGTGGCGAATACCTGGCGCGGGCCGGAGATTGCGTGTCATGCCATACGGCAGCCGGTGGCGCGCCGTTCGCCGGCGGATTGCGTCTCGATACGCCGTTCGGCTACATGCTGGCCCCCAACATCACGCCGGATCCGGAAACCGGCATCGGCCGCTGGACCCGCGACGATTTCCACCGCGCGCTGCACGACGGCGTCAACAAGCGCGGGCAGGACATGTATCCGACGATGCCGTACGACTTCTACACGCGGGCGACGCGCGAGGACGTCGACGCCCTCTACGCGTACATGCAGACGGTCAGACCGGTACGCAACAAGGTGACGGTCAACCACCTGTACTTCCCCTTCGACCAGCGCTGGTCGATGGCCGCCTGGCGCGAGCTCTACTTCACTGAAGGCGCGTACAAGCCGGACGCAACGAAATCGGCGGCGTGGAATCGCGGCGCGTACCTGGTCGAGGGCTTCGGGCACTGCAGCGACTGCCATTCGCCGCGCAACCTGCTGGGCGGCATCGAGAAGAGCCGTGACTTCAATGGCGCGGTGATCGACGGCTGGTTCGCGCTCGACCTGACGTCCGACATCGCGACCGGACTGGGTGCGTGGTCGGCGGACGAGATCGCGACCTACCTCAAAACCGGCAGCTACAAGGGAAAGACCACGACGCTCGGGCCGATGGCCGAAGTGGTCCGCAACAGCTTGAGTCATCTCACCGACGCGGACTTGAAGTCGATGGCCGAGTACCTGAAGTCCATTCCGCCGGAGTCGCGGTTGCGCACCGGGCGCAAGCCAGCCGATCCCACGCGGGCGCGAGGTGCCGCGCTCTACCTGGACAATTGCGGGGGCTGCCACCAGGCGATGGGCCGCGGCATTCCCGGCGTGTTTCCGCCGCTCGCGGGCAACGGCGTCGTCGTCGCCTCCGATCCCGGCAACATCCTGAAGGTCGTCGATGGCGGCATTGCCGCGCGTGGCGGCTACATTCCGATGCCGTCGTTCAAGGACAAGCTGACCGACGAGCAGGTCGCCGACATCGCCAACTAC
>Ga0302321_100001636_pt1 | contig 19237 bp, 17 predicted proteins | sample Fen_T0_1_FD_202505 | JGI IMG/M metagenome (GOLD analysis project Ga0302321, IMG submission 202505) | Peat permafrost microbial communities from Stordalen Mire near Abisko, Sweden - Fen_T0_1 | ecosystem: Environmental > Terrestrial > Soil > Wetlands > Permafrost | place: Sweden: Abisko...
CGTGGGTTCGACTCCCACTCTCTCCTCAACTATCATGGGAACCCTCAAAGGGTTCCCAAACCCTCCCGCGCTCTGGCTTCGGTGGGCATAGCCCACCTTCGCCAACGCGGTTATGGGAACCGCAGAAGACGGAACCGCAGAAAACGGAACCGCAGAAAACGGAACCGCAGAAAACGGAACCGCAGAAAACGGAACCGCAGAAAACGGAACCGCAGAAAACGGAACCGCAGAAAACGGAACCGCAGAAAACGGAACCGCAGAAAACCAAATACAGAAATCTGGAGAGATGGCCGAGTGGCCGAAGGCGCATGATTGGAAATCATGTTTACCGCAAGGTAACGTGGGTTCGACTCCCACTCTCTCCTCAACTATCATGGGAACCCTGGGAGGGTTCCCAAACCCTCCCGCGCTCAGGCTGCGGCGAGCAAAGCTCGCCTCCGCCAACGCGGGTCATGGGAACCTGATTTGATGATGGGAACCTGATTTGATGATGGGAACCTGATTTGATGATGGGAACCTGATTTGATGGGAACCTGATTTGATGGGAACCTGAAGTGGGAACCTGAAGAAGGAGCGTGCATGCAACATCGCATTCCCGTCATGACTACGATGGATCCGCCGCCCGGCTTCGTGGTCGAGAAGGTGCTGGGCTCGTGCTGGGGCATCACGGTGCGTTCGCGCAGCGTGGTCGGCACCCTGTGCGCAGGCTGCCAGACGTTCTTCGGTGGTGAGATCACGGCTCTTACCGAGTTGGCCAACGATGCGCGCAGCCAGGCCATGAAGCGGCTCGAGGATCACGCCATAGAGCTGGGCGCCGATGCCGTGTTGATGATGCGTTTTGATTCGGGCGAGCTAATGCAGAACACGAACGAGATCGTCGCCTACGGCACGGCGGTCAAGCTGGCCCCCAAAGCCTCGTGACGGGTTCGCGCATCCCGCCGCCGCTGGCGCGGCGGATCGATCGCCTGGCGCGGAGGGCGCACGCCTTTCACCGTTTCGCCCACCATCCCCTGTGCGAGCCCTACCGAAGTGAAGTTCTGCGCGTGGGCCCGCGCCTGCGCGTGTGCAAGGGGTGCACGTTTCTGGCCACGGGTTTGGTCGCGGGCGTAGCGGTTGGGGCATTCGCGCGTCCGCCGTTCTTGTGGGGGGCTGGCGCCTTGCTGCTGGCGCTCGTGCTCGGCGCGCTGTCGCTGCGGCTGCGCTTACCGAAGATCCTGGGACGATTCGTCCCCGGCGCTGGGCTGGGACTGGCCCTGTGGACGGGCTGGCCGAGCGTGTTCGCGGCCCTCCTCATCGTGGCCGTCGTGGGTGATCGCTACCGTCGCCGAGGCGTGGAGCGCAGCCGTTGCCAAACCTGTCCCGAGCGCTTGCGCAGCCCGTGCTCCGGCTTCGCGCCCGCGGTTCGCCGCGAGCGTGCGTTCAGGCGGCGGGTGGATCGCTGGCTGGGACAGCTCTGAAAGTCGACGTCAGTACGGCGCGGCCACGTTGGGAAGCGTCGGGGCCGGCGCATCGCCGCGGAAACCGAGCGCGCGCGCGTGCTCGAGCGTCTCTGTGAACTTCTGCTTCTCGCCTCGTTTGAGGTGCGCCGCGGCCAGCACCAACCACGCCTGCCACGCCTGCGGGTACTTCGAGGTCAGCGCGTGGGCCGTGTCTAGGTCCGCGATGTTCTCGCGCAGGGAGATCCGCTCTAGCAGCCGCGCGCGAAGGTTGAGCGGCTCTTGCCGAAGCGCCTCGGCCAGCTCGATGCGCATGCGCGCCGGGGCCTCGTCGTCGTGTTCCTTCGCCATCGCGTAGAGCAGGGCGCGTAGCCCGTGCACCTCGCTGTCCGGGAGCGCGCGCGTGGCGAAACTGAAGTGCGGCCGCGGAATCAGCGCCGTGTACTTCGCGTACTCGCCGCCCTCGAGGTAGTTGGTGAGCGTTCGCTCGAAGGCCTCGGGCGTGGCCAAGTCGGGGAAGACCTGGCCCCACCAAGCCTTCGCATCGCTGGCCCCGGCCAGGCCGGCCTGGAAGCGCTGGAAGCGTTCGCGTTCGTGGTTGAACAGGTAGTGCACGAACAGCCAGCTCGTGGCGTACAGACGACCCTTTTCCAGCGGATCTTCGGACCACCTCCACAGCCCGTGCCAAGGCGAGAGGCCGCCATAGGAGACCCCTTTCAGCGCGTCCAGATCCGGTGCGCCGAAGGTCACCTTGTCGCTGCTTTCCTCGTACGACGACATGGCCAGGTACATGGCCATGCCCTCCTTGAACCAAACCGGCGCCCCGCGATCGAGGTCGAGCTGGCGCATAAGCGCGTGCACGATCTCGTGCTTCAGCATGTTCTCGCGCGCGACCTGGTTGGTGGCCGGCGCCACCACGATGCCGGTGCCAAGGTAGTGGAAGAACAGTCCGCCCACGTGCGGGGGCAGGAAGACGTCCGCCTCGCTCCAGCCGCGCAGGGCCGCCACCTCGATGGGCTCGCCCGTCTCGGGCACCTCCCGCCACGCCGCCATGACAATGGCCGCGCGAAAGTGTTCGAGCTGCGTCGCCAGCGTCTCCGCATCCTCATCGTCCTCCACATCGGTCAGCACACGGAAGTGGGGCGACGACCACTCGGTCCAGCGCGGGCCGCCTTCGCCAGGACAAGCCGGCAGGTGCGCGCAGCCGGTGGCGAGGAACAGAGCCGCGAACGCGAGCATGCGGTGGAAAAGCATCGCGGCCAGTGTACACGGCGCCCGCGTGCTCGGAACACTCGCATCTTGCCACCCAGCTTCCCGGGTTTCGCACGTGCTCAAGGGCGCGCGCCCGCTGGGTTCACCGAGACGAACGTGCGCGGCCAAGCTGCGGGCGGCCCACCTGGGCCAGACGCTCGCGGTACATCTGAAGGCGTTCGACATATTCCCGGGTGCTCTTGGGCATGGGTACCCGGGCGCGGGTCATGTGAAAGACAAGCTCCTTGCCGAGCGCGATCAATTGGATGCCCTGGCGGACCTTGACCTGATCGTCCAGCGACGACGTCTCGGACAGGCGAGGCTCGAAGGCACATAGCTTCTCCGCGGACACCACCAGGGCCGCCCACACCTCGAAGATCTCGGGGTCGGTGTGCAGGGTCTCGCAGCGAATCTTGGCCGCGGCCACGCAGTCGTGGATAAGCGGCTCGATGCCAGAGAACGCGTGCGTGTCGCCGAAGGTGGCGAGCAATTCATCTTGAATGATGTCGAGGGTACGCATGGTCTGCGCGATCTTCATGGTGCGGCTCTTGTAGAATTCCTCGATGGGGAAGGCGAAGGCCTTGAACGGCTCGCCCCACAGCTCGTCGATGCCTTCTTCGCCGCTGCGATGCAGGACCATCCGGCCGAGCTCGAGGGCCTCTTGCAGGTGCTCGCCACACTCGCGCATGAGGGCGTTGTCGGGAAGGATCTCGATGCCGAGCGACTGGATCTCGACCACCTTGGTGAACACGTCGGCGGCGCGATTGAACAGCGCTCCGGCCAGCATCGCGCCCTTGACGCGTTTTCGCCGGGGCTCATTCTCGGCATCGAAGGCGCGGCGAGCTTCTTCGAGCCTGGAGCCTGGGATGTTCACCCCGTGCTCGACGTGGTTGAACAATCTGCGGGTGAGCGCCTCGATGAGTCGCTTTTTGGCGGTGAGCGTGTCGGCGGGCACATCGTAGGCCTTGACCCAGTAGCCGTCGCAATACACCCGGCGCTGGCCGTCGATGATGCGCTCGCTGCCGAGGGGAATGGGCAAATCGGTGTGCGTGATCGCGGAACCCATCGGGCTGAATTTAGCGCCGATGACGGTCTTTGCAGCGGTGGAAAAGGGGCTGCTCGAAATGTTTACGTGGATGATATGTCACGGAAGCAAGGCACGGATTGCGGCAGCATCCGAGGGCCCGAGCTTCCGCGCGTGCTGTTACCGCTCGAACGGTCCCAGATCCACGGGCGTGTGGCGGGCGACACCGGCGCGGTCGGTGGGGACCTCGGGCAAGAGGTTGCCGAAATCGAGCCAGGGCGTGGTAGCGGTGGGGGCGAAGGCCGCGGGGTCGTGGCCAACCACCGTTGGAAAGGCCGCGAACCAGGCCGGGTCGAAGGTGGCCAGTACGCGCTCGGTGGCGGTGGGGGCGTAGGCGGCTGAGGTGTCGTCCGAGCCGAAGAACCCCGAGACCCAGGCGTTGTGGTCGAAGGTGTTGGCCTTTACCGTGGTGGCATCGGTGGTCAACAGCTGGCCGGTGGCGTTGGCGGTGACGGTGCTGCCGCTGATGGTGACTGCGACGACCACGTTGTTCTTGAACTGGTTGCCGGTCGAGTTGACGGTGACGCCGATGGCTTGTCTGTTCGCCACCTGGGTGATGAAGAGATTGTGCGCCACCAGGTTGTTCGACGAGCCGAGCTTGGGATTGTCCGTCTCTTGCCAGAAGCTGGCGCCGTGGCGCGCGGGCAGGGCGAAGATGTTGTTCTTGATGGTGCTGTTTCTGACCGAGGTGAAGTTGGGTCCTTGCGCCTTGCTGTGGTGGAAGAAGTTGCTATCGATCAGCATGAAGTCGGAGGCACCACGGCCGCCGGTCGTGCTGCTGCCCGCCACCGCATCGCACTCGGGATCGGCGAAGTCCACGCCGTCGTCGGAGCAGGTGGATAGCGGATCCGCGTTGATCTGGAAGTCCGACGAGGCGGTGTTGTAGGTCTCGTTGTAGCGGGCGATGTTCCAGTCACTGCCGTTGCTCAGGTAGATGCCGTGCCCATCGCCCGTGCCCGAGTCGTAGCCGGTGCAGCGTTCGATCACGAACCAATCGGACTGGCCGGTGAAGAAGGGATCCTTGTTTTGACCATGGCCGATGTTGTTCAGAACCGCGATGCCTTTTTGGTGTTCGTTCGCGGGATAGCCGGCGCCCACCGAGCGCACGCCATAGTCGCCACCCACCAGCTCGAAGCCGTCGATGGCGACGTAGTCGGAAGCCTCCAGGTTGATGCAGGTCTTGCGTCCGCTGCTGCAACAGTTGATGGTCGCGGCGGGTGAGCCGTCTGCCTTGCGCTCACCAACGAGGACGACGGGACTGTCGTAGCTGCCGCCGTGAGCCGAGTCGAGCTCGTAGCAACCGGAATAGTTGCCCGCGGTGAAGACCACCATCCGACCGGGCACCACGGCCGCCAGGGCGGTGGCCACGCTGGCAGGTGTAGTTCGCGAGCTGCCGTTGCCCGTACCGCTCGGACTGACATACACGGTACTTGATGGTTGCCAAGCGCACTCCGTGTAGTAGCGGTTGTGCTTTTCGGAGAATCCGAAGTATTGGCCGCCGCGGGCGACAGCAGGCGCAGTCGTCTGGGACGTGCAGCCTCCCCCGATGCCGCCCAGTCCACCATCGATGGACGTCCCGCTGCTCGCGCCACCCGTTCCAGTGCCACCCGTGCCCGCACCGCCCTTGCCAGCGCCACCCACACCGAGCCCGCCGCTGCCAGCGCCGCCCGTGCCCGTCTGGCCGCCGGTGCCGCCGGCACCGCCATTCTGATCCGGCCCATCTTGACTTACGGCCGCGTCGCGCGTGCCCGTGCTCGAACTGCTACAACCCCCAAGCAACAGGCCCAAGATGAGACTCGATGTGCTAGCCAGCTTCGTGCTCATGGCTCCTATGGTAGCGCGCTTTCACATCTGTTGGGCTGCCTGTGCTTCCCCGCACGAGTCGACAAGGCGACCAGTCCCTGATAGGCAGGCTCGTGGTGGGGAATGGCTTCCAGCAATAGTTTCTTCAGCTACACCGATTCCGCGGGTGTCGAGGTGATCGTCCAGCGGCTCGCGGACGTCCCCGAGCAATACCGCGCGCAGGTCAAACACATCGACCTGTCGAAGCCCGCCATCACCTTGCGGCCAGGTTCCGGAGAGAGCTCGCCGACGCCGTCCGCCGTCCTGCACGTTCCGTCTTTCGTCCTCGGGGCCGGGACGGTTCTGGTGCTCGGATGCGTGGCCATGCTCGTCTTCCGCCGAGCCCACCGCCTTCTTGCGCTGATCGTTGGCGTGGTGGTGATGGCCGCGCTGGGCGTTGGTTACCTCACCTATGTCCGACGGCAGGCCAGACTACCGGGGTCGGGCTTGGCCACGCCCGCCACGATCCTCGATGATGCTCGCGCGGCCGCTGGTGCCTTGGACGAGCGGTACAAGGAGCAAGAACGCGTGCTCAACGAAGTGGACAAGCAGCGCTGAGACCCAGTGGCGTCCCTGGTTGGAACTGCGTGGGTACCTTGTCAACGAGCTGGTGGTGGGGCAGCGGTCGCTTGGCCCCGCCATCAGCCAGTCCGGGTGCTTGATCGGCATCCTGCTCGGCCTTCTGGAGGCGGTGACCTGCTTTCTAAGCTAGCCGATTCTTTCACTGCCCATGGGCGATGAATTCGTGGGCGACGAACACGAAGAGAACGGATGCGACGATGACACCAGCGAGGGCAAGCTCGCGACTGATGGACGGGACGCGTGAAGTCTTGTTCCTAAGGTAGTCCCACATGGGGCGGCGGTTGAGCACGATATGCCAGATGGAAAACAGGACGAAGAGCACGCCCAGAACATTGTGGGAGGAATGCCATGCGTGGCCCTCCACCGTGACGGGTGAAAACTCGCTGAAGTGGTTGACCAGACCGGTCACCGGCAATCCCATCCCGCAGAGGCCGATCGTGATCGCCACGAACGCCCGGACGTTGAGTCTCTTCTTGGGTTCATTCATGGTTTAGGCCTCCACGCGAGCTTCACCAACTCGAACCACAGCACGCAAGCCACGCCGGCGCCCAAGCTGACGAGCACATCCGTCGCGTGCAGCGGCGCGAAGTGAAAGAGTTTCTGCACCACCGGGACCAGCAGAACCAGTGCAAGAAAGGCGCAGGCGCCCAGCACCACCCAAAGCAGAGCGGGGTTGGGAACACGCAGCATCGCAAAGACGGATTTTGTCCAGGAGCGGTTGACCAGGATGATGACGATGAAGGCCACCACAAGCGTGGCGAACATCAGCGCGCGGGCCGCGTCGGCGGAATGGCTAGTGCGCGCGAACAAAAAGACGCCCAGGCAGACCGCAAGAACGCTTAGCCCTTGCACGACCGCGAAGCCGACCGTCTGCATGGAGAAAAGCCGCTCAGTCGGCTTGCGCGGCGGTCGCTTCATCACGTTGGCCTCGGCATTCTCGGCCTCGAAAATGAGAGCACACGAGGGATCGATAATCAGCTGCAGGAAGGCGATGTGGAAGGGCAACAGCAGGAGCGGCCAATCCGCGATGAACACGGGCAGCATGGACAAGCCCGCGATGGGCACATGCACGGCAAGAATGAAGGCAATGGCCTTTTTGATATTGTCGAAGATGCGCCGGCCCAGGCGAATGGCCGCGACGATGGACGAGAAGTCATCATCCAGCAGCACGAGGGATGCGGCCTCGCGGGCCACATCCGTTCCGCGACCGCCCATGGCGATGCCGATGTGGGCCGCCTTGAGCGCTGGCGCGTCGTTCACCCCGTCGCCGGTCATGGCAACGATCTCTTGGTTTGACTTCAGGGCGTTGACGATGCGCAACTTCTGCTCGGGGACCACGCGGGCAAAGACCTGAACCTCACGGACCTGCCGGGCCAGTTCTTCGTCCGACATAGCGTCGAGCTCGCTGCCGGTGATCACCTTCTGGGCATTGGCGATGCCGGCCTGCTTGGCAATGCTTTGGGCGGTCGTGGGATAGTCGCCCGTGATCATGACTACGCGTACGCCAGCGGCCTGGCACTCGGCGACCGCCGCAGGCACGGTGGGTCGCACGGGGTCTTCGAAACCAAGCAATCCGACCAGCTCAAGCGATAGACCGTGTTGTTGTTCGGGGAGCTTTCCCTGGGTCGTCGTTCCGCGTGCGACGCCGAGAACGCGAAGGCCCTGGCTGGCCAGGGTCGCCGCACCTCGCGACAGCGACGCTTGCAGCGCCGGGCTCAGGTGGCACAGATCCGCGATGGCCTCGGGCGAACCCTTGGCCGCAATCACGACTTCATCGTCGTTCCCGGTACGCCAGGCGTGACTGACGGCCAATAGGGCGGGCGACAGTGGGTACTCCCGGGTCAGCGACCAACCTGGATGCAGATGCTCCGTGTTCTTGACCCATCGATCGCCCGCCTCGTGCAGCGCGCGCTCCATGGGGTCGAAGGGATCGCGCTTGCTGGCCAAGATCGCGTTCTCAAGCAAGCCATGCAGATCTTCGGGAAGTGGGCCTTGCAGGGTCGCAAGGTCGAGGACCGTGCCGGCCCCGGAGATCTGGCGCAAGGTCATCTGGTTCTGGGTCAGCGTGCCCGTCTTGTCGACGCAAAGGACGGTGGCGGCCCCTAGCATTTCGACGGCCGGCATCCGTCGCGTGAGCACGTTCTTGCGCGAGATGCGCCACGCCCCCAGCGCCAGGAAGATGGTCAGCACCACCGGAAATTCCTCGGGCAAGGTGGCCATGGCCATGGCAATTCCGGCCAGAAAGCCTTGCTTCCAGACTTCGGTGCCACCGCCCCGGGTGAATCCATAGACCACTACCACGAGCGCGCAGGCCAAGAGGCCCACAATGGCGAAGATGCGGACCATGCGTCCGGTTTCCTTCTGCAAAAGGGTTGGCTCCTGCTCGACCCGCGCAAGTGCTTTGCCGATCTTGCCGAGTCCTGAATAGGAACCTGTGGCGACGATTTCAGCGATGCCTTGTCCGGCGGTGACCAAGCTGCCGGAAAAGACCGAAGACAGATCGTCGCCTCCAGGTTTGTCGAGCTCTTTCGCATCCGCCGATGGGACCTTCCTGACCGGAACGGACTCTCCAGTCAGCAAGGATTCATCCGCCGAGAGATTGATCCCGCGGCGAAGGATTCCGTCGGCGGGAACGCGGTCGCCTTCGCACAGGACGACAAAGTCGCCGCGCACCACATCGTGCCCGGCAATACGCCGGTGAACGCCATCGCGGATGACCAGTGCCCTGGGGCTCGACAAGTCCCGCAAGGCGTCCAGCGCGCGCTCCGTTCGCTGTTCTTGGATGATGGTGATGGCCATGACCACCAGCACGAAACCGATCAGCATTAGGGCATCGGCCGGCTCGCCCATGAGCAGGTAGATGATTCCCGCAGCAACGAGCATGAGGAACATAGGCTCGCGCACTACACCGAAACCGATGCTCAGCAGATTGCGCTTCTTCTGGGCGGGAAGTTCGTTGGGGCCTTCCCGCGCCAGCCGCGCCTTTGCGTCGCCTTCAGTTAGTCCGGGAAGGCCAGCGAGATCTAGGACAGAGCCTGCTCCCCGCGCCGCCTTTGCCTGCTCGTTGCTTGTGTCCCCATTTTGCTCGCTCATGGTTTCTCCAGAAAATGCCAAGCCAACGAACTCCTCAATTCATATTGAGAGCAACGAGGATGATGAATCCGACGGCAAGCCCAACGAGAGCGATGGTCAATTTGTGGTTGGGCAGGTGCGTTCGTTGCTCTGTCACCAGCGCTTCTGCCTTGTCCGATTCGTGTGTCTCGATTGTCATTGGATTTCTCCTGAAGCCTGAATGAATGCGTTGGTGGCCACTCGGGGGCGATACAGCCGTTCCAATGGCTTGGGTCGTTCTGCGAACCATTGTCCCTCTTCCGGCGGTTGCGGCAGCAGCAGGACCGAGCAGGGCGCCTCGCTTGCGACGTCAAGCATCCGTCGCGTTCTGGTGACACTGTCGGTGCACGAACCGTCGTAAGCGCCCAGGACAATGAGGCGAGCCTTCAATTGGCTGGCCAGCGACGACAGCGACGAAACCCATGGACCTTGGATGGACCGAGTCTCAACCGCCACACCCCAGCGAAGCCGGATGGTTCCAAGACAAGCCCTCAGGCTCATGGCACTTACCGGTCCCAAGTCGTCGTTCGTGGCCCCGACTATCCCCTCGGCAGCGTGGACCACGAGAAGTGGGCAGCCGAGCCGGCACGCTTCGTCGGCAGCCACGGCCATGGCCCCCAGGCCTGCTCGTGGCGCGTCCGCCACGGTGATCACCGGGCCGCCCAAGCTGGCTCGCGCCAGGAGCACTGGGCGTGCCGTGGCCATGGCAGCGCGAAGACGGCGTGGCCCATCCGGAGTGTCCATGAGTGAGCCGGGCAGGACAACAAGACCTGCCCCAGTTGCCGCCGCAAGGGCCGCAACATCGCCCAAAATGGCACCTTCCAAGGCACACGATTTCACTTCGACCATGGCTGCCGTTGCCAGAGCGCGGGCCTGGGCGAGAGTTTCGTCGACGCTCTCCTCAGGACAGTGCGAAACCACTACAGGCCCAAGCAGCCAACCCACCTTGCGAGTTGGTCTCAATTGCTTACGGTTGACTCGTCTCATGATGCTACCTCCGTATCTGACTCGTCATTGAATACGTCCCAGCCCCAGTTGCGGGGTCCGCGAGTTGCGACATCGCACCACTAGCTAGGCCTTGTCTTCGATTCATCTCCTAGTGCCCCGCTTCGAGCGGGGCACGAACAGTCCGGGCCACACCACGTGCGACCCAGCGTGCCGCTACCACACTTTGGCCCGGCGTTGTGTCCGGCGGTGGCGCGCCGACTAGACGGACGGAGGTCCGCGTGGCGATGCCTGGGTCAGGACTTTCGGATTATCGATCCAAAACCGGTCGTTGGTGCGTATGGGGATTTGTCGGAGCGGAGGAACCTGCATCGTTGGCGTGGGATCGCCCGTGACCGCAGGGCGCATGCCCGTTGCTCGGTGAATTCTTCCTGCGCCGACCTGAAGTCGCGTCCGCAATTGCAGTGTTCCAGCGGGAACGTCGCTGCTCGAAACCACGTTTTCCAGGTCGATGCCAACATGCCCGGTGGCCTCATGATGACAGGGACAATCCGGCGTCGGTGTTGCGGCGGATGTCATCACGGACACAACCATGGCAACCACGAAGACGGCAGGGTAACTGCGCATTTGTTTTGCCATGGTGCTGTCCGCTTGAACTTGCAAGTGCCAGTCTACTCTACGCAGAAGCTAGATTCGAGTTTGGCGAGAACTTGCCTGGTGAAAGTGGTGGGGCCCGGCCTTCCAATCCCGAGCGCGTTCGAGCCCCCGGGCGACGGTCCGGGCCAGCCTGGACATGGCGGCGTCCACCGCCTGGTACGCGTCTTCGCCTAGTTCCTGCAAGGTAGAGTATCCAAGGCGTGGCCCTGTGGCGAACACCTGACATTGTTTATCCGCGCCGCCCTTCGGTCCGTTCACATCGCGGATGCGGATGTCGACAGAACTGAGGTCGTGGCCGAATCGACTCAGGTGGAAGAGCGCCTGGCGTTCGCAATGTTCGCGCAGCATCTCGGAAGGCGGCAGGCCAAGGAAGCGTACGACGATCTTCATGGTGTCCTCACTATTCCGTGGGGTGTGACGGCCCTACAGCTCCATTGTTCGCTTTCCCATCCATGTCGGCCATGACGAAATAATGAAGAGAACTGTCGATAATGACGACATATACTCTGAGTCATGGAATGGCTCAACTACCACCACCTGCTCTATTTCTGGACTGTGGCTCGCGAAGGCGGGCTTGTTCCCGCGGGAAAGGTGCTGCGGCTTTCCCACCCCACGCTCAGCGCCCAGATCCACGCTCTCGAAGATCGTCTCGGCGAAAAGCTCCTGATCAAGGAAGGCCGCAAGCTTGCCCTCACGGACATGGGGCGGACCGCATACCGCTATGCCGAGGAGATCTTCACCGTGGGCCAGGAACTGATGGATGCGGTGAAGGGGCGTGCGAAGGGACAGGTGCTGCGCCTGGAGGTGGGCGTGGCGGATTCGGTATCGAAGCTGGTGGTGCGGCGACTGTTACGGCCTGCCTTAGAGCTGGCCGAACCCGTGCGACTGGTGTGCCGCGAGGACACTCACGAAAATCTGCTGGTGCGTTTGGCCTCGCACGAACTCGACCTGGTGATTACGGACGCGCCCGTGTCACCTGGCAGCAGGGTACGGGCCTTCAATCACATGCTCGGCGAATCCAAGGTGAGCCTTTTCGGCACCAAGGAGCTGGCCCGCACCTACCGTCGCGGGTTCCCCAAATCCCTCGACAGCGCCCCCATGCTGTTGCCCCTTGAAAACCTGACCCTGCGACGCTCACTTGACCAATGGTTCGACCACCTGGGCATCAGACCTTGTGTGGTGGCGGAATTCGAAGACGGCGCGCTGCTGAACGTCTTTGGGCACGACGGCATCGGGATCTTTCCCGCGCCCACGGTTATCGAGAAGGAAGTCGGCCGGCAGTACGGCGTGGTGCCGCTGGGGCTGGCCGAGGGGGTTCGCGAGCGCTACTACGCAATTTCCGTGGAACGGCGTCTGAAGCATCCGGCAATTGTTGCTATTACGGAAACGGCGCGCACGGATCTATTCCGCCAATGAATCTAGTCCATGATGTGTATCGTCCCAGTCATCGCGGCGTGAATTGCGCAATCGTAGAAGAGCGTGTCCGGCGCGTCGCTGGGAACCACGAAGGTCACGTTTCCCGAGGTCGTCCCGTTGCCCGTTACGCCCGAACCGTACGCGTTGCTGGTGCCAGTGCCCTGAACGGTATTGATGTAGAACGGGTGTCCGGGGGCGTTGACCGCGAAGACATAGGTGCTCCCGCGGCAGAGCGTCAGGCTGGGGTTGGAAACCCCGTCGATGACGTAGGCGGACGCGCCGCTGCTCGTGACCTGAAGGGTTCCAAGCGCGTGGCAGCTTGCCCCGGTGCTGGCGCCACCCGCGCCGTCGTTGCCCATCATGGTTCCACCGGCGTCCATCATCATGCCGCCCATGCCCAGAATCATGCCGCCCGCGCCAGCGCCGACCGCACCGCCTGAGCTGATCGCGAGTCCGCCGCTGCCACCCTGACCTTGCGTCTCTGGGGTGCCGCCTGCTCCACCCCCCAAGCCGTTGCTGCTGCTATTGCATGCGGCCAGCCAAAGCGCGGTGACAGTGACCACGCGACCTATGGCACGAATTCGATCCACCCTTGCTACCTTCACCATGGTCATTCCTCCGTGGGTTTGATTGTGAAGGACGCCCAAAGGATTCATTCCGAGCAAAAGGAGGCGGAACGCCCCTGCCTACCCCTGTGCATTGCCTGGGCGATTCGCTAGGCAACGTACCACCGGTGAGTCGCGCGCTAGCTGCGCGCCTTGCCCCTTCGGTGCAAGGTGGACGGGTCGATGCCGAGGATCTCGGCGGCCTTGGTCTTGTTGCCGCCCGAACACTCAAGGACGTGGTCGAGATACTGTTGTTCCAACGCGCGTAGCGAGGGCAGCGATTCGAAGGCGCCAAAGGGTTGTTTCGATCGCGGCGGCGCTGGCTCCAGGGCGGTCTGGACGATCGCAGCGTCGAGTTTCTCCCTGTCGGTTGTGACCACCAGCCGTTCGACAAGGTGCTGCAGCTCTCGCACGTTGCCCGGCCAGCGGTGGCCAAGTAACGCGGCCATGCCGTCCGAGGAAAACGCGCGCGCCATCGCCTGGGGCAAACGCTCGCGTGCCTTGGTCAGAAAGTGCTCTGCCAGCAGACGAATATCGTCGCCGCGCTCGCGCAGGGGAGGAAGCACAATGGGCAGGACCTTCAGGCGAAAATACAGGTCTTCGCGAAAGCTGCCCCGGTGAACTAGGTCGGACAGGGGCTGGTGGGTGGCGGCCACAATGCGCACGTCGACGGTTCGGACCGTGTCGCTGCCCAGGGCCCGCACCTCGCCCGATTCGAGCACACGCAGAAGGCGGGCTTGCAGCGGCGGCGAAAGCTCGCCGATCTCGTCGAGCAACAGCGTGCCGCCATCGGCGTCGAGGAAGAGGCCGCGCCGGGTCTGGGTGGCGCCCGTGAAGGCGCCGCGGGTGTGTCCGAAGAGCTCGCTTTCAAGCAAGGTCTCGGGCAGGGCGGCGCAATTCACCACGACGAATGGACCCGCAGCACGTGGGCCGGCGTTGTGCAGGGCGCGCGCCACCAATTCCTTGCCGGTGCCGGTTTCGCCCAAGACCAGCGCTGGGCTCGAAACCTGGGCCACGCGTTCGAGGAGCGAAAACAGCGCCTGCATGGGCGGACTCTTGCCCAGGATGTCGGCGAAGCGATCGTCGACCACCTGGCGCAGCCGGCGGTTCTCGCTGCGCAGTTCCCGCTCGCCGCACGCACGTTCCAGCAGCACGCGAACCACGTCCAGCTTGAAGGGTTTGGTCACGTAGTGGTAGGCCCCGCGCTGAATCGATTCGATGGCGCTGTCGATGCCGCCGAAGGCGGTCATCACCACCACCGGCAATTCGGGATCCAGGCGATGGGCCGCATCCAGCAGGTCAAGACCGTCCATGCCCTTCATGCGCAGGTCGGTGAGCAGCCCGTCGAAGGTCTCGCGTGCCAGCAGGTCCAGGGCTTCTTGCGCCGAGGACACCGCCCTGCCTTCCATCCCGCGCTGGCTGAGGTAGTCCACGACGGTCCTGGCCATTTCCAGGTGATCGTCCACGACCAGGATGCGATGGGTGTTCATGGTCAGACTCCCTTGTCTGCTGGCCAAAGGATGGTCACAGTCGTCCCTTGTCCTTCGTTGCTGGTGATGCTGATTTGTCCCAGGTGGTTGCGCACGATGCTGGCGGCCACAGGCAGACCCAAGCCCGTGCCTTCGCCCTTGGGCTTGGTGGTGAAGAAGGGATCGAAGACGGCGTCGATCTTCTCGGGCGGAATGCCGCAGCCGTCATCGCTCACATCCAGGCGGACAAATCCTGGCGACGCGGGCTCGTGCGCTGCGCGTAGGGAAATCGCGCCGCCGTCTTGGCAGGCATCGCAGGCGTTCATCACCAGATTGACCAGGACCTGCTGCAATTGATCGGGATCGGCCGCGATGACGATGGCGCTCTCGGCGGGCTCGACCTGCCAACGGATGTGCTTTTGGCGTAGGCGGAAATCCAGCAGGCTTACGACGGTGCGAAAGGCCGCCACCACGTCGGTGGGTTGCAGGGCCACGGGCTGCTCGCGTGAGAAATCGAGCACCTGGCGCAAGGTGTTGGCAATGCGATCGCTCTGGTCCAGGATGGTCTTGCTCTCGGGCAGCTTGGTGCGCTCCTCCAGCATCTCGGCGCGGCCACGGATGATGGCCAGGGGCGTTCCCAGCTCGTGGGCCAGGCCCGCGGTCAGCGCGCCCACCGTGGCCAGCTTCTCCGCGCGGATCAGGTGGTGTTCCAGTCGGTTCAATTCCTCGGCGTGACGGAGGCGTTCGTGCAGGGCCAGTTCTTGCTCGCGCTGACGCCAGAGAAATCCAACCACGATTCCCACCGACAGCAAGAGGGCGGCGACAGTTGCCACCAGTCGCCAGCGCTCGGCCTGGCGATGGGCTTGCAACGCGGTCAGGGGTGTGAGGAATCCGAGCGCGATGGGCGCATCCCCGGTTTCGAGCGGGAACCAATGCACCGCCATGTCTAGCCCGGCTGGCAGGGAGAGCAGGCGGCGGAAGTGCAAAGGGACGGCCACGGTATCCTCGGACAGGTTTCGCTCGGACATGAAGCGGACGAGCGTTGGGTCGCGGCTCCATTCCGTGCGGGTCAGGGCCTGGCAGGTGGCGAATGATCCGCAGCCTGCCCACAGTGATTCGGCAGAATCCACTAGCACGAAGCGCGCCTCGGCCGGACGACCGTGCTGCAAGGTTTCGAACAGGTGGCGCGCGTCCACGGCCGAAATCACCATGCCGAAGGAAAGGTTTTGCACCTGAACGAAGAACGGCCGATCACCCGGCGCGGTCATGGGGCCAAGCAGGCGGGGCGACGCGTGCGGCGCCAAGAAGGCTTGGCGACCCTGTTCCTTCAGCCAAGGCCCGAGCGTGGGATCTTCGTCGTCGTCCAGAGCCAATTCGAAATCGCGGCCATTTTGCGAGAGGACCATGCCGCGGAAGTGATGGACCACAGAGGCCAGCACGCGAACGCCGTCGGCCAGGACCCTGGTTCGCAACGCGCGCGGATACTCCGGGGTCTGCTGGGGTTGCCAGAACTGCTCGGCGAGCAGGTGCGTGTCCTCGGCAAGTTGGTCGAGATGGTGGGTGAAATCTGCGGCCATCTTTGCGGCCGAGGCGTGCGCCGAAGCAACGAAGTTTTCCTCAACGCGCTTGCGCTCATCCACGCGGCTGGCCGTGAGCACGGAAAGAAGCACCGTGATCATGACTGAGACAGAAACCCAGTATGGCGTCCTCGTACGGGAGGGTTTGCGATTGGGCTGGCCAGCAGCGGGAGGCACGGGACAACTTTGGCACAAGCGGTGCGCCGCGGATCCCGCAATCAGCAGTCTTGCAACTTGCCAGACTGGGTGTGGCGTTGTGCAAGACCGCTGGTCGCGCGGTTGCACCCAATAGCACAGAGGTGGGCCATTGTGCCTGTCGGCACGAACCTTGCGTCGTGTGCGTTCGTTGGCCATGAATACGCACGTCCCAATACCCTTGGTTCTCGCCGCCGTCGCATCCTTGCTTGCAACCAGCGCCGCCCACGCCGAGCCAGATGAATTCGCACGACTGTCGCTTCAGCAGTCGATCGCGAGAGCCATCGAGCGCAATCCCACAGTGGTTGAGAGCATGATGGAATGGCGCCGGGTGCAGGGAGCGGCGGATGGGGTGGCAGGGATCCTGGCCGACAATCCCGTGGTCAGCGCCGAGGCGGGCTTGCGCCGCGATCAAGGATGGGTTGGCAATCAGGGCTCGGTGGCGGTTCGCATCGAGCAGCCGCTCGATCTCTTCGGGCAAGCCGGGGCCCGGCGACAAGCGGCAGGCGATGTTGTGGCGTGGGCCAAGGCGCGCCTGGCGCTGGCGCGCGCGGAGATCGCGGCACGCGCCAAGCTGGTGTACGTGGCGGCCCAGATCACCAGTGCGCGCATCGCGCTTTGCCAAGAGCGGCTGGCCACGGCCCGCCAGACCGCCGAGGCCTTGCGCATGCGCGTTCGCCTGGGAGCCAGCTCGGACATCGATCTGGGCATGGCCGAGGCCGAAAGTGGCCGCGCCGAGGCCGCCCTGCAATCGGCCCAGGTGCAGGAAAACCGAGCGCTGTTGGCGTTGCGCGATCTGCTGGAGCTCCCCGCGCGCGCGGGCGCGTTGCCCAGCGACACCTTCGCGCAGCCGCCCGCAACCTTGCCAAGTGAAATGGGACAGGAAGGTCTGCTGGCGCACCACCTCTCGGTGCAGGCCGTGGAGAAGCGCCGTCTGGCCATTGACGGCGAAATCAGCCGGCTGGAGCGCGAGCGCCTGCCTCGACTTTCCGTCGGGCTCGCGGCCGAACGGCCATCGAGCGAAGAGCGCTTTCTCGGTATCGGCCTCTCGTTCTCACCCGCGCTTTGGCGGCGCAACCAGGGCGCCCTGGCCGAGGCCAGGGTCGAGCGCGAACGCGCGGATTTCGAACGGGACACGACGCTGGCCGGGCTGGAGCGGCGGTGGGTGGCGCTGCGCGAGGAACAAGCACGGCGCCTGCAGGAGCTTGCGGCCGTCGAGGGCACCCTGCAGAGCGAGGAAGCCGTTCGTGCCTTGGTTCGCACCGGCTGGCAGGCGGGCAAGTTTGATTTTCTGCGTGTTCTGCTCGCCGAGCGCAGCGTGGCCGATACCAAGCAAGCGCGTCTCGACTTGTGGGCGGAGTTGTGGACCAACGTCATCGAAATGAACCGGCTACTCGGACAGGAATCATGAAACCACCGTCGGAAGAAATACACGGTCAGTCATCAAAACGAACCACGCGATCAGACGTGCCCATCGTCGAATTCGATCCCGGCGTGCAACTGCCAGCACTGCGACAGCCGAGACGAAAGAAGCGCCGCTATGTCGTTATCGGTTGCCTGTGCGCGGTCGCCGCCATCGCGCTGGTGGCGCGACGAATGGCGGAGAAGCCGGTGGTTGCGCCGGTCCACGTACCAGCCGTGGCCATGGAAGGCAACCAGATCCGCTTCAGCGAGGAATTCGCCGGACGCCACCACATCACGTCGGTCAAGGCCGCGGACAGCGAGCTATCGCCCACCGTTCAGGTCATGGGCACGGTCCGCTACGACGTACGCAAGTTCGCGGCGGTGGGGGCACGCAGCGCGGGCCGCGTGCGCCGGGTGTTCAGGATCATGGGCGACCAGGTCAAGCCTGGCGACATCCTGGCCGACATCGAAAGCGTGGATCTGGGCAAAGCCCAGGCCGCGGCCGAGGCCCTGCGTGCTAAGGAAATCGCCGCCCAGTCGAACCTCGAACGCGAACAGCAACTCGCCGCAGCCAAGGTCACGGCCTTGCGCGAGGCCGAGGCAGCTAAGGCCGAGCACCAGGCCCTGCGCGCCGAACGCCGGGCCGCCGAGAAATCGGTGGTGGCGCTTGGGGCAAGCCTGGATTCCGAGGTTGGCATCATGAAGCTGCGCAGCCCCATCGCCGGTCGGGTCATCTCGGCCAAGGCCAGCCAAGGCCAGACCGTCGAGCCCAGCGACACCCTGTTTGAAGTCGCCGATCTGTCGACGGTGTGGGTCGAGCTGATGGTGTTCGAACGCGACCTGGACCGCATCCGAAAAGGCGACGTGGTGGAGATCCTGCCCGCCGCTGCCAAGGGCGCGCCCGTGCAGGGAACCCTGGCCCACGTGAGCGATCTCGTGGATCCTGTCACCCGTAGCGCGGTGGTGCGTGTGGACGTGGACAATCGCAAGGGGTGGCTGCGGCCGGGGCAATCCACCAGTGCGCGCATCCAAAGCCACGGGCCCGCCGAAAGCGTGCTGACCATCCCCAAGGCGGGCCTGACCTTCGTCGACGGCAAACCCACCGTCTTGCTCATGCTCGGGCCAGGCCTGGTCGAACCGCGCGCGGTCGAGTTGGGGGCGGACGATGGCGAGAAGGTTGCCATCCGCAAGGGGCTGCGCGCGGGCGACAACGTGATCACCGAAGGCCTCTTCGCCCTCAAGTCGGAAATCTTCCGCTAGCGGTCACCCATGTTGGAACGACTTGTTCTTTGGGCCATCAAGATGCGCGGGGCCGCCGTGGCCCTGCTGGTCATGCTGCTCATCGCGGGCGTCTACGCCGGCTCGACCCTGGCGGTGGATGCCATGCCGGACGTCAGCCCGGTGCAAGTGTCGGTGCTCACGCCGACGGGCGGCTTGTCGGCCCTTGAGGCCGAAAACACTATCAGTATTCCTATCGAGAATGCCTTGAACGGCATACCCGGTCAGATCGAATTGCGTTCGGTGGTAGATGCCAGCGTGTCCTCGGTGACCGTCGTCTTTCGCGAAAATATGGCACCGTACTTCGCTCGCCAGCTGGTTCTGGAAAGACTGCGCGGCATCGAGAAGGAATTGCCCCCCTCGGCGGGCGTGCCTGAGCTGTCAC
>Ga0302321_100001637_pt1 | contig 19233 bp, 11 predicted proteins | sample Fen_T0_1_FD_202505 | JGI IMG/M metagenome (GOLD analysis project Ga0302321, IMG submission 202505) | Peat permafrost microbial communities from Stordalen Mire near Abisko, Sweden - Fen_T0_1 | ecosystem: Environmental > Terrestrial > Soil > Wetlands > Permafrost | place: Sweden: Abisko...
ACCCGGACACCGTCGCGAGACTGGTGCAGGTTTACGGTCGACTGGGCGACAAAGCGACGGCCTTGTCGCTCCAGTCCGATCTGCTGTCGCGCGCCAAGACTCCCGACGAAAAGCGCGACCGCACGCTGGCGCTGGCGCTCGTCGAAGAACAAATCGGCGGCGATCGCAAACGTGCGGAGGCAACCTTCGACAAGGCACGCAAAGAATGGCCGCACGACAGCGCCGTACTCCGCGCCGTAGCCGAGTTCCAACAGCGCCACGGGGAGACCCGCGCGATGCAGGTGTTGCTCGATCGCGCGGCAACCGACGCGCGACGCGCGCTCGCGACCGGTCGCTTCGAGCCTGGCTTCTTCGAGGTCCTGGCCACCGTCGCCGAGCTGAGAGCCGCCGGTGATTCGGCGCTCGTGGCGCGCGCCACGTTGGCCGCGCTGCACGGCGACGAAGTGCCGGTGCCAGCGGCCGGGCCGATCGCCGGTGATCCTCGGCTGGACGAGTTACTCGCGCCCGAACTCGTGAGCCCGCCCCTCCGCGCGCTGTTGCAAAAGAGCGGCGATGTACTGGACGCGGCCTACCCCGTGGATTTGCGCTCGATGCGCGCGACGCCGTTGGCGGCAGGTTCTGCAGCCTTCACGAGCTACGTGCAGCAAGTAGCGAGCGCGTTCGGCATTCGCGGTCTCGAGGTGTTCACGTCGCCCACGCTCGGTAGCGTATGTATTCCCGTTGGCTCGGCCACCCCGCAACTGGTGTTCGGGCAAGCCTTGTTGGACAGCGAAGACGACGCCGCGCGTTACTTCTTGATGATCCGCTGCCTGAAAATCCTGCAAGGCAAAGCCGCCGCCTTGTCACGCACGGCGCCGATCGATCTATGGCCGGTACTTGCGGCGTATCTCAGCCTGCTTGCGCCCAGCTGGATCCCGCAGGGTGTCGAAACCAAGAAGCTCGCGGACGCGCAACGGCGCATCCAAGGCGCGATGCCGCCCAAGCTCGATGACGACGTTCCGGTGCTGGCATTGGAGGTGATTGGCGCGATCGGTAACCGTGCGAGCCTCTTGGGTACCGCGCTACACCAGTGGGGCAATCGCACCGCGCTGCTCTCCGCCGGATCGCTCGTGGCGTCGCTTCGCGGCGTGGCGTTCGCCGTCGGGCAGCCCGGCGGCCCACCGAAGGAGGGGCCGGATCGCGTCAAGTGGATCGTCCGCAACCCGGAAGCGCGCGATCTAGCGACGTTCTGTGTCGGCGAACAATACGCCGAAGCGCGCTCTCGGCTCGGCCTCAGCCGCTGACGCGCTCCCTCGGGCCTACAATCAGGTCTTCTTGGGTCGCGGCAAGTTCAAGCGCTCGACGCGGTTGATCAAAGTCCGGCGCGAAACGCCGAGCAGCTTGGCTGCGCGCGTCTGATTGCCACCACATTGCTCGAGCGCGCGCAGGACACGCTGGCGCTCCTCTTCCGAATCGATTGGGTGAGAGTGCGGCTCGCTGCGCGGCGCGCTGCTCGGCGGTTCCGCCAGCGCGCGTTCTTCACTGAACTTGGGCACGCGCAACGGGGCGAACACTTGCGTACGGTCCTGCTCTTCGGGCGGGAACTCGTCGGGGTCGAGATCGTTCAGCGGTTGCTGCGGGATCTGCGCGGCGGTGATCACGCCGTTTTCACAGAGGAATGGAGCGCGCTCCATGATGTTCTTCAGCTCGCGCACGTTGCCCGGCCAAGAGTACGCGTGCATCGCCTTCAGCGCGCCCTCGGTCAATTCCGGCATGGGCAGACCCGAGCGGTCACAGAAGCGGTACAGAAACAAGCGCGCCAACGGCTCGATCTCGAGCGGCCGACGACGCAAGGGTGGGATACTGAACTCGACGCCCGCGATGCGGTAATACAGATCGTTGCGAAAGCGCCCTGCCTGAACTTCGACTCGTAGATCACGGTTCGTGGCCCAAACGAAGCGCACGTCGATCGGGCGAGGCTTGGTCGCCCCGACGCGCAGGACCGAACGTTCCTCCAGCACGCGCAGCAGCTTGGCTTGGATTGAAAGGGGCATCTCACCAATCTCGTCCAAGAAGACGGTGCCCTGGTCGGTGGACTCGAGCAGCCCCGGCTTGGTCTGATTGGCGCCCGTGAAGGCTCCGCGCTCGTGACCAAACAGCTGTGACTCGAGCAAAGATTCGGACAACGCCGCGCAGTTCAAGCGTAAGAACGGGCGCCCTCGACGGGTCGAACGCTGATGAATGGTCTCGGCGAAGACTTCCTTGCCGGAGCCGGTCTCCCCCGTGATGAGCACCGAGATGCCACTTTGTGCGGCGCGCAAGGCAATTTCGTAGGCGCGCTTCATCTCGGGGTCGAGCAGCACCGCAGGCCCCTCGCCCGGCGGATGGGTGGAGAGCGCTCGTGGGCTGCGAGCGCTGGTCGCACGACGCGACTGCACCATGATGAGTGCCGAGCCGGCTCTGACGAAGTCACCCGGCTCCAGTGCTCGACGGTCGCCGCCCCGCAGTCGTGCCTCTGCTTCGTTGCGTCGCGTCGGCGCTTCCAGGCTGTCTTCGGGATCGACACGAAACAGCAGCGTGCCGTTGGCGCTGCCCAAGTCTTCGACCTCGATGCCGTCCCCAACATGAAGCAAAAGGTGATATCGGGAGACCGACTGATCATCGATGCGGATGTCGTTGTCGAGGCCGCGCCCCAAACGCAGCGTGCCGCTCTCTGGTAGAGGGTGAATGGTGCACGTCTGACGAACGTAGACGAGAGCCTCGAGCGCACCTTTGCGGAACGTCGGGCCGGGACGATGAGTGAAGCTGGCGTCGTTCAAGCGCGTGCCTTGAGCCTATCCGACCGCCGCACTTTTGCCTGAAAAACCGCACATGCTCCGTCAAATTTGCAGCGATGCCCCGTCAGAGCCACGGCCCCGACCGAGCACACTCGCACGATCGCCTACCTTCACACACTTCGATTCGGCCCCACGGCACACTTTTTTTGCCTCGCCCGGGAGGGGACTGTTGGCGATAACCTTCAGCTATACTGAGCCGCAGAGTTCGCATTGACAGAGACTTCATTGAAGCCCGGCAACAAGCTGGGGAGATTCCAGCTGCTCGTCCCGATCGGATCGGGTGGTATGGGTCGCGTTTGGGTCGCGCGCGAGGAAAACACGGGGCGACTGTTCGCGCTCAAGACCACGCTCGGCAACGAGAAGGCCGCGGGGGAGTATTGGAACGTACTGCTCGACGAGGCGCGGCTTGCGGCCCAAGTGCAACACCGCGGCGTGTGCACCATCCATGCCTTCGAGATCGACGAGCAGCTCGGCATCCCGTACTTGGTGATGGACTTCTCCGACGGCGGCTCGCTGTACGAGTTGCTGGACGCCTGCGAGGGGCACCGTCTCGAGCCACTTTTGGCCGCGAGCATCGCGGCGCAGCTGTGCGACGCCCTGCAAGTCGCGCACGACTTGTGTGACGAACACGGCGCCCTGCTGGGGGTGGTTCATCGCGACGTTTCGCCGCAGAACATTCTGATTTCCGCCAGCGGGCACGTGCAATTGACGGATTTCGGCGTGGCCAAAGCGCGTGGCAGGTTGCACGCCCCGACGGCAACCGGCGAAATCAAGGGCAAGCTATCGTACATGGCTCCCGAACAAGTCACGCAACGTGACGTGGATCGGCGAGCCGACGTCTTCGCGCTGGGCTGCGTCCTTTACGAAGCGACCGTCGGTGAGCGTCCTTTTCACGGCAACGACGCGGTAGCCACGCTCTACCAATTGCTCGAGCAGCCACTGGTCCTGCCGAGCGCGCGGTTGCCTGGCTATCCGCCGGATCTGGAAGCCATCGTACGCAGAGCCTTGGAGCGCGACCCCGCGCTCCGTTATCAAAGCGCCGACGAGCTCGGCAGCGCGCTCTCACTCTGGATGGCCACCCAAGGTCGGTTGGTCACCGAGCGCGATATCGCGGCCGTCGTCACCCAATGCCTCGGCGAAGCGATCGCCGAACGATCGCAGCGGATCGCGGCGGCCGAACACGAGTTGGACGATCCCCCCCCCCCGCCCGCTCCAACCGAGCAAACGTTGGGCGGCTCTAGCGCCACCACCAACGGGGACCGCAATCGCCAATCGAAGCGAATTCTGTGGGCGGTGGGAGCGGGCAGCGTCGCCTTGTTGCTGGTCAGCTGGGTAGCGCTCGGGGGTTCACGTGACAACCCGCCCGTTGTCGTCGCCAGCGCGACCGCGAAGCCGAGCGCGGCTCCGCCAGCGCTAGCGTCCGCTACGGCGGCAGCCGGCGACAGCACGATTACGGTGACTTTGCGCGCCTACCCGCAACGCGCCGTGCTGTATTTCGATGACGGGCCCGCCCTGCCGAACCCGTACGTCATGACCACGGCTCCCGATTCGAACATGCACGTGGTGCGAGCTTCCGCACCAGGCTTCGGGGATCGAGTCGAAGAACTGCGGATGGACAGCAGCAAAGAGGTTCAACTCACCCTTTCGAGCCTCAACTCGGCCGGGCACGGTCTGAGCGCCAAGCCACGGGCGAGCGCGCAATCGACGCCGCACACGGTTGCGCCGATGCCAGGTACCGGAGACATGCCCAGGGTCGTAACCAAACGTCCACGCGTCCTCGACCCCGATAACCCCTTCGCGGCGCCCTAATCTCGAAATCTGCCGAACCTACATGAGCGATGTGACGGAATCCGTGGCGAACGGATGAAGATGCGATTAGTCTAGGGTTTTAGTATGGATCGCAGGGGCGTCAGAACCGAGCACGCAGTCAGCGGGCCCACCCCCACCCCCGGAGAGCCCAAGGGTGCGGAGGAGTCGGCACGCGTCCAAGCGGGCCAGCTGATTGGCCGCTACCGATTGCTGTTTCCGATCGCAGCTGGCGGCATGGCGGAGGTTTGGGCAGCAAAGCCGGAAGGCACCGGAATTTCACGGGCGGTGGCGCTCAAGCTGGTGCGTCCCGAGTTCGCGGTCGAGGCCGAGTACGCACGCATGTTCATCGACGAGGCGGTCGTCGCCTCCGCCATTCGGCATCCGAACATCTGCGAGACTTACGAGCTCGGCCGGGACGAGAACCTGTTGTTCATGGTGATGGAGTGGGTGGCCGGCGACACCCTCAGCGGGCTGATGCGCGGCAGCGCGCTGACCCGGTTGCCCCTCGAAATCGCGGTGCGCATCTGCTCGGAAGCGTGCGCTGGTTTGCACGCCGCACACGAGGCCAAAGATGGCGAGGGTAACAGCCTCGGCATCGTGCACCGCGACATCTCACCGCCCAATATCTTGGTGTCCGTCAATGGGCACGTCAAAGTCAGCGACTTCGGCATCGCCAAGGCTGCCAACCAGCTGCACGCGCGCACGCGCACCGGCGAGATCAAAGGCAAGTTGGCGTACATTCCACCAGAGCAAGTGCTCGGGCACGGAGTGGATCGCCGAGTCGACATCTATGCCATGGGCTGCGTGCTGTACGTTTGCACACTCGGTCGGCGCCCGTTCGGCAGCGGCGGAGAAGCGCTCGGCAAGATCGTACGCGGGCTCTACCACAAGCCGCGCGAGCTAGACCCGGCTTACCCGGAAGAACTCGAGCGCATCGTGATGCGAGCGTTGGCCAGTGACCGCGAGCAGCGCTATCAAACCGCCGAAGAAATGCGCTTCGAACTCGAGCAGTGGTTGCTCAGTCGACCAAGACCGACCCAGCACGGGGACGTGGCGCGCTTGGTGCGTGAGCGGATCAGCGACGACCGCCGCAAGATGATCGACGCGCTAGTCAACGTAAGCCGCGCGATTCCGGACGCATTGGCTCATCGTTTCATTTCGCCCGCCGACAAGACCGCTACTCCGACGGCCACCAGCGGTATCGTGATACAGCCGGCCGCGCTGGCGCGACTCAAGGATCCGGCGTCCGCCCCGACGCTGACTCCCCCAGTGCTCACTCCTCCGACGCTCACTCCCCCGACGCGCCCCGCAGACGAAGAGACGACGCAGCTGAGCGATGCGGCTCGGGCCGCGCTCACGCCTCCCAGAGCGGCTCAGGCTTCGGTGACCGGCGCGCAGCAGCCGGCCCGGCCGCTTCTGATGCCGTGGGCCGTGGCGCTGGCGGCCGTGGTCTTCGCCCTTTTCTCTTTGTACTTACTCAGCCGGCGTTAGCCGAGCGCCGCCGTCGACGGGCGTGCGCCACGCCGCACAGGACCAGCGCCAGCAGCGGTTCCGACGCCAAGGCCCCCGCGCTTGGGCGGCCCATGTGGCATTTGCAACCGCCGGCCTGGCGCGGTCCACCATAATTGGGATCGTCAACGGGGGCGCCAGCGGCCCCGGCGGTGGTGGCGGTACTGGGCGCGCCCGCGACGTTCGAGCCTGCATCTGGCGTGTCCCCCGGCGCGCCGGAAGCGCCACCCGCTTCGAGCAACGGCTCCGCGTTGGCGGCCGCAAACGCGGGCAACACGAGCTCGTCTTTGAACGGCGCGACCTGCGTGTAGAAGTCCCGCGCGGTGCTGGCGAAGCAAGGCCCAACGACCTGCGAAAACACGCCCACGACTGCATTCTGTTCGCTGAGCGCCGGCCCGCCGCTATCTCCGTGGCAAGCCACGGCGCCCTCGACGACGAACGTGCGCGCCGGCACGGGATCTCCCGTCGGACGCAAATTGCTGGCACCGACCATGCTGATCGGCACGCCGCTGCGAGTGATGCGCGAACCAAAATTGCCGCTCTCGTCCGAGCCAAAACCCACGACCCGTATCAGTTCACCGGGTTCATTGCCCGAATCCAACCGAACCGGGACAATCGGCACGCCGGTCACGGCTCGATCGAGCACGACCAAAGCGATGTCGTTGCGACAGATCGACGGCGACTGCACGGTGAAAATCTGCGTGCCCACCGCGGCGACGGGCGCTCCCGGGGCGGCGCCTACGCGGACGCTCACCGCACTCGGCGTGAGCGGTGGCCCGATCTGCCCCCCCTTGCTCCCCGGGCCGAGCTCACCTTCTGGGGTGCAGGAAAACACGTCGTCGACGAAGGCGGCAACGCAGTGGCGGGCGGTGAGTAAGAGATTTTCGGCGACCAAGGCGCCCGTGCAATTTTGGATCACGGTGCCCGCATTGCCCCGGACCGTCACCACGCCGTCATCGGCAGGTCCCGACGGTTCGCCGTAGGCAATCGCTTGCTGACTCTGAGCGGCCTGCTCGAACGATGCCTGGCTGCAACCGGCGATCGCGAGCAGCGCCAGAGGGCTCAGCCGTTTCAATATTTCGAAAGGCATGCGGGAACGCCGGCGCTGGGGTCGGTAAACTCGTGAGCATCCGGATCGTAGATCAGACCGTCTGCTCGATAGACCCAAGTCGTGGCTGGCTTCTCCATGCACCAGGCCGAAGTCGTGCTCACGCGCGTGCCGCTCGTGCGATCGAAATTCGGCGGCCCCATCGTGCCGTAGAGCGACATCTTATAGGTTAGACCGCTCAGCTTGCCCACCGTAGCGCCCAACGCGGCCGGGCCGATGTCTACCGATTCGGCGTCCTTGCTGGTGCTGAACACTCGCTGATCGAGCGCCACGCTCATGTCATCGCCTGTCGGAGCCTTGCTGCCTTTGGCGTACGCCGCCGCCACTGAATAGAGCAACGAGTAAGCGCCGTCGTAGTAATTCTCCGTCCCTGCTACCGACAGAGCTCCGGAATACGAGTTCTTCAAGCGCGCCAAATAGGCGTCGTAGAGTGACTTGGACTTCGCATCTTGCGCTTCTGCGTAGTTCACGCCGAGCAGGCGTTCGTTCAACGGCGGAGTCTTGGCGGCGTTCGCGTCCGCGGAAGCTTGGAGTTCGATCGTGTTGTAGAGCAAGTGCGATAGCAGATAGAACGGGGGGCGCCGGCTCTGCGTTGGCGCGTAGTTTTCCACCGCATTGATGACCTTGGCGAACTCGTTCGTAGCCATGCCGATCACGATGTGGGGGGGGTTGGCGTTCAGATCGTCGATGGCATTTTGAAATGTGGGGTTCGTGTGGGTCTTGGCCGACTGGATCTTGACCTGCCTGAATTCACCCGAGCCGAGCTGATCGACTGCGGCCTTGCCATTGAACTTCAGCAGCGTCTCCGGGTGGGCATCGTCGGGGGTGGTCAGCACGCTGAACAGATCGCTCATCGTGGTGTCGTCGGAATAGACCAGCGTCACGCGTAGCGGGACCGCGGTCGGGTCCTCACCGGCAGCCATGCGCGCGGCGTTGACCGTCGGAATCATGCGATTCAGCAACCCAACGGTGGTCGCGGCGAGCGTTCGGGGATCACCGAGCATGTGCCAGACCAGGCCGTCATCGGCGAGATTCGCCAACCGCAGATCAGCGCTGCCCGTGCTCAAAAACAAGACGGGGTTGCCACCGGCCGCAGCGTATCCCGGATCTTGGGTGTAGTTGAACGCGGTGAACAACCTATCCGTAGATAGCGTGCTCAAGACAGCGGACACATGCACCTCTTCGGTCAGGTGCTGCAAGCTAGGCGTGATGTCGGTCACGGTGCTGCTTTGGCAGACGAGCGCCAGCACGGGGCGAACGGGGCCCTTTCCCGTGTTGGGAATGCCGCCCAACGTCTTGTCGTTGAATTCGCTGAAAGCCAGATCCCAATTGATGACCGCCAGCGAATCGTGCGGGTCCGCGCTGTTGTTCATGTTGGCGTAGGCCCCGACGATGATCGGTGAAGCCGTTCGCAACAGGGTGAGAGTGTTGCTGCTGGGTAGCATCAGCGGACAATCCTCAGTGGTCAGCTCGAGGCACGACCCATCGACGCACAAGTACGGCTGGTCCACGTGCTTCGTGATGCATTCGTCGTTCGTGGTGCACTCGGGTGGCGTCCCTCCCGTACCATCACCCGCGGCGCCCGCATCTGCGCCACCACCGCCGCTCATCGCGCTGCCGCCGGACCTGCCGCTCGAGCCGTTGCCGCCGCTCGGCCCGTTACCGCCTGCGCCACCGCCGCCGGTGGTCTTGGCGACACAGACCTGGTTCACGCACAGCGAGTCGGCAAACTGCGGACCAAGATTGGTGCAGTCTTTCGTCACCTGGCACTGATTGGCGTTGAGGTCGAAAAATAAGGAGCAGCTGCTGCTCGCGAGCAGTAGCGGAAGCGAGGCTAGCCAGTGTCGAGTGTTCACGCGATCCTTCCAACCGTTTGACAAAGCCTGAACCTTAACACGCCTTCGATGCCAATCCACAATCTGCAACGGTACAAACGACGGCGAGGCCGGCGCCGCGAGCGGCGTCGACCTCGTCTGAAGGTCACACGGTCTTAGCCGGCTTAGCCGGGGAAACGGCGCTCAGATGCAGTACAGGTAGCCGCAGGTGGCAGGCAAAGCCGTACACTTACTGACCATCGTGGTCAGCTTGCCGGCCGTGGTCACGCACGCGCTGCCCAGCTGGCTGTTCGTGGGGTCATACAGGCGGTTCAGCGGGTAGGTGGGTACACTACCGGCGGTCGTCGTCGACCCGGAGCCGTTGTCGTCGTCCGTCGGGTCCAGCGCTACGCAGGTGCGGCCGGTCGGACAACCTTGGCCGGTGATCGTGTACTTGATGTATGGATTGTTGCCACCCGCATTGCCGAAGCCAAACGCCACCAAGTCGTTGGCGAGGTTGGTCGCCTCGGTGGTGTTCAACGCCGTGCCGTCCAGATGATCGGCTTGGTAGACGTAGTGCGGACCGCAGGAGCCGATGCCGAGATTCACCGGGCCACCGACCAGCGTCAGCTTGTGAGCGGGCGGCAGCTTGGATGGGCTATTGCGCGTGATATCGGTGATGTTGGCGTTGTGGCGTCCGAGCGACTGCGTCAAATCACTGTTGAAATTGACGGCATTGAACGCGTTTTGGTCGATGTATTGGTACAGCCGCCAGTCTTGTTGACCGAGCAGCGCCTTGGTGTTCGCGCAGTTGTTCTTCAGGCACACCGCGCTCGAGCTCAATTGCACGATCGGCTGCGTGTTCATCGGAAACGCGGCTAGGCCGGTGACGGCAACCAAGTCTTTGGCCGGTTCCCAGCGGCCGAGTTCGGTCGCCATCGCCACCGCCAGCGCCGCTTTGGTCGGCAACAGGCCGCTGTTCGTGTAGCAGGCGTTCACCGCATCCTCGGTCTTCGCCACGCTGTCCGCTTCGTCACTGCTCACGGAAGCCGCGCAGCCCTGCAACGCCGAGAGACCCAGAAACCCCACGCCGACCAGCGACAATAACTTCTTCATCTGAACCATTCCTCCCAAGTGAGACCGTAACCTTGTACTCGAACTCTATTGCACCTGCCGTGCCGAATTGCGACGCTCGATGTCCAGCGGCAAATCGCACGATATCTCACGGGAATTTCCGATTTTCCACACATGATGCGGGCCAATCACACATGTGCAAAGTAACCTGAGGCGTTGTGCAACCTCAAGCGCCGCGTGCACTACTTGTGCGCACGAGTGGTGCACCCACATCCGCGCACAAAGGGACGCACCCGGGCTGAATGCACGCACGGTCTTCCTTCGCGCGGCACGGTCTTCCTTCGCGCGATCGGTGCACCGGCGTTTCACGGAAACAAGTATTTGACGGTCAAGGCACTCCCTTCGTTGGTACCGACGACGCTTGCAAGATCCCTCGTCGAGTTGCCATTGGGAGCGGACGGGAAAATCAACCTGTACTGGCTCAGGTTGTTTCGCGCGCTGCGGTTTTGGTAATCATCTTTGACGGCCGCGAGCACATCCTTGGAAACTGGGTCACCCACGGCGTTGTGGCCAGTAGCGGTGATCAAAACCCCGAGATCTTGAAGCGCGGGAGCATCGAAAACGCCTTGGCTAGCTGGAGGTGAGAAAGAGACGCTTTGAATCAGCATGTTTCCGAGGGAACCGAACGGATCCCCGAAAATTTGGAACACAGATGTGTGGAGCGTGGCGCTTTCGAAAGCCTCAATACCGGGTGGAAGCGACGAGATATCCGCTGCTATGAATCCGCGTTCTTCGCGATTGATGGCGTCATCGCCCGCCCCTGAAAAGGTCGCGAGGATCGTATTGCCGTCGATCCACGCTCCCTCGCGGACAACTAACAAGGTCTGCGTAATCTCGCGAAGCAGCGTGAACTGCCAATTCACCTCCGCGGCTAGCCGATTTCCGGCGAGATCCCTGGCTACAGTCGTCACGCTGAACTTGAACGGCGCGGCTGCCGCCGTTGGATCAGTGGCTGCTGGGTAGCCTAGATTGGGGTTGATCGAGAGCTCGGTTCCCCCCGCGTTCCACGTGAACGTGGGCACCGGCGCGTCGCCGCTCGGCGCGAATGCTTTCTGCGCGCTGGTTTTGTCCATCGGCTCGCTGAACGTGATCACGATGATGTCCGATCCCGGCGTCAGCTTGGTCGCGCCATTCACGGGTGTAATGCTGAGAATCGTCGGCGCGACGTTGTCGTCTGGTGCAGCACCACTCGCTCCGCCAGCGCCCGCGTCATCGATTGATCCGCCGGCACCACCGTCACCCGCTGCTGGTTGGCCCGCGCTCGCGCCACTCGCCCCAGCGCCGTGCCCGGATGACCCTGATTCGCCCGCGTCCCCGCCCTGGCTCGACTCGGCTTCCCCGGAGCCGCCACTACCCGAAATGGGGCAGCTCCGACGGGCCACGCACGTCGAAAACTCGGACGTGCACGCGGGTAACACCAGGGCCGCGGCTCCCGCCACTGCAGCCGCCATCCAAACCGCTCGTACATAGGAACGCGCCATTGTTTGCACCCTTGAAGATCTGCCGAGGACCGTGTCGCAACGGTTCAACCATTGCAAACTCTGTTCGGTTTGCTCGGTGACCTGGTTGCGGAGAATTCGGAGATTCTCGTCAGACCTTCTGGCCGACCGCCGCTTCCTGGGCACTCGGCCGCCGCCAGCGCAGGCTGGCCACTTCCAGATCAAGGGCTCTCCGCGGTGTTCGGCCGGGGCAGCTGACCTCACGCCCGTTCTGCAGGCGTCATCTGCAGCGGCGGGGACGCGACGGGGCGGGGCAGCCGACGTACCGGCTCGACCGACAGATGCTTGCCACAAACGGCAACGAGGCCGGCGCCGCGAACGGCGTCGACCTCGTCCCATTGTCCCACGCTGTTGGCCGGGGAGACGGCGCTCAGCTCAGATGCAGTACAAGTAGCCGCAGGTGGCGGGCAGAGCCGTACACTTGCTGACCATCGTGGTCAGCTTGCCGGCGGTCGTCACACACGCGCTGTTCAGCTTGGCGTTGGTGGGGTCGTAGAGGCGGTTCAGCGGGTAAGTCGGTGCGCTGCCGGCAGTCGTCGTCGTGCCAGAACCGTTGTCGTCGTCGGTGGGGTCGATCGCGACGCAGGTGCGGCCGGTGGGGCAACCTTGGCCGGTCACTGTGTACTTGATGTAGGGGTTGCCGTTGCTGCAGCTACCGAAGCCGTAGAAGCACATGCCGTTCGACAAATTCGCGGCTTCCGTTGCGCTCAGCGCAGTGCCGTCGAGCTTGTCTGCTTGGTATACGTAGTGCGGACCGCAGGCGCCGACACCCAAGTTCACCGGGCCACCCACCCTGGTCAACTTGTGAGCGGGCGGCATCTTGGTCGGGTTGTTGCGCTGAAGGTCACTCAGGAACGAGGTGTTCCGGCCCGCGGAGGCCACGATGTCACTGTTGTACATCGCCGGATTGAAAACGGCCTGGTCGATCACGTTGATCAGGCGCTGATCTTGCTGACCGAGCAACGCTTTGGTGTTCGCGCAGTTGTTCTTCAGACACACCGCGGTGGAGCTCAGCGTGACGACCTGATAGACATTCGGAAATATCGCCGGGTTCGGAAACACGACCTGCAGGTCGTGAGCCGGATCCCAACGGCCGAGTTCGTCCGCCATCGCGACCGCAAGGGCCGCCTTGGTCGGATTCAAACCACTGTTCGTATAGCAGGCGTTCACGTCGGCTGAGGCGCTGTCCACTCCTTCAGAACTATCACCGACCGTGCTCATGCAACCTTGCAGAGCAGAAAGACCTAGAAATCCAACACCGAGCAGAGATAACAACTTCTTCATCTGAACATTCTCCCGAGGTAGCAACCGTGACCTTGTGCCCCAGCTATTGCAGCTGCCGTGCCGAAATCCGACACCCCACCCTCGGCCTAAGCACTCGAGTATTTCGGGAGAATTTCCGATTTTACCGACAAACAGCGGGAGAATCGCACATCGTTAAGGGTGGTAGGCGTTGTGCAATTCGAAGGGAAGTTGCACAACTTGGACGTACGACTTGTGCAACTCACATGCACGACTTGTGCAAGTCCACGCACGACTCGTGCAGCTGGCCATCACCGCAAGCTAGTTGGTGCGCGTCGAAACCGATGCGCAGCCGACCCTACACCGCGCGTTTGTCCCTCGAAGAGTCAGCCGTGAGCAAGGGCTCAGATGCAGTACAGGTAGCCGCAGGTGGCAGGCAGAGCCGCACACTTACTGATCATCGTGGTCAGCTTGCCGGCCGTGGTCACGCACGCGCTACCCAGCTTGCTGTTCGTGGGGTCATACAGGCGGTTCAGCGGGTAGGTGGGCGCACTACCGGCGGTGGTCGTCGTACCAGAGCCGTTGTCGTCGTCCGTCGGGTCCAGCGCCACGCAGGTGCGGCCGGTCGGGCAGCCTTGGCCGGTGATCGTGTACTTGATGTATGGATTGTTGCCACCCGCATTGCCGAAGCCAAACGCCACCAAGTCGTTGGCGAGGTTGGTCGCCTCGGTCGTGCTCAACGCCGTGCCGTCCAGATGATCGGCCTGGTACACGAAGTGCGGGCCGCAGGAGCCGATGCCGAGGTTCACCGGGCCACCGACCAGCGTCAGCTTGTGCGCGGGCGGCAGCTTGGAAGGGCTATTGCGCGTGATATCGGTGATGTTGGTGTTGTGGCGACCGAGCGATTGCGTCAAATCACTGTTGAAATTGACGGCATTGAACGCGTTTTGGTCGATGTACTGGTACAACCGCCAGTCTTGTTGACCGAGCAGCGCCTTGGTGTTCGCGCAGTTGTTCTTCAGGCACACCGCGCTCGAGCTCAATTGCACGATCGGCTGAGTGTTCATCGGAAACGCCGCTAAGCCCGTGACGGCAACCAAGTCTTTGGCCGGTTCCCAGCGACCGAGTTCGGTCGCCATCGCCACCGCCAGCGCCGCTTTCGTCGGCAAAACACCGCTGTTCGTGTAGCACGCGTTCACCGCATCCTCGGTCTTCGCCACTCTGTCCGCTTCGTCGCTGCTGACGGAAGCCGCGCAGCCCTGCAACGCCGAGAGACCCAAAAAAACAAAACCGACCAACGACAATAAGTTCTTCATCTGAACCAATCCTCCCGATTGAGACAGCGACCCTGCACCCGGAGCTCAATGCAGCCGCCGTGCCGAATTCCGACACGCAGAAAAAATCGAAAAAGACGGCAAATATCGGGGGAATTTCGCTCGTACTCACATGCTGCGAGGAGCCCGTACATGCGCAAAACTTGGCCCGGCAATTGTGCAACAAGAAGACTGTGTTGCGCCAGTTGTAAGGGCGAGTTGTGCACTTGTGCGGGGCGCGCCCTTTTTATAATGTGAGAGATCCCGTTACTCAACGGGGCGCGTAGCGCCCCCTTTTAATCCGTTAAGCTGAACCGAGGAAACCGAATGTATAGAAACAAACTTGCTTGCTCAGTGCTCGTGCTCGCGGTCGCAGGCAGCATGTGGGCATGTGGTAGTGATGACGATAGTACCGGCGGCGGCGGCACGGGCGGCACAGCCGGCTCGCATGCGGGCTCTGGCGGACGCGCAGGCAGCGCCGGCGCAGCGCACGCAGGTACCTCCGGTGCGGCTCACGCCGGCGCCGGCAACGGTGGCGCGGGCACGGGCGGCGGTGCGCACGCAGGCACGGGCGGTGGTGCGCACGCAGGCACCCCGGGCATGGCCGGTGAAGGCGGAGATGGCCCTGGCCCGGGCGGCAGCGGCGGTGATTTGAACGAAGGCGGCATGGGCGGCGAAGCCGGAGCCCCCAGCGCCCCGACGCTGGCCGAGAGTTGCGCGGCCGTTTGCGCGGCAGAAGCCGGGCTCAGCTGTAGTTTGGCCGGCTTGTGCCAGTCGAACTGCATGACCTTAGGCACGGACCCAGTCAACGGAACTGATCAGCCGGACTTGTACGCGACCATGATGACCTGCCAAGGCCAATCACTGACCGCTAGCAATTACTATTGCTCAGACCAAGGCCCTATCATCCAGCCGGCACCGAAAGCCGATGGGCCCTGTAAAGCAAAGGTCTGCGCGTGGACCTGCGCCGACATGGTGGGTGCCGCCGACGCAAATGTTGCTGCGGACTGCGGCTGCTGAGAAGCTCAGAACGAACCGCGTAACCGCACACCGTCAGGCGCGACGCCCAGCGCAACGCCTGACGGAGCGGGCTTCTCGCTCGGGTGACTCAGAGTGAAGTACAGGGCCACGCCGCCGGCGACGGCGGCGAGGCCCGCGGTGACGTCCGAGATCGCGAGCAGCGTGCGCGCTGAGCTCTTGGCGTTGTCGAGTTGCCCGCGCGTGACGCCGTAATCGGTGCGCATGGACTCGAGCTCGTTGGCCTTCGAGACGCCGAAGTACCCGACCACTCCTGCCGTGACCGCGAGCGCGCCCGTTGCCGTCCAGCTCACCCAAGCCGCGGTATGCGAGGGCTTGTTGACCGTAACCTGAGCGGGACGGCCTTCGTTGGTCTTGGCTTGTGTTGCCAGCGGGATGGGCTTCAACTCCACGGTGAGCTCGAGCTGATCGTGCCCCGCCAGCGTGACCGATTGCGCCGAATCGTAGAAGCCGGACTTGTGCAAGACCAGGTTGTGTTCGCCAGCGTCGACGATCACCGGAGCAGCGAGCGGCGACGTGCCGATGACCTTACCGTCGAGCGAGATATCGGCGCCCACCTCGCTAGTCACGACGTTCAGACTCGCGGTGCGCTCGGCCAAGGTGGTGAGATCCTTGTTCACGGCCTGGGTGCGCTCGGCGCTCAGGTTCGCGCCGCCGGCCTTCAAGTAGTCTTCCAGCGCCTCTTTGGCCTTGGCGTAGCGACCGAGCTGGATGCGTACTTGGCCGATATTGTACAAAACTTTGTAGTTATTGGACAATTGGTAGGCGCGTTCGAACTCCACCAAGGCCAGCAAGAACTCTCCGTCGCCATACAGCGTCAGACCGCGCGCGTAACGCTCCCCGGCCTCTTTCAGTACCTCCGCCGACACCGGAGCGCTCGGCGCCCCGGCAGTTGCAGGCGCTTCAGGCTGCGCCCAAGCGCTTTGGCCGCCCGCCAATGCGACGCACAACCCGACACCCAAGCCAGCCAGACGAGCGAAGTTCACGACCATGATTAATTCGGTAGTCTGCCCGTTTGGTTCAGCGCAATCAAGCCCTCAGCTGATCACTTTAGTGACGCGCGCCGGCGGCCGTACGCCACTCATAGCGAGTGAACCATGAGATGGCCCGGAGCGGCAACGTGCAAGACGACGATGTAGGCGGACGTCCGCCTCGCGCGTCCGCCGCGCCTGACCTGTCTGCCGCGTCCGCCGCGTCTGCCGCGTCTGCCGCGTCTGCCGCGTCTGCCGCGTCTGCCGCGTCTGCCGCGTCTGCCGCGAGAAAATGTGAAGCGCTGCTCGAGCTATTCCAAGGTGGGGCCGGCGCCGTACATCTCGGCCGTCTCGATGACGGAGGGCATTCGAAACAGTTCGTCGCCTTGCGCAGGCTCGCGAATTCGCCCACTCGCGAGCTCGAGGCGTCGGCCAGCCTCGCGCAGCGGGTGATACACCCAAAGGTGGCCAAACTTCTCGGAACCTGCCGAGACGCTGACGCCTGGTACCTGGCCAGCGAGTACGTCTCCGGGATCACCTTGTTCGAGTTGGGGCAAGCCGCAGTGCGCCAGAAGCAGCCCGTGGCCGCCGCGGTCGCCGTGCGCATCGTCCTCGACGCGTTGGTCGTCACCGCTGAAACCGAGCAACTCGCAACGGTAGCCATTGGAGACACCCGTAGCCTCTACCCCGAGAGCATTTGGATTTCAGACGCGGGCGAGGTCTTCTTGTCAGAAGTCACGGTCGCCTCAGTGCTGGCGCGGACCACGACCGGCGCTTCGTACGTCGCGGTGACGGCGAGCATGAGCGCACAAGCCGCCGACGTACGCGCCGCCGCGGTGGAGTTGGCTCGCTTGGCCTGCGCTCGATTGATGAACGGCAACCCGACCGCCTGGCATACGCGCGAGCTGCCGAGTGCGCTCAGCGAGCTCTTGGCCAGAGCCATCAGCGCTGGCAAGGACTGCGAGACGCTCGAGCGGTTCGCAAGCGAACTGGCAGGACTGGGGCCGAGTCTGATCGCAACGAACGAGCAGGTAGCGGAACAGCTCGAACGACTCATGGGCCCGGAGCAGCGACGTCGTCGTGCTGAGCTCGCTGAGCTGACAGGGGCCGTACCCGACGCAGATACCACGCGCGTCTTTCGCGTGGCTCCTGCCGGTCCGCTCCCGGGGCCGGAGATAGCGCCGACTCCGGAAAGCCGCGCCGAGGAGCTCACGCTCACCGCGGCCGGGATCAAACGCCCGATGGGGACTCCACCGCCGAAACCGCGCACCGCCACGTCGCCGAGCCCCAACCCGACGTCGACCATTCCCGCTCCCCCCCCTCCCCCTCCTGACCCGCCAGTGGAAGTCGACTCGCCGATTAGCGGGGTGTGGCGAGAGGCGCGCGCGCGCATGGGCGTGCCCGGCCGCCGCTCGCGCCCGAGGGCGTCTTACGGCGAGGGCGAGCTAATGACCCCGTCGCCGATCACGGCATCGACGCTCGGCGCCGCGTCAGCACCGCTCGCGGCAGGCAGTCCGCCGGCTGCCACGAGGCGAGTCGTTTTCGTGCTGCTAATCGCGGTGGCCTTGAGCGCTTTGTTCGGCGGAGCGTGGTTGGTGCGAAATAGCCTCAGCAGCAACCCGGCCACGCCAACACAAGCGCGTTGAACCGCGCACTACCTGACCTGGAACGCGACGAGCTCGCTACGCTGACCTTCCGGCGTTGCCACGCGCACGCGGTGCGCGCCCACGCGCAGCCGCCAAGGCAAGCGAAACGGCGCGTGCAACGTGGCCAGCGGCTGGTCATCGACGAAGAACGTGAGGCGTTCGCTCGGGCTGCGCGCTTCGAGCATGATTTCCTGCTCGCGTTGCCGACCCGGATCGATCAAAAATTCGCTATCCTCGTTGGGAAATAGCAGTTCCGGGGCGGCTCTCGAGGAAGTGCTTGGCACCCCGGGGCAACGCGGCGAGAACGCGCTAGGGGCGAGAGGGCGACCGGCTTGGCGCGCGAAGTTGTCGTACTCGTGCGGGTAGCGTTCGAATACTCGCTCGACGCGATCGCGGCACGTCGGACCAGCGCGCAGTGAAGTTAGGGCATCGATCGCCACGACTTCGTGCATTTCGCAGGAGGTGTGGGGCTCGCTGCCGGGCGTGAACCATTCACGCCGCCGATGCGGACACGACTCTCCTGCCCGTTCACCGCTCAGCTCGCAGACATCGACGACCGTGAGACCCGAATGGTCGAGCAACGCCGCGGGCGCTCGTCCGCGCATCGCGGCGAGCATCACCTCGTGGAACAAAGGGCCGGCACCCGTGATGCCCGTCGACCCCGTCATCGGTGTGCCATCGAAGTTGCCCGCCCAGACCGCGACGGTCACCTCGCGCGTGAAGCCCACCGTCCAGTTGTCGCGGAATCCCTTGGAAGTCCCGGTCTTCGCCGCAACCTGAAACGGAAATGCGAGCGGTCCGCCCTGGCCAAATTCGGGTGCGCGCGCCAGATCGTCGGCCAAAACATCGGTCAAGACGCGAGCGATCCGGGGGTCGATGACCGGGCTCGGCAACGGCAACGTCCGCGATAGTTCTGCGCCACTGCCGAGCCGTGCTCGACGATAAAATCGCAGCGGCAAAAACGCACCATCGCGCGCGAGCATGGAGTACGCTTGAGCCAATTCACTCAGCTTCACTTCACCGTCACCCAGCGCGAGAGCCGCGCCATAGTGCTCGGCGGTCCCCGACAGCGAGCTGAAGCCCGCCCGGTGCAACAGGTCCAGCACCTGTGCTGGCCCAACGCGAGAAGCGGTGTACACCGCCGGCACGTTCAGCGAGTTGGCCAACGCGTCGCGCAGCAATACGGGCCCGTGAAAACGGCCATCGTAGTTGCGAGGTGAGTACACCCCTTCCGAGGTCGGCAAATGCAGTTCCAGATCTGGAAGGCGCGTGGCTGCGCTCATACCCAAGCGAGTCATGGCCGCGGCGTACACGAAGGGTTTGAGCGCCGAGCC
>Ga0302321_100001638_pt1 | contig 19232 bp, 15 predicted proteins | sample Fen_T0_1_FD_202505 | JGI IMG/M metagenome (GOLD analysis project Ga0302321, IMG submission 202505) | Peat permafrost microbial communities from Stordalen Mire near Abisko, Sweden - Fen_T0_1 | ecosystem: Environmental > Terrestrial > Soil > Wetlands > Permafrost | place: Sweden: Abisko...
AGCGTCGCCACCACGCCGAGCAGGTCGGCGAGGTGGAAGGGGATCACCGCCTCCAGCGCGAGCGTCAGCGCCGAGAGGCACCAGACGGCGACGGCGAGGCGGCCGACCCGGCGGGAGTCGTCGGCGCGCAACCGGTCGAGCGCGCGCAGCCGGTGCGGGAGCCGGCCGCCGTCGATCCGGCGGACGGCGCGCGCGCTCAGCGGCACGCACGCCACCGCCACGGCGATCCCGCCCGCGAGCAGCGCCACCTCCAGCACCCACTGGCCCCAGATGAACTCCCGGCCCTGCCCCGGGCGCACCCGCGCCGGGCCGAGCACGACCGGGATGGTGTACGACCGCACCAGGCCGAGGCCCGCCACGGCCACCACGGCGACCGCGAGGACGTCCCCCGCCCGGCGGACGGCGCGCGCGAGGGCGGGGTCCGCCACCGCGGGCGGCGGCACCTGCCACCCCGCCCGCAGCCCGAACCAGCGCCGGTACGCCGCCCAGGAGAGCCCCCAGGGGACGAGCGGGACGGCGAGGAACACCGCCAGGTGCCCCGCGTCGACGTCCCCGGCGTGCCCGGTGACCAGCAGCACCCCCAGCATGCCGAGCGCGGCCCCGGGCCCCGACAGCCACCACCACGAGGGCCGCGCGAGCGGCAGCACCGCGGCCCGGCCGAAGTGCTCCCGGGCCCGCTGGCTGCGCAACCGCCCGATGACGAAGAGCTCGACGGCGACGACGAGCGTGGCGACGGCGGCGGCCGACAGGTGCGTCCAGGAGCGGGCGGTGAGGTCGGACCAGGCGCGCTGGACGTCGGGCAGCTGGTCGAAGACGTTCGGCAGCGGGACCAGCGACAGCCCGAGGAGCGCCACCACGGCCAGCCCGAGCCGCTGGTAGTACAGGGCCCGCCCGGCGCGGCGCAGCCCGGCGGCCGTGCGGTCGCGCCAGGGTCCCCGCCGCAGCAGCGTGACGAGGACGACGGCGCCCGCCGCCCAGGCCAGCGACGCCGCCACCGCGACGGCCGCGGGCACGATCCACGGCGGCGACCACGCGGCGTCCGGGGGCCCGGCGGGGTGCGCGGGTGCGGCGGCGAGCAGCGCCGTCCCGACCAGGGCGAGGCCACCGGCGACGGCGGCCGCCGCGACGGCCACCCACCAGGCGCCCAGCGCGACCCGCGAGGTGGCCTGCACCCACCGGCGGACCAGCACGGTCAGCGCGGCCAGGAGGACGGCCTGCGCGACCAGGTGGAGCGCCAGGAAGCGCGGCAGCAGGGCCGCGAACGGGCTGGTGTGCCACACCTGCCAGGAGTCCCGGGCCGACCACGCCGACGGGCCGAGCAGGGACGACGCCGTCCGGGTGGAACCGTCCGGGCTCACCACGCCGGCCGTGAGGCGGTCGAGCTCGCGGGCCGCGATCCAGCCCGCGACGGCGAGGACGGCCGCCACCCCCGTGACGACGCCGTCGCCGTACCTCCGTCGTGCCCACGTCCGCACCGCTCGCAGCATCGCGCACCTCCCGGGGCCCGAGGGCCGGGTCCTCCCAGGGGAGGAGGCGGCCCGATGGGCCGCTGATGCACGTCTACCAGTCCGGATCCGTCAGCGGGGCACGCCGTCCCGGGTCAGCTCGAACCAGATGCTCTTGCCGTGGCCGTGCGGCTGGTAGCCCCAGCGGTGGGCGATGTGGCTGACGAGCAGCAGGCCACGGCCGGTGGGCTGGTCGACGGTGGGGGTGGGGTCGGGCACCGGGGGAGCGGCCGTGACGTCGACGACCTCGCACCGCAGCGTGCGGCCGTCCCACGCAAGGGTGACGCTGAACGGCGTCCGGGCGTGCAGGACGACGTTGGTCACCAGCTCGCTGGCGGCCAGCTGCGTGGCCCAGGCGAGGTCGGTGAGCTGCCAGACGCCGAGCACGAGGGCGACCTGGTGGCGCACGTAGGGGACCCGGTCGAACTGCGGCGGGACGCCGGTGAGCGTCCACCGGGTGCCCCCGGCGACCGGCGTCAGGACGCCGTCGGGCGCCGGCGTGCCCGGGGGTGGGGCGGCCGGTTCCGATGTGCTCCGTGTCGCTGCCATGAGGACCGCGCACACCCCGATTCCGTCGCCGACCCGTCACGCGGGGCTTCGTTGCCACTGTGCCCCATCCCGGGCCGATCGGCTCACCGGGCGGGCGGCGGCGCGGTTCGACGTCAGGTGTCGCCGTGCGTGACCCGAGGTCAGCCTGCGTCGAGCGCCGCCAGGACGGGGGCCAGGGCCGCGATCGACGCCTCGGTGATCGGGTCGACGACGAGCTGCAGGTGCCTCGCCCCGGCGTCCGCCAGCGCGCGCAGGTGCGCCGCGATCGCCTCGGCAGGCCCGCGCACGGGTTCGACCGGGGTGCCGCCGCCGCCCAGTTCCCGGCCGGTGCCGCCGGGCAGCTGCACCAGGACGGCGGCGGTCGCTTCGACGTCGCCGGGCGGGCGGCCCACCGCGGCGGCGGCCTCCTCGACCCGGGCCCGGACGGCGGCGAAGCCGGACGCGGTGTTGCCGTAGTCGCTCCACCAGACGTTCCACGCCTGGACGTGGGGCAGCCCGATCCGCAGCATCCGCGGCCCCACCGATCCGAGCAGCAGCGGGGGACCGCCGGGACGCGCGGGCGGGTCGAGGACGCAGCCGTGCACCTGGTGGTAGACGCCGTCCAGGTCGGCCCGGCCCTCCCGCAGCAGGCGGCGGACGATCGTGAACGCCTCCTCGAAACGGGAGACGCGGTGGTCGTACGGCAGGCCGAAGGCGTGGTACTCCCGCTCGTTCCACCCGGCACCGAGGCCGAGCACGAGCCGCCCGCCGCTGATGGCGTCGACCGTCGCCGCCTGTTTGGCGAGCACGGCGGGCGGGTGGAAGCTCGTCGCCGCGACGAGCGGGCCGAGCTGCACCCGCTCGGTGGCGACGGCGAGGGCGGCGAGCGACGTCCAGACCTCCCACGGCCCCCGGACGCCGCCGCCGGGAAGCTCGTGCAGGAGGTGGTCGCCGAGCCACAGCGAGTCCAGCCCGACGTCCTCGGCGAGGCGGGCCATGCGCAGGATCTCCGGCCACTCCACGCGCCGCTCGACCTCGGGCAGCTGCAGTCCGACGGCGCAGGGGCGGCTCACGTCGGGTGACCTTACCCTCGGCCCGGGTGCCGGTCACGGGTACCTGTCGTGGCCGCGCCGATGTCCCGCGTTCACCGTGCGGATCACGCGGTGTTGGCCGTCCGGCGAGGACCCTCTGCGGTGATCCGGGGTGGGGGACCCAGGGCGCTCCCAGCCAGCGCCCGGTGAGGGCGAGGGGGCAGGTCATGACGGGGTGGCGACAGGTGGCGGCGGCGGTGCTGGCGGTCGGGGTGGCGGTCCTGCTGGACGCGGGCCCGGCGCAGGCGGCGCGGCAGGTCCCGATCACCGGCGCGGGGTCGAGCTGGGCGGGGGTCGCGATGGCCTCCTGGGTGGCGCAGATCAAGGCGGCGAGCGGCCTCGACGTCAGCTACTCGCCCCTGGGCGCGACGTCGGGGCGCCGCCAGTTCGCCGCCGGTGCCGACTTCGCGGTGTCGGAGGTGCCGTACGGCCTCACCGACGAGGGGACGGCGGATCCGCCGCCGTCGCGGCCCTTCACCTACGTCCCGCTGGTCGGCGGCGGCACGTCGTTCGCCTACCACCTGACGATCGGCGGGAGCAGGGTCACCCGGCTGCGGCTGTCGGGGGAGAACCTCGCCCTCGTCTTCACCGGAGTGATCACGAACTGGTCCGACGCCCGGCTGGGCGCCGACAACCCGGGCCTGGCGTTGCCCGACCGGCCGGTCGTGCCCGTGGTGCGCAGCGACGGCTCGGCGACGACCCGCCAGCTGACGAGCTGGTTCTCCGCCCGGTACGGGTCGGTCTGGAGCGCCTACTGCGCCCGCACGGGCCGCGTCGCGTGCGGCCCGACGTCCGTCTACCCGACCGTTCCCGGCATGGTCGCGCAGGCCGGTTCGACCGGGGTGGCGGGGTACCTCCAGCAGGCGTCGTCCGAGGGGACGATCACGTACGTCGAGGACGCCTATGCCCAGGGGGCCGGTCTGCCCGTCGCCGACGTCCTGAACCGGGCGGGATACTACGTGCCCCCGACGGCGGGGAACGTGGGTCTCGCCCTGCGGGGGGTCACGGCAGTGCCGGACCCGGCCGACCCGGCCCCGACGTCCGTCCTGGACGGCGTCTACGACGCCGCCGACCCGCGCGCCTATCCCCTGTCGGGCTACAGCTACCTCATCGTTCCCACCGCGACCGATACCCGGTTCACGCAGGACAAGGGCTTCACGCTGGCGCGGTTCGGGCAGTACGCGCTCTGCCCGGGCCAGCGGTTGATGCCCCAGCTCGGGTACGCGCCGCTGCCCGCGAACCTGGTCACCATCGGGCTGGACCGGCTCGGGCAGGTGCCGGGCGCCGACTCCACGACCCTGACCCTGGCCGGGTGCGCGAACCCGGCGCTCACCGCCGACGGGTCCAGCTCGCTGGAGGCCACCGTCCCGTTGCCGAAGGCGTGCCAGCGCCAGGGCCCGCAGCAGTGCGGCACGTCCGCGCAGGTCCCGGCGTTCCCGTCGGACCAGACGATCGGCACGAACGTGGTGCCCGGCCTGCTGACGATCACCGCCGACTCCACGCCCGTCGACCTGGGCGACCTGCACCTGGACCCGGGGAACACCCGGCTGCTGAGCACGGCGGGCGTGTCCCTGAACCCGGTCACGGTGACGGACACCCGGGCGGGCCAGCTCGGGTACACGGTGAGCGCCGCCCTGAGCGGGGACTTCGTGTCGGGCCCGGACGTGATCGACGGCGAGAACCTGGGGTGGGCACCGGCGTTCGCGGCCCCGCAGCCCGCCTCGATGAACGTGAGCCTCGGCGCGCCGGTCGCGCCCGGTGACGCGCTCGCGCCGGGCACGGTCACGGGCGCGGGCCTGCGGACCCCGCGGGTGCTGGCGTCGTCGGTGTACGACCCGGCCACTGGGCGCGGCGGCGTCGGCACCGTGGTGGTGACGGCGGCGCTCTCGCTGCGCGCCCCCACCACCACCCGGGCCGGCCGGTACGCCGCCGTGCTCGTGGTGACCGCCTTCTGAGGGTCAGCGGGCGAGGCTCCAGTCGCGGACCTCGGGCAGGTCCTCCAGGTGCTCGACCACGTAGCGGGAGTGCTCGGCCAGCTTGTCCTCGCACCACGCCTTCAGGTCCGTGGCGCCCGACGGCAGGCGGCGGGCGTTGTTGATCGCGTCGATGACCAGGTGGAACCGGGACGCGCGGTTGCGCACCGTCATGTCGAAGGGCGTCGTGGTGGTGCCCTCCTCGATGAACCCGCGCACGTGGAACCGGTCGGCGTCCGGCCGCCCGTGCACGAGCTGGTGGATCGCCCCCGGGTAGCCGTGGAAGGCGAAGACGACGTCCACGGTGTCGGTGAACAGCTCCTTGAACAGCGTGGTGCTCATGCCGTGCGGGTGGTCCTTGGGGCGCGGCAGCGTCATCAGGTCGACGACGTTGACGACCCGCACCCGCAGCCCGGGCAGCCGCTCGCGCAGGAGCTGCGCCGCCGCGACCGTCTCCATGGTGACGACGTCCCCGGCGCACGCCAGGACGACGTCCGGGTCGGTGGTGCCGTCGTCGGTGCCCGCCCAGTCCCAGATGCCGACGCCACGGGTGCAGTGCGCGACGGCCTCCTCGATGTCGAGCCACTGCAGCTGCGGCTGCTTGTCGATGACGATGAGGTTGATGTACGACCGCGAGCGCAGGCAGTGGTCGGCGACCGACAGCAGGCAGTTCGCGTCCGGCGGCAGGTAGACGCGCGAGACGTCGCCGCGCTGGGTGAGGACGGTCTGGATCAGGCCCGGCCCCTGGTGGGAGAAGCCGTTGTGGTCGTTGCGCCAGGCGGTCGAGGTGAGCAGCACGTTGAGGCTCGGCACCTTGGCCCGCCACGGCAGGTGCTTGGCCTCCTCCAGCCACTTCCCGTGCTGCACCGTCTGCGAGGCGCTGACCATCGCGAACGCCTCGTACGTGGCGAACATCCCGTGCCGCCCCGTGAGCGTGTAGCCCTCCAGCCAGCCGTGGCAGCTGTGCTCGGACAGCACCTCCATCACCCGACCGTCCCGGCCGATGGCGACGTCGTCCGGCGTGAGCCGCTCCATGAACGCGCGGTCGGAGACCTCGAACACGGCGCCGAGCCGGTTGCTGTTCGTCTCGTCGGGGCAGAACAGGCGGAACCGGTCGGGGTTCCGCGTGTAGATGTCCCGCAGCATCTCCCCGAGCCGCCGGGTGGACTCGGCGCGCAGCGTCGCGGGCTGCGTCACGTCGACCCGGTAGTCCCGGAAGTCGGGCAGGTCCAGGTCGCGGGTGAGCAGCCCGCCGTTCGCGTGCGGGGTCGCGCTGAGGCGCAGGTCGCCCTCGGGGGCGAGGCCGCGGACGAGCGTGACGGGCGCGCCGTCCGGCCCGAACAGCTCCTCCGGACGGTAGGACCCGAGCCACCGCTGGAGCAGGGCGAGGTGCTCGGGGTTGTCGCGGACGCCGGACAACGGCACCTGGTGGGAGCGCCACGTGCCGGTCACCCGGGTGCCGTCCACCTCGGCGGGGCCGGTCCAGCCCTTCGGGGTGCGCAGCACGATGAGCGGCCACCGGGGACGGGTGCCGTCCCAGTCGCCCTGGCGGGCCTCGTGCTGGATCCCGTGGATGCGCCCCCAGGCGTGCGCCAGGGTGCTCGCGAAGCGCTCGTGCATGCCGGGCAGGTCGTCGCCCTCGACCTCCAGGACGTCGTACCCGTGGCCCTCCAGCAGCGCCCGCACCTCGGCGGGGTCCTTGCGGGCCAGGACGGTCGGGCCGGAGATCTTGGCGCCGTTCAGGTGCAGGATCGGCAGGACGGCGCCGTCGCGGGCGGGGTTGAGGAAGGAGACGCCCTTCCAGGAGCCCTCGAGCGGGCCGGTCTCGGCCTCGCCGTCACCGACGACGGCGACCGCCAGCAGGTCGGGGTTGTCCATGACCGCGCCGAAGGCGTGGACGAGCACGTACCCCAGCTCGCCGCCCTCGTGGATCGAGCCCGGCGTCGTCACCGAGACGTGGCTGGGGATGCCGCCCGGGCTGGAGAACTGGCGGAACAGCCGCAGCATCCCGCCCTCGTCCTGGGAGACGCCCGGGTAGATCTCGCTGTAGGTGCCCTCCAGGTAGCCGGCGGCGACCAGCGCGGGGCCGCCGTGACCGGGCCCGGCGAGGTAGACCGCCTCCTGCCCGGTGGTGGCGATCAGCCGGGACAGGTGCGCGTACACGAACGACAGCCCGGGGCTCGTGCCCCAGTGGCCCAGCAGCCGCGGCTTGATGTGCTCGGGAGCCAGCGGCTCGCGCAGCAGCGGATTGCCCTGCAGGTAGATCTGCCCGATGGTCAGGTAGTTGCACGCCCGCCACCACGCATCCAGCTGCCCGACCTCGTCGACGCTCGGACGCGCGAGGCTGCCCACCACCTCGTCGCCGGGGAACCCGTAGGTCCCCTGCTCCGCCACTGCTGTCACCGGCCCAACCCCCTTCGCTCGTGCCTGTGACGCACCCCTGACGGCCGCCGGGGGATACGCCCGGTGCGGCCCGGATCTGCCGGGTCGTGGCGAACTGTCTAGCACGCCCGGGTTGACGGGTCGTTGACGGGCCGGGACGCCGGGGCGGTGACGCGCCGACGCCCGGTCAGCAGCCGCGCGGCAGGCTCGCCTTGACGAACGCTGCGCCCTGGTAGACGGCCTGGAAGACCCACCGCGACAGCGGCGTGGTGTCCGGGGGAGCCGTGAGCTGCAGCCGACCGTTGTAGCAGCGCTCGAACAGCATGCGGCTGCGGGCCACGTGGTAGGTCGGCGTGACGACGATGATCGACCGCCATCCGTTGGTCGTGGCGAGCTCGGTGACGGCGCGCGCCTCGCCCTGGGTGGTGCCGGGCGTCGGCACGAAGCAGGTGACCGGCGGCCCCGCGGGCTGGGACGACGTGTCCCAGGGCGTGGTCCAGTCGCCGGTCGAGCAGAGGTTGCCGAGCCAGCCGCGCTGGTAGGCGGTGGCCGAGATCACGATGCGCGGGGCCAGGCCCCGGTCGACGAGGCTGCGGGCCTCGTCCAGGACGCCGCCCTCCGAGGCGGGACCGAGCACGACGACGGCGTCCGCGCGGGTCGGTTCGTCGACCGGCGGATGCATGATCACGAAATAGGTGAACGCCGCCCAGCCGAGCAGCGCCACCACGGGCAGGCCGAGAGCCACCCTGATCACCAGGCGCCGTCGCCGTCCGTCGCGGTCCTTGGGGTTCGGGCTGAGCACGCTCCCACGCTAGGTGGTAGCAGGTAAAGCGAGGCTCACCGGGGGGTTCCGGCCGCAGCGTGACGGGAGGGTCACCGAGAAATTGTGCTTGAAGCATTCACTATGTCTTAAGACAATGAATCCTTTTCAAGGATATGGCCTGGATCACTTCCGTTGTGCAAACCTCGGACCGCGGCCCCCCGCCCCGTACCGGAGGTATTCATGCCCGCTACTCTACGATACGGCGTCCTCACCTTCTTCCGGGTGGCCGTCAGCTTTCTGTTCCTGTCGCACGGAATCGCCTCGCTGTTCGGCGTGCTCGGCGGAGCCGTCCCCCACGGCGGGAGCATCCCGGTCGGGACGTGGCCCGGATGGTACGCGGCGGTCATTCAGCTGGCGACGGGTCTCCTCGTCGGGCTCGGGCTCTTCACCCTTCCCGCGGCGCTTCTCGCGTCGGGGTCGATGGCCTACGCCTACTTCACCGTGCACCAGAAGGTGGACCTGTTCCCCATCCTGAACCACGGCGAGGCCGCGGCGATGTTCGCGCTCGCCTTCCTGCTGATCGCCGTGCTGGAGGTCGGCCCCTGGTCGCTCGACGCCGTCCTCGCCCGACGTCTCGGCAGGCATCCGGCCGTCGCGTGGACCCAGGTCCCGGCGCGCCAGCCGCAGGAGGTCTGACCCCGGGTCCCCCGCCCTCGCAGGTCCCCCCGCCCTTCCGGTCCCCCGAGCCGGAGGGGCGGGGCTGCGGGCGGCGCCGTCCCTCAGCGAGGGGTGCGAGGACGCCGTCCCGGCCGTCGGGCCGCCTCGCGGTCCACCGCCCGGGAGTCGCCCGCAGCGCACTCCACGCGCAGCCGGATCGGCTGCCTCCGGCGGGGGTAGCGATCGCGCAGCAGCGTCCGCCCCACCTGCTCGACGTCGGAGCGGCGGGGCGCCGACGCCGTCGCGACCACGTTGCCCACCGGGTCGAGCACCACCACGTCCCAGTGGCTGTCCCAGGGGATGCCGAGGGCGGTGAACACCTCGGCGTCGGGTGCCATGCCGTCGACGGTAGGCGCTCGCGTGCGGATGGTGGGGTGGCGCCGACGGACCGTTGCGGTCCTGTGACGCACCGATCAGCTGAACGTGAGCGAGCGGGCGACGGCGGCGGCGTCCGCCGTCGGGGTCCGCGTCCCGACCAGGGTGAGGGTGAACAGCCGGTCCGCGTGCGCCACGTAGAGCTGCAGCATCTGGCGCGTGCCGCCCGTCGCGGGCACGGTCGAGCTGGACTGCAGGGCGGGCGTGCCCGCGACCGTGATGCGGGTGAACCTGAGGTTCTTCAGGCCCATGCCCGTGAGCTGCGTGGTGAGGGCCGCCTGCGCGTCCGCCGCGACGACGTCCGCCGGTTGCAGCCCGGCCGCGGGCGTGACGACGAGGTTGAGCGAGGTCCCGGTGAAGGTGCTCAGCGCGTAGAAGGCGAAGCTGTCGGCCGTCACCGTTCCCGCCCCGGCCGCCTTCGTGCCGGCGCCCACGATCCGGTCGAGCGTGGCCCGGTCCTGCACCTGGACGTATCCCTTGGGCAGCGTCAGGCGGTACCCGTTGCGGGCGTCGGTGATCGTGCCCGCGGGCCCGCTCGTCGCCGCCCCCGGACCCGCCGCCCCCGGCCCCGCCGTCCCGGGACCTGCCGTCCCGGGTGCCGATGCCGGTGCCACGACCCCGCTCGCGGGCGGGGTGCCGGTGGCGCGCGAGCCCGCCGTGAGGGAGCTCGTGCCGAGCGAGCCGCAGCCGGAGAGCAGGACGGCGAGAGCGGCCACGGCGACGGTTCGCAGGCGTGGCACCCGGGACCTCCTCGGACGGCGGACGGGCGGTGTGCCGAGGAGTACGTTCCGGAGGCGCTCCAGGTCACGCCCCGCGGACGGGAGCCCGGCGCGCCGGGTCGGCGCCCTGGATCAGGAGGGGGGCGGGGCGGCGACGGTCAGCTGGTCGAAGCAGTAGTAGACCGCCAGGACGAAGTGGACGGCGAGGGTGAGCGGCGCGCTCACGAAGGACAGGCCGATCGTCGCCAGGTAGACGATGCCGCCCGCCCCGAAGCGTCGCAGCGCGGCGCGGCCGGACTGCCGGTCGACCTCGTCGTGGAGCAGGTGCTCGTCCCGGGTGACGGCCCACCACAGCAGGGTGAAGCAGAGGGCGGCCGCGAGCATCGTGCCGCTGTAGACGGCGGCCGCCAGGTGCGAGTCCGGGCCCGAGGTGAGGTACTCGGCCAGCAGACGGGTGGGGAAGGGCAGCACCGAGATGCACAGCAGCAGTGCCAGGTTCGCGAACAGGACCGGCCGGTCGACGCGCCGCACCTTGGCGAACACGGTGTGGTGGTTCACCCACATGATGCCGACCACCAGGAAGCTGACCAGGTAGGCCCCGTAGGAGGGCCACTCCTCGGCGAGCGCGTGACCGAGGGTGCCGGACGGCGTCTGGTGCCGGGCGGGTACCACCAGGTCCAGCACGAGCAACGTGATCGCGATCGCGAGGACACCGTCGCTGAACGCCTCGACGCGGCTGCTGGTGAGGTAGGCGACGCCCGGGCGGGGCGTCCGCTCGGGCGAGGCGTCGGGACTGGTCATCGGACTCCTCAGTGACCTGACGGCAGGGGCGTGCCAGACTGATCTTCCATGGAACAGAGGATCGTGGTCGGCAACCGTGAGCACCTGTGGTGGCTGCTCTCGGAGGCCGCACAGCTCGAGCACATGATCATGTGTCAGTACCTCTTCGCCGAGGCCAGTCTCAAGGATAGATCGGATGAGGGCCTCACCGCCGTGCAGGCCGAGGCGGTGGCCCGCTGGCGCAAGGTCCTGCGGGGCATCGCCGTCGAGGAGATGCTGCACCTGGCGCTCGTCGCCAACCTCATGTGCTCCATCGGGGCCGCCCCGCAGTTCGGCCGACCCAACTTCCCGCAGCGGTCGGGGTACTTCCCGTCGGGGCTGCAGCTCGACCTCGTCCCCTTCGGCGAGCGCGCCCTGCGCCACTTCCTGTTCCTGGAGCGCCCCGAGGGCATGGAGCGCCAGGACGCCGAGGGCTTCGTCCCGGCGGCACCGCCCCGGACCCCGGTGGACGCCGAGGAGTTGGCCCCGCGCGGCCAGGAGTTCACCACGGTGGGTCACCTCTACCGCGGGATCGCGGACGGTCTGCGGGGGCTGGCGGGACGTCTCGGGGAGCAGGGCCTGTTCGTCGGGCCGCCGCGGGCCCAGCTGACGCCCGAGGCGATCCACTGGCCGAAGGTCGTCGCCGTCACCGACCTGGCGTCGGCGCTCGCCGCCGTCGAGGAGATCATCGAGCAGGGCGAGGGGGCCCGGGGCGACTGGAAGCAGGCGCACTACGGCCGCTTCCTCGCCATCTGGGAGGAGTACCACGCGCTGCGCGCGGAGGACCCGACGTTCGAGCCGGCCCGGCCGGTGCTCGGCGCGTTCACCCGCCAGCCGTACGACCTGCCCGACCCGCAACCGGTGGTCACCGACCCGCTGGCCCACCGCGTCGCCGAGCTGGCGGGCCTCGCCTACGAGCTGGTGCCGCAGTTCCTGTTGCGGATCTTCACCCGCACCGACGAGTCCGACGAGCAGCTCGGCGTCCTCGTCGACGCGGCGATCGGCCTGATGGCCGGGGCCGTCCAGCCGCTCGCCACGGCGCTCACCCGGCTGCCCGTCGGGCCGGAGCACCCGGGCCGGACCGTGGGCTTCACCTTCGAGGTCTACTACACGATGACCAACTTCGTCCCCTGGCGGGAGGCGGCGTGGACCCTGCTGCACGAGCGCGCCGCGCTGCTCGGGCAGAGCCTGCGCGAGGCGGCGTCCACGCTCCCGGCGACGGACGCCGCCGGGCCCGCGACGGACGCGGACGCCGCCGGGCCCGCGGGCGTGACGGACGCCCTGACCCGGGCGGCCGCCGCGGTGGACGGCGTGGTCGAGGCGCTGGGCCGCCACCTGCCCGCCCGGGCGGTGACGCCCCCCTCGTGAGGGCCCCGGCCGCCCTCCCGTGGTGATCAGGCAATCCGGGGGCAGGGTCTCAGGGGTGGGCGGGCGCCTCCAGGTGGGCGGCTACCCAGTCGGCGGCCTCCAGGCTGCACGTGTTGAGGCGGTTCAGGCAGACGTGCGCCTCGGCGGCGTGCACCCGCAGCTCGTGCAGCCCGCCCCAGGCCCGGTCGAGCTCCTCGAGCGCGGACACCGGGAAGATGTCGTCGAGGCCGCCGTGCACGCTGAGCACCGGCGTCGCCGGGACGACGGCGGGGTCGATCGCCATCGCGTCGAAGCGGACCTGCATCGCGGCGGCGTCCGGGACGTCGTCCTGCCCGCCCGCGAAGGCGAACCGGAAGTCGTCCTTGAGCCGCCGCGGCAGCCCGGCGAACGGGGCCACCCTCGGGCCGCCCGACAGGTTGACGACGCAGCGGAACTCCGACCCCAGGGCCTGGGCCACCCGCAGCGCCAGGTAGCCGCCGAAGCTCACGCCGAGGAACGCCAGCCGCCCGGTGTCGATGGTGCCGTCCTTGCCGAGACGTTCCAGCAGCGCTGAGACGACGGTCTCCATGTCCACCCGCAGCGGGCTGCGGCCGACGTTCAGCCCCTGGCCCGGCCCGTCGAAGAGGACGGCGGCGATGCCCCGCTCCAGGTACGCCTCGGCGAGCGAGAGCACCTCGACCTCCGTCATCGAGTCCAGCCCGTTCGACAGGACGACGCACGGGACCGGCCGGTCCTCGGGCCGGTCGGGCGGCAGGAGCACCCAGTACGGGATCGTGGGCCCGTCCGGGTCCTGCGGCGGCAGCTCGTCCTCGACGACGACCAGGTCGGTGCCCTCCAGGCTGCGGCGGAAGCAGTCGCGGACGGCGCTGCGCAGCGCGAACTTGCGGTCGGCGTCCCCGAAGTCCATGAACTCGGCCCAGTGGTAGCAGGCCGCCGCACCGCGGTAGGCGCGGGCGCGCCCGGCCGCCGTCGTCGAGCCCTCCGCCGTCGCCCGGTAGCGCTCGGCCTGGGCGACCCAGCGCTCGCGCCAGGTGTCCCAGAACCCGGCCGACCCGAGGTCCAGGTCGTCGAGCGGGAAGCCGTCGAGGGCGAGCGCGACGTCGCCCCAGTGCACCTGCGGCGCGTACCGGGAGTTGAGGAACATCAGCCGCGGCAGGAAGTAGCCGCACGCCTGGAACAGCTCGGCCGGCACGCGGGCGGGCCGTGGGCGCTCAGACACGGGCCACCTCCCGCTCGCCGACGGGCCCCACGCGCTCGACGGCGACGTCCTCGACGGCGACGGCCGGCCCGGCGGGCGCGGACAGCCGGGCGCCGACCGCCTGCACGGTGAGGCCGCTGTTGCGCTCCAGCTGCTCGCGCACGCGCCCCTTGAGCCGGGACACGTCGTCCGTGCCGAACACCTCGGACGCGACGTCGACGGCCACGAGCGCGGTGTGGCGCGAGACGACCTCGCACCCGCCCGGCGCCGCCACGACCTCCCAGCTGCCGCTGTGGCGGGCCAGCACCGGCGGGGGCACGGGCTGGAAGTAGCTGATCGTGAGCGTCCCGGGGTCGCAGATCCGCACGCTGCGGAAGGTCTCGGCGCCGTGCGGGGTCTGCACGTCCATCGAGAACTCCTGGTGCCGGCCGTCGTCGTGGGTGACGGTGAGGCCGTCGCAGTGCGGCAGGACGGCGGGCCAGGCCGAGACGTCGGCGAGCAGCTCGTAGACGCGGTCCGGCGGGTGGGGCAGGTAGTGGTGGTTCGTCGTGGAGGTGATCGCGTCGGTGCCCTCCTCGACGAGGGCCTTGATCGCCACCATCTCGGCGTCGGCGTTGGCGTCGAGCCGCCGGTACAGCGCGGTCCCGGCCTCCTCGGGGGAGGCGTACGGGCTGCCCGTGACGTCCGCGGCGACCTGCCAGCGGCGGTCCACCGTGAGCAGGCACCGCCCGTCGCCCAGCTCGACGACGCGCCACTCGCCGCTCATCCGCTCGGTGAGCGGCATGGGGACGACGAGCTCGTACTCCACCCGGCGGACCCGGTCGTGGTAACGGCGGCGGGTGTCCCAGCTCGCGGGACGGCCTCCCTGGACCGCCTCCACCCGGACCAGCTCACTGTCCCCGGGATGCTGCGGGCTGCCGCCGGGATTCTGCGGGCTGCCGCCGGGATGCTGCGGGCTGCCGCCGGGATGCTGCGGGCTGCCGCCGGTGGACTCCAGGATCGTGACGCCGGTGCAGGCGTCGAAGAGGCGCGGCCAGCTGTCGGTGCTGCGGATCAGGGCGTAGACGTCGTCCGCCGCGGCCCGGCACACGATCGAGTGGCGCATCGTCCAGGACCGGCCGCCGGGAGCCGCGGACCGCTCGACGGCCGCCTTCAGGTTGCCCAGCTCGACCGTGGAGTTCCGGTCGATCGCCCGCTCGATGAACGCCTCGGCCTGCTCGCGGGTGACGACCCCGCCGACCTCGCCGGTGACGTCGTCGAGCAGGTCGTAGTCGTGCTCCAGCAGCAGCAGGCTCTGCCGGTCGTTGACGCCGACGACGCGCCACGTCGTCGTCATGGCGGCCACCAGCTTCATCGGCTTGACGACGACGGCCTGGATGCCGAAGACCTCCGGCAGGAACCGGCGGTGCGACTCCCAGGTCATGAGCTCGCCGTTGACCCGCGCGCTGATGCGCAGGTGCTCGGACGTGCCGTCGCCGGCCAGCACCTCCACCGCCTCGCACGGCTCCAGCAGGTCCGGCCACCGGCGCGCATCGCTGATCAGGCCGTACACCTGCGCCGGTGGCGCGTCGCAGACGACGGAGTGGGACGCCTGGTACTGCATGAAGGTGCTCCTCGCATGACGGGGTGACGGTGAGGGGATCGGGTTCAGAGCCGGATCAGCTCCGCGGCCGCGGCGCGGGCGGCCACCTGCGGTCGCAGGACCTTGTCGTTGCCGCCGCGGGGGAACGCGGCATCGGTGGCGAAGACGAGCTCCGGCCACTTCTCGGGGCTGAGGGTGCGGCGCAGGGCCGCGGCGAGCGCCGCCCGGATCTCGTCGGCGTCCCGGGCGCCCAGGGCCCCGCTGACGCAGATCACCGGCCGCTCGCCGCCGTCCTCGCCGGCGAGCGGGACGAGCACGACGTCGTCGACGCCGGGCACCTCCCCGAGCGCCGCCTCGACCTCCTCGGGGTAGATCCGGTGCCCGTCGCTGCTGAGCACCGACTGGCTGATCCGGCCCTTGAGCACGAGGTGGCCCTCGGGCGACCAGGTGCCGAGGTCGCCCGTCCGCATCCAGCCGTCCGGCGCGGCGATCCGGCCGGTGGCGACGTCGAGGTAGCCCGCCATCACCAGGTCGCCGCGCACGGCGACCTCGAGCGACGTCGGGTCGCCCTCGACGGGCAGCAGCGTGACGTCGAGCGTGCCGTCCGGGCGGCCCACGCAGTAGGAGTACCTGCGGTAGACCCGGTCGCGGTGGTCGGCCTCGTCGAGCCAGCAGAACGGCCCGTACGTCTCGCTCAGCCCGTAGCCCTGCACCCAGCGGCACGGCATGAGCTGCCGGGCCTCCTCGAGCAGCGGTCGGGGCATGGACGCCGCGCCGTACGCGACGACCCGCAGCGACGCCAGGTCGACCGGACGGCGCTCCGCCGCGTCGACGAACCGCCGCAGCGCGACCGGGCGCAGCATGATGTGGGTCGCGCGCAGGTCGGCGACCTGCTGCGGCCAGGTGGCGACGTCCCGGCCCTGCGGGACGACGAGCGTCGCGCCGTGCAGCAGCGCGCCGAACGCGAAGAACACCCCGGTGGTGTTGTTGAGCAGCCCGGAGAGGAACACCCGCGCGTCCGGGGCGAACCCGAGCCGGGTCGAGACGCTCGCCACCCGGGCGGTGACCACCCGCTCCGGCACGCTGATCGCCTTGGGGGCGCCCGTCGTCCCGCTGGTGAACAGCACCAGCGAGAACAGCCCGGTCGGCGCGGTCGGGAGGTCGAGGAGGGCGGCCGGGGGCCGTCCGGGGTCGGGCAGGCGGACGACGGGCACGCCGTCCGCCCGCAGCTGCTCGCCCGAGTTCCCGTCCCGCCGCACGTCGACGACGGCGTCGGGACGGGCGGTGGCGACGAGGTTGCGCCACTCGGGCACCGCGGCGGCCTGGAGGTTGTAGGGCACCAGCACCCGCAGGCCGATCGCGCTCGCCGCGGCGAGCAGGAACACCCCTCGGGCGTCGTGGTCCAGCAGCGCGAGCACGCTCTGCCCGGGCCGGACGCCCGCCGCGTGGAGGTCGACCACGAGAGCCGACACCTCGCGGCGGACGTCCGCCCGGGTCCAGGTGCGCCCGCCCTGCTCGATGCAGACCCGGCCGTGGTCGCCGGCCGGATCGCCCCAGGCCAGCGACACCAGCGACCGTTCGGCCGGCGGGGTCGAGGGCGGGGTGGTCGAGGGGGTCAGGAGAGCCATCTGCGTCAGTCGTTCCCGACCAGGTCGGCGATGTTGAGCACGCCGACCGACGTGTCGCCCTGCAGCGCGGGCCAGATCGCCTTGGCGAACAGCGCGACGTGCTCCTCGCCGATCTCGGCGACGACCTCGTGGGTGATCTGCACCCGGTCGCCGACCTTCTCCATCCGGTGGTGGTTGCGGATGACGCCGAAGGGCAGGTGCGTCTCGTCGGTGAAGTACTCGCCCTGGGCCACCTCGGTGATGACGACCTCGAGCTGCTCGCCGCCGCTCGGCGTCAGGGAGATCGTGGTGCCCTGCTTGAAGTTCCCGTTCATCCGGACGGTGTCGATGCCGGGGTTCCAGTTCTTCCAGGCGTTGACGTCGACCCAGACGGCCCAGATGTCGTGCGTCAGGGCGTCGACGGTGACGGTGGCCGCGGCCACGAACTTCTGCGTGTCAGACATCGCCGGCCTCCGTGGCCTCCGCGTCGGGGATCGGGGGGTAGAACGTGACGTCGTCCTCGCCGAGCCAGTGCGAGCGGGCGTGGGCGCCCACCTCGACCATGACGCCGTTGAGCGACCAGTTCGGCTCGTTGAGGCTCTCCGCGTCGCCCCAGAAGGCGGGGTTGAAGAACTCGAGGATGACGTTCGTGTGCCAGACGAGGCCGAGCTTCGTCAGCTTCATCCGGTCGTCCAGGACCTCGACGAGGCCCTTGCGCACCAGCCGGCCGATCTCGTCGGCGAAGTCCTCCAGGAAGGACGTGCCGAACTTCGACTCGTAGAAGGAGTACTCGATCTCGTAGTAGAGCAGGGCGAAGATGATGTACCGCTCGCGCTGCACCCGCGGGGACAGCTCCTCGGTCACCGTGCTGATGAGCGGCTTGTCCTCCTGGGCCAGCCGGACGTACTTCTCGACGTCCGTCTCGGTGCCGAACCGGTAGCCGTCGAAGTAGCTGTACGAGCCGGGACCGACCGCCAGCGTGTCGACGTAGACCTTCCAGTTCCAGTGGTTGTACATGTTCTCGTAGCCGGGCTTGCAGAAGTGGTCGACCATGTACATCGAGTAGCCGAGGCTCTCGGCGATCTCGATCGCCTCCCGGTACATGGCCTTGACCATCGGGCTCTCGGGGTCCTTGGGCCGCTCGACCTTGCCCTTGAGGATCAGCTTGTTCTGGATGGTCTCCTTGTGGATCCGGTACAGGTAGATCGTGAAGTGCGGGATGTCGAGCCCGGCGAGCGTCTCCAGGTCACGGCGCCAGATGTCCAGCGTGTGCCCGGGCATGTTGAACATCAGGTCGAGCTGGATGTTGTGGAAACCGCGGCTCTGGAAGGCGCGGATGACGCGGGCGCTGTCCTCGGCCGCGTGCGGCGAGCCGATGACGCCGAGGATCTCGGGCTGGAAGGACTGCACGCCGAGGCTCAGCCGGTTGATCTTCGAGGAGACGATGTAGTCGATCTTCTCGTCGTCGTAGTCCCGGGCGTTGCCCTCGAGGGTGAACTCGTAGTCGTCGGCGACCTGGAAGGTGGCGAAGACGGTGTCCACGATCCGGCGCAGGTTGTGCGTCTTGAGGATGCTGCCCGTGCCGCCGCCGATGTAGATGTTGCGCAGCAGGCCGGTGGAGAACTTGCGGGTGGAACCCCACCGCAGGATGTCCTTGACGAGGGCGTCGACGTACTGCTCCTCGCGGCCCTTCGGGTCGTTCTCCGACAACAGGCTCGCGAAGTAGGGGCACGACTTGCACCGGGTGCGGCAGAAGGGGATGCCGATGTAGAGGGTGAAGTCGCTGCCCTGCTGCTCCAGGTCGATGTGGCTGTGCAGCCACTCGCTCCCGTCGGGGACCCGGTGCATGCCCGGGGGGTACAGGATGAACGGCAGGTAGCACTTGTTCGGGTAGGGGTCCCCGACGGTGAGGTCGGTGGGGGTCACCACGGTCACGGCAGCTCCTCGGTGGACGGGTGGGCGGCTCGGCGGGTCGTGCTCGGTCCCGCCCCGGCCCGGTGGGGATGACGGCAACCCTGACCGGGGGCGCTCGACGACCGCTCGACCGCGCGTCGCGGCGTCCGGCGGGGCCCGGCGGCGGCCCGCGTCCGCGCGTCGATCGGGGTTCGAGCCGGCCGCCCCACCCTGGTCGGGCACGCTCAGCCCGATCACCAGGAGAGAGTCATGACGAACCAGCAGCGGGTGGCGCTCGTCACCGGCGCGACGAGCGGGATGGGCCTGGAGATCGCCCGATCCCTGGCCCAGGAGGGCCACCGCGTCTTCGTGTGCGCCCGCCACCAGGACGCGGTCGAGGCCACCGTGAAGGACCTGCAGAACCAGGGCCTCGACGTCGACGGGATCGCCTGCGACGTCACCGACACCGACGACGTCGACCGCCTGTTCCACGCCTGCGTGGACCGGTTCGGGCCGGTGGACGTGCTGGTGAACAACGCCGGCGTCGCCAGCCGCAAGGGCCGCGACGTGCCGATCTGGGAGAGCGTCCGCGAGGATTGGGAATTCGTGATGAACATCAACGTGACCGGGCTCGTGCTCTGCTGCAAGGCGGTGCTGCCCGGCATGATCGAGCGGAAGTACGGCCGCATCGTGAACATCGCAAGCATCGCTG
>Ga0302321_100001639_pt1 | contig 19230 bp, 15 predicted proteins | sample Fen_T0_1_FD_202505 | JGI IMG/M metagenome (GOLD analysis project Ga0302321, IMG submission 202505) | Peat permafrost microbial communities from Stordalen Mire near Abisko, Sweden - Fen_T0_1 | ecosystem: Environmental > Terrestrial > Soil > Wetlands > Permafrost | place: Sweden: Abisko...
TGATAGGTTGTTTTTCCAACCTGATCGAATAACCGGTCGCGCGCGGTCATGTGAGCCTGACGAATCGCCAATTTAAACGTTTCCAGCTCCGATACCGACACGTCGACTGGCTTCGTGCTTGGGCGTATCGCCCGATCAAGTGCGCCCAGACGGTTTGCGAATTCATAGTCGAGCCGCGCATTCTCGCTATCGAAGATCACCCGGTGCTCAACGAGCCAGCGCACCGTCCGCAGCTCATCGAGTGTCGCACGGATTTCGTCGCGGGTGTCTGGCATGTTAAGCAAGAGCGCCCACAAATGAAGCAAGCGTTGATCGGTCCACGCGAGTACCTCGGCACTGTTTTTTGGAAACGCCTTCTTGAGTTGCGCCCGCGTGATTGCAGGGAGTTCCTTCCAATGCCCGGCCTCTGGCAGAGCCTCGATGAGATTGTCGAAACAGGCCGCAGGGCCTGGCATTTCCCTGTCCACCTTTGCCTGGCCACCAGCGCTCGAAAAATGCGACGTACGCCACGGCTGCGTCAGGAAGTTGCCCGCCGCCTTTTTCCAGGGACCGAAAAGATCGGCATCTCCTGCCGAGGCGACCGCTGCCGTAAAAAAAAATACCAACAATTTTAACCGTGTTGCCATGAGCGTTGAGCGAGTGATCGCAAAAAAAAGAGAGGGCGCGAATGTCCGTGTTTTATTCACTCGGAGCGGGAATCTTTCCGTCCGGCACAAGTTTTAGCGTAACCGAAACAGGTCGGTGATCACTCGCGCTCGCCGCCCCGATCCCGTCGAAAATCTTCACCACACCACCGACGACGACTGGGTTCAACTTTGCGGAGGCGAGCACGTGATCGACTGCCGAATACGTCTGTTCCTTCCGATAGAAATGCGTCCAACTTTCCCCGCGACTGTCGGCAGCAGAAAGGATTTCTGCGATGGAGGTGTTCCCTTTTTGCGCCAGCGCTTTTAGCGGCTTGCTGGCGGCACTGTCGTTGCAATCCCCGACGATCAGGAAACGCGCTGCGGCTGGGACGGGGAATATCTTGAGAACCTGATCGCGCACCGCCGTTGCTTCACCCAGCCTTCGCAACGCTGAGTTGGGGTCGTCCGTCCGGTCAGTGAAACGGCTTTTGAGATGAACCACAAAGATCGTGACCTCGCCCGCTTCGGTCGCAAAACGCATTTCGAGCAAGCCGCGCTTCACCAGCTCCTTCGTGCCAAAATATGAGAACGCAAGATCCGTATGTTTGGTCACCGCAGAGAACGGACGCCGCGACAAGACTGCGACATGCCGGTCGGCATCGGCGGCTTCCAGCAACTCGGCATACGGATAGGCCAAGCCATCGTGAGCGAGATCGCGCTGCAGCTCTTCGAGATAGGAACGCGAGCCCATTTCCTCCAGCGCAAGCACGTCGGCGCCCAGCGCACGTATGACGGCGCGCAACGCCTGCTTGGCCGCTTCTGGCTTGGGATAGTCCTGGCGATAGGTTCCCTCCACTATGCGATTGGTCGCGAGATAGTTTTCAACGTTGTAGCTCGCGACCGTCAACGTCTCCGCCGGGAGCCGCAGTCCGTAAGCCAGAAAGCCGAACAATACGAACCAACCAATAATACCCAAGCGCGCCTTCATCGCCTCCCGCCAGAGCTTCATTTTACGTTCACCAACGCTTCTTCGCGTTCCACCAGTGTTGGGTGCGAGTAATAGAATCCGCTGTACCAGCGATGAGGGGTGAGATTGCTCAGGTTTTTTCGGGCGAGCTGGCGCAACGCACCGATCATCGGCTGAGCACCGCCGACCGCCTCGCGGGCAAAGGCATCGGCCTCGTACTCGTGTTTGCGCGAGAAGTAATTTCCGACTGGTGTGAACCAGAAGGTCGCCAGTCCGCTGAGCAGACCAAACAGCAAAAACGCCGGGGCGATCTCGCCCGCAGGCAAACCGAACGCCGTGTTGAACCAGGGCTGATTCGCCAACCAGGCAATCGCCGCAAATCCGCCGAGCATGAGCACCGCACTGACCGCGATCATCTTCGGCACGTGCCCGCGTTTGTAGTGGCCAACCTCGTGCGCCAGGACGGCCTCCAGCTCCTCTGGCGAGAGTTGCGCGATGAGTGTATCGTAAAGTACAATACGGCGGAACCGGCCAAAGCCGGTGAAAAACGCATTAGAGTGGCTGGAGCGTTTGCTGCCATCCATCACTTGAATCGTCGTCGCCCGGAAACCGGTGCGCTGCGAAAGGGCGAGTAGGCGCGTGCGCAGATCACCTTCCGGCAGCGGCGTGAGCTTGTTGAACAGCGGCATGATCAGTTTCGGGTACAACACCAGCATCAACAGCTGGAAAACAAAAACCAACGCGAAGCCCCAAACCCACCAGGTTGCTCCCGCCAGTCGCACGAGCGACAGCAGCGCCCAGAGCAACGGAAAACCGATGGCCAGCCCGAGCGCGAGGCCTTTGAACTTGTCGATGATCCACAGGCGCAGGGTGCTTTTGTTGAAACCAAATCGTTCCTCCAGGCGAAACTGTCCCCACCAATCAAGCGGGATCGATGGCACGCTCAGGAGTATGCCTGTGGCCACAAGAAACAAGGCGTCGTCCCAGGTGCCCGTCGGCGAAAGCGGCGCGAAGAATCCGTAGATCCACGGCAGCACACCGCTGCCCAACACGGCCAAAACCACGAGCGCATCCCACACCAACTCGATGCGCCCGAACCGGCCCTTGGCCAGCGTGTACTCGACCGATTTCGCGTAGGATGCCGCATCGGCGATGGCCGCAACGGCGGGCGGCGGCGTGCCGGCATGCTTCCGTGCTTCAGTACAGTTGAGCAAACTCAGCACCAGCTCGGCGCCAAGGCGCAGCGCGATCAAACCAGCGACAATCGTGAAAACCATGCCATCGAATCCAGCGACTTTTGGCTACGCGCCAACGCTAATCTTCTCCCGGACACACCGAACCGCTGCATCAGGGCACATTATCTATCTTGTCTTCAACGTATCCAGCAACTTGGGACCAAAGCTGCACCCCTCACTCCAAAGTTTGATTGAAAACCAGCTTCACCCGCTCAGATTGAGCGCGTGGACGCCAAACCCGATCAGCCCCTCTCGTTCGAAGATGCCCTGAGTCAGCTCGAAACCATTGTGGAAACCATGGAATCCGGCGACGTGCCACTGGCGGAGCTGCTGACGAAATTCGAAGAAGGAAACAAACTCTTGAAGGTTTGCGAAACCCGCCTGAAAGACGCTGAAATGAGGATTGAGCTGCTCAAAAAACAAAAAGACGGAGTCGCGTTCGGTACGTTCTCCGTCGAACGCTGAGGCTCGCGTCTCCCGCCTTGTCCCCGCCGCTCGTCGCTCAATGAATTCCCAGCCTTCCGCCTCAGCCTCCATTCAGCCGCCCCACCAGCCACGCCTGCTCGAATCCATCCACGGCCCGGCCGACGTCAAAAGACTTTCTTCCGACCAACTCCCGCGACTGGCTCAGGAAATTCGCGACGAGATTATCGCGACCACCGCCAAAAACGGCGGCCACGTCGGCCCGAATCTCGGCGTCGTCGAACTCACCATCGCGCTGCATCGCGTATTTTCCACGCCCGAGGACCAGTTTGTCTTCGATGTCAGCCACCAGGGCTACGTGCATAAACTGCTCACCGGTCGCGGCGGTGAGTTTTTTAAAAACCTCCGCCAGACCGGCGGGGCTAGCGGCTTTTGCAGCCGAGCCGAGAGCGCCCACGACAGCTTCGGCGCCGGTCATGCCGGCACTGCCCTCAGCGCCGCACTCGGCATGGCTACGGCCCGCGATCTGCGCGGCACAAATGAACACGTGGTCGCGGTGTGCGGCGACGCGGCTTTCACCTGCGGTATCACACTCGAAGCCCTGAATAACGTCGTCGCCTCAACCAAGCGCCTCGTCCTAATTCTCAACGACAACGAATGGTCCATCGCCAAAAACGTCGGCGCCATTGCCAAATATCTCAACCGGCTGAGCACGAACCCGACCTACAACCGGGTTCATCACGATCTGGAAAAGTTCTTCACCAGCCTCCCCCATGGCCACGACATGCACCGCGTCTGGGTGAAATGGAAACGGGAGACCAAGGACTTTTTTGTCAGCTCCAGTATCTTCGAGAAATTCGGCCTGCGCTACCTCGGCCCAGTCGACGGTCACAACCTCGATGAACTGGTCAAGAACTTGGAATTCGCCAAGCAGTCCGAAGTCCCCGTCGTCCTCCACGTCCTGACGAAAAAAGGCAAAGGTCTGAACGCCGCGATCGAGCATCCGGAAAAATTTCACGGCCTGAGCCCCTACGACCCGGTCACCGGCGAAAGCAAGAAACCCGAACCCGGCACTCCACCTAACTATCAGGATGTCTTTGGCCAGGCGCTCACCCGCTTCGCAAAACAGGACGCACGCATCGTCGGTATCACGGGTGCCATGCCTGCCGGTACCGGCCTGCATCTGCTTGCGGCGGAATGCCCGAAACAGTTTTTCGATGTCGGCATCGCCGAAGAACACGCCGTGCTGTTTGCCGCAGGGCTCGCGACCAAGGGCATTCGCCCGGTCGTCGCCGTCTACTCGACGTTCCTTCAGCGCGGCTTCGACCAGATCGTGCACGATGTCTGCCTGCAAAATCTGCCGGTCACCTTCTGCCTCGACCGCGCGGGCCTCTCGCCCAACGACGGCGCGACCCACCATGGCCTTTTCGACCTTTCCTACCTGCGCTGCGTACCCAACGCCGTCATCATGCAGCCGAAAGACGAGGACGAATTGGTCGACATGCTCCACACAAGCCTCCACCAAGCTTCGCCCGCCTTCATCCGCTATCCGCGCGGCGCCAGCGTCGGCGTGCCGATCAAGGAAAAACCGGCAACATTGACCATTGGTCAGGCTGAAGTCGTGAAACCGGGTTCCAACATCATCATCTGGGCGCTCGGCCCGATGGTGAAGCAGGCGCTCCAGCTCGCGCAGAGACTCGAAGCCGAGGAGCATCTTTCCGTCGGAGTGGTCAACGCCCGCTGGGCCAAGCCACTCGATCGCGAGTTGCTGCTCAGCCAGGCGGCGGTCGTTCCCTTGCTTGTAACGATGGAGGATAACGTTCTCGCGGGCGGTTTCGGCAGCGGTGTGCTCGAAGCGCTGCAGGAAGGCGAGTGCAACACCGCGGTTGAACTCGTGGGCTGGCCCGACAAATTTGTCGAGCACGGCTCGGACGTGGCTACGTTACGTGCCGCAAACGGTCTTGCGCCTGACGACATCCATCGACGCATTCTCGCCCGCTGGCGCAATTTGCACCACGCTAATGTCGAAGCCGGCGTCTAACGGCGAGAGCGCTGCCGGCGTCACTTCTTTGCCGTCTTGGTGGTGGCTGCTGGACTAACTTCAGGTTTCGCGTCCGATTGTGAGGCAGATTTGCCTGCACCCCACACCGCAAGCACATCGGCAGAACCCAAAGCTCGCACACCGTTGTCGGACAGAATCTCCTCGGTCGAGGCGATCATTTCTTCACGCGGAAAAACCAAGGTCTCCCCACCGCGCCCCGCTAGATCTATAACAATAAATTCGCCCTTCGCATCTCGGACAAGCTGCACGAGATGCTGCAGGTTTTTGACGGGCGTACCGTTGATCGACTCCACCACACGCATCACGTGGTTCGAATAGCCCTTCGAAATCTTATGCGGAAAGAATGGAGCGGATATGATAACCAATTGCTCGCCTTCAAAAGCCGGTTTGTCGCCCCGGCGAAGGATCAGCGGACTCGCCGTATGGCTCAAAAGCTGTGCGACCATGACCCCCTTTTCGTTCGAGCTGAACACGCCGACCAAGTCCTCAGTGGCAATAGTGAAAACGACCGGGCCGCAGATAAAATATGGCGGGTACGCACCGAACAAAGGAGGAATTACACGCGCCCGGTTGGGCGTGACGGGTAGTTCGATCGCCACCTCTTTGGCCCCACGCAAAACGGTGAGGCGCAGTTTCCCTTCTTTGGCAGTTTTCTGAACCATGTAGGCGAGCCGAAGACGCAGGCCACTTTCCAGTTTGATCATGCCCTGATCGTCCACCTTGGCGTCTCCAATTTTGGTAATCACGTCCCACTTTTTCAGCGGGTAGGCGGGATCTTCCGAATACGGTTCATGAACGACGAGACCGGAAACTGACTTATCAAGTTTGAGGAAATTGCGCAGCGCGGGATTCTCGAGCGTTTGGAACTCGTCGAAAATGGCCGGCTTACCGTCATAACGCCCGTCGGCGATGTCCTTGAGAAACAGGTCAATTTCCTCGCTAGGAATGATATAACCGATGTTCTGTGAATTGGCCAGATGACTGAAAGCGAGGCCGATCACTTTGTCGCCCACCAACGCCGGTCCGCCGCTGTTGCCAGGATTAATGGCGGCATCAATCTGCACCCGCAGACCCGAGGTCGAGTGATTGTAACCCGCAAACTCTATCCGCGATACAATACCCTTTGTAATCGACAAGCTGGTGCCCCCTGTTGGGTAACCGTAGACCAGCACTGAGTCCTTGATTTGCGGCAGAGAGGATGCTCTCGCCAACGGCGGATGCGTTTCGAAAAAGGTTTCGTCTTCGAGCTTGAGCACCGCGAGATCGATGCCGGGCGCGACAAACTCGACAATGGCAGAAAGCTTGTCGCCCGCCTGGTTCGCCTGAATTTGAACCTGGCTGGCGTAGTGAACGACATGGGAATTGGTCAGAATGCGCCGTCCCTCGATAACAACACCGCTGCCCGTAACCTCCTGGGGCGATTGTTTCGCCCACGGCTTGAGCAAATCAGGCCGGCGAACCTGAGCGAAAATCTTGACGACAGAATTTTCGATCAAAGTCTTTTGGGCGTCGCTGGCCGTCGCCGGAGCGGAAGTCTCAGCATCAGGCGATTGGCCATGGGCGGCTGAGATGTGGTCATCCGCAGAATACAATGCCGACCCAAAAAAGACGACCGGAAAGATGATTGCGACAACGATACGGACGAGTCGATTTAGTGGTAACATGGAGTTTTTGAATACATATCGATCAATGCAAAACCTGTCGAAATAGCCAGATATTTTGTCCGCACTTCACCTGCTCAAACGAGTGCGTGCGACAAGCCCGCCGCATGCCGCCCCGCGGTGGACCTCACGAGATATCGGTCCGAGGACGAACCACAACCCGTCAGATCCTGATCGTTATCGTTCTCCCGGTTTCAGCCCGTCTCGGTGGAGGACGGAGAAAGAAGAAAGATAAAGAGAACGAAAATAACGACCGGCAGGAAATTGGGATACACCCGCCCCAAGTTAGAACAACTCGCCCTGCCCTAAACCGTAGCGGCGCTGCGCCTCGGTAAGGCAGCCCTTCATTTCCAGTTCAGCGAGCAGGCGGAATAATTCAGCCGGCTGCGCCGCACCTTTTTCTGCCACGACCGTGGGCTGGGAAAGATTGAGCGTCGTAAGCTTGAGATTGAGCCGCAAACGATCGGCCTGGGTGCGCACCGCTTCCTGAAACCGGTCAGGCTTCAGTTCACTGCTGTGCGCGATCACTCCTTCGAGCGAACCGTACTGCAGCAACCACTTCACCGCTGTTTTCGGACCGACACCGTTAACTCCGGGAATATTGTCCGAAGTGTCCCCCACCAGCGCGAGGTAGTCCGCGATCTGCCCGGGCGGCACGCCGAATTTTTCCACCACGCCCGCTTCGTCAAGCTGCCGCCAGCCAAGTTTCGGATTGGCGGTGGGCGGTGGTAATAGAATCTTAACGCGATCGCCGACGACCTGCGCGAAATCCTTGTCCGCGCTCACGATCAACACGTCATGACCGGCACCGGCCAGCGCCTGCGCCTGCGAGGCGAGCAGATCGTCCGATTCGACGCCGTGCAACTCGACACCGACAAGACCCATTGCCCGGGTGAGCAATTTCACATACGGCAGCTGTTGCTCCAGAGCGGCTGGCATTTCCGCCCGTTGCGCTTTGTATTCGGGATGCAACGCCAGCCGGTCTTGCGCGCCCCCGAGATCGAAGAACACCAGCGTGGCGTCGGGTTTTTCCTGATCGCTAAACTTCCAAAGCGATTTTATCCAGCCGTGCAGAGCGTTGGTCGGGAAACCGTCCGCACGCGTCAACTCCGGGATCGCGTGAAAACAGCGATACATGAGATTGAAGCCGTCGATCAAAAGCCATTTTGCCATGCGACATCAAACGAACGAAGCCGGAATCCCGGCGCAAACCTCAAATCACGGTCTAGAGGCCAATTTTGAGGAAGGCGGAACCTCGGAAGAAAGGAAGTGCAATCAACATTTTGTTCCACCCTATCCACTCGACACCCTCCACTACCGACGTTTTAGTTCAGCAGGTTCGCCAGAAAAAAACACCTCAAAGCTTTCTGGTATAACCTTTATAAACCCCCAGGAACCGTATGTCAGAAAACGCCTTCGTCCAGCCTCAAGCCACGTTTGCTCCGAGCAGAAAAGACATCGCCGAAGCCACACCGGGAGTCGCCAGCGCAGCCCGCTGGTTCTGGTGGATAGCCGCTCTTTCGCTCGTTAATACGATCCTCATTCACAGCGGTAGCGATACGAGCTTCGTCGTGGGCCTCGGCTTTACGATGATGGCCGATCTGATTTTCAAATCAGTAAAGGCGGTCGCCTTTGGCATCGATGCCGTAGCCATCATTTTCTTTTTCCTGATGGGGCGGTTTGCTCTCCGGGGACACGTTTGGGCCTTTGCTGTGGGTGGCGTATTGTACGCTCTCGATGCCGGCATCTATCTGTATTTTAAGGATCTTATGCCGCTCGGTTTCCATGCACTGGCATTGTTTTATATCGGGCGAGGCGCATTTGCGCTGCGCAGCAGCTTGAAAGCGGCGGAGGTACTCAGCTTTTCGGCACCGGCCATTCCACCGCCTGCCGCCCCGCCGCAGCAGCTCTAACCTTACAAATGAAAACAATCCTCGCCTTCCTGCTCTGTCTTGTAGCCGCTGCCATCACGTCCGCCGCGACTCCAATGGATGAGATCGAGGGTTTGCTGGCGTACATCAAAGGGCTTGATCAGGCCACCTTCATTCGTAACGGCACTGCCTATTCACCCGTCCAGGCTGAGGCGCACCTCCGCATGAAATGGAATAACGCCAAAGGGCACGTAAAGACAGCCGAGGACTTCATCGAGCTCTGCGCATCAAAGTCCAGCATTTCGGGCAAATCATACCTGATCCGTTTTGCAGACGGTCGCACGGTCGAAGCTGGCGTCGCGCTCAAGGAACAGCTCGAATATCTACGCAAGCCCAACCCGTCGAGTTCGTAGCATGGTCTGCCCAAAGGGGCTGAACGTAGGACGGGGTTACGCGCTAGGAGAACCTTTTGTCGCGCCAAGGGGACCTTGGGGCAAAATAAAATTCATTATGCATTTCCGGTTGAACGGCTTCGAGCAGAACAGCGAAAGCAATTAAAGCGGTAGGCTGGCGGGTCGATTGGCGAGTATATAAACTTATGAAAAAAGTCCTGCTGATTCTGAGCGCCCTCATCGCTCCCATTGCCTTTGCTCTCAATGCTTCAGATTACACGGACATCAGTCCCAAAGTGGACGAGGCTCCGGTGCCGGTGAAGACTCCTCCACCTGAAATTCCTACGGAACTGAGAAGCCAACCTGCCACCGTACTCGTGACCGTGGTGATCGATGAAGGTGGAAGCGTACTCGCGGCCGAGGTCAAAAAGAGCACGGACGAACGTTTCAACTCCGTGGCCGTCGAGGGAGTAAAGAAGTGGAAATTTAAACCGGCAAAGCTCGGCGGCAAAGCCGTCAAGGTAATCATCGGAATCCCGGTCAAATTTACCGTCGAATAGGATTCGTCGGCTAAAATAGCCTTACGTGAGGAAGCCTGGGCACGTCAGGCGACGCCGTGCCGGGAGCTATTAGGACAATGAAATAGTTCGGGCGGCACTATCCGGAATCGCCGCCAGGCCATTGACCCAACGATGCGAGAGCGTTCTGCTAAGCGCATCGATGAGCACCGTCCTTTCCCACAAACTCGCCGTCCTAGTCTTTCTCGAAAACGCCGCGGGCGAGCAATTGTTGATCCAACGCGCGAAGATGCCGAACCGCGGCAACTGGAGTCCGATCGGCGGCAAGGTCGAGACCACCATCGGGGAGTCGCCGTTTGAATGCGCAGTGCGAGAAACCGAAGAAGAAGTCGGCTTCAAGATCACCACCGCCGACTTGCATCTCTTCGGCATGATCGCCGAAAAAGCATACGAGGGACAGAGCCATTGGTTGTTGTTTCTTTTTCGCTGCCGCAAACCCATCGCTCATCTGCCGGCCGAAATCGACGAAGGTCATTTCGGCTATTTCAGCCGCGAAGCCTTGAACGCTCTTTCCTTGCCGGAAACCGATCGCATCGCGCTCTGGCCGCTCTTCGACAAATACGGCGACAAGTTCGTCGCGGTACGCGCGAATTGCATGCCGGGGCAACGACTTCAGGTCGAGATTGAGGAGGTCACCCCGCCCGACGCCTCCGGCAGTAGTAGCGCGCAAACTGGCCCGCGCATTTTGACGTAAACAGATTTACTACTTGGGACTATTCACTTGATTTCCAAGTGGTCCGGAGGAAATTCTAGACCCTTTAGCCCGAACCATTTTCACGTGAGTAATAAACCCTCCGCCACTCCCGCCAAGCAAGTCGCCTCGCCCGCAGAGGGCACCGGCCAAAGCCACCTGGCGCCGATCAACGCCAACCTCTCCAAAGAGGCCAAGATCGGCCTCTATCGCACGATGGTACGAATCCGGCGCTTTGAGGAACGCAGTCTGCGCGCCTATCAGGCCAAGAAAATCGGCGGCTTTCTCCACCTCTACATCGGCCAGGAAGCGGTGGCGGTTGGTTGCTGTTCACTGATGGGCAAGCATGACCACGCAATCACGGCGTATCGAGATCATGGACACGCCATCGCCGTCGGCATGGACTTGAAGGGACTCATGGCCGAGGTTTACGGCAAAGCCACCGGGTGCTCCAAAGGCAAAGGCGGCTCGATGCACTATTTCGACCCAAGCAAGAATTTCTGGGGCGGCCACGGCATCGTGGGCGGCCAGATTCCGCTCGGCATTGGTCTCGCTTACGGCGTGAAATACAAAGGGCTCAAAGGTTCGGCCATGGCGTTCATGGGCGACGGCGCAGTCAATCAGGGCGCGGTGCATGAGTCGTACAATCTCGCCGCACTTTGGAACTTGCCGGTGGTTTTCGTGATTGAGAACAATCGCTACTCGATGGGCACGAGCCAGGAACGTTCGTCGGCCGGCTTCGGTCTCGCCGAACGCGCCCGCGCCTACGGAATGGCCTGGGCCACCTGCGACGGCCACAATCTCTATGACGTACGGGCCACGATGGATAAATTCCTCACGCTCGCCCGCGACGAATCGAAACCCAGTATCGTGGAAATTGATACGTATCGTTATCGCGGTCACTCCGTCGCCGACCCGGACAAAACTTACCGGACCCGCGGCGAGATCGAGGACTACCAGAGCACCAAGGACCCGATCACACTCTTCCAAAAGGCATTGCAGGCGGAGAGCATTCTCCCCGATGCCCTCGTCGAGCAGATAGACGCGGAAGCGCGAGCCGAAGCCGACCAGGCCGCCGAGTTTGCCGAAGCGAGCCCCTACCCAACGATCGAAGACCTGCAAAAAGACGTCTACTGGGAAGTCGATAATCCCGACCAAAAGACGTCGCAAGGCCGCCTCTTCTTCAGCTGACGAATTCTGAAACCCTTTTAGAACATGGAACTCAAGAAAACGGGAAATCTATCCATCGATCATCCTAGTCTGTTCCTGATTTCCTGAGTTCCCCATAAATCTTTCCCTCCTTTCGTCTCATGCCCGTCATCACTTATCGCGAAGCCATCCGTCACGCCCTCGCCGAGGAACTCGAGCGTGATCCCAACGTCGTCGTCATGGGCGAGGAAGTCGCCCAATTCAACGGCGCCTATAAGGTCACCGAGGGCCTGCTCGCCAAATTCGGCCCGCAACGCATCGTCGACACGCCGATCAGCGAAGCCGGTTTTATCGGCATGGGTGTAGGTGCCTCCATGCTCGGCGTCCGTCCAGTAATGGAGCTCATGTTTTGGTCCTTTTATTCGGTTGCGTTCGACCAGATCCTGAACAATGCCGCCAATCTCCGCTACATGTCAGGCGGGCAGATCAACGTCCCGATCGTCATTCGCGGTCCGGCCAACGGCGGCACCAATGTCGGTGCCACACATTCTCACACGCCGGAAAACGTGCTTGCCAACCACCCCGGCGTGAAAGTCGTCGTGCCCGCCACCGCCTACGACGCGAAGGGCCTGCTGAAGTCTGCCATCCGCGACAACGACCCGGTGATGTTCCTTGAGAACACAATCCTTTACGGTGACAAAGGCGAAGTGCCTGAGGGCGAATATCTCATTCCGCTCGGCAAGGCCGATGTGAAACGCGAAGGCACCGACCTCACCATCGTCACCTACGGCCGGTCCGTTATTCACTCACTTAAAGCCGCAGAAATCCTCCAAAAAGAGCACAACCGCTCGGTCGAGATCGTTGACCTTCGCTCAATCCGCCCACTCGACATCGACACCGTGCTCAAGTCCGTCGCCAAAACGCACCGCGTGCTGATCGTCGAAGAGCAAAAGCCTTTTGCCAGCGTCGGCTCGCAACTCACCTACATGATCCAACGCGAGGCGTTCGACGACCTCGATGGTCCGATTCACCGGCTAACCACCATCGATTCGCCCGCCATCTACAGCCCACCCGTCGAAAACGAACAGCTGCCAAATCCGCAGCGCGTGCTCAAAGCGGCCCTCGAAGCCCTCGCCTAAGAAGCATGCCACTGACAGAATGAACAAAATGAAGCGAATTTCTGTCGCGATTTAATACTGCCAAGCTCCGATCCATTTCGTACATTCTGTTAATACTGTCCAAATTCCCCCATGGCCCAAATCATCGACATGCCCAAACTCAGCGACACCATGACGGTGGGCACGCTGGTCAAATGGCTGAAAAAAGAAGGCGACGCCGTTAAAAGCGGCGCGATGCTCGCCGAGATCGAGACCGACAAGGCGACCATGGAGCTCGAATGTTTTTTTGACGGCAGCCTGTTGAAAATCTACGCGCCAGCCGGATCGCAGATTGCCGTCGGAGCGCCCCTTTGCGCCGTCGGGAAACCCGGAGAAATCGTGCCCGATGTTCCCGCTCCGGTCGCGCCAAAACCGGTGTTGAAGGATGATGTGAAACCAGTCGCCACCGCCACAACCGAGTATGCAAAACTGCCCGCACCTTCTCCGGTGGTTTTGCCCGTCGCTCATCCAGAAGTCCCTTCCACGCCGGGCCAGCGCATCATAATTTCGCCGCTCGCCAAAAAGCTCGCCGCCGAAAAAGGCGTCGACCCGCTTCGCGTAAAAGGCTCCGGCCCGGGCGGTCGCATCGTGCGGGCGGACGTGCTCGCTGCCGCCAGCGGTGCCACGTCTCAAATTTCGACCTCCAAATCCCAGCCCGCGGGCGGTTCAACCTTCGCTCCGACCGCAAGTCTCCTCGCGAAAGGCCCGATCCAGGAAGATAAAGTCGTGCCGGTATCCAACATCCGCGGCATCATCGCCAAGCGCCTGGTTGAATCCAAAACTCAAATACCGCACTTCTATCTGGAAATCGAGGTGGACGCCGGCCCGCTGCTAGAACTTCGCCAGCAGCTCAATACCGCGCTGGAAAAAGACGGGGTGAAACTCTCGGTCAACGACTTCATCCTCAAAGCCTGCGCCGAAGCCCTGCGCCGCGTGCCCGCCGTCAATTGCTCTTGGGAAGGCTCCGCAGTACGCCAGCACAGTGCAGCGCACATCTCGTTTGCCGTGGCGATTGAGGACGGTTTGATCACGCCGGTCGTCCGCGATGCTCACCTGAAGACCGTTTTCGCCATCAGCTCCGAAGCCAAGAGCCTCGCCAAGCGGGCGAAGGACAAGAAGCTCGCGCCCAACGATTTTACCGGGGGCACCTTCTGCGTCTCGAATCTCGGTATGATGGGTATCGATCGTTTCTCGGCGATTATCAACCCGCCCAACGCAGCCATTCTGGCCGTCGGTACCACCGTCAAAAAGCCCGTTGTGAAAAACGATCAGATCGTGGTTGGCCAGCGGATGTCGCTGACGCTTTCGACCGATCATCGTGTGGTCGATGGCGCGGTCGGGGCACAATTTCTCGCCGCGCTCAAAGTATTGCTCGAGAGCCCGGCTCTCCTGCTGATCTAGGCAAAGCGACAGACATTCCGCTAATTTTCAACGCCGGTCTCGGCCGTTTTTTTCATATCTCATTGATGTTTAATGTGATGAGATCGAATACTTTGGTTTAGAGCGTGTCCAGTAACGGTCTAGCCGTAGCCGCCGCAATTAAGCAGCGGTCATCAGAGGAGCGCACGATCCCGCGTCTGAATTGACGCGACTAAGCATTTTTGGAAACGCTCTAGCGAAGGCCAGGAGCGTAATAGTTAAGCGGGGCCCAGTTATCGGCAGCGCGCAGGGATCAACGGAAATCTCCTATCTATCGGGATTTCTTGCATCAAACGGTTCATAAACCCGTTGAATGCGCCGTAATTAGCCTCGAAGGCTGCCGCAAGTCCGATGGCTAGCGGTTGCTGACGCGCGCCTCCATGCACGAGCTTCTCGAAGCAAATCTCGACTATATTCTGTTCCTTCACGGCGTCGTGTTGGCCACTTTGGCATCAACGGCGTGGGACTTCTATCGAGCGCGAAAACATCGTCCCTGGCAGTGGCTGTCGTATGGTTGGGCACTGCAGGCAGCCTACGTCGGGCTGCAAATCCTCGCCGTCGACAATAACGACAGCCCGGTCTTTGCGCTCAGCCGCCAGCTCTGTTTGGCCGCATCATTCATCAGCCTGCTCGAATCCGCCCGACAATCAGCCGCTGAGCGATTCAAGACACTCAAATGGTGGGTGATGCTTCCTCTGCCGATCTGCGTAACCCTCAGCTGCGTCCTGAGTGGACACGTGGAAGAATGGATAATGTATGGGCTGGGACTTCCAGCGGGAATCGCGGCCGCAATCAATCTGTGGATACGCAGCTGCCAGCCGGGCATCCGCCGTCCCCGGCCCAAACTCCGCGTTGTCGCCCTTGCTCTGCTAGCGTACACGCTGGCCCTGGCCATTGAGGTCGGTCCGGAGATTTCAATCGGCGCCATGCCGGACACCCCCGATCCGGCAAATTCCTTAATCACGCTCATCAATCTGCAGGTGCTCAGAATCGGCCTTGCCGGCGTTCTCTCCGTTTGTTTGGGAATATATTATCGGAGCCGTTGGGACGACGAAAAGGTTAAGGAACGTGACAGCTTGCAACGGCGGACCCTCACGGCCTGCGTGCTCGGCCTCTTCTTCGTCATCATTGCCGGTTGGATAACCCTCAATCTGGTCGGCTCGCGCAAAGATGCAACGATGCGCGCAGAAGTGCTGGTGCGCGCGCGTCTCGTTGCCGCCTCTGTAAATCAAGATGACGTAAAATTATTCCAATGGAACGACACCGACCTGGCCAACCCGGCCTACCAACGTCAGAAGGCCTTGATGTGTGCGCTGGTCCGCGCCAACGCAGATCTCCGTTTCGTTCTTCTGGCCGGACTGGTCAAAGACCGTTGTTACTTTCTCGCCGATTCTGAAGCTCCTGAATCAAAAGATTATTCGCCTCCGGGCCAGCTCTACGAGGAGGCGGCTCCCGATTACGTCAAGGGCATGCAGTCGCGCCAGCCCTTTGTCCTGGGACCGGTCACGGATCGCTGGGGGACTTGGATTATTGCCTCTGTGCCTTTGTTTAATGCTGACTCCCCCCTGGGGCAGGCCTCAGCCGAAATCGACATCACCGCGCATGACTGGAATCAAAATGTCCGTCGGGCCAGGCTGCCCGTGGTATTGATCACGGCCTTGATCTCGGCCTTGCTGTTCAGCTTCTGGCAGGGCCAGCGCCGTATCCAGGAAAGCCTTACTCAACTGGTCGCCTCGGAAGCGCGGAGTTCGACGCTCGTGGAGGGTTCGCCCAATTGCGTGCAGATGTTCGACCCGGAGGGGCGTTGCACCGCAGTCAATCACAACGGGCTGAACGCGCTGAATCGTAAACAGGAAGAAGTCATCGGACGACCGTTCATAGAATTGTGGCCCCCTCATTGGCAAAAAACCGTGCGGGAATCACTCGAACTTGCGCTTAGAGGCAACGCCACGATTTTTGAGGCAGAATACCTCCGGCCCGATGGCAGGACCATCATCTGGCGCGTGAGCCTTTCCCCCGTTATCAATGAGCAGCGCAAGGTCAGAAACCTCGTCGCCATCTGTGTGGACATCAGCGATTTGAAGCTTTCAGAAAGGGCACTTGTTGCCGCCAAGGAAGCGGCTGAGGCCGCAACCAAGGCCAAGAGTGAATTTCTTGCGGTGATGAGCCATGAGATCCGGACGCCCTTGAGCGGCGTGATCGGCATGCTTAACGTCCTGCGCAAGCATCCCATGAGTTCGGAACAGCAGCTCTACACGGATCTCGCACACGAAAATGCTGAAAACCTGCTGGGGATCCTGGACGACGTGCTCGATGCAGCCAAGGTCGAGGCCGGCAAGCTTACCCTTGAGACCATCCCTTTTGAACCTGTTGTTCAGTTCGGTCGTGTGCTGGAACCCATGCGACTCCGAGCCGAGGCCAAAGGTCTCAAGCTAAACTGCATTCTAGCCCCTGACCTGCCGGAAGTGCTCCGGGGTGACCCTACGCGGCTCCGTCAAGTGATAGCCAATCTCCTGAGCAATGCCCTGAAATTTACTGAACGCGGCAGCGTTACCGCCAGGATCTCCGTCAAGAAACCGGCTCCCCGCAGAGTGGCACTCTGTATCAGTGTCACTGATACCGGCATCGGCATGTCGCCTGACCAAATCACGCGGCTCTTCGGCAGTTTCGAACAAGCCGATGTATCGACCACGCGTCGCTTCGGCGGAACCGGACTTGGCCTTTCCATTGTCAAGAGTCTTGCTGGATTGATGGGCGGAGCGATCAAGGTCGAAAGCAAGCCGGGCGTCGGTACCACCTTTACTTTTACTGCCAGCCTGGACGAAGGTCAGCCCAGTGAACTTCTCCCCCTTGGCAGCCGGGCGGCCCTCAATTCAACTTCGCTCCCACGTCACCGTGCCCACCTCCATATTCTCTGCGCGGAAGACGACGCCACCAACCAGGTTGCCGCGGAATTTCTCGTCAAGCAGATGGGGCACTCGATCGAATTTGTCGAAAACGGAAGGCTAGCAATCGAATGGCTCACCCGCCAACGTGCCGCGGTGGTGCTGATGGACAATCGCATGCCGGTCATGGATGGGTTTCAAGCGACTCAATGTATCCGGGATCCGGCTTCTCCTGTCATCGATCATAACGTCTACGTCGTCGCCGTCACAGCCAATGCTTCCGCTGATTATCGCGCCCGATGCATCAACGAAGGTATGAACGACTACCTGACCAAACCTCTTCGCGAAACCGAACTGCATGCTGCGCTGGACCGTGCCATCAGCTTCTGTGAAGAACGCGGCGGCGTACTCCCCCCGATGCGCGAAGATGAGGGCATAAAGCTGGTTCACTCCGCCATGCCACCTGCCACTGGAGTGACAGCACCCGTCGGAATGAGCGAAGCCGAACTACTTGCCATCATTGAAAACGACGGCGTTGAAAAACCAGCCGATATCTCCAGCCAGCTGCCCCCCGAGGCACTTGCGCGCATCGCCCGCCAATACTTCGTAGATACACCCCTGCGTCTGGCCGAAATTCGCGCGTCACTCGCCGTCGCCGATGTCGCCACAGTTGCCCGTGCCGCGCATTCCTTGAAGAGCACGTCGCGCTATGTGGAGTCCACCAGCCTATCCGAACTCGGAGCCGAAATCGAACGCCTGGCGGACGCCGGTCAACTCGAGGAAATTCCCGGCCTGATGGATCTCGCCGACAAGGAATTTACCGATTTAAATAATCGCCAGAAGCTTCAATAAACGCCCGTCTGACCATGAACGTCACCAAACGTATTTTGATCACCGAAGATCAAGAAACTGAACGGATCGCACTCCGAGAAATCCTCCGGAGCGAGTCCGGGTGGGAAATCACCGAAACCAAGGATGGCCAGGAAGCCCTGGATTTGCTGTGTGACGGATTGCGGCCGGACGTCTGCCTGATTGATCTGCGAATGCCAAGAGTGGACGGCCTGCAAATGCTCCAGCGCATGCGGCGCGATCCCTTGCTCCGCGACATCAAGGTCATCATTACCTCCTCCAGCCGCGATAAAGACACGATCGTCGCCTTGGCTCGGCTTAAAATTTCCGGGTATTTGCTAAAACCCTACAATGCCGAGAAGACATTCGCCGCACTCCGCCCCTTGTTGGCCAGCGTGGCAGCCAACCCAGCCTTGTTCTCGAAAAATTTGCTCAACCGCACCGCTCTGGTCGCCGACGACAACGCCACGGAGCGCACTGCACTTAGAGAGATTTTCAAAACAGTGCCCGGATGGGAACTCATCCAGACCGACGACGGCCAGGGTGCCCTCGAACGGCTGCACAACGGTCTCCGGCCCGATCTCCTCCTCGTTGACCTGCGCATGCCGAAGATGGACGGATTCACCCTGATTCAGCGGATCAGGGAGGACGCGAGCCTGCGAAAAATTCGGATTGTTGTCATCTCCGGCGATAATGACCGCGATCAGGTGCGGGCGCTTGCCCAGCTGAATATTTCCGGCTATTTGCTAAAACCATTCGATGAAGCCAAAGTGAAGGCCGCGCTCCGTCAGGCGGCGGGTGAGGATGCACCGCCAGTCGATAAGGCGGAGTCCTAAGCCCGGGCCTAAAAGACTACAGGGTCTGCAGTAAACCTAAAACCCTACATTTTACCGCCGTAGCGCAGAGAATTTTTGCCCAGCGTACAGCGCCTTATACCAACGTCCTTTGAGAATTCGATTTTGTAGGACCGGGCTTGCTCGGGTCGGATTGAGTTCCTGTAGGGACTGACCTCGTGTCAGGCCGGATCGAGCGACAGAAGGCGTCAACACAAGGGCGAGCCCGACAGTCCAGATCATTTGGGACGTTGGGATTAATGGGTGCGGCAACCGGATTTGAGCGGTAGCCGCGCCCATTTAGGCGGGCGCTCCGAAAGTAGCGTAGCACTCGCCTGCATCTTCGGTAAACCGCAACTCCGATCTCGAAATTAGCCTTCGGCGCGCTTCTTGGCGTCGGCCTCGATCAGGGCGCGCACCCGCTCCAGTTCG
>Ga0302321_100001641_pt1 | contig 19227 bp, 20 predicted proteins | sample Fen_T0_1_FD_202505 | JGI IMG/M metagenome (GOLD analysis project Ga0302321, IMG submission 202505) | Peat permafrost microbial communities from Stordalen Mire near Abisko, Sweden - Fen_T0_1 | ecosystem: Environmental > Terrestrial > Soil > Wetlands > Permafrost | place: Sweden: Abisko...
GTACTGGGACGGGCCGGTCGCCGACGACCTCCGCGCGGGTCAGACGGTGCTCGTCGCCGCCCACGGCAACAGCCTGCGCGGCATCGTCAAGCACCTCGACGGCATCAGCGACGACGACATCGCCGCCCTGAACATCCCGACCGGGATGCCGCTGGTCTACGAGCTGGACGACGACCTGCGGCCCACGGTCATCGGCGGGCAGTACCTCGACCCCGCCGCCGCAGCCGCGGCCGCCGCGGCCGTGGCCAACCAGGGTCGCTGAGGCGACCCTGCAGGACGGCTCGACTCAGGCGTCGGTGGCGACGGGGTACTGACCGGTGACCACGAAGACGACCCGGTTGGCCACCGAGACGGCGTGGTCGGCGATGCGCTCGTAGTAGCGGCCGAGCAGCGCGATGTCGACCGCGGCCTCCACGCCGTGCTGCCAGTCGTCGCTGAGCAGCTGGGTGAACGACGAGCGGCGGAGCTGGTCCATCTCCTCGTCGTCGCGGCCGAGCTCGATCGCGGCGTCCACGTCGCGCTCGAGGATCACCGCCTCCACCCGACGCACCATGTCCTCGGCGACGGCGCCCATCCGCGCGACCGTGGGTCGCGCCGCCTCGGGGACCGCGATGTCGGGCACGCGCAGCCGCGCGATCTTGGCGACGTGCACCGAGAGGTCGCCCATCCGCTCGAGCTCGCTGACCATGCGCAGCGCGGAGACCACGACCCGGAGGTCGCCGGCCACCGGTTGCTGGAGCGAGAGCAGGGAGAACGCCGTCTCCTCGACCCGCTCCCGGGCGCGATCGACCTTGTCGTCGGCAGCGATGACCGCCTCGGCCACCTCCGCGTCGCCCTCGAGGAGCGCCTGGGTGGCGAGGCGGACCGACGCCTCGACCTCTCCGCAGATCTCCGCCAGGTCCTTGAAGATCGAGTCGAGCTGGTCGTGGAAGGCTTCTCGCATGACGTCACCGTAAGCGGCCAAGGTGACCAGCAGGGGCCGGACGGTGAACGCCTCGTGAACAGTGGGCGAGCGCGACTCACCCTGGTGAACCCCCGGTGACCCCCTGCGTACGATTCAGTCGTGAGCCCCACGACGCAGGCCTTTCTGGCCGCGCTCATCGGGGCCGTCGTCGCCGGAGGTGCCGTGCTGGCCTGGAGCGTGAGCCAGCGGGAGCAGGCCCAGACCGCCCCGGCCGAGGATCCCGTGCTCCCCGCCGGCGTGGCGACCGTGCTCTCGGTGCTGCGCAGCAGTGCCGTGGTCGTCGACGACGACGACGAGGTGGTCAAGGCCTCGGCCCCCGCTCTCGCGCTCGGTCTGGTCAAGAGCCAGCGACTGGGCTCCGCCGAGCTCGCCGAGCTCGTCCGCCAGGTACGCCGTGACGGTCAGATCCGGGAGGCCGACCTGGTGCTCCCACGCCGCGACGGCCCTCCGCGCACGGTGACCGCGCGCGTCGCACCGCTCAGCTCGCGGCTGGTGCTGGCCCTGGTCGAGGACCGCACCCGGGAGCGCCGCGTCGAGTCCGTCCGGCGCGACTTCGTGGCCAACGTCTCCCACGAGCTCAAGACGCCGGTCGGCGCGATCCGGCTCCTCGCCGAGGCGGTCGGCGACGCTTCCGACGACCCCGAGGCGGTCGAGCGCTTCGCCCGGCGGATGCTCACCGAGAGCGACCGCCTCCTGCAGATGGTGCAGCAGATCATCGAGCTGTCGCGGCTCCAGGGCGACGAGCCGCTCGAGGCACCGGCCGTGGTCGACGTCGACGCCGTCATCGAGCGGTCGGTCGACGTCACCGTCACGGATGCCACGAGCCGCTGCATCAAGGTCGTCTCGGGCGGGACGCCGGGGCTCCGTATCTTCGGCAACGAGGAGCAGGTCTCGGCCGCCGTCACCAACCTGCTCGCGAACGCCGTCACCTACTCCGGCGACGACTCGACCGTCCTGATCACGACCAAGGTCAACGACGACATGGTCGACATCTCGGTCGTCGACCAGGGCATCGGCATCCCGCACAGCGAGCTCGACCGGATCTTCGAACGTTTCTACCGGGTCGACCCGGCCCGCCACCGGTCCACCGGCGGCACCGGGCTCGGACTCTCGATCGTCAAGCACGTTGCTGCCACCCACGGTGGCGACGTACGTGTGTGGTCGCAGGAGGGACAGGGGTCCACCTTCACCCTGTCGCTCCCACGCTCACGCCAGGAGGAGAACGCATGATCGCCCAGACCACAGGATCGCTCCGATGACGCGCGTGCTCGTCGTCGAGGACGAGGAGAGCTACGCCGACGCGCTGTCGTACCTGCTCCGCAAGGAGGGGTACGACGTCTCGCTGGCCGCCACCGGTCCCGAGGCGTTGGCGGAGTTCGACCGCGCCGGCGCCGACATCGTCCTGCTCGACCTGATGCTGCCGGGTCTGCCCGGTACGGAGGTGTGCCGTCAGATCCGGGCCGTCTCGAACGTGCCGGTGATCATGGTGAGCGCGAAGGACGACGAGGTCGACAAGATCGTCGGCCTCGAGCTCGGGGCCGACGACTACGTCACCAAGCCGTACTCCCCGCGCGAGCTGGTCGCCCGGATCCGCGCCGTGCTCCGGCGGGGCATCGAGCCCGACCTGGCGCCGATGACGCTGGAGGCCGGCTCGGTCCGGATGGACGTCGAGCGGCATGTCGTGACGGTCGACGGCGAGCCGCAACGCCTGCCCCTCAAGGAGTTCGAGCTGCTCGAGCTCTTCCTGCGCAACCCGGGCCGCGTGCTCACCCGCGGGCAGCTCATCGACCGGGTCTGGGGATCCGACTACGTCGGCGACACCAAGACCCTCGACGTCCATGTGAAGCGGCTCCGGGCCAAGCTCGAGACCGACCCGTCACACCCGCAGCTCCTCGTGACGGTCCGCGGCCTGGGCTACAAGCTCGACCTCTAGGCGGGGCGGCGGCCTCAGGGTCTTCCCCGAGGCGCCGGTCGGTGCGGTCACGCTAGCCTCGACACTCCTGACGGGGAGGAACGACGATGCGTCGTCTTGCTGAACTGGTGCTGCGGCACCGCGTGCTGGTCGTGGTGACGTGGGTCGTGATCGCGGTGGCCGGCGCCCTGGTGGCGAGCACCGTGAACGGCCGGACGACCGTGAACTTCTCGCTGCCGGGCCAGCCGGGCGACACGGCCGCCAACAAGATCATCGCCGCGTTCCACAACGGCGGGAACACGACGCCTCTGTTGGTCACCGTGACGATGCCTCGAGGACAGACCATCACCGGGCACGAGGACGAGGTGGCCCATGCGTTCGCGTCGGTCGGCTCGGCGGACGTCCCGCTGCGCGTGGTCGACGAGGGCAACACCGGCGACCGGGCGTTCCGCACCTCCGACGACCAGACGGCGTACGCGATGGTGTTCTACCCGTTCCCGCAGAGCCTGGGACAGGTGCTTCCGACCAAGGTCGTGCAGACAGCGGTCCAGTCCGCCGCGCCCCAGGGTGCCGTCGTCGGTGTCACCGGCATGGACGCCCTCGCCGTCGGCGACGAGTCCGGCGGCAACGGCGTCCTCACCGAGACCCTGCTCGGAGCGCTCGGCGCCCTCGCCGTGCTGCTGTTCGTCTTCGCCTCCCTGCTGGCGTTCATGCCGCTGCTGGTGGCGGCGATCTCCATCCTGACCACCTTCCTGCTGCTGCTCCCGCTCACCTATCTGACCGACGTCTCCTTCATCGTGATCTTCCTGATCAGCCTGGTCGGGCTGGGCGTCGCCATCGACTACTCGCTGCTGTTCGTGACCCGATGGCGGGAGGAACGAGACCACGGCCGCGACAACCACGACGCGGTGGTCGCGGCGATGGAGACGGCGGGCCATGCCGTGCTCTTCAGCGGGCTGACGGTGGCGATCGGCCTGCTGGCTCTGGTCGTGCTGCCGGTGCCGTTCATGCGCAGCATCGGGATGGCCGGGGCGCTGATCCCGCTCGCCAGCGTCATGGTCACGCTCACGCTGACGCCCGCGATCCTCGGCAGCATCGGACCCAAGGTGGACTGGCCCAAGATCCGGCACGAGAACAAGGCGAGCAAGGGCTGGACGTCGTGGGCCAGGATGATCGTGCGGCACCGCTGGATCGCCGCCGGTTCCGCACTGGCCGTGATCGGCGTGCTGTTCGTGGCCTTCCTCGGCATCAAGATCGGCTCGGCCGACTCGTCGTCACTCGCGCACAGCGGTCCGGCGTACGACACCCTGCAGGTGCTCAAGGACGGCGGTGTCACGACCGGGGCGCTGACGCCCATCGAGGTGCTGACCGAGACGGACAAGGCCGACTCGGTGGCGTCGACGCTCGGTGGCGTCGACGGTGTCACCGCTGCCGTCGTACCGACCGGTGAAGGCTCCTCCGTGAACGGGCAGACGGTCGTCGTCCTGATCCCCGACGGGGAGACGGTCAACTCCAAGAGCGTCCAGGTGGTCCGAGACGTCACCGCCGTGGCGGACCACACCGACGGGGTGATCGGGGTGACCGGGCTCGGCAACGCGCAGGTCGACTTCCTGCACGCCGTCTACGGCAACTTCCCGTTGGTGCTGCTGATCATCTCGGTGCTCACCTACATCCTGCTCGTACGTGCGTTCCGCTCGTTGCTGCTGCCGCTCAAGGCGGTGATCCTCAACCTGGTCTCGCTGACCGCCGTCTACGGTCTGGTCGTGCTGTTCTGGCAGGAGGGCTACGGGTCCAACGCGGTCTTCGGGATCGAGGCGACGGGAGCGGTCACGTTCTGGATCCCGTTGATGGTGTTCGCGTTCCTCTTCGGGCTGTCCATGGACTACGAGGTGTTCATCCTGTCCCGGATCCGCGAGGAGTACGACGCGGGCGCGTCCACCGACGAGGCCGTCGTCCTCGGGATCGGTCGCACCGGCCGCCTGGTCACCAGCGCGGCGCTCATCCTGTTCCTCGCCTTCGCCGCCCTGGCGTCCGGCCCCGGTACCGACATCAAGGTGATGGCCACCGCGCTCGGCTTCGGCATCCTGCTCGACGCCACGATCGTGCGCTCGGTGCTGGTGCCCTCGCTGGTCTCGCTGTTCGGCCCGTGGAACTGGAAGCTGCCCGACTCCGTCGCCCGCATCCTCCGGGTGGAGCCGTCCACACCCCACCCCGAGACGGAGCCCGAAGCGGCTCCGGTCGGGGACTGACGTCCGACCGCTGCAGCGCGGGAGAACGGTGACTGATGACCTCCGAACCTGACCCGGTCGTGATCGCCGGGGCCGGCCTGGTCGGCCTCGCCGTGGGTCGCCGGCTGGCCCAGGCGGGACGCGAGGTGGTGGTGCTCGACAAGGAGACAGAGGTGGCCGCGCACCAGTCGGGGCACAACTCCGGCGTCGTGCACTCCGGCATCTACTACACGCCCGGCTCGCTCAAGGCCGTGCTCTGCCGCCGCGGGGTCACGCTGCTGCAGGAGTTCTGCGTCGAGCACGCGTTGGAGTACCGCGAGATCGGGAAGGTGATCGTCGCCCGCGACGGGTCCGAGCTCGACCGGCTCAGCGAGCTCGAGAGTCGCGCGCACCTCAACGGCGTCCCGCGCGTGCGACGGCTCGGGCCTGACGAGCTGCGCGAGCTGGAGCCGTACGTGACCGGCGTCGCGGCGCTGCACTCCCCCACCACGGCGATCGTCGACTACCGGGCGGTGGCCCGCGCCATGGCCGCGGACATCGAGGCCCTCGGCGGCCGGGTCCGGCTCGGCGAGGCCGTGACGTCGGTCAGCCGGCGCGGCGACGGTGCGGTGGTCGGCACGACCGCCGGCGAGTACCCCGCCGACCAGGTCGTCCTGTGTGCCGGCCTCCAGTCGGACACCCTGGCAGTCACCGCCGGTGACGACCCCTCCCCGGCGATCGTGCCGTTCCGGGGCGAGTACTTCCGGCTGGTCGCCGAGCGCACGGACCTGGTGCGGGGCCTGGTCTACCCCGTGCCTGACCCGGCGTACCCGTTCCTGGGGGTGCACTTCACACCCCGGATCGACGGCACCGTCGACATCGGGCCCAATGCAGTCCTCGCCACCGCACGCGAGGGCTACCGCCGGCGCGACGTCGACCTCGGCGAGGTCTGGCGGACGCTCCGGTGGCCGGGGTCCCGCACGCTGTTCCGCCAGCACTGGCGTGCCGGTGTGCGCGAGATGCACGGCTCGGTGTCGAAGCGCGCCTACGTGAAGACGGCACGGGCCTATCTCCCCGCCCTGCGCAACGCGGACGTCGTCCGTGCGCCGGCGGGTGTGCGCGCCCAAGCGGTCGACCGCGACGGCTCGTTGGTCGACGACTTCCGGATCAGCCGGCTCGGTCCGGTGACCGCGGTGCGCAACGCGCCGTCGCCGGCTGCCACGTCGTCGCTCGCGATCGCCGAGCACATCGTCGACGCGATCGGCTTCCCACCTCCCGGGTGACGGAGCCGTCCGCACCCGAAGGGGCATCGGTCCTGCCGAGCGATGGGTATTTTGCCAGGTCCGGTCTTGACACCCCTCACGCGTGGGAACAGGGTGACGGCACTGAACTGCGGTGAACCGGAGCCATCGTGACTCGGCTCGACCTCGGGTACCTCGGCGGTCCGGTCCTCAGTGGTCCATGTCGACGAGAGGCTCCACAGATGGCCCTGCACCGTTTCCCCGTACGCCGTGGCGTCCGCGGTCCGAGCCTGGCGGCGGCAGCCGCGGCGCTGGCACTCGTGGCGGCGGCCGCGATCGCCGTCTCCTCGTCCGCGTCGGCGGGGACGCCCTCCGCGACCGGATGCTCGTCGAGGGCCACGTCGGGGCCGACCCACATCGGACGGATCGGTGGCCTGGTGCGCCCGACGACCACCGGGTCGAGGTGCGCCCCGGGAACCGTGCCCGGTTTCGAGGCGCCCTACATCGGGTCGCCCCCGCTGACGTTCCACGGTGGCCCGATGATGAGCACCCGGGCGACCGGCAGCCAGGTCGTCGTGACCCCGATCTACTGGCAGCCGTCCGGCTTCACGTTCACGGCGAGCTACAAGAGCACCATCACCGGCTACCTGGACGACCTGGCCCACGACAGCGGCAAACTGACGAACGTCTTCGCCAGCACCTTCCAGTACTCCGGCAGCAACGGCGGCATCAACTACCGGATGCAGATCGGGACGCCGATCACTGACACCACCGCGCTGCCCGCCGACGGGTGCACGCTCGAGGCAGGCGACACCAGCGGCATCTATGCGGACAACTCGGGGTACTCCCACTGCATCGACAACGCCCAGGTGATGTCCGAGACGAGCGCCGTGGTGTCAGCCCACAGCCTGCCGTCGGATCTCGGCCACCTGTACGTCCTCTTCCTGCCCAAGCACATCGAGTCGTGCTTCAACGCCGGGGCCACCAACACCAACACCAACTTCTGCTCGTTGAACCACCAACCCAGCGCGGCGTTCTGCGCCTACCACAGCGAGACAGCGGGCAGCGTCGTGTACGCGAACATGCCCTTCCCGGCGTACACGTCCGGGACCGGCTTCACCTGCACCAAGGAGAGCCTCGGCGGCGGCATCCAGTCCCCCAACGGCGACACCGACGCCGACGTCGAGATCAGTCCACTGAGCCACGAGATGGCCGAGGCGATCACGGATCCGGACGTGTCGACCGGTTGGTACGACGCCGTAGGCAACGAGAACGGCGATGACTGCGCCTACATCTACGGCACCCTGTCCGGCACACCCGGCGCGCACTACAACCAGGTGGTGAACGGACACCACTACCTGACCCAGGAGGAGTTCAGCAACAAGGACTTCGTCGTGAGCACCAGCGGCTGCGTCCAGGGGATCAACGCCGTCAAGCCGACGGTGAGCGCCCTCTCCCCCAAGCACGGTCCGGCCGGTGGTGGCAACCACGTCACGATCACCGGCCAGGGCTTCCCGGGCACGACGAAGGTCCGGTTCGGCACGACGTCCGCAGCCTTCACCGTGCTCGACTCGACGCACATCGACGTCAAGGTCCCGGCGGGCGCCGGGAAGGTCGACGTCACCGTGGCGACGAGCGCGGGTACGAGCGCCAAGGTGTCGGGTGACCGGTACTCCTACGCGTCCGTCCGCCCGGTCGTCGGCAAGGTCTCGCCTGGCAAGGGGACGCACGCCGGCGGGACGAAGGTGACCATCACCGGGTCCGGGTTCATCGCAGGGGCGACCGTGCACTTCGGGTCAGCGACCGGCCACGGCGTGAAGGTCGTGTCCTCGACCAAGATCACGGTGCGGACCCCGGCGCACGGGAAGGGCACCGTGGACGTCACGGTCACCACGTCCGGCGGGAAGAGCGCCACGAAGAAGGCCGACCACTTCACCTTCACCTGAGCGACCGCCCGACGCTCAGCTCAGCCGACCACGATCACGTGCAGGACCCGAGGGCCGTGCACGCCTTCGACCCGGTCGAGCTCGATGTCGCTGGTGGCACTGGGCCCGCTGACCCAGGTCAGGGGTCTGGCGGCGTCGAGCACGTCGAACGCGTCGGGGACGTCGGCGACGACCTGTGCTGCCTCGACGACGCAGACATGGCGGTCCGGTACGAGGGTGATCGCGCGACGGCCCTGGCCGGGGCCGTGGTCGAGGACGATCGTGCCGGTCTCGGCGATCCCGAGGCGGGCGCGGGTGACGACCGCGTCGAGCGCGTCGAGGTCGGCTGCGCAGAGCCGCTCGTCGAGGACGGCGCCCGGCACGTCCAAGCCCAGGTCGGGCGGTACGACGACGCGGGCGTCCTCGGGGAGCGCGGCGCGGACCGCGGCCTCCAGGTCCGCGGGGGCGCAGCGTTCGACGACGGCGCGGTAGTCGGCGACGCGTTCGCAGAACAGGGCGACCACGTCGGCGCCCGAGGCGGCGGGACGTCGTGGCACGTCCGCCACCGGCGCGGGCGGCGCCGAGGCGACCGCAGCCCGGACCGCGGCCAGGATCTCCTCGCGGGCGGTCATGGCCGGGTCCCCCGTCCCCGAGTACGCCGCCACCAGGCCCGGAACGACTCCCGGGGTGGGGCGGGCAGGTCGCGGGCCCCGGTCCAGCGGGCTCCAGGCCCGGGTAGCCGGCCGAACGCGGGGCGGCCGCCGGGCAGCGACGTACGCCCGACCCGGCCCCAGACGCGGCCGACCAGGCCCGAGAGGCGTTCCGCGCCGCCGAGCCGGCGAGCGTCGCTGAACGTCCAGGCCGCGCCCTTCATCGCCAGTGCCTCGGGTTTCGGACGGCCGCCGCGATGGGCGTCGACGACCTGGCTGCGGAGGTCGACCAGGATCGACGGGATGTCGATCTTCACCGGGCACACCTCGTAACAGGCGCCGCACAACGTCGAGGCGTAGGGCAGGGAGTCGGTCTGGTCGTCGACCCCGACACCCTTCATCAGGGGGTTCAGGATCGCGCCGATCGGACCGGGATAGACCGAGCCGTAGGCGTGCCCGCCGACGCGCTCGTAGACGGGGCAGACGTTGAGGCAGGCCGAGCACCGGATACACCGCAGCGCCTGCCGGCCCACCTCGTCCGCGAGCGCGCGGGTGCGCCCGTTGTCGAGGAGGACGACGTGCATCTCCTGCGGGCCGTCTCCGGGCGTGACGCCGTGCCACATCGAGGTGTAGGGGTTCATCCGCTCCCCGGTCGAGGACCGCGGCAGCAGCCGCAGGAAGACGTCGAGGTCGGCGAAGGTGGGCACGACCTTCTCGATGCCGACCACCGAGACCAGCACCTCGGGCAGCGTCAGGCACATCCGCCCGTTGCCCTCGGACTCGACGACGACCAGGGTCCCGGTCTCGGCGACCGCGAAGTTCGCGCCCGAGACCCCGACCTTGGCGCGCAGGAACTTCTCGCGCAGGTGGAGCCGCGCGGCGTTCGCGAGCTCGGCCGGGTCGTCGGTGAGGTCCGCGGGGGCCGGGCGGCCGGCAGCCGACATCCGGGTCCGGAAGATCTCGCGCACCTCGGCCCGGTTGCGGTGGATCGCCGGGACCAGGATGTGCGACGGCAGGTCGTCGGCCAGCTGGACGATCAGCTCGGCGAGGTCCGTCTCCCACGCAGAGATCCCCTCCGCCGCCAGCGCCTCGTTGAGCCCGATCTCCTGGGTCACCATCGACTTGACCTTCACGACCTCGTCGACCCCGTGTGCCTTCGCGACCTGCGCCACCACCGCGCAGGCTTCTGCGGCGTCCCGTGCCCAGTGCACGACCGCACCACGGCTGACGAGGGCGGCTTCGAGCTGCTCGAGATGGTCGTCGAGCCCGGCCAGCGCCGCGTCCTTGAGGTCGGCGCCCGCCTGCCGCAGCTCCTCCCACTCCGGCACCTCGGCGACCACCCGTGCCCGCTTGTCACGGATCGTGTGCGTGGCATGCGCCAGGTTGTGCCGCAGCTGCGTGTCACCCAGCGCCGCTCGCGCGGCCTGCGGGAACGGCGGCATGCCGACGAAGGTGGCCGTCATGCCGCGCCCTCGGTGGCGGCCAGGATCTCGGCCAGGTGCATCACGCGCACCCCGGACCGCTGCCGCGACAGCACCCCACCGATGTGCATCAGGCACGAGCTGTCGCCCGCCACCAGCACCTCGGCCCCCGTCTCACGCACATGACGGGCCTTGTCGGCCCCCATCGCCACCGACACGTCGGCGTTCTTCACCGCGAAGGTGCCGCCGAAACCGCAACACTCCTCAGCCGCCGGGAGGTCCACGAGCGTGAGCCCACGCACCGCCTCGAGCAGCCGCCGCGGCCGGTCCCCGACACCCAGCAGGCGCAGCGAGTGACAGGTCGGGTGGTAGGTCACGCGATGCGGGAACGACGCACCGACATCGGTCACCCCGAGCACGTCGACGAGGAACTCGCTCAGCTCGTAGACGCTCGGTGCCACCTCGGCCACCGCCGCCGCCAGGTCCGCGTCACCCGAGCGACGGGCCACGATCCCGTGCTGGTGACGGGCCGCCCTGGCACACGAGCCCGACGGCGTCACCACCGCGTCGTACCCCGCGAACGCGTCGACGAAGGTCCGTACTACCGGCACCGCCTCGTCGAGGTAGCCGGTGTTGACCATCGGCTGCGCACAACAGGTCTGGGCCTGCGGGAACTCGACGTCCACCCCCAGCCGGGTCAGCAGGTCCACCACCGCACGGCCGGTGTCGGGGAACATCGCGTCGTTCACGCAGGTGACCATCAACGCGACACGCATACGACCCATCATGCCGCCCGTCCGGCATGGTGACGTGTCTGAGGAGTCCCTGGGACGCGGCGTCCGAAACCCGCGTGAGGGTGTCGGCGGCGCTGCCTAGGCTGGCCGGGTGTCTGCCACCGAACCTCGTCCCTGGCTGCCTGTGGCCGCCGTCGCCGTGACCCTGCTCTTCTGGGCCTCCGCGTTCGTCGCGATCCGCCACCTGGGTGAGGACTTCACGCCGGGAGCACTCTCGCTCGGGCGGCTGGCCGTCGGCGCGATCGCGCTCGGGGTCGTCGCGGTGTCACGAGGTCTCCCGCGACCCAGGGGTCGCGACTGGCTGGGTCTGGTGGTGATCGGCGTCCTCTGGTTCGGCGTCTACAACCTCGCGCTCAACGCCGGCGAGCGCCATGTCGACGCCGGCACCGCCGCGATGCTGATCCAGGTCTCGCCGGTGCTGATCGCCGTCCTGGCGACGGTGTTCCTCGGCGAGCGGTTCACCGGCTGGCTCGGGCTCGGGCTGCTGCTCGCCTTCGCCGGCATCGTGCTGATCGCGCTGTCCCAACCCGACGGCCACAACGACCTCCTCGGCGTGGCCCTGTGCCTGCTCGCAGCCCTCGTGTACTCCATCTCCCTGGTGGTGCAGAAGCCGCTGGTGTCACGACTCTCGGCTCTCCACGTGACCTGGTTGGCCTGCACGATCGGCGCCCTGGTCTGCCTCCCCTTCGCCGGTCAGCTCGTCGACGACACGACCCACGCGTCCGCATCCGACGTGTGGTGGGTGGTCTACCTCGGGCTGTTCCCCACGGCGATCGCCTTCACGACATACGCCTTCGCCCTCCGGCACATGACCGCCAGCAGCCTCGGCATCACGACCTACCTCGTGCCACCGCTCACGATCCTGATGGGCTGGCTGTTCCTGGGCGAGGTGCCACCCACGATGGCCTACGCCGGCGGGGCCCTCGCCCTGATCGGGGTCGCGGTCGCGCGACGCAAGCCCCGCGCTCGCGCGGTGGAGCCACAACCGGTCTAGGGCGTGCGATGCTGCGGGCGTGAACATCGTCGCCGACGTGCTGATCGGCCTGGTCGCCGCGCTCCATCTCTACTTCCTCGTGCTCGAGATGTTCCTGTGGACCACCCCCACCGGGCGCCGGGTCTTCGGGCTCGAGCCGAGCTTCGCCGAGGAGTCGAAGGCGCTCGCGGCCAACCAGGGGCTCTACAACGGCTTCCTGGTCGCGGGGCTCGTCTGGGGCCTGGTCTCCGACCAGACCGACGTGAAGGTCTTCTTCCTGCTCTGCGTCGTCGTGGCCGGCGTCTACGGCGCGGCCACCGTCAACAAGCGGATCCTGGTCGTCCAGGCCGTGCCGGCGGTGCTGGCGCTGGCGGCGGTCGCGCTCAGCTGACCGCTCCGTCCAGCCCGAACCACGGCAGGCAGGCCTCGACGCCCTCGATCGCGACCCGGTGATCAGCGGCGCGCCAGGTCTCCGCGAGCAGCCGGACGTGCTGGAGCTCGATCACGCCGGTCGGTGAGTTGGTTCGGCTGAGGCCGTTGTCGGCATAGCCGAGGCGTCGCGAGACCGCCAGGGACGGCGCGTTGTCGAGCCGCGCCGACGAGACGGCGGCCACCGCGCCGAGGTGGTCGAAGGCGAGGGCGAGCACCGCGGTGCGCATCGCCGTGGCCAGACCGCGGCCGCGGACCTCCAGGGCGAGCCACGAGAACGAGTCCACCGTGCGCAGCAGCGGGAACTCCTCCCCCTCCAGCGCCTGGACGCCGACCACGCGGCCGTCCACCTCCACGGCGAGATCGAGGCACCACGAGGCGGGCGCCCAGGTGCCGCGGTGCGTCCAGGTCTCGGCACTGAACACCCGGCGTCGGTCTGCGGCCGGGGTCAGGAACGGCTGGTGCCGGGGGTCGTGCTCGAGGTCGTCGGGAAGGACGGCCAGGAGCGGGTCGAGGTCCGCGTCGGTCACGCCGCGCAGCACGACCTCATCGCAGGTGAGACGCAGGTCGAAGAACGGCCACTCCATGCGGGCAGGCTAGGGCTGCTCGACGTCGGGCGTCGCGTCGGTTTCGAGCCAGCCGCGGAACGCCTCGAGGTTCCGGGTGGACTCGCCGCGCAGGTTGCGCCACTCCCACTCCTTGCGGATGGACGAGGCGAAGCCCAGCTCGAGGATGGTGTTGAACGAGCCGTCGGCATGGGCGAGCACGGAGCCCAGGACCCCGTCGAGATCCTCGGCGTTGACCAGCGACAGCGGCAGCCGGGCGTCGAGGTAGATGTCTCCGAGGTGGTCGACGGCGTAGGAGACGGCGTAGGTCTTGAGGTTGCGCTCCAGAAGCCAGCGGTAGACCCGCTCGTGGTTCTCGTCCGGGTTGCGGCACACGAACGCGTGCACACCCAGCGCGTGGGGGCCGAGGTCGAGGCGGACCGGGGTCTGGAGCTTGCGCTCCCCCGGCAGGGCGAAGCTGAAGACACCGTCGGCCTCGGTGAACTCGAGGTCGTTGTCGGTGAGGTAGTCGCGCAGCACCTGCGCGGGGTCGCTCACACCAGCTCCCGAAGGGCGTGCCGCGCACGCTCGTAGACGTCGAGCGTCCGCTCCGCGGTGCGCTCCCACGAGAACGCCTGGCCGCGCTCGCGCGCCCCCTGGGCCAACCGGGCGCGGAGGGCGTCGTCGAGAAGCACGCGGCGTAGCGCGGACGCCCACGCCCCCGGCTCGTGGGAGTCGAGGAGCAGCCCGCTCTCGCCGTCGGCGACGACCGTGGTGAGGCCACCGACCGCGGCAGCGATCACCGGAGTCCCGGCGGCCTGTGCCTCGGCCGCCACCAGCCCGAACGACTCGTTGTACGACGGCACGGCGACCACGGACGCGGCAGCGTCCCACAGCGCCAGCTCCGCCGGCGGGACCGGCGGCACGAAGCGGACGACGTCCGCGATCGCCAACCGGTCGGCCAGCTCGGCCAGTGCCTCGGGATGCTCGAGCCCGGTCCCGGAAGGCCCGCCAACGACGGGTACGACGAGGCGCGACCGCAGGTCCGGCGTCTCGTCGAGCAGCAAGGCCACCGCCTGCAGCAGCACGTCGGGAGCCTTCAGCGGTTGGATCCGGCCGGCGAAGAGGACCACGTGCGCATCTGTCGGCAGGCCCAGGTGACGGCGCGCCTCGACGGTGTCGCGGGGCCGGAACACCGTGAGGTCGACGCCCGGGTGGACGACCTCCACGCGGCCGGGATCGGCGTCGTACAGGTTGATCAGCTGCTTGGCCTCGATGTCGGTACTGGCGATCAGCATGTCCGCCGCCTCGACGACCTGCTCCTCGCCGATGATCCGAGCCGCGGGCTCCGGTGTGTCGCCGACGGCGAGGGCGTCGTTCTTGACCTTGGCCATCGTGTGCATGGTGTGCACCAGCGGTACGCCCCAGCGGTCGCGGGCGAGCGCGCCGACCTGGCCCGAGAGCCAGTAGTGGGAGTGCACCAGGTCGTAGTGGCCGAGCGGCTTGGCGGCCTCGGTACGCAGCACCTCACGGGCGAACACGCAGAGCTGGCCGGGCAGCTCGCCCTTGCTCAGTCCCTCGAACGGGCCGGCATGGATGTTGTGGACGGTGATCCCGTCGCCCGCAGGGTGCACGGAGTCGTGCCGCGAGGACGTGGCCCGGGTGAAGATGTCGACCTCGATGCCCGCGGCGGCCAGCCGACGCGACAGCTCGATGACGTAGACGTTCAAGCCGCCCGCATCACCGGTGCCGGGCTGGTCCAGCGGCGAGGTGTGCACGCTGATCATGGCCACCCGGCGTACGGCGTCGGCCTCGGTGAGCTCCACGACGTCACCCCTTCCCCCGCGCAACACGGGCCCAAACGAATCCAACCGCATGGAGCGGCCCGTGATTCCCGGGGTGGGCGGAGAGGCTCGTCAGAGGGTCGCGCGGCGAGCGGGCGACCGGCGTACCAGGAGCAGGACCGAGCCGAGCCCGACCGCGGCGCCGAACACGGCGTCGGCAAGCCGCTCGTCGCTCACCGAGTCGCGGACGAGCGCGAAGACGCCCCAGACCAAGGTCGGCAGTGCCAGGGCGACGAAGATGCGCAGCGGGAGCAGGTCGCTCTTGACGAGCATCATCCCGATCGCGAAGAGGGCGACGGTGAGGAGCACACCCCCGCCCCACAGGAGCGCCTTCGCCGCGGCCGCGTCGGCGCCGAGGAAGTAGGTGGCCACCCAGGCGACCCCACCCAGGAGCCCGCAGACGAGCGCCGTCCGCCGTACGCCGGCGGAGCCTCCAGCAGCATCGACGTGTCGTCCCATCGGGGCCACAGTGTGCCATCCGGAGACGGGGTCGGACACCCGGGCAGGCAGAATCGTGAGCATGATCCGTCGAACCGCCGTCGTGACCGGAGCCTCCAGCGGGATCGGGGCGGCGACCGCCCGCGCCCTCGCCCACGAGGGCTACGCCGTGGTCTGCGCCGCGCGCCGCTCCGACCGGATCGAGGAGCTCGCCCGCGAGATCGGCGGCACCGCCGTCACCTGCGACGTCACCTCCACGGAGTCGGTCGCCCGACTCGCCGAGGCGGTCGGCGACTCGCTCCACGTGCTCGTCAACAACGCAGGCGGGGCCCTCGGCTTCGAGCCGGTCGAGCACGCCGACCCGGACGTGTGGCGTCGGATGTACGAGGTCAACGTGCTCGGTCTGCTCCGCGTCACCCAGGCCCTGCTCCCGGCGCTGCGCGCGAGCGGCGACGGGGTGATCGTGAACGTCGGCTCCACGGCGGGCCGGATCGCCTACGAGGGCGGCGCCGGCTACACCGCGGCCAAGCACGGCACCCAGGTGGTCACCGAGACGCTTCGGCTCGAGCTGGTCGGTGAGCCGATCCGGATCAGCGAGATCGCGCCCGGGATGGTCCGCACCGACGAGTTCGCGAAGAACCGCTTCGACGGCGACGACGAGCGCGCCGCGGCCGTGTACGCCGGCGTACCCGACCCGCTCGTGGCCGAGGACGTCGCCGACGCAATCGCCTGGATCGCCACCCGACCGTCGCACGTGAACATCGACGAGCTGGTGATCAAGCCGCGCGCCCAGGCCGCCCAGCACAAGGTGCACCGGGTCTGAACCGTGGGACCGGGTGACGGACCCCTCCGCACCGGGACAGACTGCACCCCATGCAGACGATCGGACTGGTCGGCGGGATGAGCTGGGAGAGCAGCGAGGTCTACTACCGCGACCTCAACCTCGGCGTCCGGGACCGCCTCGGGGGACTCTCCTCGCCCAAGCTCGTGCTGAGCACCGTCGACTTCGCCGAGGTGACCGCGCTCGAGGACGAGGAGCGCTGGCAGCAGATCGGCGAGCTGCTCGCCGACGCCGCCCGCGGCGTCGAGCGGGCTGGTGCCGACTTCCTGCTGCTGTGCACCACGACGTTCCACAAGGTCGCCGACCAGGTCGAGGCGGCCGTCGACCTCCCGCTACTCCATCTCGCCGACGTGGTGGCCACCGAGGTCCGGGCCCAGGGCGTGACCAGGGTCGGGTTCATCGGCACCACCGTCGCGATGTCGGACGGCTTCTTCACCGACCGACTCGCTCGGCACGGGCTCGAGACCGTCGTCCCCGACGCCCGACACCACGACATGCTCAACAGCGCCATCTACGACGAGCTCGTGCACGGGCGGGTCGTCGACGCGACCAGGCGCCGGGTGCTCGGGGTGATCGAGGAGCTGTGGGACGCCGGTGCCGGCGGCGTGCTGCTCGGCTGCACCGAGCTCGAGCTCCTGATCACGCAGGCCGACTGCGAGCTTCCCGTCTACCCCTGCACCACGCTGCACGTGACCGCGGCCCTCGACCGCGCCCTCGCGGACTGACGCTCACGAGGGCGTCACGAGCAGCAGGTCGACCAGCGCGCGCTGGTCGTCGCTCAGCTGCTGTTGCGGCACCGTCACCACCCGACCGCGGATGTCGAAGGTGTAGCTGAAGGCATCGGGGAAGGTCTGGGACTCGATCGGGCGGCTCAGGTCGAGCCGGTCGACGAGGTCGCGGGCCGCGGCCGCCCGCGGGTCGTCGGCGGACAGGTCGACCGAGCCCTCCACGGTGCGCCCGGCGAGGCCGCCGGTCCGGCGTACGCGGACGACCGTGGTGGACTGCCCTGGCCCGCCGCCGACGGCCGCGGCCGTGCCGGACGGATCGACCCCGACCGCGGCCCAGGCTTCGCGGACGGCCGGTGCGCGGTCGCCAGCGACCGCGATGGTCGCCGCCGCGAAGCCGGCGAAGTCGGTGTCGGACGTGACCCGCCCTCCGGTGAGGGCGGCGTACCAGATCTGGCCGGCGCCCTCCCAGGTGTCACCGCCGATCGCGGTGGCCGCGAGCTGGAAGGCACGGTTGGGGATGCCGGAGTTGGTGTGGACGCCGCCGTTGTCGTCGGTGGTGTCGACGTAGTCCACCATGTCGCCGACCTGGGGATCCTTGCCGAGCGTCGGGTCGTCGTACGCCGTGCCGGGGTGCGCCATGTCGCGCAGCGCGCGGGCGTTGATGCCGGGCAGGAAGATGCCCTCGCCGACCAGCCAGTCGGCCGTCTCGGCGGTCTGGCCGAGCACCCGCTGCTTCACGCACATGCCGAAGCAGTCGGAGACCGACTCGTTGAGCGCGCCGGACTGGCCCTGGTAGGCGAGGTCGGCCGTGAACTGGGTGACCGCATGCGTGAACTCGTGCCCCAGCACGTCGACCGGCTTGGTGAACGACCCGAAGACCGTGCCGTCACCGTCGCCGAAGACCAGCTGGGTGCCGTTCCAGAACGCGTTGTCGTAGTTCTGCTGGTAGTGGACGGTGAGCACGACCTCGGCGCCCTTCCCGTCGTACGACGCCCGCGCGTAGGCATCCCGATAGAGAGCCAGGGTGGCCGTGATGCCGTCGGCTGCCTCGTCCACCGAGGTGTCACCCGAGGCGGCGTCACCTGCGGTACGCACCACCCTCCCGGGCAGGGTGGCGCCGTTCGCAGCCGTGTGGACGACCCAGGCCGCCCCGGTCGCGGCCGTCGGCGTCGTGGGTGCCGCCTCGCGCCCGGCCCGGAACGCCTGGTCGGTGGCCAGGGTCGAGCGGCAGTGTTCGGCGGCGGCGGACTCCGACGCGGCGATGCGCTCCAGGAGGTAGGGCGGGACGAAGGAGCAGTGGCGTCCGAGGGTCATGCCTCCTTCCTACGCCGCCGCGCCGACATCGCCAAGGGGCCGCTTACGCTCCTGGGGTGATCACCGACCCGGACGTCGTACGGATCCTCTGCTTCGGCGACTCCAACACGCACGGAGCACCTGCTGACGATCTCGAGTACGCGCGGCTGCCGGCCGACCGACGATGGACCGGGCTGCTGCAAGAAACCCTCGGTCCCGGGGTCGAGATCATCGAGGAGGGGCTCAACGGGCGTACCACCGACGTGGACTACGAGGACCGTCCCGGCTGCAACGGCCGCGAGTACGTCGTCCCCTGCCTGCAGAGCCATCACCCCCTCGACGCCGTGGTGGTCATGCTCGGCACCAACGACCTCAAGACGTGTTTCGACCGCACCGCCGACACGATTGCGGACGCCCTCGCGGGCTACCTCGACGACATCACCGTGAACGTCGCCGACCGACGGGGCCGGACCCCCGCCGTGGTCCTGGTGAGCCCGATCTGGATCGACGACACCGCCCCGCTGTATGCAGAGATGACCGGGGACAGCTTCGACAGCGCGGGCGTGGCGCGCTCACGGGAGCTGGGTCCGGCCATCCGTCGCGTCGCGCAGGAACGAGGCGCGACGTACGCCGATGCCGCCGACGTGGCGCGCGCCGGCGACGACGGTCTGCATCTCACGCGCGACTCCCACGATCGGCTGGCGGAGCTGGTCGCCACCACGATCAGGCGCGCCCTGTCCGACCAGGTCGAGCCGGAAGGAACTCGGGCATGACCTCGACGGGGAAGGTCCGCGAGTGGCACGACGACCACGGATGGGGCGTCATCGACTCACCCGAGACGCCGGGTGGCTGCTGGGCGCACTCCTCCGCTGTGCTGGTCGCCGGCTACAAGACCCTCGCCCCGGGTGTCGAGGTGGGGCCGCCCTTCTCCACGCTCACCATCACGCCACGCTTCGATGACTCGGAACCTGGCTGACCTATTCGACCCGTGGTCGATATCGGATCCATTCCTGGACTATCCC
>Ga0302321_100001642_pt1 | contig 19222 bp, 14 predicted proteins | sample Fen_T0_1_FD_202505 | JGI IMG/M metagenome (GOLD analysis project Ga0302321, IMG submission 202505) | Peat permafrost microbial communities from Stordalen Mire near Abisko, Sweden - Fen_T0_1 | ecosystem: Environmental > Terrestrial > Soil > Wetlands > Permafrost | place: Sweden: Abisko...
GCCCTCATGATCACCGGAACCATCGTCGAACTCTCGCGCGCGCTGCGGGCGCGGCAACTTTCAAGTGCCGAACTCACGCATGCGCTGCTCGCGCGGGTCGAAGAAGCACAGGGGCGACTCAATGCGTTCGTGACGGTCGATCGCCCGGGCGCGCTCGCGCAGGCGAAGGCCGCCGACGCGGCGCTGGCCCTGGGCCACGCACCGCCGCTGACGGGCGTGCCGATCGCCCACAAGGACGTCCTGATGACGGCCGGGCTCAAGACGACTTGCGGTTCGCGCATGCTGGCGAATTTCACGGCGCCGTACGACGCGTTCGTCGTCGAGGAATTGAAACGGGCGGGAACCGTGCTGTTGGGCAAGACCAACATGGACGAATTCGCGATGGGTTCGTCGAACGAAACATCGTGGTACGGGCCGGTCCGCAACCCGTGGAACACGGAATGTGTGCCGGGTGGCAGTTCGGGGGGCTCGGCGGCTGCGGTGGCGGCGCGCCTGGTCCCGGGCACGACCGGCACCGACACCGGTGGATCGATCCGCCAGCCTGCGTCGCTTTCGGGCATCTGCGGGCTCAAGCCCACATATGGCCTGTGTTCGCGCTATGGTCTCGTCGCATTCGCGTCGAGTCTCGACACGCCCGGCATGTTCGCGCGCACGGCGGAGGACTGCGGCCTGCTGCTCAATGCAATGGCCGGGCACGACCCGCGGGATTCGACATCGCTCGAGCGCCCGCGCGAGGATTACACGCGTGATCTCGCGCAACCCCTTGCGGGTGTGCGCATCGGCCTGCCCGCCGAGTATTTCGGCGCAGGCATCGATCCGGACGTTGCGGCGGCCATCGAGGCGGCGCTCGCCGAGTTTCGCAAGCTGGGCGCCACGACCGTGGACATCGGCCTGCCGAATGTGAACCTGTCCGTGCCCGTGTACTACGTGATCGCCCCGGCGGAAGCCTCGTCGAACCTGTCGCGCTTCGACGGCGTGCGCTACGGCCACCGCGCCGAGCACTATGGCGACCTCCTCGACATGTACAAGAAATCGCGCGCCGAAGGATTCGGCGCCGAGGTCAAGCGGCGCATTCTCGTGGGTACCTACGTGCTGTCGCATGGCTACTACGATGCGTATTACCTCAAGGCGCAGCAGGTGCGACGACTGATCGCCGACGATTTCCAGCGCGCCTTCACGCAGTGCGACGTGATCATGGGCCCGACCGCACCGTCACCGGCGTTCAAGATCGGCGCCAAGTCCGACGATCCGGTGCAGATGTACCTGAACGACATTTTCACCGTCGCCGCCAACCTGACCGGTGCGCCGGCCATGTCGATTCCGTGCGGCTTCGACCGGCCCGGGCTGCCGATCGGCCTCCAGATCCAGGCCAACTATTTCCGCGAATCGACGGTGCTCAACGTGGCGCACCAGTTCCAGCAGGCCACCGACTGGCACGCCCGCGCGCCGGAAGGGAGCGTGTGATGGCGCAGTGGCAAGTCGTCATCGGCCTCGAGACGCACGCACAGCTCTCCACCGCGTCGAAGATCTTCTCGGGCGCCTCGACCGCCTTCGGTGCCGCGCCCAACACGCAGGCGGCGGCGGTGGACATCGCGCTGCCGGGCGTGCTGCCCGTGCTGAACCGGGGCGCAGTCGAGCGCGCGATCCGCTTCGGACTCGCCGTCGGCGCGAATATCAACCGGCGCAGTATCTTCGCGCGCAAGAATTACTTCTATCCGGACCTGCCCAAGGGCTACCAGATCTCGCAATTCGAGATTCCCGTCGTGCAGGGCGGCCGGATCGGGATCACATCCCCGACGCGGGGCACCATCGACATCCACCTCACGCGCGCGCATCTCGAAGAAGACGCGGGCAAGTCGCTGCACCAGGATTTCCACGGTATGAGCGGTATCGATCTCAACCGGGCCGGAACGCCGCTCCTTGAAATCGTGTCCGAACCGGAAATGCGCAGTTCGGACGAAGCGGTGCTGTACGCGCGCGCGCTGCACGCGCTGGTGCAGTGGATCGGGATCTGCGACGGTAACATGCAGGAAGGCAGCTTCCGCTGCGATGCCAACGTATCGGTGCGGCACGCCGATGCCACCGAGCTGGGTACGCGCTGCGAAATCAAGAACCTCAACAGCTTCCGCTTCATGCAGGAGGCGATCGACTTCGAGGTGCGGCGGCAGATCGAGCTCATCGAGGACGGCGGCCGCGTCGTGCAGGAGACGCGCCTGTACGATCCCGATCGCCGCGAGACGCGCTCGATGCGCAGCAAGGAAGACGCGCAGGACTATCGCTACTTCCCTGATCCGGATCTGCCACCCCTCGTGATCGCGCAGGACTGGATCGAGCGCGTCCGTTCGGCCCTGCCGGAATTGCCGGAGGCGATGAAGAAGCGGTTCGAGGCGCAGTACGCGCTGGGCGCCACCGACGCCGTACAGTTGACCGGCAGCCTTGCGCTGGCGTGCTATTTCGAAGCTGCAGTCGATGCCGCGGGCATTGCGCACGCAAAGCCGATTGCCAACTGGATTCTCGGCGAACTGTCCGCGGCGCTCAATCGGGGTGAACTCGACATTGCCGGGTCACCGGTTTCGGCCGTCCAGCTGGGCGGCCTCGTCCGCCGCATCGGCGACGGCACGATCTCCGGCAAGATCGCGAAGGACGTGTTCGAGGCGATGTGGGCAGGCGAAGCAACGGGCGACGACGCGGCCGACGTACTCATTGCGGCCAAGGGTCTGATGCAGATCTCGGATGCCGGAGCGATCGAGAAGATCGTCGACGACGTGCTCGCGGCCAATCCGGCAATCGTCGCGGAAGTGCGCGCCGGCAAGGAGAAGGCGTTCAATTCGCTGGTTGGCCAGGTAATGAAGGCATCGAAGGGCAAGGCCAATCCCGCGCAGGTCAACGAAATCCTGCGGCGGAAGCTCGACTGACGCGGGTGCGGACAGGAATGTTCGCGCGCTGACGACCCCAGCAGGCTTGCGGCATCGTGCGGGACGCCTCGATACGACGGTGCTCAGGGCATTGCGTGGCCGCGGCGCGCACGGCGGCTTCGCAGGCGAATTTTCGCAAGGATACAGCGGGAGTCCCCATGGCAGCGTCTGACTCGAGCACCATTCGCACGATGTGTCCGATGAACTGCCATCCGACGCTGTGCGGCATGCTGGCCGAGGTCCGCGATGGCAAGCTCGTCGGCGTCAAGGGTGACGACGCCAATCCCGACAGCCAGGGCTTCCTGTGCGTGCGCGGGCAGGCGTCGCGCGAGATCATCGACAACCCAAACCGTTTGCTGCAGCCGCTGATCCGCGATCGACGAGGCGACGAGTTCCGGCGTGCGACGTGGGACGAGGCGTATGCGCGCATCACGTCGGCGTTGCTGCGCTCGACGCCGCACGCGACAGGCATCTGGTCGGGTCACGGCGTATTCACGAACAACTATGGGACACGCATCGCCGGGCAGCTGCTCGCGCGATTCGCGCATCTTCACGGCTGCCAGTTCTGGAGCCCGACGATGATCTGCTGGGGCCTGGGCGCATTCGGCCTTGGGCTCACCGGTCTCCTGGAGACGAACACGAAGGAGGACATGGGCGAGCATTCGCAGCTCATCCTTCTCTGGGCCGCCAACCTGACAAGCCAGCCCAATACCGCCCGGCATCTGCTTGCCGCGAAGCGCCGTGGCGCGCACATCGTGACCATCGACGTACGCAGGACCGAGGCCGCCGCGAAGTCGGACGACGTGCTGCTCATCCGGCCGGGCACCGACACTGCGCTGGCGCTGGCGATGGTGCACGTGATCTGTGCCGAGAAGCGCCACGATGCAGATTTTGTCGCACGGCACACCCTAGGCTTCGCACAACTTCAGACGCACGTGCAGCCGTACTCGCCGGCATGGGCGGAAGGCATCACCGGCGTGGCCGCCGAGCGCATCGTCGCGCTGGCCCGGCGCTATGCGCAAACGCGGCCTGCGATGATCCTGCTGGGCGGCAGTTCGATGCACAAGGGCAACAACGGGTGGCAGGCCGGACGCGCCATTGCGTGCCTGCCAGCGCTGACCGGCAACGTCGGCATCCCGGGTGGCGGCTTCGGGCCGCGCCACGGCAGTACGGCGCATGGCCGTGGCATTGCCAGCATCGTCCGCACCGACCAGCGCGCGCCCTCGACCGTCATCCCGAATCAGATGTCCGCGGTCACCGCCGCATTGCGTGACGGACGCATCGACAACCTGCTGCTCCTGGGGACGAACATGCTGTCGTCGTTCGCGGATGCCACGGAGGTTGCCGCGGCGCTGGCGCGCACCCGGTTCATCGTGAGCTACGACCTGTTCCTCAACGACACCGCACGACGGTACGCCGATGTCGTCCTGCCGGGAACCGCATGGCTGGAAGAGCTCGGCGCCAAGATGACGCACACGCATCTCTATCTCATGGAGCAGGCACTGGCGCCAGCGGGCGAGACGCGCTCGCTGCGTCGAGTCTTGGCGGAGCTGGCCGAGCGGCTGGGACTCGACGGTTTCCATCCGTGGGCCTCGGAGGAGGCGATGATCGACGCGATTCTCGATCACCCGTGCACGGGCCACGCAACGATCGCCGGACTGCGCGCCGAAGGGGGCATGCGTGCACTGAATGTGTCGCACGTCGCCAATCCGACGCTCGATTTCGACACGCCGTCGCGCAAGATCGAGTTCTGGTCGGAGCAATCTGCGCAGCTGGGCCTGCCGCCACTGCCGTCGTACGACGCTCCCGCAGCGCCCGGCGCGAGCACCTATCCGCTGACTCTCACGCAGGGACGAACGCTGACGCATTTCCACAGCTTCTACAACAACGGGCAGGCGCTGCCGACGCTCGCGCGGCGCGAAGCCGAACCTTCCTTGTGGATTTCGCCGGGCGACGCCGCCCGGCGCAACATCGCCGACGGCGCACCCATCCGCGTCTTCAACGCCCGCGGCGACCTGGCCGCGAAGGCGCATGTCACCGAGCGCATTCCCGCCGGCACCGTGTGGATGCGCGACGGCTGGCCGGATCTCAACCGTCTGACCGCCGGGACCCCCGTGTTGCCCGACGCCGCCGTTGACCTGTTCGCCTTTTCGGCCGGACAGGCAACGTTCGACGCGATGGTCGACGTGGCGGCGGCGTAGTGCCACTGCCCGACGCGATGTAACGGCAACGCGCGGCGGGAACGACTTGCTTCCGGCTGGTCGCGCGGCTACGCGAGGAGTGCCTTGTACCGAATGCGATGCGGCCGCGCCGCGTCTTCGCCGAGGCGCTTCTTCTTGTCCGCCTCGAATTCCTGGTAGTTGCCCTCGAAGAACGCGACGCGCGAGTCGCCTTCGAACGCGAGAATGTGCGTGGCGATGCGATCGAGGAACCAGCGGTCGTGCGAAATGACGAGCGCGCTGCCGGCGAACTCGAGCAACGCGTCTTCCAGCGCGCGCAGCGTCTCGACATCGAGGTCATTCGACGGCTCGTCGAGCAGCAGCACGTTGCCGCCGCGCAGAAGCGTCGCCGCCAGATGCAGGCGGCCGCGCTCGCCGCCGGATAGCTGACCGACGATCTTCTGCTGGTCGCCGCCCTTGAAGTTGAACCGGCCGAGGTAGGCGCGCGCGGGCATCTCGAACTTGCCGACGGTGAGGATGTCCTGGCCGCCCGAAATCGCGTCGAACACGGTCTTGTCATTGGGCAGCGACTCGCGTGTCTGGTCGACGATGGCGAGCTGCACCGTGGTGCCGATGACGATCTCGCCGCGATCGGGTTCTTCCTTGCCGGCAATCATGCGGAAGAGCGTCGACTTCCCGGCGCCGTTGGGTCCGATCACACCGACGATCGCACCCGGCGGCACGGCAAACGTGAGGTCGTCGATCAGCAGACGATCGCCGTAACCCTTGCTGACATTCTTGAACTCGATCACGCTGTTGCCCAGGCGCTCCGCAACCGGAATGAAGATTTCCTGCGTTTCGTTGCGCTTCTGGTGTTCGTGCGACGACAGTTCCTCGAACCGCGCGATGCGCGCCTTGCTCTTCGCCTGCCGCGCCTTGGGGTTGGAGCGCACCCATTCGAGTTCGGTCTGCATCGCCTTGATCCGCGCGCCTTCCTGCTTGGCCTCCGTCTTGAGCCGGGCTTCCTTCTGCTCCAGCCACGAACTGTAGTTGCCCTTCCACGGAATGCCGTAGCCGCGATCGAGCTCCAGGATCCATTCGGCCGCATTGTCGAGAAAGTAGCGATCGTGCGTGACCGCGATCACGGTGCCGGGGAATTTCTGCAGGAACTGCTCCAGCCAGTCGACGCTCTCGGCGTCGAGGTGGTTCGTCGGCTCGTCGAGCAGCAGCATGTCGGGCTTCGACAGCAGCAGGCGGCACAGCGCGACGCGACGCTTCTCGCCACCGGAAAGATGCTCGATCTTCGCGTCCCATGGCGGCAGCCGCAACGCATCCGCGGCAATTTCCATCTGCAGGTCCGAGTCCGATCCCGCCGCCGCGATGACCGCCTCGTACTTGGCCTGCTCCGCCGCAAGCTGGTCGAAGTCCGCATCAGGCTCGGCGTACGCGGCATAGACTTGCTCGAGCTTCTGTTTTGCCTCGAGGATGTCGGACAGTCCCTGCTCGACGGTTTCGCGCACCGTCTTCGACGGATCGAGCTGCGGCTCCTGTGGCAGGAAGCCGATGCGCATGTTCGGCATGGGCACCGCCTCGCCCTCGAACTCGCGATCCTCGCCCGCCATGATGCGCAGCAGGCTCGACTTGCCGGAGCCATTGAGCCCGAGGACACCGATCTTGGCACCCGGGAAGAACGAGAGTGAGATGTCCTTCAGGATGACGCGCTTGGGCGGGACGATCTTGCCCACGCGGTTCATCGTGTATACGTATTGCGCCATCGTGGATCCGTCGGAGGATGTGGATTGCCGGACCGCGATTATCGCAGAGCGGACCCCGCGGCCATCAACGGCGCGCGCACCATGAATAAAGGCGGCCGGGAGCCGTCTTGCCGCGAACCGGGCGCCTGTTGCGCAGAACTACTTCTTGCCGTTGGCCGGTGGGGTACTGGGCGCGCCGCCGGTGGCGGTCGTGCCACCCGCCGCTGCTGCTGCGGCGTTGGCCTCGGAAATGGCCTTCAACGTCTGCCACCGCTGCTTGTCCGCGTCGTAACGCGAGTTCACCGTGTCGGCCTCGCGTCGCTTGCCCGCGATCAGATCGGCCTGTTTCGCGAGTTCGTCGTCGATGTTCGTGAGTTCGCGCTCGATCACCGGTGACACCGCCTTGTCGCCGGCCGCCGCGCGTTGCGTGTCGAGTTGCACCTTGCGCTTGGTGAGTTGCGTTGAATAGGCCTGCGCCGACTGGACCTGCGCGTCGATCGTTCCCAGCGCGCGCTTCCGGGCAAGGTCGATCTCGGCCTCGGTCGTATAGGACTGCATTAGCGCGCGGTCGCGGCGTTCGACTTCGGCCCGTTGCTGCGCTCCTTGGCGCTGGCGCTCCTCGTCGGCCTCGCGCGCCTTGCGCTGCTCGGGCGTCAACGCCGGATCATTCTTCTTGATCGGAATGCCCTGCTTGTTGAGCTCGACGCTGCCCTTGTTGACGGCTTCCGGCGGCATCTTGTCCGTGTAGTGCACCACACCCTGGTCATCCACCCACTTGTAGGTCGTGGCGCGCGCGTGCGGTGACGTCAGCACGAACAGGGCAGCACCCAGCGCCGCCGCAGCGGCGAGCGCGCGCGCGGACGCCGCCGTCCGCGACCGCACGTGCGATCCGGCTTTGCGTCCTTCGGTGCGTCGTGCGTCCCACCGTTCCATGGTGCTCCCCGTACGCCTCGCGATGAGCGGAAGACCGCTGCGCGCTCCGCGCTCGACGCGAGCTAACCTGCGCCGTACTGCCTGCGGTAGTTCGCGACCGCTTTCGCGTGGACCGTCAGTGCCGGCCGGTCCGCAATGAACGCCATCACGTCGTTCAGCGTGGCGATGGCGACCACGGGAATGCCGAACATGTCGCGGACCTCATTGACCGCCGACTTGTCACCCTGCCCACGCTCCATCCGGTCCAGCGCGATCAGTACTCCGGCGGGTGTGGCACCCTGCCCACGGATCAGCGCAACGGATTCCCGCACGGAAGTGCCCGCGGTGATCACGTCGTCGACGATCAGCACCTTGCCCCGCAACGGCGCCCCGACGAGGATCCCGCCCTCGGCGTGATCCTTCGCCTCCTTGCGATTGAAGCTCCACGGCAGATTGTGCCCATTTTCGGCAAGCGCGATCGCCGTCGCCGCCGCAAGGGGGATGCCCTTGTACGCCGGTCCGAACAGCTGTTCGAAGGCGACGCCCGACGCCAACAGCGCCTGCGCGTAATATCGCCCGAGTCGCCGCAGGCTTTCGCCATCGTTGAACAATCCCGCGTTGAAGAAATAGGGGCTTCTGCGTCCTGCCTTGGTGATGAATTCACCGAAACAAAGCACTTCGCGTGCCACTGCAAACTCGAGAAACTCCTGGCGAAAGTCGGTCATGGCGCCTGTCTTCATGGGGTTGCGAGCAAGTATAGCGTGCACGCCGATGGCGCCCGGACCAGTGATCCTGGTCCGCGCTTGCAACGTGGGCCACCGGCGGGCCTGCGACGTCGTCGTGTACACTCGCCGGCTTTTCAAGTCTTCGCCATGCGTGTCGTCACCCTTAACGTCAATGGCATCCGCTCCGCGGAGCGCCGTGGGCTCGCGCGCTGGCTCGCGCGCATCGAGCCGTGGGATGTCGTCTGCCTGCAGGAGGTGCGGGCCGACGAAGCGGATGTGCCGACGTCGCTGCGCGCGCCACGCAAGTGCGCGGCCGCGTTCCATCCCGCGCAGCGCAAGGGCTACGCCGGTGTCGCCGTCTATGCCAGGCACGTCCCGACGTTTCGCAGCGGGTTCGGCCACGCCGAATTCGACGCAGAAGGTCGCTACCTGCAGGCCGATTTCGCCGGATTGTCCGTGATCAGCGTTTATCTGCCTTCGGGATCGGCCGGACCGCACCGACAGGCATCGAAATTCCGGTTCCTGGATGCCTTCATTCCGCACCTCGCGAAGCTGCGGCGCGAAAAGCGGGAGGTCATCCTCTGCGGCGATTTCAACATTGCCCATCAGGCCATCGACCTGAAGAATTGGCGCAGCAATCAGAAGAACTCGGGCTTTCTCCCGGAGGAGCGGGCGTGGCTCACGCGGGTGTTCGACGAATTCGGGTTCGTCGATGTGTTTCGCAGGATCGATTCGCGGCCCGAGCAATATACGTGGTGGTCCAATCGCGGCGAAGCTTGGGCGAAGAATGTGGGCTGGCGACTCGACTACCAGATCGCGACACCCGGGATTGCCGCGAAGGCCCATGCCGCGTCGATCTACAAGAACCGGCGCTTCTCCGACCATGCGCCTCTCATCATCGACTACGACTTCGAGTTGCGCCCCGAACCCGTGACCGCGCGGCGGGCGGTGCGAACGCCGCGTTGACGGACCATCATCGGCGCCGCGTTCATCCACGCCGCGACAACCGGCGAATCGCGCTGACCGCAAGGCAAACCCCCTTCCCGCCTTCGCTTCCCTGATCCCGGATCCGCTCCCGCATCGCCATGCTGCGCATCGCCAACCTCACGCTTTCCCGCGGCGTCAGGCGTCTGCTCGAAGATGCCAGTCTCACCGTGCACGTCGGGCACAAGGTCGGGCTGGTCGGTGCCAATGGCTGCGGCAAGTCGAGCCTCTTCGCCGGGATTCGCGGCGAGCTGCTGCCGGATGCGGGCGCGATCGACATGCCGGCCGCGTGGACGATCGCGCATGTCGCACAGGAAACGCCCGCCGTCGACCTGCCGGCGCTGGAGTTCGTGCTCGACGGCGACACCGAGCTGCGGGAAATCGAAACTGCGCTGGCCGCCGCGGAGCAGGATCACGCGCATGCCGGCGAGGCACTGGCCGACCTGCATCACCGCTTCGACGACATCGGTGGTTACAGCTCCCGGGCCCGCGCGGCCACGCTGCTGGCCGGACTCGGCTTTCCGGAGGCGCGCCACGGCGATCCCGTGACGAGCTTCTCGGGTGGCTGGCGCATGCGCCTCAATCTTGCGCAGGCGCTGATGTGTCGCTCGGATCTCCTGCTGCTCGACGAGCCCACCAACCACCTCGACCTCGATGCGGTGTTGTGGCTCGAGGACTGGCTTGCGAAATATCCGGGCACGCTGCTGCTCATCACGCACGACCGAGACTTTCTGGACGGCGTTGTCGACACCATCGTCCACGTGCATGCGCGCAAGCTGACGAGCTACACCGGCAACTACGCGCAATTCGAGCTTGAACGCGCCCAGCAGCTCGCGCTGCAGCAGGCGTCCTACGCCAAGCAGCAGCGCCAGGTGGCGCACCTGCATTCCTTCATCGACCGGTTTCGGGCGAAGGCCACCAAGGCCAAGCAGGCGCAAAGCCGGATCAAGGCGCTGGAGCGCATGGAGCTCATCGCGGCGGCGCACGTGGACAGCCCGTTCGAATTCACGTTCGCGCCCGTCGATACCGCTGCGCGGCAACTGGTGCTGCTCGAGCATGCGAACCTGGGTTACGACGGCCGGCCGCCCGTGCTCGCGCATGTCGACTGGGGCATCCTCGCCGGCGAGCGCATTGGCCTGCTGGGACCGAATGGCGCGGGCAAGTCGACGCTGCTGAAGACGATCGCGGGCACGCTTGCCCCGCTGTCCGGCAAGCGCCTCTCCGCCCAGAACCTGCGCCTGGGCTATTTCGCGCAACATCAGGTGGAGCAGCTGCGCGAAGACGAATCGCCCCTGTGGCACCTGCGGCAGACGGAACCGGATGCACGTGAACAGGAACTGCGCGATTTTCTCGGCGGCTTCGACTTTCGCGGCGACATGGCCACATCGGCGACGGGGCGCTTCTCGGGCGGCGAAAAGGCACGGCTCACGCTGGCGCTCATCGTGCGGCAACGGCCGAATCTCCTGCTCCTCGACGAGCCGACCAATCACCTCGACATCGAAATGCGCGAGGCGCTGACCGAGGCGCTGCAGGATTTCGGCGGCTCGCTGATCGTCGTTGCCCACGACCGCCACTTGCTGCGGGCGACGACCGACGCGCTGTGGCTCGTGGCAGACGGCGCGATCACGCCGTTCGATGGTGACCTCGACGATTACCGTGAGTGGGTGCTGGGTCAGCGCCGCCGAGGCCGCACCGAGGGCGAACAGGAAGTTGTGAGTGCGCCAATCGACCGCAAGGCGCAGAAGCGCGCCGAGGCCGCGGCGCGACAGCGACTCGCCGACGCGCGCCGGCCGCTGGTCGCGCGCCAGACCGTCATCGAAGCCGAAATGGCCGAGCGCACGCGAGAAAAGGAGCAGATCGATGCGTGGCTGGCGACGGGCGACGCCTATTCCGATGCCGCCCGGGAAGCGCTGAAGGAAAAGATTGCGCGCCAGGGAGAGTTGCAGTGGCACCTGGCGCGCCTCGAAGCCGAATGGCTGGAACTTGCGGAGGCGCTGGAAAGGATCGAAACCTGATGCAGGTATAGCGCGTCGGTTCCACGCTTCACCCGTCTGCCCCTGCCTCGCGCCGGCGCAGGAACTTGAGCCCGGACCACGTCGCGTCGATGGCGCACACCATTACGTCGACGATCCCCAATGGCAATGCCACCGCGCGCACAACGTCCTCGGTGACGTCCGTCGCGACGCCGGAAGTTTTCTTGGGCCACGCGACCCAGATCATGCCGCCTTCGGCAAGACGGGGCAGCAGCCGGTCGAGTGCGGTGCCGAGCGCCGTCCGTTCGACGACGAACACCAGCGCCACGTCGAACGGCGCGCTACGCGACAGCCGCCGCACGCCCGCGGGCGCACCGGCGAGCAACTGGTCGAGGTGCGGCGGCGCGGCGACGGCCAGCAATCGCTGGCCAGGGCAAAGCCCGAGCTTCTGCCAGAGGGGCTTGCCGGAATAGCCGGCGTTCGCGGCCGGCATCAGCCCATCCGCGCGCCCGGACGATAGAAGAGATAGATGGCGAAGCCCAGCGTGTCGCGCCCCCAGCGCAGGTAAGCGTCGCGCCAACGGCGGCTGCGCTCGAGCATCGCGGGCACGTCCGGGTCTTCGGGCTGCTCGCGTGCGTAGCGCTCGATCGAGCGCGAGTATTTCCACTCGTATTCGTCCCATTCGTCCATCGACGCGCTGGTCGCGTGCATCGGAATGAGCCCGGCGTCCACGCCCGCCTGCACGTTGCCGCGATGATCGAGGTATTGCGCATCCGGGCCCCCCAGAAGCGCCAGGTATTCGGAAGCCGGCTTTTGCCGCCAGTAGCCTTCGCCGATGACGATGTAGCCGCCCGAGCGCGTCCAGTGTTTCAACTGCGAGCAGATTCCGGCCATGCCGCCGCTGATGCCACCGGCGCCGAGCATGACGGACAGATGGAACGTCTCCGGATCGGCCTGGTAGTCCGCGATGTCGGTGTCGTCCAGATGCAGTTTGCCCAGCGCGCCCGTCCACTCGGCGCGCTCGCGGGCGGCGTCGAGCATCATGGAAGAGCGGTCGACGGCCACGACCACGGAGCCGAACCGCTCGATGATCCGCAGCGCCAATTCGGCGCGGCCGCAGCCCAGGTCGAGGACGCGGGAGGATTCATCCAGCGGCAGGAGATCGAGCATCCGTTCGATCTTGGTCGCGGCGATGGGATTGCAGTAGTCGTGATCGCGATGCGCGATGGCGCTGAATTTATGCGGATTCATGGGTTGCGGATTCATGGGTTCACCTTGTGCACGACACGGTCATGCCAAGGAGCGACACGCAAGAGTAGTGCCATTCCGGGCAACGCGAGCAGCGTGCAAAGGAGAAAGAAGCTGAACCACCCTGTCTGATCAACAATCCATCCGGTTGAGGCGTTGACGACAGTGCGCGGGACTGCGGCGAGACTGGTGAACAGCGCGAACTGGGTTGCCGTGTAGCGCGGGTCGGTCGCCCGGGCGATGAACGCGACAAACGCCGCGGTACCCAGTCCCACGCCCAGCGCCTCGAAGGCGATCACCAGCGCCAGCAGCACGCGATCGGGCTGGTGCACCCACGCGAGGCCCGCAAATCCGAGGATCGACACCAACTGGACTGCGCCGAATAGCCAGAGACCCCGGTTGATCCCAATCTTCACCATCCACAACCCGCCGAGCATGCCACCGGCCACGCTGGCCCATAACCCGGCGTTTTTCGCGATGACGCCAATTTCGGTGCGCGTGAAACCCATGTCAAGGTAGAACGGCGTGGCCAGCGCCGTCGCCATGCTGTCGCCGAGCTTATAGAGGAAGATGAATGCGAGCACGAGCAGTGCCTCCTTCCCACCTGCACGCTGGACGAATTCGCGAAAGGGCTCGACCACCGCCTCCCGCAGTGTGCGCGGCGCGCCCTTGCGCAGCGCAGGCTCGGCAACGACGAGCGTCATTGCAATGCCAGGCAGCATAAACAGCGCCGTGACGATGAAGACGGACGACCACGGCAGGATGTCCGACAGGATCAGCGCCAGTGAGCCGGGAACGAGGCTCGAGATCCGGTACGCGTTCACGTGCACGGCATTGCCCAGCCCGAGCTCGGGGTCCGGCAGGATTTCGCGCCGGAATGCGTCGAGCACAATGTCCTGGCTCGCGGAAAAAAATGCAACGACGGCCGCAAGATAGGCGATGGTCCAGATGTCGACCTTCGGGGAAAGTACACCCAGCGCCGGAATGGCCGCCAGCAGTGCCACCTGCGTGACGAGAATCCAGCCGCGCCGACGCCCCAGCATCGGCAGGCCGAAACGGTCCATCAGCGGCGCCCACAGGAACTTCCACGTGTAGGGAAGCTGGATCAACGCAAACAGGCCAATGGCCTTGAGGTCGACACCTTCGGAGCGCAGCCACGCGGGCACGAGATTGATCAACAGGAAGAGCGGCAGCCCGGACGAAAAACCGGTAAACACGCAGATCAGCATCCGCCGGTTGAAGAGCGCTTCGCGCCACGTCTCCGCGGTTGTGGCAGGGGCCGGCGGGGAATCGATGCGCGTACGCGGGCCGTCGGTCATGGCCGGATTGTAGCGGGCGGGGCCATTCGTGTTCGCGTCACGCGTGCGATGGCGCGCGCCGCCGCGCCTCTTTGCCGACCTTGGCATCCACGAACAGCGAGGCCGCCGTCCAGGACGTGTTCAGGCCTGCGTCCGGCCTCAACCGCGGCGAAAGCGATAGATCGCGAGTTCGCCCGTCAGGTTGGGCAGCATCGACACGGCGCGCCCCTGGGCAAGTACCACGCGATTTTCGACGACATAGCTCCGCGCGGCCAGGAAGGCATCGAAGTCGGCGACGGTGCACAGGTGGATGTTCGGCGTGTCGTACCACTGGTAGGGCAGCCGGTCGGAGACCGGCATGCGTCCCTTCAGGATCTGCCAGCGATGCGACCAATGGCCGAAATTGGGAAACGTGACGATCGCCTCGCGCCCGACCCGCAGCATTTCCGCGACGATCTCCTCGGTGTGCCGCATCGCCTGCAGCGTCTGCGACAGGATCACGCAGTCGAATGACGCGTCGTCGAATCCGGCCAGTCCGCTTTCGAGATTGCTTTGCAGCACGTCGATGCCGCTGCGCACGCTTTGCAGCACACCCGCGTCGTCGATCTCGATGCCATAGCCACGCACGCCGCGTTCCCGCTTGAGATGCGCGAGCAGGCTGCCGTCGCCGCAGCCCAAGTCGAGGACGCGCGCGTTGGGAGCCAGCCAGCCGGCGATGGTCGCAAAGTCGGCGCGGCCGGCTGCAGGCGATTCGGCGTAGGCCGTCAGGGTCCGGTGATCCGACGCACTTCGAGAAACGGCGTTCGCGATTGCCGGTGTGGCCGCAGGCGGCGGCGTCAGTCCTGCGCCACGATCCTCGCCCGCGATCAAATCGAAATAGGCGCGAACCAGCGCATGATATTGCGGATCGTCGAGCAGGAACGCATCGTGACCGTGCGGGGCTTCGACCTCGGCATAGGACACGTGGCGTTGCCGGTCCACGAGCGCCTTCACGATCTCGCGCGAACGCGCGGGCGAAAAACGCCAGTCGGTGGTGAAGGACACGACCAGGAACGCGCACTGGGCCGGCGCCAGCGCCGCCGCGAGATTTCCGCCTTGCGCCTGTGCCGGGTCGAAATAATCGAGCGCCTTGGTGATGCGCAGGTAGGTGTTGGCGTCGTAGTATTCGGCGAATTTGTCGCCCTGATAACGCAGATACGACTCGATCTCGAATTCTGGCGCGAACGAAAACTTGAGGCCGTCGCGCAGCGAACGCCCGAATTTCTCCTCCATCTGCTCATCGGACAGGTAGGTGATGTGGCCGATCATCCGCGCCAGCCGCAGGCCGCGGCGTGGCTTGGTGCCTTCGATCTCGAAATGCCCGCCATGAAAATCGGGATCGGTGAGAATCGACTGGCGCGCAACCTCGTTGAACGCGATGTTCTGCGCGGTGAGATTAGGCGCGGCGGCAATGACCAGCGCGTGCCTGATCCGTTGCGGATAGCGAATCGCCCACGCAAGCGCCTGCATGCCGCCCAGGCTCCCGCCCATCACCGCGGCAAATTGGCTGATGCCGAGGCGATCCGCCAGACGCGCCTGCGCGTCGACCCAATCTTCCACCGTCACCAGCGGAAAGTCGGATCCCCATGGCTGGCCGGTCGCAAAATTGCGCGACTGCGGGCCGGTCGAACCGAAGCAGCTGCCCAGATTGTTGACGCCGATGACAAAGAAGCGATCGGTATCGAGCGGCTTGCCCGGTCCGATCATGTTGTCCCACCAGCCCAGGTTCGCCGGGTCGTCGGCGTAGTAACCGGCCACGTGGTGGGACGCATTCAGCGCATGGCACACCAGGACGGCGTTCGACCGGGCCGCGTTCAATGTGCCGTAGGTCTCATAGGCCAGTTCGTACGCGTCCAGCGTGCGCCCGCAGGTGAGCGGCAACGGCTGGTCGAAAAAGGCCGTGCGGGATTGCACCGGGCCCAGGGAGCGGGCGTCAGTCGCATTGGACGCGACGCCGCCCGTGGTTGCGGAAAACGACGGCATGGTCGAATCGTTCGGGGAAAAGGCAGGCCGGTCTACACGGCAGGTGAAGCAGCTCCGAGGAGCCCCGTACCGCGCATCCGCTTTAGCCGTATTTGTCGGAATACCGGAGCATCTGCCCCGTCCCTGCGCCCGCAAGCTGGGTCAAATCGGCGCTGGTTCCGATTTTAGCGAATCCGACGTCGATTTGAAATGGTTCGGGGACGACACGCGTCCCTTGTGCCGTTCGCTGCGCATTCGCGAATCGCGTCGGCGCCATGCGTGCTGCTACCGCCAGCCGCCTGAGCGACCGCCGGCGACGCTCAGGGTGCGGTCAACCAGGCGCGCGCGGCGGCCTCGTCGTCGAATGCGAAGTGCCGCACTTCTGCCTTGATGAAGTGCTTGGCGATTTCCGGAAGGATGGTCAGCACTTCGCTGTCCGATACCGTCGCGAGCTTCTCGATGTACTGTTCGTGATGGCGGACGAACTTGAGATGAGAAAGGAGACCGGCGAAGTCGTTCCAGCCTGGAAAGGTCCTCGTGTAGATCATGAGCCGCCGCAACCCACCGGTCTCCTCGATGTACGGGTCGATCTCGTGTGCCAGGTGTTCAAAATCGGAGGACTCGAGCCTGCCTTGCGGCGTGACGACAAGCAGCGACTGGTCGCGAAAGAGGTCGAAATGGATCATGGTCGGTGGCTCCCGCCGCGCGTTTTCACAGTCGGGAGGATACGCGAGGACGAGTGGTCAGTGCGTGCTGGCGCAGTTCGCTGCCAACTCCGGCCACGTCACAGCGCGTTGAGCTTGTCGAGCAGCAGGGCGATCTTGCCCGGATCGTCGGCGCGGCGGATGCGATCGACGATCGGCCTGGCGGCCGACGCCTCCGAGGTCAGCACGCGCTGCTTCACGGTGAGGAGATGGGCCGGGTGCATCGAGAAATTGCGCAATCCCAGCCCCAGCAGCAGACGCGTCAGCTGCACCTCGCCGGCCATTTCTCCACACACTGCGATAGGAGTTCCGGCCTTGTCGGCCGTTCCGATCGCCAGCGCCAGCAGCCGCACGACGGCGGGATGCAACGAGTCGTAGAGATGCGAGACAGCCTCGTCGGAGCGATCCACCGCCAGCGTGTACTGGATGAGATCGTTGGTGCCGATGGACAGGAAGTCGAGTTTCGCGACAAAGGCGCCCATCGCAAGCACGGCAGCGGGAATTTCGATCATGCCCCCGACCTCGACATGGGAATCAAAGGGCACGCCCTGCTCGCGCAGCGATTCCTTCGCCTGCTCGATCAGCACCAGCGTCTGGTCGATCTCGCTGGCCGACACCAGCATCGGGATGAGAATGCGCACGCGGCCATAGTGCGATGCCCGCAGAATCGCGCGGAGCTGCGTGAGGAACAAGCGCGGCTCGGCCAGGCAAAAACGCACGGCCCGCAGGCCGAGTGCCGGGTTGGGCGCGACGCGCGATAGTCCGTCCAGACCTTCCTTGTGCTTGTCGGCGCCAAGGTCGAACGTGCGGATGGTGACGGGCTTGCCGTTCATGCCGGCCGCGACGGTGCGATACGCTTCGAACTGTTCGTCCTCGGTAGGCAGTCCCTCGCGATTCAGGAACAGAAACTCCGAGCGGAACAGTCCGATTCCCGTCGCCCCGCTTTCGAGAACCTGCGCGATGTCCTCCGGCAACTCGATGTTGGCATGCAGTTCCACGTGTTCGCCATCGATCGTCTCGGCGGGCTTGGTGCGCAGCCGCTTCAACTTCTGCCGCTCGAGCCCCAGTTCGCTCTGTTTCAGGCGGTATTCGGCCAGAACGGCACGATCCGGATTGATGATGACCACGCCGTTTTGGCCGTCGACGATCAGCATTTCGCTGTCGCGAATCAGCTGCCGCGCATTGTGCGTTGCAACGACCGCCGGGACGTTGAGGCTACGCGCAACGATCGCCGTGTGCGACGTCACACCGCCCAGGTCGGTCAGGAACGCACCATAGTGATGGCTCTTGAACTGGATCACGTCGGCCGGCGAGAGATCGTGCGCGACGAGGATTGTCTGTTCCTCGGCCACCGGCGCCGGCAGCGCGCCGGGCTTGCCCATCAGCCGCTTCAGCACGCGTTCGCCGACCTGCACGATGTCGGCCTTGCGTTCCCGGAGGTAGGCATCCTCGATCTGGTCGAACTGTTCGACCAGCACACCCATTTGCTGTGTAAGCGCCCACTCTGCGTTGCAGCGCTGCTCGATGATGATCTTCCGCGGTACCTCGGAGAGCGTGGGGTCGTTCAGGATCATCCAGTGGACGTCGAGGAAGGCCCCGAATTCGCCGGGCACGTCCCCGCTGGTCATCGCGCTGTGCAGCCCCTCGAGTTCCTTCTGGACTTCCTTGATGGCCAGATTGAAGCGGGCGATCTCCGCCTCGATCTGGGCGGAAGCGATGGTGTAGTGCGCGACTTCGAGCGTCGCATGCGAGACGAGTTGTGCACGTCCGATCGCAATGCCGGCCGACACACCGACGCCATGAAGCGCAAAGCTGACCATCAGTCGCGGCCCCCGAATGGGGCCGGCCGGCCGGCTACGAGCGTTCGCCGAAACCGTCGTGGAAGAGTGCTGCGATTGCGCGCATCGCTTCGGCCTCGTCCGGCCCGTCGATCTCCAGTCGCACGGTCGTACCCACGGACGCCGTGAGCAGCATCACCGCCACGATGTTGCGGGCGCTGGCGCGCCTTCCCTTGGCCACAAGCGACACGTTGCAGCGAAACTTGGACGCGATCTGGACTATGCGGGCACAGGCGCGGGCGTGCAGACCCAGGCGGTTGGTGATGGGCAGTTCGCGCATTTGCATCGGAGACCTCCGGCGATTCGAAAACATGAAACGGCCCGCGGCAAAGCGGCCGAAGATATGGATTGATCGCCTGAATGTTCCGTTGGTTCCGCAATTCGCTGCCCCGATGCTGTTGCCAACTGTTTCCAACCGGTCATAACGCGCGATAGGTCCTTGAAGCGTAACGGGTGTGACCGCTTACTGGCCCTCGCCGAAATAATCGCCGATCAGCGCAATGATCGCGTCCATCGCGGCGGTTTCGTCGGGGCCGTCGATCTCGACCGTGACCTTGGCGCCTTTTCCCGCTGCCAGCATCATCACGCCCATGATGCTTTTGGCATTGACCTTGCGTCCGTTGCGCGAAATCTGCACGTCGCTCGCGAATTTCGCAGCCAGCTGCGTCAGCTTGGCCGAGGCCCGCGCATGCAGTCCCAGCTTGTTGATGA